>ERZ761609.587-NODE-587-length-40598-cov-35.705523_pt1 | contig 40598 bp, 27 predicted proteins | sample MGYA00511163_ERZ761609 | MGnify/ENA primary metagenome ERZ761609 (study PRJEB28899, sample SAMN02445070) | bioreactor sludge metagenome | biome: EBPR sludge | place: Australia: Brisbane, Thorneside Wastewater Treatment Plant | collected 2011-12-16 ...
CTCATGGCAGTAAAGTTTCAATCCACTCCCAACTAAATAAGCCGGGAGAATAAAAACTCCAATATTCTGTACTCATGGCAGTAAAGTTTCAATCCACTCCCAACTAAATAAGCCGGGAGAATAAGGCAACCGCAATTACGAATACCCAGCACAGGGGGTTTCAATCCACTCCCAACTAAATAAGCCGGGAGAATAGTGATTGGCTTTTCATGCCAGAAGATGAGGTTGAAAGTTTCAATCCACTCCCAACTAAATAAGCCGGGAGAATCCACGATGATGACACCCGAGGACAAGCGCAAGGCGCAGTTTCAATCCACTCCCAACTAAATAAGCCGGGAGAATTCTGCATTTTCCGGCAATACTTCATCGGCACGAGTGTTTCAATCCACTCCCAACTAAATAAGCCGGGAGAATCCGGCGCTGGGCTTGCTGAATGACCGCATCAAGGTTTCAATCCACTCCCAACTAAATAAGCCGGGAGAATAGATTACGAAGAATCCACGTATGGCAGGATGGAGGTTTCAATCCACTCCCAACTAAATAAGCCGGGAGAATGTCGGCATTGGCTGGCCTGCGTCTGTCATCCGATGTTTCAATCCACTCCCAACTAAATAAGCCGGGAGAATGCACTTTTTTTGATTTAAGTTACAAGTTTCAGATGTTTCAATCCACTCCCAACTAAATAAGCCGGGAGAATAACAAATGTCATCCCGGTTGTGAGGGTGCAGATCAAGTTTCAATCCACTCCCAACTAAATAAGCCGGGAGAATACCCAACGGCTGGCAAACCGCATTTCAATACCACGTTTCAATCCACTCCCAACTAAATAAGCCGGGAGAATAGCAGCTTTGCGAGCGTCACCTTTAACAAATACAAGTTTCAATCCACTCCCAACTAAATAAGCCGGGAGAATATGCCGTCAACCTGCGGTTGGGTTAGCCCGCCTCGGTTTCAATCCACTCCCAACTAAATAAGCCGGGAGAATCCTTTTTTGGGAGTGATGTATGACGCAAACCTATACCCGTTTCAATCCACTCCCAACTAAATAAGCCGGGAGAATGCTTAAGCCCTCAAACATCAGCGCGTACATGATCGCGTTTCAATCCACTCCCAACTAAATAAGCCGGGAGAATTGCAATCGCGGATAATAAAAGATGCACCACATAAAGTTTCAATCCACTCCCAACTAAATAAGCCGGGAGAATCAGAAGCTGGAGGCGCAGAAGATGCAGCGACACCTGTTTCAATCCACTCCCAACTAAATAAGCCGGGAGAATATACTGGCGGTGGTGGTGATACTGGGGGTGGTTCTGGTTTCAATCCACTCCCAACTAAATAAGCCGGGAGAATATTATTTTTGGGTGGAGTTGTGGCAAAAGTATACTTGTTTCAATCCACTCCCAACTAAATAAGCCGGGAGAATTGTTATCGCCGCGCCATAGTTCAGCGCGGAAATCGTTTCAATCCACTCCCAACTAAATAAGCCGGGAGAATCCCAATGCGGGGGTAAAACGCGCCATTGCCAAATTGGTTTCAATCCACTCCCAACTAAATAAGCCGGGAGAATCCTTTATGACCCGTTTGTCACGGGCGCGGCATGATGTTTCAATCCACTCCCAACTAAATAAGCCGGGAGAATATCATCCGGGTAATCGGCACGATCTCATTCAGCAAGTTTCAATCCACTCCCGACTAAATAAGCCGGGAGAATGGCTATCATGCTGGCGCTTTGGTTCTTTTCGATCTGTTTCAATCCACTCCCGACTAAATAAGCCGGGAGAATTACTTACAACTCCTCCTAGCGCCGTTGGCGACCCGGTTTCAATCCACTCCCGACTAAATAAGCCGGGAGAATGCAGAATTGATTTCCAGCCAATTGCCAATGCTGTTGTTTCAATCCACTCCCGACTAAATAAGCCGGGAGAATCCGCTGGCGCGTGCGCCATCGGGCTTGTCACCACCGCCGTTTCAATCCACTCCCGACTAAATAAGCCGGGAGAATCGTGCCAGGCGCTGATGTGTATCAGATCGTCGAAGTTTCAATCCACTCCCGACTAAATAAGCCGGGAGAATGATGCTTATGCCGCAGAGTTGCGCCAGTGATTCTGGGGTTTCAATCCACTCCCGACTAAATAAGCCGGGAGAATAACTCACCGCACCGTGATTATCACCGGATACGACACCGTTTCAATCCACTCCCGACTAAATAAGCCGGGAGAATTATTGTGTTAACGAAAAAGGAGTTTATACATAATAGTTTCAATCCACTCCCGACTAAATAAGCCGGGAGAATACACCTTGGTGATGACGTATGGAAATCAGCAGCGGTTTCAATCCACTCCCGACTAAATAAGCCGGGAGAATTCAAAAATCTTAGGGACACGGCGTTTTGTCACCATCGGTTTCAATCCACTCCCGACTAAATAAGCCGGGAGAATTTGACGTATCCTGCTCGCCCCTTGACCGGGCGTTTGTTTCAATCCACTCCCGACTAAATAAGCCGGGAGAATCTGGTTCGTAGGTAGTTGCTCAACTATTAAAAACGTTTCAATCCACTCCCGACTAAATAAGCCGGGAGAATCGCGGCGATGCTGGGGAAGTATCGCGCCATGTCTTTGTTTCAATCCACTCCCGACTAAATAAGCCGGGAGAATTGCGCGGCGGTTGCACCGCGCTGGATAGGCTCAAGGTTTCAATCCACTCCCGACTAAATAAGCCGGGAGAATGGCGCTGGAATTATCTGCTCTCGGCATGGGGCTGGTTTCAATCCACTCCCGACTAAATAAGCCGGGAGAATAACTACATGGTTGAGAACTATGTGGTTTCAGCGCTTGTTTCAATCCACTCCCGACTAAATAAGCCGGGAGAATGCGGGTGCTGATGCTTGCACTTACCGACTTGAGGCTGTTTCAATCCACTCCCGACTAAATAAGCCGGGAGAATAACTACATGGTTGAGAACTATGTGGTTTCAGCGCTTGTTTCAATCCACTCCCGACTAAATAAGCCGGGAGAATCAGTTTCCCAGCCGTCTTCGTACCATCCCTTTGATGTTTCAATCCACTCCCGACTAAATAAGCCGGGAGAATCAACTTATTGGCGTAGCACTCGACGCACTGGAAAGGGTTTCAATCCACTCCCGACTAAATAAGCCGGGAGAATACATTTTCTGGCTGGCGTAATTGAGTTGCAATTACGTTTCAATCCACTCCCGACTAAATAAGCCGGGAGAATAAGCGCACCGCGCGGTAGTAGGTTTCAGCGGGAGGGTTTCAATCCACTCCCGACTAAATAAGCCGGGAGAATACAGATTGCGACGAAGACGGGCGAGGCGTGCTTGTTTCAATCCACTCCCGACTAAATAAGCCGGGAGAATCAATTATCGGGGTGAATGACCCTAAAGCGGTTAAGTTTCAATCCACTCCCGACTAAATAAGCCGGGAGAATCTACAGATTTCGCCAATAGCCTGATGGTGTGGGTGGTTTCAATCCACTCCCGACTAAATAAGCCGGGAGAATGTGATATTGACCTTTTTTTGTTTTCAGGGTCTTTGGTGGTTTCAATCCACTCCCGACTAAATAAGCCGGGAGAATAGCTCGCCCTCCGTCGCCAAACGCGCACCCTCTGGTTTCAATCCACTCCCGACTAAATAAGCCGGGAGAATTTTGGTTTTGCCATCGTCGGTTGCGTCGGTCATGCTGTTTCAATCCACTCCCGACTAAATAAGCCGGGAGAATTACAGCAGCCCCTATCACTTGTCCGCCCTGCAACTGTTTCAATCCACTCCCGACTAAATAAGCCGGGAGAATAATGCGCTGCTATCGCAGCGCAAGCAAAACACAAGTTTCAATCCACTCCCGACTAAATAAGCCGGGAGAATAAGAGGTCGGTTTCCTGTCCCGCATCAGCAACACGGTTTCAATCCACTCCCGACTAAATAAGCCGGGAGAATGGGGCAACCGCACCCTGTCTGCTGACCCGAAATGGTTTCAATCCACTCCCGACTAAATAAGCCGGGAGAATAAGAGGTCGGTTTCCTGTCCCGCATCAGCAACACGGTTTCAATCCACTCCCGACTAAATAAGCCGGGAGAATTGGTGGATGTTATCCATCCACCCATGTGGCAAGTTGTTTCAATCCACTCCCGACTAAATAAGCCGGGAGAATGGTGAATGGGATGCAGTTGGGGCTGCTGAACCGGGTTTCAATCCACTCCCGACTAAATAAGCCGGGAGAATCCCCGTCACTCCGATCAAAGCCCGTGCCAAACAAGTTTCAATCCACTCCCGACTAAATAAGCCGGGAGAATGCAAAAGCTCATACTTAATGTATTATTTTAAGCATGTTTCAATCCACTCCCGACTAAATAAGCCGGGAGAATTATCAGCGGTCGGTACTTTATCCAAGATCGCATCGCGGTTTCAATCCACTCCCGACTAAATAAGCCGGGAGAATACAACCCACGGCATTTGGTCGTACCTTGTCCATGTCAGTTTCAATCCACTCCCGACTAAATAAGCCGGGAGAATAGTTGCTGTGGCGGCAACATCACCCAGTTTGACGTGTTTCAATCCACTCCCGACTAAATAAGCCGGGAGAATCAATGCGGTCACACTACGATTCAAAGTCTGGGGCAGTTTCAATCCACTCCCGACTAAATAAGCCGGGAGAATGTTTGGTCAAATTCAGTTGTATATTCTATATCAGGTTTCAATCCACTCCCGACTAAATAAGCCGGGAGAATTCGCTCATGGTTGTAGATAAATGTTGTGAACAGAGTGTTTCAATCCACTCCCGACTAAATAAGCCGGGAGAATTATCCGGGGCGTATTGCATGAGCGTTTTGTCGCAATGTTTCAATCCACTCCCGACTAAATAAGCCGGGAGAATGATGCTCATGATTAGCTCCTTGACATGTTTTTGGTTTCAATCCACTCCCGACTAAATAAGCCGGGAGAATAACAAAGCCCTAATGGCTGGCTTGTCGATGCGCTGGTTTCAATCCACTCCCGACTAAATAAGCCGGGAGAATAAATCGCCATCACGGGCAACATGGGCGACTCAGAGGTTTCAATCCACTCCCGACTAAATAAGCCGGGAGAATTTTAGTTGCCGTTGTCATTGCCATTTCTCCTTAATTGTTTCAATCCACTCCCGACTAAATAAGCCGGGAGAATCGACATCGCAACGGTACGCGACTGGTGGAGCATGATGTTTCAATCCACTCCCGACTAAATAAGCCGGGAGAATGTATCGACGGAGTAGTGGCAGCATTTGCATTTACGTTTCAATCCACTCCCGACTAAATAAGCCGGGAGAATGTGCGGCAAGGGGAAACTCTACCGCCCGCTAGCCGTTTCAATCCACTCCCGACTAAATAAGCCGGGAGAATGCGCTTGCAAACTTATATAATATTGATCAACCAAGTTTCAATCCACTCCCGACTAAATAAGCCGGGAGAATAGTTTTCAAGATATTTTTTACACCAATTACATGACGTTTCAATCCACTCCCGACTAAATAAGCCGGGAGAATAATGTCCAAAGCAGAAATTATAGCTACACTATTACGTTTCAATCCACTCCCGACTAAATAAGCCGGGAGAATTGCGCGGCGGTTGCACCGCGCTGGATAGGCTCAAGGTTTCAATCCACTCCCGACTAAATAAGCCGGGAGAATGTTACCCCCCGTGGCGATACCCACGCAGCGGTCAACGTTTCAATCCACTCCCGACTAAATAAGCCGGGAGAATCCTATCAACACCACCCCACCCAAACGCGGCAAAAATGTTTCAATCCACTCCCGACTAAATAAGCCGGGAGAATTGGTGATGACAGCCGTGCTTTGGCGGTTTCGGTGTGTTTCAATCCACTCCCGACTAAATAAGCCGGGAGAATGCAAAATCTGGAGCGTAATCCATTGCAAAAAGCCGTGTTTCAATCCACTCCCGACTAAATAAGCCGGGAGAATTGACAGAGATGGGTAAGGAAAAACTGCGATGGTGCGTTTCAATCCACTCCCGACTAAATAAGCCGGGAGAATGGAGGATGCCAAAATACAGTTAGACGTGTTAGACGGTTTCAATCCACTCCCGACTAAATAAGCCGGGAGAATATCCTTACTTGCAAGCTATCAAGCATGGCTGGTCGTTTCAATCCACTCCCGACTAAATAAGCCGGGAGAATACGGCGGCAGCGGCAAAGAGTTTTTTGATGTTCATGTTTCAATCCACTCCCGACTAAATAAGCCGGGAGAATAATCATTTTATCAATGTCTAGAGCAGCGATAAAAGTTTCAATCCACTCCCGACTAAATAAGCCGGGAGAATGACGCTGAAAATGAATATGGCGATCAATACGACGACGTTTCAATCCACTCCCGACTAAATAAGCCGGGAGAATAAGGATATTTTCGGATTCCTTCCTTTTGGCGCGAGTTTCAATCCACTCCCGACTAAATAAGCCGGGAGAATTTTTATCTGTTTTTTTCTTGAGATCGGGATCAGGAGTTTCAATCCACTCCCGACTAAATAAGCCGGGAGAATTGCGAGATCAATTGAATACTCTGTCTCAACTTTTGTTTCAATCCACTCCCGACTAAATAAGCCGGGAGAATTTTAGAGTGTTTGGAGCAAGTTCCTTGCCAGTCATGGTTTCAATCCACTCCCGACTAAATAAGCCGGGAGAATCAATGGCAGGGCGGGTACTGGTTAAGCTGTGAGTAGTTTCAATCCACTCCCGACTAAATAAGCCGGGAGAATAATTGCGGACAGATTAGTATTGGCAGCATCAACGGTTTCAATCCACTCCCGACTAAATAAGCCGGGAGAATGGAGGATGCCAAAATACAGTTAGACGTGTTAGACGGTTTCAATCCACTCCCGACTAAATAAGCCGGGAGAATGTAATAGCCGCATTACTTGCAATAATAGCATTATGTTTCAATCCACTCCCGACTAAATAAGCCGGGAGAATTTGGCTATTCCAGATTGGTTGTCACCAGAAAAAGTTTCAATCCACTCCCGACTAAATAAGCCGGGAGAATAATTGCGGACAGATTAGTATTGGCAGCATCAACGGTTTCAATCCACTCCCGACTAAATAAGCCGGGAGAATAGCATTTCGCGGGGGCTGGGATTGACCTGCAAAAAGTTTCAATCCACTCCCGACTAAATAAGCCGGGAGAATCGCGATGATAGCCCTCCGTGCCGTCTCCCTTGCTGGTTTCAATCCACTCCCGACTAAATAAGCCGGGAGAATAAGAAACAGCCATTCGCTACGGCTTAATTATTGCCGTTTCAATCCACTCCCGACTAAATAAGCCGGGAGAATTGACATATTTAGGTTTTTTATAAGACCTAGGCAAAGTTTCAATCCACTCCCGACTAAATAAGCCGGGAGAATAGCGAACCCCCGGATATGCCCCGGCATTTGGGGGTTGTTTCAATCCACTCCCGACTAAATAAGCCGGGAGAATTGTTGACCATATCATCTAATAATAAAACCATCGAAAGTTTCAATCCACTCCCGACTAAATAAGCCGGGAGAATGGTACATCATCTGGTTTGTGTCATCAACATCTACAGTTTCAATCCACTCCCGACTAAATAAGCCGGGAGAATAATTGCGGACAGATTAGTATTGGCAGCATCAACGGTTTCAATCCACTCCCGACTAAATAAGCCGGGAGAATAATTGCGGACAGATTAGTATTGGCAGCATCAACGGTTTCAATCCACTCCCGACTAAATAAGCCGGGAGAATGGAGGATGCCAAAATACAGTTAGACGTGTTAGACGGTTTCAATCCACTCCCGACTAAATAAGCCGGGAGAATGTAATAGCCGCATTACTTGCAATAATAGCATTATGTTTCAATCCACTCCCGACTAAATAAGCCGGGAGAATTTGGCTATTCCAGATTGGTTGTCACCAGAAAAAGTTTCAATCCACTCCCGACTAAATAAGCCGGGAGAATAATTGCGGACAGATTAGTATTGGCAGCATCAACGGTTTCAATCCACTCCCGACTAAATAAGCCGGGAGAATAATTGCGGACAGATTAGTATTGGCAGCATCAACGGTTTCAATCCACTCCCGACTAAATAAGCCGGGAGAATAAACTTCGCTATCTTTGGGTTGCAGAAACTACTAAGTTTCAATCCACTCCCGACTAAATAAGCCGGGAGAATCGCCTTCCGCCACCTTTATGGTACGGAAATGGCTGTTTCAATCCACTCCCGACTAAATAAGCCGGGAGAATGTCAGGTTGCGGCGATGATGCAGTCCCGAAAATAGTTTCAATCCACTCCCGACTAAATAAGCCGGGAGAATCGTTTGCGGTCGCTGACGTACTCCCCAATAAAATGGTTTCAATCCACTCCCGACTAAATAAGCCGGGAGAATCCATATCACAAATCGGACAAATACCAAAATGAGTATGTTTCAATCCACTCCCGACTAAATAAGCCGGGAGAATTTTTTACCGCCGTTGATAAACGGTGTTACTGTATTGTTTCAATCCACTCCCGACTAAATAAGCCGGGAGAATCCGTGGCATCACTACCGGAGGGGAAAACAATGATCGTTTCAATCCACTCCCGACTAAATAAGCCGGGAGAATTCTGGCATTCCATTGCATGATTGTGGGCACGGTAGGTTTCAATCCACTCCCGACTAAATAAGCCGGGAGAATAGGCCGCGCTGGATTTGAGTGCGGCTGATGTTAAGTTTCAATCCACTCCCGACTAAATAAGCCGGGAGAATGGTTGATACTCCTGCCGCTGGCTTGAGCCAAACCCCGTTTCAATCCACTCCCGACTAAATAAGCCGGGAGAATGCCTCCAGCCCCTCAAGCCAGCCCCCGAAGCACCCGTTTCAATCCACTCCCGACTAAATAAGCCGGGAGAATGCCCGTAATAACCAAATGGAAATCCAGCAACGCGGTTTCAATCCACTCCCGACTAAATAAGCCGGGAGAATTGCTCCAGCGAGGGAGACGATGCCGATTGCGAGTTGTTTCAATCCACTCCCGACTAAATAAGCCGGGAGAATCGCCGCAGGATGCGGGGATCGGGGATCGGGCAGGGTTTCAATCCACTCCCGACTAAATAAGCCGGGAGAATGATCTGGAGTCTGACCCGCAGACACGGGTGGCTCTGTTTCAATCCACTCCCGACTAAATAAGCCGGGAGAATTCAAGGACGGAAAGATCGTTGGGGACAACGACTAAACGTTTCAATCCACTCCCGACTAAATAAGCCGGGAGAATCAGCGCCAGTTGCGGCGGCAAGCGTTACTGCAAGGTTTCAATCCACTCCCGACTAAATAAGCCGGGAGAATCAGTGGGGTTTGTGCTATGAGCAAACGCCACCACCCGTTTCAATCCACTCCCGACTAAATAAGCCGGGAGAATCCAACTGGATACTGGACTTCGGCGATGCCGTCAGGTTTCAATCCACTCCCGACTAAATAAGCCGGGAGAATTGGTTTTGGAAGGTATACAACAACAGAAAATCACAAGTTTCAATCCACTCCCGACTAAATAAGCCGGGAGAATTAATTACGGACAGATTAGTATTAGCAGCATCAACGGTTTCAATCCACTCCCGACTAAATAAGCCGGGAGAATGTACCTTCCCCACATTTCTAAAAAGCCATCAAGATGTTTCAATCCACTCCCGACTAAATAAGCCGGGAGAATATTCACGACCCACGGTAACAGACATGACAGCCCCAAAGTTTCAATCCACTCCCGACTAAATAAGCCGGGAGAATACACGATGCCCGCAGAGTTTGCCGCTGCCAGATGGTTTCAATCCACTCCCGACTAAATAAGCCGGGAGAATCCGTTTTTGCGTGATGTCCACGGTCATGTGTGGGTGTTTCAATCCACTCCCGACTAAATAAGCCGGGAGAATATGAATCTGACAAAACAAGCCCTTCACCAGCGCCTGTTTCAATCCACTCCCGACTAAATAAGCCGGGAGAATGCCACCGTACCAGTTCTGACCATCGGCCCAGTGCGTTTCAATCCACTCCCGACTAAATAAGCCGGGAGAATCAAATTTTTGCGCTGCTTTGTTGATCTCATCCTTGTTTCAATCCACTCCCGACTAAATAAGCCGGGAGAATGCCTGTACAAATGACACTTGCATGGAACTGCCGGTTTCAATCCACTCCCGACTAAATAAGCCGGGAGAATGCTTGCAATGGGAACCATGGGCAGACGGTGAAACCGTTTCAATCCACTCCCGACTAAATAAGCCGGGAGAATTGTAAGGGGGCAACATGGAACCGATGACCACACTCGTTTCAATCCACTCCCGACTAAATAAGCCGGGAGAATCGATCAGAAGTTGCCGGATGCTTTGAAACAAGATGTTTCAATCCACTCCCGACTAAATAAGCCGGGAGAATAGATAGACTGTCAAACCGTAGTGTCCATGATATTCAAGTTTCAATCCACTCCCGACTAAATAAGCCGGGAGAATCTCTATTGATTCAACACCTTGATTATAACCAGACTCGTTTCAATCCACTCCCGACTAAATAAGCCGGGAGAATACCCTTACCAGAGATCATAATAAGCTGGAACGGTGAGTTTCAATCCACTCCCGACTAAATAAGCCGGGAGAATGCTTTTTTCTGCAACCATGTACTGCGCATTTTCCAAGTTTCAATCCACTCCCGACTAAATAAGCCGGGAGAATCCAAAGCCAGCAATCACGCCTTCAATAACACCGGCAGTTTCAATCCACTCCCGACTAAATAAGCCGGGAGAATCTTATCATTGGTGTTTTCTAGTGGATTCCCTTTTAGTTTCAATCCACTCCCGACTAAATAAGCCGGGAGAATGTCTTTTTTCCTGCGTAACAGGTCTGCGGTTTGTGGGTTTCAATCCACTCCCGACTAAATAAGCCGGGAGAATCGATTATCCGGGAGCGGTGGGAAGCCGACGGGCGTGTTTCAATCCACTCCCGACTAAATAAGCCGGGAGAATTTTCCAGCCGTAACATTCCTGATAACGGTCTACTCAGGTTTCAATCCACTCCCGACTAAATAAGCCGGGAGAATGGCTGCGAACAAGAGGGTTGTCACGCTGACTTATGTTTCAATCCACTCCCGACTAAATAAGCCGGGAGAATTCGGTTGCAAGCACTATAACAAATAATCATGTTAAGTTTCAATCCACTCCCGACTAAATAAGCCGGGAGAATATCGCGTTCTTCCAGTGTGCCCGCGCGAATGCTCGTTTCAATCCACTCCCGACTAAATAAGCCGGGAGAATAGGGCTAACGATGAACAGGCAGCAAATCAGCAAAGTTTCAATCCACTCCCGACTAAATAAGCCGGGAGAATTGCTAATTCATCGTCGAGGCTCATGGTCTTGGCAAGGTTTCAATCCACTCCCGACTAAATAAGCCGGGAGAATACGGGATTGGGCGCGGCTGGTGATGCACCTGTCTGTTTCAATCCACTCCCGACTAAATAAGCCGGGAGAATCAAATGCTCTTCCCGTGTACCGTATACCCGTTCTGTTTCAATCCACTCCCGACTAAATAAGCCGGGAGAATCCTAACAGCTAGCGTTACGCAGAAACTTTAGCTAGTTTCAATCCACTCCCGACTAAATAAGCCGGGAGAATGAAAATGGCATCGACATCGCAACGTACACGGACGAAGTTTCAATCCACTCCCGACTAAATAAGCCGGGAGAATCAGTATCACCACCGCCGCCAGTATCACCCGTACCAGTTTCAATCCACTCCCGACTAAATAAGCCGGGAGAATAGGAGCGGGTAAGGGGCAGGGTAGGGAAATAACGTTTCAATCCACTCCCGACTAAATAAGCCGGGAGAATACCCAAGCCATGATTTATACCTCAGTGAGCAACAGCGTTTCAATCCACTCCCGACTAAATAAGCCGGGAGAATGTCGCCAGCCCATGTTGTCAGCAGCGGGTTAAGGTTTCAATCCACTCCCGACTAAATAAGCCGGGAGAATAAAACCCCGCCGGAGCGGGGTACCACACACAACGGGTTTCAATCCACTCCCGACTAAATAAGCCGGGAGAATAGCCACTACTTCCCGCTGGGCATTGGCAGCGTCTTGTTTCAATCCACTCCCGACTAAATAAGCCGGGAGAATACCGCCCGTATCACCTTCACCACCTGTACTACCAGTTTCAATCCACTCCCGACTAAATAAGCCGGGAGAATGATTGACGACAGTCTCGCCACAGCCGCCAAACTCGTTTCAATCCACTCCCGACTAAATAAGCCGGGAGAATGAAGGGCTAACCCGCCCTATCGACTACAACTACATGTTTCAATCCACTCCCGACTAAATAAGCCGGGAGAATATCATCGACGACAGCGACCCCAAAGCGGTCATTGTTGTTTCAATCCACTCCCGACTAAATAAGCCGGGAGAATTTATTTGTTGGTATTGAGCAAACTATAGCACTGCTAGTTTCAATCCACTCCCGACTAAATAAGCCGGGAGAATAGCTGGTAGCAATAGCACTGGATGCGCTCGAGCGGGTTTCAATCCACTCCCGACTAAATAAGCCGGGAGAATGTTCTGCTGCGGTCAGGTCGCGTTCTTGGTGCATATAGTTTCAATCCACTCCCGACTAAATAAGCCGGGAGAATAACGCCATTGATAACGCCATCGGCGGGCTATCATGGTTTCAATCCACTCCCGACTAAATAAGCCGGGAGAATCACACAACTGGGAACGCCACTGTCTGGGTGGGCTTGGTTTCAATCCACTCCCGACTAAATAAGCCGGGAGAATAGGGCAAGCAGCACAAAGCCGCCCGGTGCTGCACCGTTTCAATCCACTCCCGACTAAATAAGCCGGGAGAATCCCCGTGACAACCCCGGTAACAACCCTGCCAACTCAAGTTTCAATCCACTCCCGACTAAATAAGCCGGGAGAATTAACGATTACATCCTGTGGGCGCAGACCAACCGGGGTTTCAATCCACTCCCGACTAAATAAGCCGGGAGAATGTTAAGCAATGGACATTGACGACATCAGACTGATGTTTCAATCCACTCCCGACTAAATAAGCCGGGAGAATAGCACCGCTTTGTGGTGGGTGAAGCCGGGGGCTACGTTTCAATCCACTCCCGACTAAATAAGCCGGGAGAATGTTAGCCGCTGCCGAAGCGGGCTTTACTGCCTACCGTTTCAATCCACTCCCGACTAAATAAGCCGGGAGAATATGGCTTCTACTTCCGCATCATTGGGCTTTTTCGAGTTTCAATCCACTCCCGACTAAATAAGCCGGGAGAATGCACAAATACAAGGCACGAATGTGATGTCGAGGAAGTTTCAATCCACTCCCGACTAAATAAGCCGGGAGAATCGTCAACGCGGGACGACTTACGGCATTGTCGCCGTTTCAATCCACTCCCGACTAAATAAGCCGGGAGAATGTGTCAGGTCGGAATTAGCCAGACGCATGGGCAGAGTTTCAATCCACTCCCGACTAAATAAGCCGGGAGAATCCATGCTGGTGTACGGCTACAACGCCAGCCATAAGTTTCAATCCACTCCCGACTAAATAAGCCGGGAGAATGTTCCTGTTTTGGCTCTTTTTCCATTATCCAGAGGGGTTTCAATCCACTCCCGACTAAATAAGCCGGGAGAATTGTTCAATCTGCTCCCGCGTTTTGCCGACAGGTTTGGTTTCAATCCACTCCCGACTAAATAAGCCGGGAGAATGTTTCTGTTGCTAAGGCCGCATGGAATAAGGCAGTTGCTGTTTCAATCCACTCCCGACTAAATAAGCCGGGAGAATTGGAAATCCAGATCAGGTACTTCCATCGACGCGGTGTTTCAATCCACTCCCGACTAAATAAGCCGGGAGAATGCACCTTGTTTGATTTTGGTCGTATGTTCGGAAAACGTTTCAATCCACTCCCGACTAAATAAGCCGGGAGAATATCTCTACGAAGACCCGTGGAGCGACTTTGCCACGTTTCAATCCACTCCCGACTAAATAAGCCGGGAGAATGGAATATTTTATGGGTTTCGGTGCTGTTGTTTAGCGTTTCAATCCACTCCCGACTAAATAAGCCGGGAGAATGTGCTAGATTGCCGTGGCAACACTATCAGCGATCTGTTTCAATCCACTCCCGACTAAATAAGCCGGGAGAATCGCCCTCGTGTAAGGGCATAAAAGTCAAAGGAATTTTTCGGATATTGCGCGAACTGGCAAGGCAGGAACGGATAGGTAAGTTCGCGGAGGGATGTCATTGTTTCACTCCAAGTAAAATCAATGGGTTAATTTAGCGCGAACCTTCCACTTTATTTGGCATAACTTGGGGTTCGCGGATTGTACAGACCGTCGGATTATAGCATAAAATACTTATTAATTATATGGTTAGCTTGAAATACTCAGTCTATACAATCATCGGCGCATCAAAATCAGTCGCCCGGAACTTGCCAAACTCCTTCACATTGCGGCTCAACGGCTCAGTCAGGCGATAAATGCGCAGGTTGTCTTCTGCCAGGCTGATTTCCTTCAGCAAGGCATCCTCCAGAATCTCCAGCGTCGCCGCATCCACCCGGCACTCGAACACCGACTTCTGCACCCTTTGCCCATAGTTTTGGCACGTCTTCGCCACCCGCCGCAACCGCTTGCGCCCTGCTGCCGTCTCCGTCGACACATCATAACTCACCAAAATCAACATGCCTCACGCTCCAAAATAAGCCCCTGCCCCCCTTGCGGGGGAAGGGGTTGGGGAAGGGGGAAATCTTCACTCATTTGTTAAGGAACGGGACGTATGCCTCTACATCCCCGCGCAGAAACCGTGCCAGCATCCGCGCCTGCAACAGCGGCAGCAAACCGATCTCCACCGGCGTTTCCAGCACCGGATGCAGCAAGGTTTCCTTCTTGCGCTCCTGATAAGCCACGATCACCGTCTTACGCCCGCTATCGTTCAACATCACCGCGCCACCAGGGCGAAAATCGAAATCCTTCGCCCGCAACTGCCCGCGATTGATCAGCGTCAGTGCCAGCCGGTCGCCCAACACCGCGCGGAATTCCTCCAGCAAATCCAGCGCCAGCGCAGGCCGCCCCGGTCGCACCACATGGAAAAACCCCAGTTGCGGGTCAAGCCCCACCGTTTCCAGCGCACTGCGGCAGTCGTTCAACAGCAGCGAATACAGGAAGGAAATCAGCGCGTTGACCGTATCCTTCGGCGGGCGTCGGCTACGCCCCTTGTACTCAAACTCCCCGCGCATCTGCGGCTTGATCATGGTATTGAACTGCTCGAAATACACCCGCGCCGCATCGCCTTCCAACCCCAGCACCGACGATGCCACCTCCGCATGAGCCAGATTGCGCAAGTTCACCGCCAGCGCCTTCGCCGCCCGCACCAACGCATCCTTTTCCGCCTCGTCCTTGCTGTCCCGCGCACTGCGCAGCAACACATTGCGGCTGTTGCGCAACTTGCCCGCGATGAACGCCTTGCTCAGTTCCAGCGCGGTTTCCACCCGGTCAGCGGCACGGAACTGCGCCTGCCGCAACAGGATATTGCCATTCACCGGACCTTCCACCCGCGCATGGAACCGCCCGTGTTCGCTCAGCCACACGATGCTGCGCCCATCCTCCATGCACCGCGCCATCAGCGCCGGGCTGATCGCCGCCCGCCCTAGGCACACAATCGCACCAAAATGATGCAGCGGAAGCTGGGCTTTTTTCTCCTTCTCCACCGACAGCACCAGCGTTTCGCCCTCCAGCCGCAGGTACGCCCCCTCGGTAGACACATACAAGGTATTGAGTAACTGTTTCACACGCCCTCATTTTCATCAGCAATAAACAGGGAATCATGCAGGCGGCGGATGCGCCCCCGGCTGCCGACCAACTCCGGCTGGCAACTCTCCTGCAACGAACACGCCTGACACAGGGAACGGTCATCGACTGGCGGCGGCATCTGCCCGGACTCCAGCAACGCCCGCACCTCCGCAATCAGACCGATGGTGTAAGCCCGCAATTCTGCCGTGATCGGCACGGCACGCCGCCGACGGCTTTTGTGGTGGAAAATCGCCCCCTCCGCCACAGCCTTGCCGGTCATTTCCTCCAGACACAGCACCTGCCCGACCAGTTGCACCTCATCGTGAACCTTCTTCTGGCGCTTGCCCTGCTTGTATTCGATCGGGTAAGGCGTGCCATCGGCGAGAAATTCCACCGCATCCGCCCTGCCCGTCAGCCCATAACGCTCGCTGTACAGGGGCAAGGAACGCTCCACCCGCACACCGTATTCCACGCCACTTTCGCCACTATCCACCCGCTCGTGCGCCAGATGACCCCGCACCGTATGCACGTTATCATCAAAGGTCTGCTCCTGATGGATCAGGGCGCACTGGCGCGGGCAATAGCTGTAGTGTTGCAGCGCCGAGAGCATGATGGGGGTGAGGTCAGTCATGCCGCAAACCGCAGGATTTCCACTTCGGCATTACGGGCTGCCGATGCTTCCGCCTGTTTCAGAACCTGATCGGTGATCTCATCCGACAAGTAATATTCACCACAGCTTTCACAGATTTGTGCGGGAACATTTTTGATCAGCACCGTCAATTCGCCGCGCTGCAAGGTAACAGTGACCTTGCCTGCGCTGGTTTCACCCATTTTGCAGATAGTACATTGCACGAAATATCAGCCCACCAAAGTCAGCAGTTCAACACCATTTGGCAAGTTGTCAGCATCAACGGTTACGGTGTAATCGCTGAAACTGCGTGGCACGCTGTCCTTGTCTTTCAACTCGGCTTTAATGCGCTCGAACAAACTATAGGCCGGAGCATTACCCAACTTGCCTTCATGTTTGAACACATACAAACCACGGGTAGCCATTTCTCCGCGTGAGGCAGAACGGTCATGCTCAAACATATTGCTCAAGGCTTGCCACAACAATTCCAGATCACTGTCAGAGAAGCCGGTTTGGTCAGCCAGATGCGCGGAAATAAAACCGTGGGCAACGTACAAACCATAAGGCACGGTAAACTTGCGCCCCATCGTGCGGTTGTCGCCATCCTGCTTTTCGGCTTCTTTTTCAGTTGCTACCGCCATCCGGGTAATGGAATGCTCGCTGGAAATTACCGGGTCAACTGAACGGGCGAAAGTGATTTGCACAGGGCCGCGCACCTGACCGCAGTTCACGCCTGTAGACATGACTGCGCCAAAAGTTCGCACATCATAAAAGTTATGGCACATCCACTGACGCGCTTCTTCCACTTTGTCGCCGCCTTTACGTTTCTTGTCATCGCCAGCCAACAATTCGGCACCACCGGGGATAGCCTGATAAGCACGTTCATGCTGCTTATTGAGGATGGCTTTTTCCTTCACATAAATTTCGTAAGGTGGCTGCTCTTCTTTCAGCAAGCCAATGAAATTGCGGACTTTGCGTTTCAGGCTGACATCCGTCACCAAACCCTGCCCGGTTTCAGCATCAACACGCGGCAGATTGCCTGCATCCGGGTCGCCATTAGGATTGCCGTCTTTTACGTCAAACAGCAGTACGAAGTCATAACGGTGTTGCAGGCTCATTCGGAATCTCCTTGGTTGGAATCTTTGGTTTCACGTTTCTTGAAAAAATCCTGACGCTGGTGGTAATAACCAATGGCAAAGCGCCCTTGGTCGGGCAAGTTCAGATGTGCCGGGAAATCAGCAATGCCAGCCATAATCTCGCCCAGCAACTTTTCGAGGTTACTGACGCGCCCCTTGTTATCCATTTTGCTCAGGTGATGGTTTTTCAGTTTTAGCAAGGTTGAAAAAACAGTAACTGGTGTAGCGGAAGCAGCACCGTAGTAACGATCCCGAATCGTTGCATTGATACCGGGTTGGGCTTCTTCCTGGATTTTTTCCAGTACCGCAAACAGGCGACCCAAACGGTAGCCCACATTCATGTTTGCAAGATCAAGTGACACGGTAAGGTTCTCCGTTGGATTAAATCGGTTCAGATAGGCTTTGATCAAAGCTGCCCGTGGGTAAGTCACCTCCTGTTCTGCACGGATGCGCCGCACAGCCGAGGCCAGCAATGTTTGCGGGTAAGGTAAACCTTCCAGAATGCAGCGGATTACATCCCCTGCCAGATTCGGCGGGACATTCTCTGTTTTGCCTAGCAATGCAATTGACCTTAACAGCAACCATAACGGCAGAAACTCAGCATCACGTTCACTGCGCTCAATCTTGAGCAAGTCAAAATGTTCAACAATCCGTTGGCTGACTTCACGCACCGTGCCCACATGCCAGAAACGGATACTGATTCGGGCAGCATTCGGGGCTAATCCCAGAATGAAAAACCGGGTTTCCTCTCCCAATGACGGGGTACGCCCATATTCTTCAACGGCTTTGTATAGGGCTTTCACCGCATGGACATTACGGTCTGGGTCATCTTTCTTGTTATCAGCCGCCCCCCACAAAGCACTGAAATCATCTTCCAGCGGGTGTTCTTTCTCTGCCCAAAAAACCGTGGACGCATCACCGACCTGCATCCGTTGGATAGAGTCCTTACTCAACAAGTGATTGAGTGCCGTGGTATAGGCAAATGCAGCTTCCTTACTGACCGGGGCATTAAAACTTTGGCTTTTGCCGTAAGACCGAAATGCATCCAGATTGAAGGAAATAATATTTGCCCCGGAGCTTTGCGCCCCCCACACGTTTTTGATGGAAGGGTGCAAGCGTTCAATTTCAGCCTGTTCCCCCGTCAACAGACAAGTTGCTTTGGCACTGTCATCACTGGCGGCATTCATCAAAGTAGCCTGCACCTTACGGCTTTGGCAAACCAAATGCAGTTGCCCCTGCAAACGGAAAGACAAGTTTGGATTGGTTGTGGCGATTTCTTCCCATTGCGGTTGTTGTTGCAAAACCTCTGTATCCAGACTTTCCAGAAAAGCCAATACTGCGGCGATACCTTCATCCTGTTCGGCAAGGTTTAACTGGCGGACACGCTCAGCAAAAGCAGCTTGCTGTTCCTTGACCCGTTCCGGTTTGCCTTTGGTATCAATCCCCAACACATATTCGGCGTTATCCCATAACAGGTTGGCGGCTACACCAGATGTTTTCTTGACGCCTTGCGGTACACGCTCAGATTTGGCGCGTTTCTTTTTGCCATCTCCGCTGCGGGTATCTTCAATCTGTACCAGTTTACCATCAGCCGTAACTTCCAGAATGAACGGGATTTCCTTGTATTCAAAACCGGCGGGAGCCAATGCAGATTCAGGGCTGGCAGATTTCCGTTGGTAATAATCATAGAGTGCTTGCAGGATCATCCACGCACCTCCTCACTGTTCCACGCAGGAACATGGATCACACCGTCTTGCATTTTGGCCTGAAAGAAACGCGGCATCGGGTTAGCTATATCGGCAAAATCCATGTCGTACAACATCCAGCCCAATTCCCGTGTTTCGGGTAGCGGTTGCACTAGCGCAGCGTCAGCTTCAACCAAACGGAAATCACAAGAGAATTCACGAGTGCCGAGGTAAGGCTGGTTGAAACATTGCCCCTTACTGGCACGACGTTTGAACATTTCTGCAAACTTGACTGGATTATTGGCTGGGTTGTTATCCAGCATTTCAAACTCAGCATGGAGCCGGTAACAGACATCCCGCAAAAACAAGCCCGCCCGTTGTTGACGATCCTCTTCGATATACAGCCCCAGATTGCCCCTGCCCTGCTTCATTGCAGACTTAACCGCCCCTGCTGGTACTACTCCAGCAACCTCATTACGGCGCAAGTTGATCCAACGGATAGGTTTCAACACCTCAATACGACGTACCTGCCAGCGGATAGCGGGTTTCCAGAGGATTGCCTCAAACACAGCTCGGGCGGCAGAAGGTGTGATGACATCATACGACACACGCTCCACCTTCATTTCCGGTCGGGTAAAACAGGCGAAATCACCCGACACCTCTAAACAAAAGCTATTCATCCGTAGCACCTACGCCAACTATTGGATTAGTAAAGTGGGCGAGGGAAACCCACGCCCACACTTGTCAAAACAAACGAGTATCGAAGCTCGTGTTTCAATCCACGCTTGCACTAATCACAAGCGAAGACTTATCATATCATGTAGTTTCTAATCTCGTTAAGAAGTAAAGATGGACTGGAAAGTATTCAAAGAAATTCGACTCCTACTGACCTCATTGCCAGAAGTAAGGTTCTGGGGTGTATTGGCTTCTATCACTATTGTTGTCCTTACGTACTTGCTCACCAGATAGTATCCGCTGGGTTCAGTTGTACGGGGTCGGCACTCAACCCATACTTGGGGTCGTACAAACCGGGGGTGATTTGCTCATAAACACCGGGCAAATTAGTAAATTCGCGGATGTCACCTGCTTGCAAAAGGCGACTTTTTTCCCGCTCACGCAACGTCACGGTATAGCGTTGCAGCCTGCGCATCAGGTCACGTTTCGGGCCAATCGCTTTCAATTGGGCAATCAACTTCGCGCCGTCACCGTATGTCACCAACACCGCAAACCCTTCTTCATCAATCAGCCGAAAACGCTGGGCAGCCGTGCGAAACTGGATTTTCAATTCCCGCGCATTTTTGCTCAGCAAATCCACAATGCCGTGCTTGTCGCGTGATTCCGCCCGTGCATAGAAATGCTCAAAATAGGTCTTGAAATGCGAGTGATGTAGCGGCGATCCGGCAAATAGTGATGATTGCAACAAGGAACGGCTAACCGCGACAGAGCGCCCTAAATGCCCCGGCAACTTGGCATTCAACGGCGGCACAAACACCACTACCCGCCCTTTTTCCGCCTGTTTACCTTCACGGTTGCAGCGCCCGGCAGCTTGCGCAATGGAGTCCAGCCCAGCCAATGCCCGGTAAACCACCGGAAAATCCACATCAACCCCGGCTTCAATCAATTGCGTACTGACAACCCGCACATCTTCACCGTTTTGCAGGCGTTGGCGGATTTCCTTCAGCTTTTCAGAACGGTGTTCACCACACAGGTTGGTTGACAAGTAATAGGTATCAGCAGGCAACAAGCGGCACAAGGCGGCTGCCTGTGCCTTGGTATTGACAATAACCAGCACCGAATCCAGTTCAGCAATCTCCACAGCCAAATCTTCCCATGAACGCTCTGTCACCAAATCATCTGGCAATTCGACCCTGACCCGTTCCAATGCAGCAAACAGGGCGGCGGGGTCTGGCATGATTTCGGTGATTTGCTCGGCTTCAAACCCATTGACGATGGCTTGCCCAAACGCATCGTGGTAAGTGTGCAAAGCGGGCTGCGTGGCGGTAGACAGGACAAAGGTCACGTTGTAATGCTCAACCAGGGCTTTCATCACCCCCAAAATCGGGTTGAGGAATTCCGGCGGCAACAGTTGAGCCTCATCCAGCACAATCACACTATTGGCAAGACAGTGAAGTTTGCGGCAACGGCTAGTGCGGCTGGCAAACAGGGATTCAAACAACTGTACATTGGTGGTGACGATAATCGGCGCATCCCAGTTTTCTGCCGCCAACCGGCTTTGGTAATCCTCTTTGTCCGGGTCAAGGTTACTGTGATGCTCCACCACACAATTGCCAAAAATAGTGCGGTAGATGTTGGCGGTTTGCTCAATGATGCTGGTGTACGGGATAGCATAAATGACGCGCTGCTTGCCGTACCGGATGGCATGTTCCAGAGCAAATGCCATACCTGATAATGTCTTGCCGCCCCCGGTCGGAACGGTCAGGGAAAACATACCCGCTGGTTTTGTTGCTGCTTCCCGACAATCTTGCAGGATTTGCGCCCGCAAATGGTTGACCGGTGTATCGTCGGCTTTGGCCGCAAAGGCAGTCATGTGCTGATTGAAACGGGCAAGCAGCTCGCTCAACGCCGGGTATTGCCCACGCTGGATAAATTTGTCCTCCTGCATGAAGCGCTCGGTATCCAGAAAGTCAGCATCGACCAGACTGGAAAACAGCATCCGTATCCACAGGGCAACATTATCAATCCCACCGACAGGCGATGACTTTGGTAGTGGCGTTTGCAGGATGTCAGCGGGTATGCTGACCTGCCGGGCTTTCTCCAGATGGATGCCATCTTGCAGGATTTCTTCCAGTGAACGCCCGTCCGCATCAGCCTTTACCCAGTCCGCCAAACCCGAGTGATGCCCTGCAATCAGGTAAGCAAGGATTCTGCCCAATGCAGGATTTTTTTGTACGGCATACAAAGCACCAGCAGCGGAGTGGTTAACCTTGCCGGGTACATTTTCGACCTCGATGTGGGCGTTGATAGCGGCATAACCTGTTTTGTCAGCAATGTAATGCTGGAACTCAGGGTTATATTTGCCCAAGTCATGCCAGATGCCCGCAACCCGCGCCCATTCAGCCCCAAACAGGTCGGCAAATTCTGCTGCCAGCTTCGCTACATCCCGCAAATGATCATCCAGCCAATGCTCAATCGGCTTACCGTTCGCGTCAAATCGTACATGTGCTATCGGACGTGATTCGCTCATTGCTTAGCCCTGCTGATTAAGATTCCCCGATTCTACGCCCCCCACCATGACAAAACGTGTCCTACTCCTGACACTTTCTGTAATTTGCCACCATTTTTTCCAGCTTTTCGCAGACGGCAGACCGCAATTCTGGTGGCTCCAGCACCGTGACACCCTCGCCGAACCGCAGGATTTCCCCGATCAGTTCTGTCGGCAGACTGTAGGGAACCTTGAGTACATACGTGCCATCTTCCTGCCAACTGGCGTGTTGATCTTTATGCCAAGTGACACCATCAACCCAACGCGCGGCTTCCGGGGTGAACTTCAATACCGCAACCGCCTGCACCACGCCGGAGAAAATGCCAAAAGTGGAGAAAAACACTTCCTCCAGTGCTTCGTTGGGGATCAAGTGACAGGGTTCGGGCAGCGCTTCCGCTTCCTGGATACGGTCAAGTGAGAACGGATGCAGTTCGCCCTTGTTGTGGCAATACGCACCCAAATACCAGTTATCTCGGTAATAAATCAGCAATTGTGGTGACAAAATGCGGGTTTCTCGCTGATCGTGGGAACGGTTGTGATAAGTAACCCGCAACCGCTGGCGTTGCAGACAAGCGCTGGCAATGATCTGGAAGCGTGCATACTGCTGGTCACGCCGGTTATAAGGCAACAAACGGATAAATTCACCCAACGGCTTGGTGCTTTTCAAACCCGTGGTTTTTTTAAGAATATCCTGGATGCGCTGTTTGAATGGCTGCAAACCATCCTGCAAAAACACCGGATCAAGATTGCCCAGCAATTGCTGGATCGTCAGCAGCGCGTACAATTCCTGTTCATTCAGCCAGAAACCGGGCAGGGTAAAACCCGCACCCTCGCGGTAATGCCAGCCATTGCGCTGGCGGTTGTATTCAATCGGTGCGTTAAACCGATCCTGCATACTGTGGATAATGCGTTTGGTATGCCGCTCCGAACAGTCCAACGCCTCACACAAGCGGCGCATCGGGATGGGGTGGCGGGCATCCGACAAAATGGCATGGAGGCGATAAATTTTGCTGAGGTTTTCCATGCCATGATTATTATACTATGATTTACATTCTGCAATTAAAAACCGCAGATTTCCACCATAACCACGCCACAATCAATTGTTCAGACCAACTGCAAAGCCGTGCTGCGGGCAATTTCCAGCTCTTCATTGGTAGGAATCACCAGTAACTTGATGACAGCCTCTGCTTGTTGGCATTCCAGAACCCCCGCACACGCCTGCTGGTTGCGGGCTGTATCCAGCACAATGCCCAAACCTTGCAGGTTGTCACACACCAATGCACGGATACGGGCAGAATGCTCGCCAATTCCGCCAGTGAATACAATCGCATCCACCCGCCCCAACACAGCCAGATACGCACCAATATACTTTTTCACCCGATAGGCAAACAGGGCTTCCGCCAGTTGCGCGGCGGGATCACCTGACTCGGCACGCTGCTGGATTTCACGCATGTCGCTGACACCGCAAACCCCTTTCAAACCACTTTGTTTGTTGAACAGGTTTTCCAGCGCCGCACTGTCAAGACCCATGGCACGTTGCAAATAGAAATGCAGTGCCGGGTCTAGATCACCACTGCGCGTGCCCATTACCAGACCTTCCAGCGGGGTCATGCCCATTGAGGTATCAACGCTTTTCCCCCCGGCAATGGCGGTAGCACTGCACCCGTTACCCAGATGCAGGGTAATCAGGTTGAGGTCAGCCTGCGGGGTTTGCAGATACACGGCTGCCTGTTGCATCACATAGCGGTGGGATGTGCCGTGGAAACCGTAACGCCGTACCTGATGTTCACGGTACAGCGATTCCGGCAGCGCATAACGGAACGCCACCGGCGGCATGGTCTGATGGAAAGCGGTATCAAACACCGCCACTTGTGGCACCTGCGGGAACAGGCGTTGCGCCACTTCGATGCCTTCCAGATTGGCGGGATTGTGCAAGGGGGCAAGTGGAACCATCGCCCGGATGGCGGTCATCACCTCGGCATTGAGCAAGGCTGGCTGGTGGAAACGTTCGCCACCATGCACCACCCGATGACCAATCGCATCAATGCCCTTGCCGTCACGGATGATGCCTGCCGCTTGCAGATGCAGGATAATCCGCTCCAGCGCGTCATGATGGGAAGCGATTTCACTGCCTGCTTCACCGATGCGGTCAACCAGCCCTTTCACCAGCACTTGCTGGTCTGCCATCGTAAACACCTGATACTTGATGGAAGAGCTGCCTGCGTTCAACACCAGGATTTTCATGCCACCGGCTCCTGCTGCGCCTGAATGGCAGTAATCACGACCGTATTCACGATGTCGGTCACGGTACAACCACGGCTTAGGTCATTGACCGGCTTGTTCAAACCTTGCAATACCGGGCCAATCGCCACCGCGTTGGCGGAACGTTGCACCGCCTTGTAGGTGTTGTTACCCGTATTCAGGTCGGGGAAAATAAACACGGTTGCCTTGCCTGCCACTGCGCTGTTGGGCATTTTGGAGCTGGCAACCTCTGCATCCACTGCGGCATCGTACTGGATTGGCCCATCCAGCTTCAGCTCAGGGCGACGGGTATGGGCAAGCTGCACGGCTGCCCGCACACTTTCCACATCATCGCCTTTGCCGGATTCGCCTGTGGAATACGACAGCATCGCCACACGCGGCTCAATCCCGAACATGCGGGCGGTATCGGCAGCGGTGACTGCAATATCTGCCAGTTGTGCCGCATCCGGGTTGGGGTTGACCGCACAATCACCGTACACCAGCACCCGGTCTTCCAGACACATGAAAAACACGCTGGAAACCAGGGCGCAATCTGGTTTGGTCTTGATCACTTCAAATGCCGGGCGGATGGTGTGCTGGGTGGTATGTGCCGCCCCCGACACCATGCCATCGGCATAACCCAGTTGCACCATCATCGTGCCGAAATAGCTCACATCCACCATCGTGTCGCACGCCAGTGCCATGGTGACGTTTTTGTGCTTGCGCAACTCGTAATAGGCTTCGGCAAATTCCTGGCGCAAGTGGGAAGTGCGCGGGTTGACGATGTTGACGTTGCGCAGCTTGAGGCCGAGATGGGCAGCACGGTTTTTGACTTCCTCTTCCACCCCCAGCAGGGTGACTTGTACCACATCCCGCAGCGAGAGGATTTCCGCTGCCCGCAATACACGCTCGTCGGTGCTTTCCGGCAACACGATATGCTTGCGCTGTGCCTTGGCACGCTGGATCAGCTCGTATTCAAACATCAGCGGGGTCATGCGCTGCCCGGTATTCTGGATGATCAACTGGCGCAACTGGTGCATGTCGACGCAAGATTCCATCAAACCCAGCGCCACCGCAATCTTGCGCTCATCGGAAGGCAGGATCATGCTTTCCACTTCGTTAACCTTGAGCGCAGTTTCAAACGTATCCCATGGCGACAGCAGGATCGGCAAGCGCAACGGGTTCATGCCCTCCAGCAGCTTGCTGACATCCGGTGCAGGACGCTGCCCGCCGGTGAGGATCATGCCCGCAATCATCGGGTAAGCTCTGGAAACATCCGCTGCCAGCGTACCGAGAATAATGTCAGAACGGTCACCGGGCGTGATGACCATGCTGCAATTTTCCAGATGTGGCAGAAAATCCTGCACCTGCATGGCAGCAATCTTGTAGCGGGAAACCTCGTGATTGAGCGACTGCGGCGTACCGTACAGGCATTCCATGCGCAATTCGCGGGCAATTTCGCCTACGGTCGGTCGTTCCAGCGCGTAACGTTCCGGCAGGACAAAAAACGGGTAGCGGGAGCCTTGCAACAGGTCGTTGAGGCTATCCACCTCATCCGGCGGTACGCGATTGGCAAAGGCTGCCAGCAGTTCGCAATGCTGCCCGGCAGCGAGATGCTCTTCCAGCATCCGTACTGCATCGGCAATTTCATCAGCAGTACGCCCATAGCCCTTGATCACTGGCATGAACAAACAGCCAAAGTGATTGGCCAGCACGGCGTTGAAGTCGAGTTCCAGCGCGGAACTTGCCCCGGTGAAATCCGTACCGGCACACACCACGATGTCGACCTTTTCCTGCACCGCCCGGTATTTGGCAAGAATCAGCTTGAGCAATTCCTCATGATTTCCTTCCGCGACCATGCGACGAGCCACATCCTGGGTACAGCCGTACAATTCACTGCCACTGACTTGCAGATCGTAACGCTTGGAAATCAGGTGAAGCAACGGGTCATGCCCGTTGTTTTCGCGGATCACCGGACGGAAAAAACCCACCTTGGGGGTAATGGCGCGAAGCATTTCCATCATGCCCAGAACGATGATGGATTTGCCGCTGCGAGGCTCTGCCCCGGCTATGTAGATACTGTGAAACACAATTGTCCCCTACCGCTAAAGTTCGCAGCGCACAATATTGTTGTTACTTGTTTGAAAATGAATCCTGCCTGACGGTTTTTGTGCGTTGCAGCATTTATCATAATCAATTGGGCTGCGCCTGCCAATGGAATTTTGTGTCAAAACGATGAAGCGTGCGGCTATCAGCCGACTAAAGGCACCCCTATCACTGCGGTGCACATTCCTGATAAGTCCTGGCTCCCGCCTTGCGTAACACCGCCACAACCGTCGGGCTACTGTGCTGGATGGCGTAATCCAGCATGGTGTCAGTGGTACATTCATCCATCATCTGGTCGATTTGCACCCTTGCGCCGTGCTTGAGCAGGATTTGTATAGCCTCCACATCCCTGGCATCAATGGCAGCCATCAATGGTAGCTGGCGATAGTCATACAATTCCCCGGTATTGTTGGCATCGCCCCCGTTTTCCAGCAGAAACTCCAGCAGCTTGTGATTGCCTGTCACCATTGCAATCGGGCTGAAACCACCGTTGAACGTACCGTTGGGATCCAGCCCCAAGCCGATGAAAAAACGGACGAGTTCCAGCTTTTCCGTGCCAATGGCAATAAACAGGATTTTGCCGTCGTTGCCTTGCATCCCTTCATAATCAAGATCGGTTCCAGCAGCCAGCAGTTGCTGGACTCGGGTCAGGCTCCCCTTGCGCACCGCACCAATCATTTCCATACCCAGATCGTCAGGAATCAGGCTCAAGTCACTCACATTGAGGGCAACACCCTTGCCGAAACAACTCAGCAGCGTTTCTGCACGGGCGCGGGTTTCAGCCTGGGCAACGTCTTCACGCACGCTCTTGCACCAGTCGCGTTGCCCGGTGAAATCATCACTCCAGCGCAAACCGGAGACATCACAGCGGGCTGCCTGTGCCGTCTGGTATTGGCTGGTGGATTTGGTGGCATAGGCATCACAGAACGCAGGTTCACGAGCATAAATGTTGGCATTTGCAGTGGAAAAAGTGGCAGGAAGGATAAGCGTTGCCAGCAGTAATGAAAAAAATTTGTACATTATCGGGAATCCTTGCAAGGGTTGACACACTTTCTATAGCCTATGGCGACTTAACGTAGGACAACAAAATCAGCAAAGGGTTTATGGCAAATTTTCATACACACATAACTATCGCAGCAGCCGGAGCCGGATTGCTGTCTGTCCTGTGCCTGCAAGTCGGGCTGGTTCAACCACGTGAAGCCCTGATTCTGGCACTGATGGGCACGATTGGCGGCATATTGCCCGACATTGACCTCGAACATGCTTACCCCAGCCGCATCATGTTTTCGCTGTTTGGCATCATTGCCGCTTTTCTGGTGATATTTTCCACCGAAAACGACATGTCGATTGTGGAACTGTGGCTGATCGGGCTGGTGACATTCGGTTCAATACGCTGGCCTATCTGGATAATATTTCATCAATATACCAACCATCGAGGTTCCATCCATTCGTTGGTAGCTGCACTGTTTTTCACTTTTCTCGCCACCAGTTTCAGCCATTACATCATGGGCAAAAACCCGTTCGTGGCCTGGCTGATGGGGCTGTTTGTGTTCCTGGGGTTTGTGCTGCATCTGGTGCTGGACGAGTTGTACAGCGTGGATTTCATGAATAGCAGGATCAAGCGTTCCTTTGGCACAGCCCTGAAAATACTCGACACCAAGAAACGGGAGAAAGCGACCGCGCTGGTGTGTGCCACCATCCTGGCGTGGGCTGTAACGCCGGAGTCAGCGCCTTTCTGGGATACGCTATTTAGCCCCGAAACCTATAGGATCATCGGGGCACGGATGTTGCCGTAAGAGGGTAAAACCTCATTTCACAATGCCGATAACACCACCGCATTGCTGAAAACAAGCCCGAAACGTTGCATCACAACGCGCGGTATCGGCGTATTCGTAGCACCCGTCTTTTTGGCATTTTGCACGATCAGCGTCGGTTTTGGCATAGAGCAGACACAGGTAATGCTCGTGTTCGGCATCCCGCTCGCACTTTTCCTGCTTCCTATCCGCACGGTAGTTTGCCTCATCCGTACACTCTCTTTGGGTATCCTGGCAACGCATGACACACGTTTGACCAACGGCTGAGACTGGCGGTGTGTACGTATACTCAGGTCCACAACCTGCTGCGAACAGCAGTACAAACGTGAATATCACCATGATTTTTTTGGTTAACATTTTAGACTCCCTCGTCATTTAACAAACATAAAATGGATTCGGTTGTGACATTCGCCCCTTCCTTTGTTCCTATTTACACCCCACAGAAAAATCCCCCGACAAGCGAGGGATTCTCCGGTACATTTAGCGAGGACAGTACAACATCTCAGTTAGCATCAAAAGTCACACCCGTATAAGTGATTTTAGGGAAATTCATTTTCTTCAACTGTTTCCCATCAACACTGTAACGGAACAAATTGTTTTTGGTGGAAAGGTAAACATCATTGCTGTCACCTGCCGCAATCCCTGACGGACTGAAACTAGTCTCCACAAAGTCTTCTTGTTCCAACTTATTATCGCGAATGGTGAAACCTGTTTGTGAGCCATTGTAACTGGCATATACCTTATCACCGCTAACCGTGATGCCGGAATAATTGATGCCTTTATCCGGGAAATTCATGTCAACCAACAATTTGCCATCATTGCTGTACTTATACAAATGGTTACGCGCCGCCAAATAAATGATGCCATTGTCATCCACTGCAATCGCACTCGGTGCAAACGGTGTCGGGAACACATCCGATTGCTCCAAAGTTCTCGCATCACGTACACTGATACCCGTTTGCGAACCCGTGTAGGTCACGTAGATATTCATGCCATGCAACGCCACCCCAGTGTATTTGATGGTGGAATCTTCCCAAGCAAAATGAGCTAATTCCGCACCCTTATCATCATAATGGTAGATATTGTTTTCCGACAACGTATAAAACGTACCATCTACACCATCACCAATTGCACTGGGTGCAACATCCATCGGCAAAACATCAGATTGTTCCAAATTCTGGTCACGCACCGTCACTCCGAGTTGCGAGTCAGTATATGACGCATAAATCGTCCCCGCTTGCGCATGACCAAACATCCCCAACGCCAACCCTAATAATAACCAGCTTTTCATAAAATCCCCCCTATTTGGTACAAAAAGTTAATCACTTAACCGTAACCTTCAGTTTAAAACTGCCTTTCCACGGGTCTGCCTTCTGACACTCAACCACCTGAATTTCGTAATCACCTGCCACAGTGGGTGCTACTGTTGCATTGCTGTGGCAAGACAAATCCATGTCATTGGCATTCTCTCCCGTAGGATCAGTAACATAAATGGAAACAGAACCAGCACTTTTGTTACCCAACTGTTCCACTGTCATGGTCTGACCTTTACCCACGCCAATGAGGTAATTTTGCTCGCTGTCAAAGCTGCTCAATGAGCCGCTCACAATCGCACTGCTCGCACCTCTGGCAAATTTGATACGGGTTGGGGCGACGGCTTTGCTGTTAGACTTGGTTTTGTCCAGAGCGCAAATTTCAGCCTGTTTGCCGATCCAGCAACCACCCTTGCGCTTGAAATCTTCACCCAACAATTCCTGTGCGTGGGATGCCTGAGATGTGCCATTCCACGACGCACCTGCCACACCTTTTTCCAGCATATTCAGATAAACAAAGTACTTGTCCCCAAACAAACGGAAAGAACCATCGGTATCAGCATCGTAAATGCACGTACCTTTGAGGTAGGTTTTGCCCTTGACTTTGAGCGAGCAGTCAACTTCGCGGCCTTCGGCATCTTTGCGCCAGTCTTGAGCATGGGCAACGGTTGCTTGCCCGAACACACTTGCTGCCAATAATGCAGCCATCGGTAGTAACTTCATTTTCATAACCACTCCTTCATTGATCTGTTTTGCGAAAATGCACACGATTGACTTAATCCCCAGCCAGCAGCGATGTCATTTGCCAACGCCCATCAACTTTTTCAAACGATGCGCGGTAATCTACCGGACTACGCGCAAAACTGCGGGAAACATAGCCTTTCTTGCCATCGGGCAACTTGATAGCAACCCACTGATCGTTGCCATGATCGGTTGTATCCAATGGCACAACTTCATAGCTCAAGGTTTGGAGCACTTCACTATCTGTTTTAGGTGCTTTGCGCACATTGACCTTGTTACCGACAATAGCGATATTTTCAAAACCATCCCCTGCCGCATCCGGCCAACTGGAAGCCACATAGGGTGCGGCGAAACTGCTATCACCTTGGAAACTACCACCTAATGCCAACACTGTGCCGAGCGTTTCCCACAACTTGCTATTGGGCTTGTCGATTGCCCAGTTTTTCTTGAAATGGTCGATGCCGTTATCGTCGCCATAACCATTTTGGACAGTCTTGCTGACGACTGCCAACACCGCCGCCTTGTCGCGTTTCGCTACAGCAATCTGCAATTGAGCGCGGAACGTGAAAAAATCCGGCTGTTTGGCGGCTTCATCTACAGGCAACAATGGTGCTGCGGACAATACGACAGGCAGTACCAACATTATCCCAACAAAACTAGCTGTTAACCATGAACGCTTTAACATAAACACCCCGCTATTAATTTAATCATCGGTTTATAACGCCTTTTATGGCAAGATACTCCATCTATCATAGCATACGGTGCACCTTGGCATAATTGAGGATTTTATCTTTGATATTAAACTTGAGACTAGGACATGGCAGATGTTCACCCTGACCGCCATACTGATCCTTATACAAAAACTTGTAAGGACAAAACCCCGCGCAGTTAGGCAATGTGGAACAATTTCGGCACGTTTCGATTTTGAATGGACTCCATTTTTCCCAAACTTCGCTTTTTGCGATCTCGGCTTTCACAGGAATTTCCCCGATCCGCCCAATTCGCTCTTGTGGAAAAGATACCGTTTCCCAACATTTATGTATATCACCATTAGCGGTAATTACATTACTGTCGGGTTTCGTCGCTCCGCAAATCCCCATGAATCTGGGTGGCAGATGAGCTTGGGAAAATCCGGCTTTGATTGCTGCCAAATACAGATCATATTCCACCTTAGAAAACGCCTTCACCTCAAGCGTATCCTCGGAAATTGCATGACAAGCTGATGTCGATGACTCTACTGGAGCAAAGTAAATAGAAACATTTTTATTCCCCAACCCGGCATCCGACAGTTGATCGAGCAGCCGATAAGCCGAGTCGACATTATACCGATCTATATTGACACGTATTGTGGTATTAATAGGATATTCCTGAGAGTAAGACACTATATTACCAACAATACGATCAAAGGTTGAAACATTACCTTTGGTTAAACTGCGAATCTGGTTATGGGTATCACGATCACCATCAATGGTAATCTGCACTGTTTTAACCCGTCTTACATAAAGCTCCCCAGCGGTTTTTGCATTTAGCATAAAGCCGTTAGTAATCAGCATAGCTGAATACCCCAATTGTTTTTGGTCACACCATGCAATAATTTTATCTGAAACATTTTTTATGACTGGCAACCCCATCAGTGGCTCGCCGCCAAACCAAGTAATACTGACTTGTTTTACACCTAGCGCGGGGTTAGCTTTTTGCTTGATAAATTTTATTAAGGCATCCTGTGTTTCAGGAGTCATAACTAAACTTTCTTTATTTTGTCCCTGATAACAATAATGACAGCTAAAATTGCAATTTAACGTCGGTGTAATCGTTAAAATAACACTTTCAGGGGAGTTACGCGAAGCTTGATAAACACTTTCTAACAGTTTGACTTCATCAATATCCGCAGGCACTATGAAATTATTCACCAAAAAACAGTCAAGTATACCAACCTCTGAAGCAGACAAGCCCTCCTGTTTTTTCTCCAACAGGGTGTGATAAAAGGCAGTTTCCTTTGGATCAAGTACCGCCAAGATATGGCTGATAGAATTATAAATAACCAATCGCCCGTCATCAGACTCAGTAACAATGTTAAATCTGGATGGAATATAGCATGATGCCATTTTACCACCTGCTTTAATCATGATAGACATATCGATGTACTCCACTAAAAGCCTTAAGGCGGGTATTTATAAAACAAATGGACAATAGGGGAAATCAACAGCACATGGCCCTAACTGACCATCCGCAGCACATGGCACTACCTTGTGTAAATCAATCAGAGAAGCCTGACCAGCACAACCTTGTGCCGCACAAGCCCCAGCCAGTGTTGCTTCAATAACGCAGCCAGCAGCCCCAGCACAACCCTGGCCTGCACAAGCCACTGCCTGTGCTGGGCAAACTGCAACAGCACAACCACCCGCGTTACCTGCACAACCCTGACCTGCACAAGCCTGTGCCTGCGCCCCGCAAGCAGCCACGGCACAACCTGCCGCTTGAGCAACACACCCACTCCCCGCAAAACCCGCCGCCTGTGCCCCACAGCCTTGCGCAGCACAACCTGTTGCCTGTGCAATACAGCCCTGACCAGCACAACCTTGGACTTGCGCACCACAGCCATCTGCGACACAACCACTTGCCTGCGCAATACAGCCTTGCGCAGTACAGGCACTTGCTTGCGCACCACAACCTTGCGCGACACAACCCTCTGCTTGTGCAATACAAGCCTGAGAGCGACAGGTATCTGCCTTTGCCCCACACCCCTGAGCCAAACAGCCTTCCGCCTGTGCGTTACAGGCAACACCATTTGAGGTAGCGGCTACTGCCGCATTAGAGCCATCTTGTGCCCCCACAACCACGTCAGTGCGAGTCAACCGCCAGAATTGACCGCTCATACTGCCTGTTTGCATCAGAACAGGAAATTTGTTCCCATGACCGTCATCCATGACATCTAATGATTTTCCATCACCTTGCCACATCGTTGTCAGCCGATAATAACCACTTTGCAGTGGAGTCAGTTTCCAGAATTGCCCCTGAAGGTCTGCTACATTTACCATGACAGGCTTGTTATCTTGGTCATCATCGATAATGTCTAGAGCTTTTGATGCACCCAACCAACGGTTAGTCAGCCGATAATATCCCCCCGAAAGCGGGGTCAACTTCCAATACTGGCTGGCATAGTCGCTTGTACCTGCCATAACAGGCTTGTTATTCCGCCCATCATTGGCTATGTGCATGGATTGCCCATCGCCCTGCCAAAAATTGGTCAGCCGATAATAAAACATAGGGTCAATGACAAAATTCAGATTGTCACTGGCTTGATCCCAGACTGCACCACGAATACGGTCAGTAGCAGCAAGCGAACCCGGCATCGTGATACTCATGCCACGATTATTCAAACGCAAGTATTTAACCAGCCCCGGCTCATTACCAATCAAACGATGGTGCATATTATCCGGTATTTCTTTATGAGTACGGGCAATATTCCAAACCCGAATTTCAGCGATGTTACCGTCGAAATATTCATTCCTCCACGTCAACCCAACGGTGGCATTACTGGCGGTTGGTACATTATGATTACGCGGGAAGTCCTCCCCTTTTGATACGCCATCAAGGTAAATACGACGGGTATTACCATCATAAACCACCGCAACGTGATGCCATTGCCCGACCAGACTACCTGTTTTAACTTCTAAATCGTTACCCCACCAATAATTGACAATGCCATCATTAGTCAGCCGTAAGGCATTCACTTGGTTGGCTGAACCATAGTTGCCCCAACCAATAATCCCTTTCGCCCCCATGCTGTCAGGTTTGATCCACGCTTCAATGGTATAATTGCTGTTACCTGTTGGAAGACTGGCATTAGCAATTTCAACGCAATCATCCACACCATCAAAATCCAATACCAAGGTTGGGCTGGAATCCAGTGCGGGTGTCCAAACTTCACAGATTTTCAGGATATTGGGTGCGGGATCGTAACCAAAAACAGTAGTGCTAGCTTGCCCCACCCCACCCAACACCTTAGTAATCCATTGATTGCCAAAACCGTAGCGCAGGGTTTGTACCCCGATGATTGCAAATCGCTCGCCTTCACCCGCAACCCGCTGCCAAGAGCCACTCGCTTCCGGCTCCAGCATTTCACAAGTTTTTAATACATTGGGAGCGGGATCTGCACCCCAAAAGGTATTAGCGCAGGTAAACTCTCCCGCTAAGAGTTTAACAATCCAACGATTACCCGCACCATAACGCACCCACCTTGTGCCCGGCACAGTAATTTTCTCTCCCTCTGCCCCTAAACGTGACCATTTAACGCCTGAATCACTGCCTGACACCAAAACTTGGCAAATTTTGGCAATCCCTGGCACGGGATCAATGCCGAAAAAATCTTTTGAGCATTGCCCTGTTCCGCTCACATCTTTAACGACCCATTGGGTTGCCGCCCCAAACCTGACCGTTTTAGCACCCTCAACTGTGAAAGATTGACCTTCATTAGCGATATGCAGCCAAGTTCCACTCTGTTCAATAGCCGCATCCACAAACAAACAAACTTCGCGGTCTTCGCTATAACCAAATTGTTGATAATGGATACGAGCATCCATCGGTGCATTTCTGACATCAGGATTGGCAGCAAGGTAGCCATTCGCATCGAACAAACCACCTAAACTTTCCCCGATAATGAATCCCTTCCGACCTTCACTGATACCGTAAAGTCCCCAATGCTGGGCGGCATTCATACCAGCCCGTTGGACATCAGGATTAGCCTTGTAATAAGCAGAGGAATCAAACTTACCGTATAAAAGTGCCATATCAGCATCTCCTCAACAAATCAGAGAATTTATTAAAAAAAACTTGTAGGAACAGGTGGTGAAGTTTTTATATCAGCCGGATACCCAACCGTTTGAGGTACACCATAAGCCATGACCTGATTACCGGTTATATTCAACGGGTAATTGCGTAGGAAACCCAACAAACGCGGCATATCCATAATTTCCGTTAACGCAGGTGGCAGTGTTAGCCCATCAGCTGCTATGCGCCCCACCACCCCCTCGTCGGTTAACGTAAAGACAGCGACGCGCCCATCAGCAAGCGCAACCCTTACTGAAGCATCGAATGCACTTTCCAAATAGCCGTGAATATGCGTATTAACTGAACATTTCATGGTGTTTTCTCGCAAAAAACGTAGGGACAACGTGACCCTACCCACAGAAAATAATTGAATCCGACATCTTGGCAATCACTCGGTCAACCTATATACCTGACCGAATGCTCAGATACTAAACTTTTGAAATTATTCTGGTACTGTATAACTGTACAGTATTTTGAGAATTCGCAATAAATTTACCTAGGGTTATCCAATAATCCCAGTTTAACCGTTTGTGCAGCCGCTTCTACACGGGTAGCAACCCCCAGTTTGAACAGAATTGCACTGACATGATAGCGGGCTGTTGGTTGGGAGATGTTTAATTTACCTGCAATCTCGGTATTGCTAAAACCTTGCACCAGCAAGCCGAGGACTTTGTACTGCTGAGCACTTAACTTGGGGTTCAAGCTGCTGGCAACCAGTTTTTCCGCCACCAGTGCCTTGGCAATGACCGGGGAAAGTACCGTTTCACCCGCATGGACTGAGTGGATAGCCCGTTCCATATCTTCGGCAGAGGTATTTTTCAGGAGATAACCGTTGGCTTGGGCTTGTAGCATCTGCGTGATTTGTTGCATATCCTGAAAGGTACTGAGTGCAATGACCCGCGTCTGTGGGCAACGCTGGCGAATGGCTTGAGTCGCAGCGATACCACCCATGCCATCCATTTGCACATCCATCAATACTACGTCAGGCTGAAGCTGTTGGCACAAACACAGCGCCTCTTCGCCGCTATCGGCTTCCGCTACCACCACAATGCCCGCAAAAAAGGCAATGACGTGCCGCAGCCCTTTACGCACCACCATGTGGTCATCCACCACGATCACCCTGATAGCTTTATCCGGCATCTGCTTTATTCCAAATCAGTGTAATGCTTGTCCCGTGTTCGGGTTGTGCCTCGATTTCCAGTGATGCGCCAATGGTTGCGACCCGCTCCCGCATAATAGCCAAGCCTAAATGCCCTGCTTGTACCCGATTCGGGTCAAAACCGCAGCCATTATCGCTAAGCGTGAGTATAGCCTGCGCCACCATCCCTTCAAAATACACACTGACCAGTGTTGCTTTGGCGTGTTTGCTGATGTTGTTGAGACTTTCCTGCGCAATGCGATAGAACGTGGTTTGCACCTCCGGGGGCAAAATGCAGTCCTGTTCAATTTCCAGCCTGACCGTTAGCGGGTTGTGTACGCCTGCGCGGGTGCTTAACTGCCGCAACAGTTCACCGAACGGTTTGTCAATCAGGGCAGACGGGCGCAACTCCAGCAATAAAATACGCATTTCCGCCAAGGCATTCTGGTTAAGCTGACGCAGTTCATCCAGCACCTGCTGCCCCTGTTGCGGATTCTGTTGCCAGACCTGCGGCAAGGTATCCGCCATCAAACTGGCAGAAAACAGGGTTTGGCTCACCGCATCGTGTAACTCGCGTGACAGGCGGTTGCGTTCCTCCATCCGGGCATTTTCCGCCGCATAACTGGCCACTTCCGCAGTGCGTTCTGCCACCCGTTCTTCCAGATGCAACACCAAATCCCGCTGGGTTGCCGCCATTTCATTGAAGGATGCTGCAAGAAAGCCTATTTCATCGTGGTAGGGTACTTTTATTGACGCAGCGAGGTTGCCAGCCTGCATTTCCCGCACCCCATGCAACATGGCTTGCAGAGGATGATTCAAACTGACCTGAAAGAAACGCGGAAAAATGAGCAGAATCGCGAAGCTGGAAACCAGGATGAAAACCGCGATCGACTGGTAGATACGGTTCGGATCAGCATCCGTGTAAACAGCATTAATCATCCACGCAATGCCCGACAGGATCGACAACACCACCGCCAAGGTTATCCCCACCAGCTTGAACTGGAATGACGAATATTCCGGGGTATGGTTAATGTAAACCAGCGTAAATGCGACGTAAGTGAGCAACATCAGCCAACCGTTCATCAACCCGGCGACGTTCCAATCAATCCAGCCCAAACCACGCACTATCAGCACAACCCCCATCGCAGCAGGTATCAGGGTCATGTAAAAGAATGCCCGCAACGCCGCCGCCTGCGCTCCAAGTCGGCGGGAAGGCATAAGTAACGCCTGAATCGCCAGCCACACTACTTGATAGCGACGGCAACGTTGTTCCTGAGCAAAAACATCCACCAATCGGAACAACAAGATAGCGTGCCCGACAAAAAAACCCACTGCCAACGGAACACCCAACCAAGCATCCCGGTATTTCACAATGCCCTGACTGAGCAGCAACAGACGCTTGACCGCCACGACAGTTTCAACCCCAACAATCAAAGCAATGCTGCCCGAAATGAGGGTAGCGACCCACCATGTCGGGCTGGTTTCGCGTTGAAAATAGAACACAAACAGTAAAAAACCCGACATCGCCAACGCACCAAACACACTGACAAACGGCAGAGCGAACTCCACATAATCAGGATGCAGTGCCGTGGCGAGAAATTGCAGCAGCGTGCCACAGCTTGCTGAAGAAAAAATCAGTACCAAGAAAAACGCTATGTTAACGTTCACCCGCGTGCGGAGCGCGTTTGCCAAACGTACAGTGAAATAGCCGGTCAACAGCGACACCATCAACCATTCGATCAAAAAGTTGATGGCTAGCGGTGTCCAGAACAGTTGCAGCATGGCTTGTTACACCCCGTCAGCAAATGAAATTGGCACTCCTGTCTTTCCAGACAGGCTGATCAGAACGGCATGAACGACTTGAACATTTTGGTAAACGGGCTGACGGCTGAAGCGGCTTCGCCCATCGGCTGGGCGGCTTGTGCCAGAGTGCCGACTTTCTGGTTCATTTGTGCCACGTTGCCGCTCATGTAGGCCACGTTATTGTTCATGTAATACATCGACTGGTTCATGGTCTGGATGTTTTGTGACATCACTTGGGTATCGCCCGCCATCGTGCCCATGTGACCATTCATGGTATTGATGTTGCCGGACATGGCGACCATCGACCCCTGCATACTGCTCATGATGTACATCATGTAACCCACTACCCCGACCACGGCAAGGGCAAGTGGTGCCAGCCACAAACGCTTTTTGGTTTTACCCGCCAACGCCTGCTGATGCTGCTGTTTCAGTTCCTGCATCCGCTGTTCAAGCTGATGCTCTCGCTCGTTGAATTCCTGGTGCAGGCGTTTGAAAGCGTATTCCAGACGTTCACCGATGGTATCCGCGTGCGGGTGTTCGGTGTGTTTGCGTTCAACCGGAATGACTTTCGCCACCGCTTTGCTGTCGCTGCCTTGTGCCGTAGTTTGGCTCCAAGGAAGCAAACGCCCTACCAGACCAGACTTGACCGGAACCAATGCCGCTGTTTTGCTGGTCGTGCTGGCTTTTTTGCTCGCTTTGGGCACTTTAGCTTGTTTGCGACTGGGTTTAACGATAACTTCCTGCCGCCGAACCACACGCAACGACTTGCCCGTGCCTTCCACCTGGGCAGACTCCACTTCGGGAATGGCATTGCCGAATATGTCAAGGCCAACGGAAAGTTTGCGTTTCTGGCTGGTTTTGGTCAGGGTTTTCTTCAGGAACTGTGGTGTGCTTTTGAACATGATTGTCTCCGCCCCCCTAATGATGCAAGTGTATTATTTTCACAACAGATCGCAGTATATAAGTTAAACCTAATATTCTCAAGCAGTTAGCGGTTTAAATTTCAAGCACAACAATTACCGTTACGTGTCATCTCACCGCCAAGGCAGCCAATTGCTGACAAACACTTCCTGCTGTGCAAGTGTCCAGCATCGCCGGGCTTGCCAAAGTAAACACACCACAAATTTCGTACCAAGCAATACCTTGCGCCCACTCCGGCAACGCCAGCAGCCCCTGCCCCAAACGTGGCAACACATAACAGGCATCTTCCCGGTACAACAGATTGTATGGCTGGTTACGGGCATGGCATTCAGCGATGAAGTCCCACGCTGTCGCTGCGCAAGCCGTGCGGAAACAGTCCAGCGGATAGGCATCCTCCCCACCATTATGTTGCCAGCGAGACGACTCCAGCGGTAGTGGCTGTTGACGCACAAATCCCTGAAAATGCAACTGGTTGATGGAAGCGTAAGCCCCAAGACTGTTGAACGCCATCCCCAGCCCCGGCAGTACGCCAGCCTGTTCTGCTACCAGTGCCATCATGCGCACATGATGCTCTCGGGTCAGGTATTGCGGCAGGGTCTGTTCCGGTTCCGGCACAACCAGCAAATGCCAGGGCGCAAATGGAAACTTGTTGTACAAAACCCGCATCTGCCCACCTTGCCAGACACCCTCCCACAAAATTTCCGGGCGCAAAAATGGCTTGTTGAAATGAAACTTGCCGGGGTCGAAAGGCTGGTGGATGTTACTGAAAACCTCACCGGAAACACGCGCCGGGCGCAGGCAACGCAACGGGTTGATAACCAGCTCCCAAACATCCTGCTGGTGATTTTCCCAACAACCCAACCCGTCGATACCCGTTTCAGCCAAGGCAGCAAACACATGGCGGTCATCTACCGGGCCGGGGGGATTGTTTGCCTGCAATTGTGCGAAATTCTGTTGCAGGGCACTGGTCAGCAACCCCCGTAATTCTGCATCCTGCATACTGTTATGCCAGTACCAAAATGAAAGCACCCAACCCGTCCGGGGTAAGCATGTTCTTCAAACCGGCGGCAAAATCTGCCTTGAAATTTGCGAAATCGCGAGCAACAAACATGTCTCAAACACTGCAACCATTCAAACAGACAGCAAGCATACCTAGGGCAATCGCATTAAAAATATCTTGTTTTACAAAGTTCTAAATTTCAGGCTTG
>ERZ761609.589-NODE-589-length-40460-cov-852.300186_pt1 | contig 40460 bp, 45 predicted proteins | sample MGYA00511163_ERZ761609 | MGnify/ENA primary metagenome ERZ761609 (study PRJEB28899, sample SAMN02445070) | bioreactor sludge metagenome | biome: EBPR sludge | place: Australia: Brisbane, Thorneside Wastewater Treatment Plant | collected 2011-12-16 ...
ATTGGTCAGTGACTGGAGTTCAGACGTGTGCTCTTCCGATCTACTCCGCGCACTGCCGCGACGGCGTCGCCGGCGGGCGGGCGAGCCGCCGCGGCTTGCCGATCGACGGCACATGCTACAATCGCAGTCCGTTCAAGGTCGTGAGGCGTATACGATGTTTTCAGTCAAAGACACCCTGGCGCGGGTGGACCCGAAGATCTGGCAGGCCATCCAGGACGAGAATCGCCGCCAGGAAGAGCATATCGAGCTGATTGCCTCGGAGAACTACGTCAGCCACGCGGTGATGGCGGCACAGGGCTCACAACTGACCAACAAGTACGCCGAGGGTTATCCGGGCAAGCGTTATTATGGCGGCTGCGAACACGTCGATGTTGCCGAACAATTGGCGATCGAGCGGCTGCGGAAGCTGTTCGGTGCCGAGGCGGCGAACGTTCAGCCGAATTCGGGTTCGCAGGCCAATCAGGCGGTACTGATGGCCTTTGCCAAGCCGGGTGACACGATCATGGGAATGAGCCTGGCCGAGGGTGGCCACCTGACGCACGGCATGCCGCTCAACCTCTCCGGCAAGTGGTTCCGGGTCGTCGCCTACGGCCTGGATGCGAATGAAGCCATCGACTACGCGAAAATGGAAGCGCTGGCGCGCGAACACAGGCCACGCATCCTGATCGCCGGCGCGTCGGCCTATTCGCTGCGCATCGATTTCGAACGCTTCGCTGCCGTGGCGAAGGAAATTGGCGCAACCTTCATGGTCGACATGGCGCACTATGCCGGCCTCGTCGCTGCCGGCTGTTATCCCAATCCGGTGCCCTGTGCCGATGTCGTCACGTCCACGACGCACAAGACGCTGCGCGGACCCCGCGGCGGCGTCATCCTGATGAAGGCCGAACACGAGAAGGCGATCAATTCGGCGGTTTTCCCGGGTCTGCAGGGAGGCCCCCTGATGCACGTCATCGCCGCCAAGGCGGTGGCTTTCAAGGAGGCGCTGACACCGGCTTTCCGTGACTACCAGGAGCAGGTTCTTGCCAACGCGCGTGTCCTGTCCCGCGTCCTTGCCGAAGAGCGCGGGCTGCGCATCGTCTCGGGTCGTACCGAGTCGCACGTCTTTCTCGTCGACCTGCGTGCCAGGAACATCACCGGCAAGGACGCCGAAGCTGCCCTCGGCGCAGCGCACATCACGGTCAACAAGAACGCGATTCCGAACGATCCGCAGAAGCCCTTCGTCACCTCGGGAATCCGCATCGGTTCGCCGGCGATGACGACGCGCGGTTTTACCGAGATCGAGTCGGAGCAGGTCGCGCACCTGATCGCTGACGTTCTCGAAGCACCGACTGACGAGGCGCTCATGCGCCGGGTGCGGGCCGACGTTGCGACCTTGTGCAGGAAGTTCCCGGTCTACGGTGCCTAGCGAGCCAGGATGAAGTGTCCGTTCTGTGGCGCCGCCGAAACGACTGTCGCCGACACCCGGATCAATGAGGATGGCGACATCGTCCGCCGGCGGCGGCGCTGCCTGAAATGCGACAAGCGCTTCACGACCCACGAGCGGGCCGAATTGCGGATGCCGCAGGTGATCAAGAAGAACGGGTCGAGAGTCGATTTCGACCGCGACAAGCTTGCCGCGAGTCTCGGTCTGGCCCTGCGCAAGCGACCGGTGAGCAGCCAGGCGGTTGAGGCGGCGATCAGCCGCATCGAGGAAAAACTGCTGGCGCTTGGCGAACGTGAAGTGGCTTCCGAGAAGCTTGGCGAGATGGTGATGCGCGAGTTGAAGAAGCTCGACAAGGTGGCGTATGTCCGCTTTGCCTCGGTCTATCGGAACTTCGAGGACGTGGACGAGTTCTCCAAGCTCATTCGTGAGGTCTCGCGGTCGGCGCAGCCGCTCGGGCGCTGATGCAGCCCGCGTTCAGCGCGGCCGATCATGAGTTCATGGCGCGCGCCCTCCGCCTCGCCGAGCGCGGCTTGCTGTCGACGACGCCGAATCCGCGCGTTGGCTGCGTCATCGTTCGCGATCAGCAGGTCGTCGGTGAGGGCTGGCACGTGCGGGCTGGCGGGCAGCATGCCGAAGTGCATGCGCTGCAGGCGGCCGGTGACCGGGCACGCGGCGGCACCGTCTTCGTGACCCTTGAGCCCTGTAGTCACCACGGCCGCACGCCCCCTTGCGCCGAGACGCTGCTGGCGGCCGGAGTGCAGCGGGTCGTCGCGGCCATCGAGGATCCGAATCCGCTGGTCGCCGGTCGCGGGCTGGCGACCCTGCGGCAGGCTGGGGTGAACGCCGAATGCGGCTTGCTTGCTGACGAGGCGCGGGAACTCAACATCGGCTTCATTGCCCGGATGACGCGTGCCCGACCCTGGCTGCGACTGAAGCTTGCCGCCAGTCTGGACGGCAAGACAGCGTTGCTGAACGGTGCCAGCCAGTGGTTGACGGGGCCGGCGGCGAGGCAGGACGGTCATCGCTGGCGGGCTCGCGCCTGCGCGATTCTGACCGGGATCGGTACTGTGCGCGAGGACGATCCGCAGCTCAATGTGCGCGGCGTCGCCGCAGCGTCCGGCGATGTCCGTCAGCCGCTGCGCATCGTCGTCGATAGTCGCCTCGAAACGTCGCCGGACGCGCGGGTCCTGCTCGGCGGCGGTACCCTGATCGTTGCCGCGACGGGCGATCCCGCCCGCCGCGCGGCGCTCGCACGGCGGGGCGCCGAAATCCTGCTGTTGCCTGGGCCCGGCGATCAGGTCGATGTGGAGGCCCTGCTTGCCGAACTGGCCCGGCGCGGCGTCAACGAAGTCCATGCCGAAGCCGGCTTCACACTCAGTGGTGCCCTGCTCAGGGCAGGTCTGGTCGATGAACTGCTGCTCTACCTGGCGCCGTGTCTCGTCGGCGATGCGGCGCGCGGCATGTTCGCCCTGCCGCAGATCGAAGCGCTGGCTGACCGCAAGCAGCTGTGCATTCGCGACCTGCGCTTGATCGGTCCGGATCTGCGGCTGCTGGCGCGCTTCAGTTGAGCGTTGAGTCGGCACAGACCGGACACTCCGGATCCTGGCCGAAGCGGACACTGCGCCACTCCATTGCCAGGCCATCGAGTAGCCAGAGTCTTCCGACGGTCACTTCGCCGGCGCCGGCGATCAGCTTCAGCGCTTCGGCTGCCTGCATCGTGCCGATGATGCCGGTGAGCGGTGCAAACACCCCCATGACGGCGCAGCGCACCTCATCGACTTCGCCGGTCTCGGGAAAGAGGCAGTTGTAGCAGGGACTGTGGCGACGTCGGCTGTCGAAGACGGCGAGTTGACCGGCGAAGCGGATGGCCGCGCCGGACACCAGGGGTTTGCGGTGTCTGACGCAGGCCCGATTGACGGCGTGCCGCGTCGCGAAGTTGTCGCTGCAATCGAGCACCACGTCGGTTTCGGCGACCAGCGCCGCGAGTGCATCGCCGGCGAGGCGGTGGGGTACCATTTCGACCTGCACCTCGGGATTGATCGCCTGCAGTGCCGCCAGGCCGGATGCAACCTTGGGCTGGCCGAGGCGGTCTTCGCTGTGCAGAATCTGGCGCTGCAGGTTGGTCAGGTCGACGGTGTCGCCGTCGGCGAGGGTGATCCGGCCAATGCCCGCCGAAGCCATGTAGAGTGCTGCCGGTGAGCCAAGGCCGCCGGCCCCGATGATCAGCGCACGCGCGTCGACCAGGCGCTGCTGACCGTCGATGCCTATTTCATCGAGGAGGATGTGGCGGCTGTAGCGCAGCAACTGCCGGTCGTTCACGGTGCAAAGCTACTTGTACTCGCGCCACTCCGGCGGCGTGTCGTCGTGATCACCGTGCGGGTGGCGCTCCCAGGCATGCGTGTAGGCTTCGGATTGCGAGCGCTTGAGCGGCCGCGCCGGCGTTTGCAGATTGTGCAGCTGGGTTTCCTCGACGTAGTAGATCAGCGCCCGCACCATCTTGCTCAGCAGGGTGTTGTCGAGGTGGTGGCCGCGGTCCTCAAGAGAGCTTTCGAGTTCCTCGAGCGAGTGTTGCCGCAGGTCGTAGGCAACGCCGACTGCCCGCGCCGGCTCGCGCGGCTCGACCTGCAGTTGCTCGACGCTGCCGAGGTAGGTGGCGGCTTCGGCGACTTGTCCAGGGGGAAACCTGGCGAACACGATGGTCCGCTGCTTGCGGATCGGCGGGGGGGCTGGCGCAGCCGGTCGTTTCACCTTCGCTGTCCGCCGCCACGAGTCAGCGCGCAGTCTTCATGATCTGCATGCCCTTGAGAAGATTGAGCGCCTGATTGAGCTGATAGTCCTTCTTCGACGCCAGTTCGCGGCTCGGCAGCTCGGAAGCTTCCTCCGCGTCCTCCTTCGGCGCGCTGCTCTTCGGCTTCGCCGGTGCCGGTACCGGCTTGGCGGGCTTGGGCGGCGATTCCTTGAGCGTCGTGCCGCCATCCTTGTCGCTGTCGAGATGATGCTCGAGGTTGGCTTCGCGCAAGCGCTCGGCCGAGGTGCCGTTGGCGCTTTCCTCGACGACGATGTCGGGGACGATTCCCTTGGCCTGGATCGAGCGGCCGGACGGTGTGTAGTAGCGCGCGGTCGTCAGCTTGATCGCCGTGTTGCCTGGCAACGGCAGGACGGTCTGCACGGATCCCTTGCCGAAGGTGGTCGTGCCGAGGACGATGGCGCGCTTGTGGTCCTGCAGCGCGCCGGCAACGATTTCCGATGCCGATGCCGAGCCACCATTGACCAGAACCACCATCGGCACCGTGCGCGCCTCGGCCGGCAGGTTCCGGATGTAATCGTCCCTGCTGCCACGCAGGTAGTCGCTGGGCGAGGTCGAATACCGGTGTTTGGCGTCGGGTGCGCGGCCGTCGGTCGACGTCACCAGGGTTTCCGGCGGCAGGAAGGCGGCGGAAACGCCGACGGCACTGTTGAGCAGGCCGCCGGGGTCGTTGCGCAGGTCGAGTACGAGCCCCTTGAGCGAACCATTCCGGAACAGCTCGTTGAGGTGCTTGACCACCGCCGCACCCGTGTTCTCCTGGAAAGAGGTGATGCGCAGGTAGCCGTAGCCATCCTCGACCAGTTTCGACTTGACGCTCTGCACCTTGATCACTTCGCGCGTCAGGGTGACGTTGATCGGTTTTGCCTCCCCCTTGCGGATGATCGACAGTCTGATCTGCGACTTCGGCTTGCCGCGCATGCGCTTGACGGCGTCGGTCAGCGTCAGCCCCTTGACGAGCGTGTCGTCGATCTTGAAGATGAGGTCGCCGGTCTTGATTCCCGCCCGGTAGGCCGGCGTGTCCTCGATCGGCGAGACGACCTTGACCAGACCGTCTTCCATGCCGACCTCGATACCGATGCCGCCGAACTCGCCCTGCGTTCCTACCTGCAGGTCCTTGAACGCGTCGGCATCAAGGTAGCTCGAGTGGGGGTCGAGGTTCGAGAGCATGCCGCTGATGGCATGGGTGATCAGCTTCTTGTCTTCGACCGGCTCGACATAGCCGCTCTTGATCGCGTTGAACACTTCGGCAAAGGTGCGCAGTTCCTCGATGGGCAGGCTGGCTCTCGTTTCCTTGTCCGCGATCGCCGAAAACTGCAGGCTGATCAGTACGCCGCCCAGCAATCCGGCGCCGACCAGCCCGGCCTGTCTCAACTTGCCCATTTGTCTCACTCCCGTGCGCATCATTCAGTGTGCGTCATAAATCTGGCATCAGTGCTTCGTGTTGACCCAGGCCAGCGGATCGAGTGGCCTGCCCTGGTGGCGAAGCTCGAAGTATAAACCGGATTCCGGATTGCCACCGCTGTTGCCGACGGTCGCGATCACCTCTCCCTGGCGCGCCTCGTCGCCAACCCCTTTCAGCAGGGAATCGTTGTTGGCGTAGATCGACAGGTAGCCATTGCCGTGGTCCACGATCAGCAGGTTGCCGAAACCACGCATCCATTCTGCGAACACGACCCTGCCAGCGGCGATGCTGCGTACCTCGCTGCCGCTGCCGGCGAGGATGAAGAGACCTTTCCAGGTGCTTCCCTCCTGGCGTGTGGCGCCAAAGCGATTGCTGATCGTTCCTCGCGCCGGCAGGCGCAGTTGGCCTTTCAGCCGCACCAGGCTGCCTGTGCCGGGCGTGCTGGCCACTTCGTCGGCAGCACGTTCGGCCGCTGGCAAGGCTGCCTTGGCGCCGCCTTCGGCCGGCGCCGGCGGCGACGCGCCCGGCTGCTCCCGTGGCGCCGGCTGCCTCGCCTGCTCGCGTCGCTGCGCTTCCCGGCGCGCCTCGCCTGTCTGCGCGGCGATGATTCGCGACAGCCGCTCGACGAGTTCGGCGAGGCGCCTCTCGTCGCGCTGCAGGTTGCCAATTTCGCGCCGCTGTGCGGCGATCTGCTCGGACATCCTCGCCAGCATCAGCTGTCGCTGCTGCCGCTGCTCGATCAGCCTGGCATGCTCCTCGCGCTGTCGCGCCTCGCTGGCCGAGAGCAGTTCCGTCTGGTGTCGCGCATCACTGGTGAGTACCTGCTGACGCTGCATCGTGGCCTCGATGTCGCGCAGGATCTCGCGGCGCGCGCGGCCGATCGTTTCCAGATAGTGCAGGTCGCGCGTCAGTTGATTCGGGTCATCGCCGTTGAGGAACATGCGCAGTGGATCGGGATTGCCGCGCAGATACTGTCGGTGGAGAAGTCTTGCCAGTTGTTCCTGCTGTGTGTTGAGGACGCGGCCGAGATCGCTCGATTGTTTCTCGAGTTCGTTGAGCCTTGTCCGCAGCCTGCCGGCCTCGGTGCCTGTCTCGTGCAACTGGCGCTGCGTGGCCGAGACCGCACGTTCGGCTTCCTGCAGGTGATCCATGGCGTCGCGGCGAGAACCTTCGGCGGCGGCCATCTGTCGGCGCAGCGTTTCGATCTGGCTGCGCAGCGACCGCAGGTTGCCCTGCTTTTCGGCAACCTCGCTGGCCGATGGCGGGTCGACGCTGGCCGGGCTCTGACCGCTGCTGGCGCTGCTGAAGGGCGCCAGCGCACCGAGCAGGACGCAGACGAGAGAGCGGCAGATCCGGCCGGGAAGAGCAGCCGCGGCTGGCAGCCGCGGGTTGGCGGCTGCCGGTGGACTGCTGCTCGCAGGGACCGGTTGTCGATGGTTCCCGACGACGACGACCGACCTGCGTGCACCAGAAAAGGTGTCGCCGGGGTTGCGCGCGAGGCGCTCGAGGGCTTGTCCGATGGTAGTCGCCAATGAACGACGCTGGTCCTGCAGAAGCGTGAGAAGGCCGCGCCCGAGGGCTGGCGCGAGGCACGACGGGGCGCCGAAGTGCGCCGGCGCGCCGTGAATCAGGCTTTTCTTTTATAATGCTGGATTATATGATAAACGGCGAAACCGGCGTTACGTGCCCATCACGACCAGTCTGATCGACAAGCAGGAGCACATCGAGCAAGCGGCGCGTGCGCTGAAATCGATCTCGCACCCCTTGCGTCTGAAGATCCTGTGCGTGATCGGTGATCAGGAGGCGTGCGTGCAGGAGATCGTCGAGGCGGTTGGTACCTCGCAGAGCAACATCTCGCAGCATCTCGCCATTCTGCGCGAGAAGGGTGTACTGCTGGCGCGCAAGGAGGCCAACCGGGTTTATTATCGGGTGGGCGATGAGCGCACGCTGCAGCTCATCGGCATGATGCGCGAGGTGTTCTGCGGCGGCTAGTCGCGCCGCGGTGGCGCCGCTTCGTGGCGAACGTCAGCCGCGTTTCTTGGTCTGCAGCAGTTTCTGGAGCCTGTGTTGGAATTCGTACAACAGAACATTTTTCTCGTCGCCCTGGCAGTCGTCAGCGGCGGCATGCTGCTGGTGCTGACCTTCCGCCGCCCGGGTGGCGCGAAAGCGCTCACGACGAGTCAGGCGACGATGCTGATCAACCGTGAGAACGCACAGCTGATCGATATCCGCGAGCCCAACGAGTACATCGCCGGGCACCTCGTCGACTCGCGCAACATCCCGGCGGCGGCGCTGGCGGAGCGTGCCGGCGAACTCGAGCCGCTCAAGGAAAAGCCGATCATTCTCGTCTGCCAGTCGGGCGCGCGCTCGCAGGCGGCATGTGGGACGCTGCTCAAGCTGGGCTTTGCGCGGGTGCACAACCTCGAAGGAGGCATTGCCGCGTGGAGCGAGGCCGGGCTGCCGCTGAAGAAGGGGGCGCGTCGATGAGCGTTGTCGCGCCTGTTCTGATGTACTCGACGGCTGTCTGCCCCTACTGTGTCCGCGCCGAGCAGCTTCTGCGCGCACGTGGCGTGGTCGATATCGAGAAGGTGCGAATCGATCTCGACCCGGAACGTCGCCACGAAATGCAGGCACGCACCGGCAGACGCACCGTCCCGCAGATTTTCATTGGCGTGACACACGTTGGCGGTGCCGACGACCTGATCGCGCTTGATCGTTCCGGCAGGCTGATACCCCTCCTCGCCGGCGAGAGTGCCTGAGCCTCCATTGCCAGGCTTCATTCATCATTTCCTCCCCTTTGGCTGAAAGCGAACATGAGCGAACAAGAAAACCCCGTTTTTGCTATCGAGAAAATCTACATCAAGGATTTCTCCCTGGAGGTGCCCAATGCGCCCCAGATCTTTCTCGAGCGCGAGGCACCAAAGGTCAGCATTCAGTTGCAGAGCAATGCGCAGGGTATCGGCGAAGGCATCTTTGAGGTCACCCTGACGACCACCGTCACATCCAAGATCGAGGAGAAGACCGTCTTCCTCGTCGAGGTGGGGCAGGCGGGCATCTTTCGCGTGCAGAACGTTCCGAGCGAGAACATGGATCCCTTGCTCTCGATTGCCTGTCCGAACATCCTCTTCCCGTACGCGCGCGAGGCCGTGTCGGACGCGGTCACGCGCGCCGGCTTCGCCCCGGTGCTGCTGCAGCCGGTCAATTTCGAAGCGCTTTACATGTCACGCCTGCAGCAGCAGCAGGAGGCAGACGGCGGCGCTGTCGGCGAGGCGACGGCCTGAGCCCAGCGATGAAACGCCTGCTTGGCGTCCTGCTTGCTGCCGGACTGGTCACGCCATCGCTGGCAATCGAGTACCGCACCGTCGATGTGCCGACGGTGCTCTATGACGCGCCGTCGCAAAAGGGCGGCAAGTTGTTCGTTGTCCGGCGCGGGACACCGGTTGAACTGGTGGTCAACCTCGAGGGATGGTCGAAGGTACGGGACGCCGAAGGAGGACTCGCCTGGATCGAGTCGAAATACCTCGTCAAGCGGCGGGCAGTCATCGTCACGACGCCGCGTGCGCAGGTCCGGGTGAATCCGGACGAAGCGGCGGCGATCGCCTTCGAGGCGCTCAGGAACGTGTCGCTGGTGTATCTCGAAGCAGCACCCGGCGGCTGGGTCAAGGTGCGCCATCGCGACGGCGAAACCGGCTTCGTGCGCGCCAATCAGGTCTGGGGCCTGTGATCGGACGATCGGTGGTGTCTCGGTCGTCGGGCCGATGATGGCCTGGCCGCGTTTCTCGCGAGTCGTCCAGCGGTCGCCCAGCGGTCGCCGTGGCGGCACCTCCCTTCCCCGCTTGCGGTTCTTCGCGTCCGCCGTTTCTCTTGGCGGGCGCGTGACCGCCAGCGACCGTCTGCACCCGGCAGTCCCGTCGCCGCTGCTGCGCCTGGCTGCGGCGACGGTTGGCCTCCTCCTCGTTCGTCGCTCCTTGGCGCGAAAGCGGGCCTGATTCTTCGGCGGGAGAGGTTGGCATGGCATCGTCCGCCAGGCGCCATGTCTCCCGCTCCATCCGTTGACCGTCACGGCAGCCGCTTCATCGCTCGCGGCGCGTGTCGGCAGAGAGGTGCGGCGGCGCCATCAATTTGCAGCCTGTGCCTGCCATGCTGCGCTGGCAATCCAGCCGATGTCGATTGAGCTGTACGCGCAGACCGCCATGGCGATCGGGCACGAAACGTGCTTGCCCTGGCTGTGCGCGATCGTCTCAAAGGAGGTGCCCAAGAAGATGCGCAAGAGACTGTTTTCCCGATATTCGCTTGCCGGCCTGCGGCTGGCCAATCGTGTCGTCATGACGCCGATGAAACGCAACCGCGCCAGTGACAGACAACTCGCGCCGACCGCAATGAGCGCCCTGTACTACGCCCAGCGGGCGTCGGCGGGGCTGATCGCTGCCGAGGGGACGCCGGTTTCTCCGCAGGCGCGTGGTTGGGCCCGCACGCCGGGCATCTGCCCGCCGGCGCAGCTTGCTGGCTGGCGAAACGTGACCGCGCGGTGCATCGCGCGGCCGGCCGCATCTACCTGCAACTATGGCATGTCGGGCGCGTTGGCCATTGCAGCCTGCGGGCGGATCGTTCGCCACCCGTCGGACCAAGCACGATCGGGTTGAGCCCCGGCAGGGTGCCGGTGCTTGCCGGTGGTGCCGAGCCGGTGCCTGGTCACCCACCGCGAGCCCTGCGCACCGGCGAAATCAGGGAAGTGGTCGCCGACTTCGCGCGTGCCGCAGCAAACAGCCTGGCAGCCGGTTTCGACGGGGACGAGATCCATGCGGCCGATGGCCATCTCTTCGATCAGTTCCGCTGCCCCTACCTGAACGATCGTGTCTGCGGCGGCTTCGACCGGCAGCGCGCCGAAGCCGCTTTGCGGTCCGACAGCGCTGATCTGATTGCCTTCGGCAAGCACTTCATCGCCAGTCCCGATCTCGTCGGGCGCCTGCGCATCGGGGCGCCGCTCGCTGCCTTCGACGCCAGGACGGTCTACAAGGGGGGCGAACGTGGCTACATCGATCATCCGCTGCTCGAAGAAGAGGAAGTGTTCGGCCAAGCCTGAGCCGAGCCTGCGGGTGCAGTGGCGGCTGGCGCTCGCCGAGTTGTGCTGGACGCACCCCCGGTCGTGGCGGTCATCCGCCTGCCGGTAGCGTTCGTGCACAGCGAGGGCCCCTTTCCTGCTGGGGCCGTCGGCGCGCAGTGGCGGAAGGTGCTGCCGGGCCGCCGATGCTCGCGCGGATCGCCGTATACTGGGTGCCAGACGCGGATGTCCTTCCCCGGCAACCGATCTCTTGCAGAATACAACCCATGCCTCGCTCGTCACATCCCATGGCTTCTTCGCTGCGCGCCTCGGATACCGGCAAGATCGTCGCCACCGTCGAGGCGGTGCGCCTGATTCGTGACGGCGACACCATCGCCATCGTCCTCGAGGAGCACTTTCTTGCCAGCCGGAGCAGTGACCAAGAGGTGCTTGGCCGACCGCGCAACCTGACTCTGGTGTACGCGGCAGGGCAGGGTGGCGGCAAGGAGCGGGGGCTCAACCACTTCGGCCATGACGGGATCCTCGAACGCGTCATTGGCGGTCACTGGGGGCTTGTGCCGAAACTGCAGGAACCGACCGTGGCCAATCGGGTCAAGGCCCACAGCCTGCCGCAGGGGATGATCGCGCGCCTCTTTCGCGACATCGCTGCCGGCAAGCACCTGCTGGAGACCTGCCATCATGACGTGAACCGCTTCACCTCGAACACCTTCCTGCGTGCCCGCCCGGGCGAGGCTCTGGAGAAGCGGCAGATCGCCGCGCGGAGCTACGCGACGGGACGGCGGCAGAAGCGGCGGCGCAATTCGGTGGCCGTTGAGCGATCCTTCCTTCCTGTGGGTGCCTGGAGCCAGACATGCAAAGACTGCTCGCGATCATCGGTCCGCTGCCGTTCATCGGTCTCGCCATCGTCGCCGCCGGCCTTTCGCTGGCGGTCGCCGTCTGGCTCTTTGATGCGCTGTCCGGGTGCCTGCTCGCGGCGACCACCTCCGCCTGGCGTTACCCGCTGAGCGGGCTGCTGCTGGCCGCATGCTACTTCGCCTACGGCCTGACGCTGCTGCTTGTGGCGCCGCTGCTGAATTTCATTCTCGGTGGGCGCTTGCAGCCCTACCGTGGCTCGGCCGTGTCGCTGACCGCGCTGCGCTGGTACGTGCACTGCACGCTGACGCTGGTGGTGCGCTATTCCTTTCTCGAGTTCGTCACCCCGTCACCCTTCGCCCTGCTTTACTACCGGCTGATGGGGATGCGCATCGGGCGCAACGTAACGATCAATTCGACGGCCATCGCCGATCCGTCGCTGATCGAGATCGGCGACGGGGTGACCATTGGCGGCTCGGCCAGCGTCATGGCGCACTATGCGCAGGGCGGCTATCTGGTGATCGCGCCGGTGCGGATTGCCGCCGGTGCGACGATTGGTCTGCGGGCGATCGTCATGGGTGGCGTCGAGGTCGGCGAAAAGGCCAAGGTTCTCGCCGGCTCCTTCGTTCTGCCCAACACGCGTATTCCGGCCGGGGAAACCTGGGCCGGAATACCGGCGCGACGGGTTGAACTCGAGCGCGCCGAGATCGCCAACGGAGACGCCTGAGCAATGCCGGAACTGCCCTCCTGGGATGTCGTTGCCTGGCGACTGCTGACTGTCGTCGGTGGCCTCGTCGGCTGGTTCGTCACACAGCGCCTGATCGGCGAGCGCCGTCTTGCCGATGGCGTGATGTACGATCAGCTGCACCGCATGACCGCGAGTGGCAACGCCTGGCTGCACGAGCACCCGGCCGCTGCGCGGGCGGCGCTGATTGCCAGTTCGCTGGCGATCGATGTCGTCACCCTCTTCGTCCTCGCCTACGCGCTGGTCGGACCGAGCTTCAGTCCGTTCCTCGGACTGCTCAGCCTCTTCGTCCTGCGGCAGCTGAGCCAGGCGCTGGTCGCCCTGCCGGCGCCGGCCGGCATCATCTGGCGTGATCCGGGTTTTCCCTCGCTTTTCGTGACCTATTCGGTCGGCAACGACTTCTTCTTCTCGGGGCACACGGCGTTGGCTGTCTATGGTGCCGTGCAGGTCGCGACGCTCGGCGTGCCCGCGCTGACGGTTCTGGCGGTCCTGCTGGCGGCCCTGCAGATGTTAGTGGTGATCGTGCTGCGCGCTCACTGGACGCTTGACGTGCTCGGTGGACTGTTCGCCGCACTGTTCGTCGGCGCGTTGTTCTGGCCCGTCTAGGAGTCGTCGGGCGTGTCGGTCGCGCCTGTCGGCAGAGGCTGTCCGTCGCCGGCCCGGCGGAGCCGGCGTGACCATTGGCAGATCTGGGCGAGGCTTGCAGTTGCCCCGCCGCAGACGACGAAAAGCAGGCGCGAATAATCGGCGAGCGCCGGCGATCGATCGTAGGCCAGAGCCAGGCTGGCACCACAGGCGGGCTCGACGAGCAGTCGGTGGTCGGCGAGGAAGTGCCTGCAGGCGTTGAGCGCCGCGAGATCGGAGACGACGACGCTGTGTACCGGGTGTGCCCGCGAGCAAGCGAATGCCTGTTGGCAGACGCGTTTGGCGCCGAGGGAAGTCGCGACGCTGGTGATGGCTTCAAGCTCGACGACGTGACCCGCGCGCAGCGAGCGATTCAACGAATCGGCGCCCGCAGTCTCGACGGCGATCACCGGGACATCTTCGAGGCGGTTGCGGCGCAGTCCTTCGATCACGCCGGCGAGCAGCCCACCGCCACCGACCGCCAGGACGATGGCGTCGGGCAGCAGCCCGCTGCAGGCGATCTCGTCGATCAGGCTGGCGTGGCCGTGCCACAGCAGCGGATCGTCAAAGGGGTGGATGAAGGCATCGCCGGCGGCCAGCAACGACAGAGCCCGGACGTTCGCTTCCTGCCACGACGGACCGTGCACGATGACCTGCGCCCCTTCCAGTCGCAGCAGTGCGCGCGCGCGGGCGGAGGTGCTTTGCGGTACGACGACGGTGACCGGTACCGACAACTGCCGGCCGGCATAGGCGACAGCGAGTCCGGCGTTGCCGCCCGAAGAGGAGACGAAGCGGCGCGCACCAGCGCGCAGGTGCGCCTCGCAGGCGGCACCGATGCCGCGAATCTTGAACGATCCGGGGGGCTGCAGTGCTTCCAGCTTGAGCCATACCGACCGGCGGGTGGCGAGGCCGAGGCAGCGCGATTCGAGCAATGGTGTTGCAATGTGCAGGGGCATGGTCTTCTCTTGCAGGCCTCGCCGGCAACCGGGCAGTCGCGACGATCTTCGCGCGCGCGCAGTGGCGCGCCGTGAAGCCGGCAGACATCCGGGCAGGCGCCGGGGAGGCTGGCGGCGGCGGCAATTATCGCCGATGAACGGGTGGCCTGGTGAGCCCGGCAGCACGACCAGAACGATGGCGCCACCGCCGGGTCGGCCGGCGCGGCAGAGCGATGCCGTGCCAATCACCACAGCCGACTTGCAAGAGCCGTTGGTTTCTGCTATCTAGTCGTCTTTTTTCAACCAGGGAACGGGGTCTTCGAACATGGCTGAAGAATTGCTCCAGAAGCATTTCACTCCGTACGTACCGCAATCTGGCGAGGAGTACATGAACAGCGAGCAGCTGGCTCATTTCCGTGGCATCCTGGAGACTGTCAAGCTGCAGTTGATGGAGGACATCGAGCGTACGGTACATACGATGCAGGACGAGGCAACCGTGTTTGCCGATCCCAATGACCGCGCAAGCCAGGAAACGGACATCGCAATCGAGCTGCGCAACCGCGACCGCGAGCGCAAGCTGATCAAGAAGATCGAGGATACCATCGGGCTTATCGACAGTGGCGACTACGGTTACTGCGCCGCCTGTGGCGTCGAGATCGGCATCAAACGGCTGGAGGCGCGACCAACGGCAACCCTCTGCATCGACTGCAAGACACTCGAGGAAGTACGCGAGAAGCAGATCGCCAAGTAGCGACTCGATCGGCGCCAACGCGAACAGGCGAGCGGGTTTCGCTGCGTTGCGTGCCGCGCGGCTTCTCCGCACCCTCCCGTCAGTGAAGCCAGCGGCCAGCGGCCGCCTGCACGTTCAGCGGCGACAAAGGCAGAACAGGGCCGCACGCGGCCTCCACAGTCATGGCCGTTAGCAACAACACAGCAGCTTGCTGGCGTGGCGGCCAGCACCTCCGGACACTTCGGCACCATGACCTATACTGCAGAATCGATTGCCGTCCTCAAGGGACTCGAGCCCGTGCGCCATCGGCCGGGGATGTACACGCGTACCGATTGCCCGCTGCACATCATCCAGGAAGTGATCGACAACGCCGCCGACGAGGCGCTCGGGGGTTATTGCCGGCGAATCAGCGTCACCCTCCATCGTGACCACTCGGTGAGCGTGCAGGACGACGGGCGCGGCATCCCGGTCGAGATGCATCCGCTCGAAAAGGTGCCGACCCTGGAAGTCGTGTTTACCCGGTTGCATGCCGGCGGCAAGTTCAACAAGGACGATGGGGCTTCAGCCTACCGTTTTTCCGGCGGTCTGCACGGCGTTGGCGTTTCGGTGACCAACGCGCTGTCGACGCGCCTCGAGGTCGAGGTCGTTCGCGACGGAGCACGGCATCAGATGGTCTTTGCCGGCGGCGAGGTGATCGAGCCGTTGCGGCGGGTCGCCGACGCACCGAAACGGGCGACCGGTACGCGCGTGCGGGCGTGGCCGGATCCGGCCTTCTTCGATTCGCCGCTCATCCCGCAGGCGCAGCTGGAACGTCTGCTGCGCAGCAAGGCACTGTTGTTGCCGGGGCTGCAGGTGGTTCTGAGTGTCGAGGATGGCGTGACGAGCGAGTGGTGTTTCGCCAACGGCATGGTGCAGTACCTGGCCGAACAGATCGATGGCGAGCCGGTGGCGCCGGTGTTCAGCAGCGAGAAGTATGCTGCCCGTGGCGACGAGAACTTTCCGGTCGGATCGGGGGCCGCCTGGGCGATCTGCTGGACGGCCGAGGGTGCCCTGGCGCGCGAATCCTACGTCAACCTGATTCCGACCAGTGCCGGTGGCACGCACGAAGCCGGGCTGCGGCAGGCGACACTCGACGCCATCCGCAGTTTCGCCGAACACCATGCCTTGCTGCCGAAGGGAGTCAAACTGGCTGCCGAGGATGTCTTCTCGCGCGCCAGCTTCGTGCTGGCAGTACGCATGCTCGACCCCTCGTTCCAGGGGCAGACGAAGGAGCGGCTGAACTCGCGCGATGCGGTGGCGCTGGTCGCGCGCATGTTGCGCGACAGCCTCGAGCTGTGGCTCAACGAGCACCCGGAGGCGGCAAAGCGGATTGCCGAGCTCGCCATCCGGGCAGCGCAGGCGCGCACGCGTGCCGGCCAGAAGGTCGAGAAGCGCAAGCAGTCGGGGGTGGCGATCCTGCCCGGCAAACTGTCGGATTGCCAGAGCGAGGATGTCAGTCGCAACGAGATCTTCCTCGTCGAGGGAGACTCGGCCGGCGGTTCCGCCAAATCGGGGCGCGACAAGGAACTGCAGGCGATCCTGCCGTTGCGCGGCAAGGTATTGAATACCTGGGAGGTCGAAGCCGGCAGTCTGTTCGCCAACCGGGAGGTGCACGACATCGCCGTGGCGCTGGGCATCGATCCGCATCCGGCGAGCGCTGCCGACTCGGTGCTGCGCAACCTGCGCTACGGCAAGGTGGTGATCATGACCGATGCCGACGTCGACGGGTCGCACATCCGTGTGCTGCTGTGCACCCTCTTCTATCGCCATTTCCCGCGGCTGGTCGCGTGCGGTCACCTGTTCTTCGCGCAGCCGCCGTTGTACCGTCTCGACGTACCGGCGCAGGGCAAGGCACGACCGCAGCGCAAGATCTATGCGCTCGACAGCGCCGAACTCGAGGCCTCGCTCGATCGCCTGCGCCTCGAGGGCGTCAAGCGTGAGGCGGTGGCGATCTCGCGCTTCAAGGGGCTCGGCGAGATGAACCCGGAGCAGCTCTGGGAGACGACGATGTCGCCCGACACGCGTCGCCTGATGCGTGTCGGCATGCCTGGCAGCGAGGTCGCACGGCCAGTGATGAACATGCTGATGGCGAAGGGCGAGTCGGCTGGCCGGCGCGCGTGGATGGAAGAGAACGGTGCCCTGGTCGGCGCCGAACTCTGACCGGACGATCGAAAGCGAGCTGCAAGTGAGGAAAGACGCGACCCCCGACCTGTTTGCCGACCTGCCGCCGCCGCCGGCGCCGCAGCAACCACCGGCGCCGCCCGGCGACGACGACAGCATCCCGCTGCACGAGTCGGCGGCCCGCGACTACCTGGAGTACGCGGTGGCGGTCGTCAAGGGGCGCGCGCTGCCGGATGTCAAGGACGGTCTCAAGCCGGTTCAGCGGCGCGTCCTCTTCGCCATGCGCGAACTGGGCCTGTCGGCGACGGCCAAGCCGGTGAAGTCGGCACGGGTCGTCGGTGACGTCATCGGCAAGTACCATCCGCACGGAGACACCTCGGCCTACGATGCGATGGTGCGCGTCGCACAGCCCTTCATGCTGCGTTACCCGTTGGTCGACGGGCAGGGCAACTTCGGTTCGCGTGATGGCGACAACGCGGCAGCGATGCGCTACACCGAGGCACGCCTGACACCGATCGCCGAACTGTTGCTTGCCGAACTCGGTGAGGGGACGGTCGACTTCCAGCCGAACTACGACGGATCCTTCGACGAACCAGCCTGTCTGCCGGCACGCCTGCCCTTTGTCCTGCTCAACGGCTCGTCGGGCATCGCCGTCGGTATGGCGACCGAGATGCCCCCGCACAATCTGCGCGAGGTCGCGGCAGCGGCGATACACATGATCGAGCAGCCGCAGATCGGTCTTGAGCAACTTCTGCAGCACATCCCTGGGCCGGACTACCCGGGTGGCGGACAGATCATTTCTTCGTCGGCCGACATCGCTGCCGCCTACGGCACGGGCCGCGGCACGCTGCGCGTGCGGGCGCGTTACGACTTCGAGGAGATGGCGCGCGGTGCCTGGCAACTGGTCTTTCGCGAGTTGCCGCCGGGCGTCTCATCGGCCCGGGTGCTGGCCGAGATCGGTGCGCTGCTCAACCCGCAGGTCAAAGCGGGCAAGAAGACCATCGATCAGTCGGCAGCACAACTCAAGGCCCTGATGGCGTCACAGCTTGATCGTGCGCGCGACGAGTCGGGCAAGGACGACGACGTGCGCCTGGTCTTCGAGCCGAGCAGTTCGCGCATCGACCGCAACGAGTTCGTCGCGTTGCTGCTGGCGCATACCAGCCTCGAGACATCGGCACCGATCAACCTCGTCGCCGTTGGCATCGACGGCCGTCCGTGCCAGAAGGCGCTGCCCCAACTGCTCGGCGAATGGTGCACCTTCCGCATCCGGACCGTGCACCGGCGGACGAGCCATCGTCTGCAGAAGGCCGATGAGCGCATTCACATTCTCGAAGGCCGGCACATCGTCTTTCTCAACATCGACGAAGTGATCCGCATCATTCGCGAATCCGACGATCCCAAGGCGGCGCTGATCGCCCGCTTCGCGTTGTCCGATCGGCAGGCGGAAGACATCCTCGAGATCCGTCTGCGGCAGCTCGCCCGACTCGAGGGAATCCGCATTGAGCAGGAACTCGGGCGGTTGCGCGGCGAGCGCGAGGGCCTGCTGAAGCTGCTTGGCAGCGACGCGCTGCTGCGCCGGCAGGTGATTCGTGAGATCCGGGCCGATGCGGACAAGTACGGTGATGCGCGCCGGACGGTGATCGAGGCGGCAGCGACCGCTTCGCGCTCGGAGGTCGCCGCCGTCGCCGACGAGGCGGTGACCGTGATCATCTCCGAGAAGGGTTGGGCGCGTGTCCGGCAGGGGCACGGCCTTGATCTCTCCGGCCTCGCCTTCAAGGACGGCGACCGTGCCGGGTCGGCGCACGAGTGCCGTTCGGTCGACTCGCTGGTGATCGTATCGACCGAGGGGCGCGCGTTCACCGTCGCGATTGCCAGCCTGCCCGACGGCCGCGGCATGGGCGCACCGCTGTCGTCGTTCGTCGATCTCGGCAGCGGCAGAATCGCCCATGTGCTCACCGGTCAGCCGGACGACGAGATCCTGATCGCCAAGACCTCGGGCTATGGCTTCATCTGTACCTACGGCGACCTGCTGTCAAGGCAGAAGGCCGGCAAGGCCGTCGTCAGTGTCGAGGACGGTGCCAGCATCCTGCCACCGCTCCGCCTGGCCGGCATGGACCACCTCGGCGCGCTGTCCGGCGATGGTCGCCTGCTGCTCTTCCCGCTCGCACAGATGAAGCGCCTGGCGAGTGGCAAGGGGGTCCAGATCATCGGCCTCCACGAGGGCGAATCGCTGCGCGCGGTGATCGCGACCAGCGGGCCGCGCGTGGCGATCCGGGGGACCTTGCGCAACCGGCCGAAGACGCTCGCGTCGGAGGACAGGCACCTGGGGCAACGCGCCCGCCGCGGTTCGCCGGTCGGGCAACTCGGCAACGTCACGCTGGACCACTGGCCCGGTTGAGCCGCGGCCAGCGGCGGTCTGGTCTTGTCTGCAAGGAGAGAGAGCATGCGTAGCAGGATTGGCGGATTCGGCGTCGTTGCAGCCGGTGCTGCAATCGCCGTCGTGGCAGGAACGGTAGCCGCGGAACAGGTGGGTTGCGTGACGACCGAGTGGAAGCTGGTCGGTGCGAACCACCGCGTCTGTGTCGAGAGTTTTCCCGACCCGAAAGTCCCGGGTGTCACCTGTCACGTCAGTCAGGCGAGAACCGGCGGCGTCAGTGGTTCGCTCGGTCTGGCGGAAGATCCCTCGCAGTTTTCGCTTGCTTGCCGGCAGACGGGACCGATCAGTCTGCCGGACAAGCTGGCGAAGGAGGCGACGGTGTTTTCGGGCGACACATCGATCCTGTTCAAGGAAACGCGCGTCGTGCGGATGTGGGACGAGGCGAACCGAACGCTGATCTATCTCGCGATCAGCCGCAAGTTGATCGACGGTGCGCCGGCGAACAGCATTTCGACGGTACCCGTGATGCCGTGGGCGGTGCGCTGACCGTGCACCTGCGAGCGGTCGCGATGACGCCGAGACGGCGGGCTTGAGCGTGGCCGTGCCGCCGAAATTCGACGTCAGCCGCCTCGGCCAGGTGTTCACGCCGCCGGCGATCGTCGACGCGATGCTGGCGCTGGTGCGCAATCGTGGGCGCGTTCTCGAGCCCGCGTGTGGGGACGGTGCCTTCCTGCAGCATTTTCCGTTTGCCGTCGGCGTCGAGATCGATCCGCGACACGCGCCGCAGGGGGCGCGCGTCATCGACTTCTTCGCCTTTCCCGAGGGCGAGTCGTTCGCCACGGTGATCGGCAATCCACCCTACGTGCGGTACCAGGACATTGCCGTCGCGACGCGTGGCCTGGTGCAGCGCAGCGTTCTCGATGGACGTGCCAATCTTTACCTGTTCTTCATCGAGAAGTGCCTGCGGCATCTCGCGCCTGGCGGTGAACTGGTCTTCATCACGCCGCGTGATTTCCTAAAGGCAACCTCGGCGGTGCCGCTCAACCGGCTGCTGTACGCGGCGGGAACGATCACCGATTTCGTCGATCTCGGTGACTCCAGGTTGTTCGACGACGCGACCCCGAACTGCGCCATCTGGCGTTTCGAGCGTGGCAATTTTTCGCGCCGGACGCGCTACGCGGCGCAGGGTGTTGCCGACGGACTGGCAGGCCTCGCGAGATTGCAGTGGGACGAGCGGCACTTCGTCGAGAGTGGCGGCCATCTTCTGTTCACCCGCGGCGACTACGAGCTGCACCTGACCGACATCGCATTCGTCAAGGTCGGTGCCGTCTCGGGCGCCGACGATCTGTACGCCAGCGAACTGTATGGCAATCGCGACTTCGTCTGCTCGTCGACTGTGCGCAGCGGCAGGACGCGGCGCATGCTCTGGTGCGAAGCGGGCGACCCGCCACCGGCGGTCCTGCTGCCGCACAAGGAACGGCTGATCACGCGCCGCATCCGTCCCTTCGACGAGGCCAACTGGTGGCACTGGGGTCGCGGCTATCACCAGTCGCCGCTGCCGCGGGTCTATGTCAACAGCAAGACGCGAAGTTCGCATCCCTTCTTCTGCCATCCCTGCCCTCATTACGATGGCTCGGTGCTGGCCATCTTCCCGCACGACCCGCTGCTCGCCGTGCAGCAGATGGCGGATGCGCTGAACACGGTCGACTGGGCGGATCTCGGTTTTGTTTGTGACGGCCGCTTTCTGTTCACGCAGCGCAGCCTCGAACAGACCCCGCTTCCCGGTCCGCTGCGGGCGCTGCTGCCCGCTCGCGGTGTACAATGACGGATTGCGGTACAGCCGTGCGCGGCCGCACATTCTGCCAGCCAGCAGCGCCGAAGCCGCGAGCGCGCATCCGCGAGGAGAAGAGAAGCCCATGGTCCCACGTCTGAAAACTTCACTCGACGGTCCGCTGCTGGAGATCGAGCGGCGGTTCCTCGAGTTGATGCCGGAGATCGAACGCTGGTTCAGATCCCAGTGGCAGGAGCACACGCCCCCCTTCTACGGCTCGGTCGATCTGCGCAATGCGGGCTTCAAGCTGGCGCCGGTCGACATGAATCTGTTTCCGGGCGGCTTCAACAACCTCGACGCCACCTTTCTGCCGCTCTGCGTCCAGGCAGCGATGACGGCGGTCGACCGGATCTGCCCGGACGCGAAGCGCGTGTTGCTGATCCCTGAGAACCATACGCGCAATCTCTTCTACCTGCAGAACGTCGCGCAGATCGCCAAGTTTCTCCGCCTGACCGGGCTGGAGGTTCGTCTCGGATCGCTGTTGCCCGGGATCGATCAGCCAACACCGGTGGCGCTCGCCGATGGCACGACGCTGCTCCTGGAACCTTTGCTGCGTCGTGGTTCGCGGCTTGGCGTCAGTGGCTTCGAGCCCTGCGCGATTCTGCTGAACAACGATCTCTCGGCGGGTATCCCGGATGTTCTGCGCGACCTCGAAGGGCAGTTCGTCCTGCCGCCGCTGCACGCCGGTTGGGCGTTGCGCCGGAAGTCGAACCACTTCGCCGCCTACGACGAGGTGGCGGGCGATTTTGCGCGGTTGACCGGCATCGACCCGTGGCGGATCAACCCCTATTTCTCGGTGTGCAGCAGCGTGAACTTTCATGAGCGGCAGGGGGAGGAGTGTCTCGCTGCCAACGTCGACGCGGTGCTCGAACTGATTCGCGAGAAATATCGGCAGTACGGGATCGAGGAGACACCCTACGTGGTGGTCAAGGCGGACGCGGGAACCTACGGCATGGGGGTAATGACGGTCAAGGATGCGGCGCAGGTGACCGGGCTCAGTCGTCGGCAGCGCAACAAGATGTCGGTGATCAAGGAGGGCCTCGCCGTGTCGCAGGTCATCATCCAGGAAGGCGTGCACACCTTCGAACGGATCGGCAGCGGCAGTGACGAAGGGGTCGCCGAGCCGGTGGTCTACATGATCGACCGTTTCGTCGTCGGTGGTTTCTACCGTGTTCATAGCGGGCGTGGCCGGGACGAGAACCTCAACGCACCCGGAATGCACTTTCAGCCACTCGCGTTCGCCACCAGTTGCTCGCTGCCCGACCATTGTCAGAATCCGGACGCGGCGCCCAACCGTTTCTATGCCTATGGCGTCGTCGCCCGCCTGGCACAGCTCGCTGCCTCGCTCGAACTCGAACGTACCGCCACCGTCAAGGAGTCACTGCCGTGCGCCTAGCATTCATCGTAGACTGCCTGCGTTCGCTGAAGGCCTACAAGGACACCAGTGTCGCCATCATGCGTGCGGCGCAGGCAGCCGGACATGCCGTCTGGACGATCCAGCAGGAGGCCATCCACTGGTCGCCGCTGCATGGTGTCTGTGCTGAAGCGGTGCATCTCGAGATGCTGGCCGACGACACCGACTGGTTCGTCGAGGTTGATCGCCACGTCGTCGCCCTGCGCGATTTCCGCGCCGTACTGATGCGCAAGGATCCACCCTTCGACATCGAGTACGTGACCACCACCTGGTTGCTCGAACGGGCGGAAGCCGAGGGCGCGCGCGTCTTCAACCGGCCGCGTGCTCTGCGCGATCACCCGGAGAAGCTGTCGATCACCGAGTTCGCCCATTTCGCGGTGCCGACGACCGTCGCGCGTGACGCCGCTGTCATTCACTCCTTCATCGACACCGAGCGCGACGTGATCTTGAAGCCGCTCGGCGGCATGGGTGGCAGCGAGGTCTTTCACGTGCGCCACGATGATCCGAACCGCAACGTGATCGTCGAGACGCTGACGCACGATGGTGGGCGAACGATCATGGTGCAGCGCTACATTCCCGAGATTGCCGATGGCGACAAGCGCATCCTGCTGGTCGCTGGTGAGGTGGTTCCCTACTGCCTCGCCCGCATTCCCAGGGCTGGCGAGACGCGCGGCAATCTGGCGGCGGGCGGTACCGGTGTGGCGCGCGCGCTGAGTCCGCGTGACCTCGAGATCGCCAGCAGCCTGGCGCCAGTGCTCGCAGCCCGTGGTCTGCTGCTGGTCGGCATCGATGTCATCGGTGACTGGCTGACCGAGATCAACGTCACGAGCCCGACGTGTATGGTGGAAATCGCCGAACAGACGGGTTTCGACGCCGCAGCCCTGTTCGTCGTCGCTCTGGAGCGTCAGTGCGTGGCCGCTGCCTAGGCCTTCCCGCGGTTCTCCTCTGGGCGTTGCTTGCTGCCTGCAGCAGGGCCCCGCTGCACCAGCAGGAAGCATTCGTCTTCGGTACCCGCGTCGAAGTGTTGATCGCCGGCCTGCCCGAAGCACAGGCGCGGCCGGCAGCCGCCGCCGTGTTGCGCGAGTTCGATCGCCTGCATCGCACCTACCACGCCTGGAAGCCGTCGGAACTGAGTGCGCTCAATGCCGCCCTGGCGGCCGGCAGGGTGCAGACGGTCAGCGAGGAGATGGCCGAACTGCTTGCCGACGCGCAACGCCTGGCACGACTCAGTGACGGCCTGTTCGATCCCGGTATCGGTCGGCTGATCGGCCTCTGGGGATTTCAGTCGGACGAACTGCCGGGGAGCCTGCCCGACGAAGTGGCGCTGGCCGCCTGGCGCCGGGCGCAGCCGGGCATCGCCGATCTCCTTCTGGCAGGGTCGCAGGTGAGTAGCCGGCAGCGCGATGTGGCGCTCGACTTCGGCGGCTATCTCAAGGGGGTGGCGCTCGACCGTGCGGTGAGGATTCTGCGGGCGCATGGGGTTGGCAACGCGCTGCTCAACATTGGCGGCAACGTCATCGTCCTCGGCAGCCGTAACGGCCAGCGCTGGCGAGTGGGGATCCAGCATCCGCGGCAGCCGGGGCCGATGGCGACGATCGAGCTCGACGACGGTGAAGCGATCGGCACCTCGGGTGACTATCAGCGCTACTTCGAGGTCGCGGGCAGGCGCTACTGTCACCTTCTTGACCCGCGCAACGGCATGCCGGCAACCGGCACGCAGGCGCTGACGGTGCTGATCAGTCCGCATCCGGCGGCCGGAACCCTATCGGACGTGGCTTCGAAGCCGCTGTTCATTGCCGGCAGCGACTGGCAGCATCTCGCTCGCCGGCTGCAGGTGACGCATGTCCTGCGCGTCGACGGTGAGGGGCGCTGGCAGCTCAGCAAGGCGATGCAGAGTCGCCTCGAGTTCGTCGGCAGGCCACCGCAGCCTCTCGACATCGTTCCCTGAGGCACGCCGCGGCGATCGTCGCCGAGAGGACGGCGGAATTGGCTTAGAATGGCGACCTGTCGTAAAGGATGTGGCAATGATCGGTATTTTTCTGGTGACCCACGGGACGCTTGGCGAGAGCCTGATTCAGAACGTCTGTCACGTTCTCAACAAGCGGCCGCCGCTGATCGCGCAGCTCGGCGTTGCAGCGCAGGACGACCCGCTCGACATCCTGCCGCTGGCGCGTCTGCTGCTGAAGGAAGTGGACGGGGGCGAGGGCGTCCTGGTGATGACCGATGTCTTCGGCGCAACGCCTGGAAACCTGGCCCTCAAGTTGCTTGAGCCGGGTCGTGTCGAAGGTGTTTCCGGGGTCAGCCTGCCGATGTTGCTGCGCGCACTGACCTATCGCGAGCGAGGAATGGAAACCATGTTGCAGAAGGCGGTCAGCGGTGCCCGCGACGGCGTGGTCAGGTTGCCGCCGGCGCTCGGCACTGGAGCAGCGGAGGGCTGAATGGTACGTGCCGAAGCCGAAATCCTCAACAAGCTCGGGTTGCACGCGCGCGCTTCAGCGAAGCTGACGCAGCTTGCCGGAGGGTTCGCCAGCGAGGTCTGGATGGAGAAGGGAAGCCGCCGGATCAACGCCAAGAGCATCATGGGAGTGATGATGCTGGCGGCTGGCAAGGGGTCGACGGTCGTCGTCGAAACCGACGGCGAGGATGAGCAGGCGGCGAATCAGGCGATCCTTGAACTGATTGCCAGCCGTTTCGGAGAGGCCGAGTGAACGCGAGTTTTACGCTGCATGGCCTGCCGGTGTCGTCCGGCATCGCGATCGGGCAGGCGCACCTGATGTCGCATGCAACGCTCGAGGTCTCGCATCTGGTGATCTCGCCGCGGATGGTCGACAAGGAGCTTGCCCGCTTCGATGCAGCGGTGTCGCGCGTGCGTGAGGAGTTTGCGCTGCTGAAGGGTCGCACGCAGCACAGTTCGGCGGAGTTCGGCGCCTTCATCGACCTGCACTCGATGATCCTCGCCGATCCCGAACTGGCGGAAGCGCCAAAGGCCCTGATCCGCGAGCGGCGCTGCAATGCCGAGTGGGCGCTGGTACAGCAAATGGAAGTGCTGGTCGATCAGTTCGAGAAGTTCGACGACCAGTACCTGCGTGAGCGTAGTTACGACGTTCGCCAGGTCGTCGAGAGGGTGATCAAGGAGCTCGTCGGCCAGCCTGGCCGCATTGCGCTGAAGTCGAGCAAGGGACTCAAGGAAGAGAACCTGATCGTTGTCGCGCACGATCTCTCGCCAGCGGATGTCATTGCCTACAAGGAGCATCACTTTGCCGCCTTCGTCACCGACGTCGGTGGTTCCACCTCGCACACCGCGATCCTCGCGCGCAGCCTGCGCATCCCCGCCGTGCTCGGACTGCACAACGCCAGGCAACTGATCCGCGACAAGGAACTCCTGATCGTAGACGGTACGCGTGGCGTGCTGATCGTCAATCCGGAACCGCGGATACTCGAAGAGTACCGGCTGCGGAAGACGCAGATCGAACTCGAGCGCTCGAAGCTCAGGCGTCTGAAGACGGCGCGCTCGGTGACACTCGACGGCGTCGACATCGACCTGCACGCCAACATCGAACTGCCCGGGGATATCGCCAACGCGCTCGATGGCGGTGCCGAGGGCATCGGTCTCTTCCGGACGGAGTTCCTGTTTCTCGATCGTGGCGACATGCCGACCGAGGACGAGCAGTTCGAGGCCTACCGCACGGTGGTCAAGGGTATGGCTGGGCGGCCGGTGACGATCCGCACCTTCGATCTCGGTTACGACAAGGATCTGCATCCGGAAAAGGTTTTCGGCGAGCGCCTGCAGAGCAACCCGGCGCTCGGCCTGCGGGCGATCCGCCTGTCGCTGGCGGAGCCGAAGATGTTCCAGACACAGTTGCGCGCCATCCTGCGCGCGTCGAAATACGGCAAGATCAAGCTGCTGATCCCGATGCTCTCACAGGCCCACGAGATCGACCACACGCTGGCGGCGATCGAAAGGGCGAAGTCAAGCCTGCGTGCTGAACGCGCCACTTTCGACGAAGCAATCGAGGTTGGCGCAATGATCGAGATCCCGGCGGCTGCTCTGGCGGTCAATCTTTTCCTGCGCCGCATGAACTTCCTGTCGATCGGCACCAACGACCTGATCCAGTACACGCTGGCGATCGATCGCAGCGACGAACAGGTTGCGCCGCTTTACGATCCCCTGCATCCGGCGGTCCTGATGTTGCTGGCGCACACCATAGCCAGCGCCGAGAAGGTCAATATCCCGGTTTCGATCTGTGGCGAACTGGCCGGTGACCCGGCGCTGACGCGCCTGCTGCTCGGCATGGGGCTGCGGCAGTTCTCGATGCATCCGGCACAGATTCTTTCGGTCAAGCAGAAGATCATGCAGAGCAATTGTGCCGAGCTGGCCCCGATGGTTCGCCGCCTGCTGCGCCATGACGAGCCGGCGAAGATCCGAGAACAGCTCGATAAGCTCAACAGCAGCGGCTGAATTGACTTTTTCGCGGGCAGCGGGTAAGTTTCGGCGCCTTGGTGCCGCAGCGAGCAATCGGCGTGCGGGTGTCGTGCGGAGTCGGCGAATGGTCGTGCGCCTCCCGGCTGCCCCGGTCCGGTGCCGACGCTCCTGGCACCAGGCACGCGTCCTGGAACCCGGCTGTGCGGGAACAGGGGGCATGAGTTGCTGCCGCGGTTTCACACCGAAGTGCGGCGAGCCCGGTCCGTGCTGGCTGCCGACCAGGTCTTTCTTTCCTGCCCGGGTAGCGATGGAATGGTGATGTCATCAGAGAATTCTGTCGGAGTCGTTGCGTCGCAACGAGTACAGTTCGCCGAGCCCTTGCTTCTCAAGAGCGGTGCCGAACTGCCTGGCTTCGAACTCGTGTTCGAGACCTATGGCACGCTCAATTCCGAGCACTCGAACGCCGTTCTGGTCTGCCATGCGCTTTCCGGCAGCCACCATGTCGCTGGTCACTATGCCGACGATCCGGAGAACGTCGGTTGGTGGGACAACCTCGTCGGACCCGGGAAACCGCTCGACACGCGCAAGTTCTTCGTCGTCGGCGTCAACAATCTCGGTGGCTGCTATGGCTCGACCGGACCGCTGTCGATCAATCCCGAAAGCGGCAGGCGCTACGGTGCCGATTTCCCGATGGTGACGGTCGAGGACTGGGTGGCGGCTCAGGCACGCCTGGCCGACCACCTCGGCATCGCTACCTGGGCTGCAGTCGTCGGCGGCAGCCTGGGCGGCATGCAGGCGCTGGCGTGGTCGCTGCAGCTTCCGGAGCGCATCCGGCACGCGCTGGTGATCGCCTCGGCGCCCAAGCTGTCGGCACAGAACATCGCCTTCAACGAGGTGGCACGACAGGCGATCGTCTCCGACCCCGACTTCCACGGCGGCAACTATGCAGAGAATGGTGTCGTCCCCACCCGCGGACTGCGACTGGCGCGAATGGTCGGCCACATCACCTACCTTTCCGATAGCCAGATGGGCGAGAAATTCGGTCGCCAGTTGCGGCATGGAGAGCACAAGTTCAGCTACGACGTCGATTTCGAGGTCGAGTCGTACCTCCGCTATCAGGGTGACAAGTTCGCGAAGTTCTTCGATGCCAATACCTATCTGATGATGACCAAGGCGCTCGACTATTTCGACCCCGCCTATGACTACGACGGCAACCTGGCCGCCGCGCTGGCTCGTGCCCGGGCAAGCTTCCTCGTTGCCAGCTTTTCGACCGACTGGCGATTCTCGCCGGCGCGTTCGCGGGAGATCGTCTTCGCATTGCTGCACAATCGCCTGCACGTCGCCTATGCCCAGATCGAATGTGACGCCGGACACGACTCGTTCCTGCTCGACGATCCGCATTATCACGCCGTGCTGCGCGCCTATCTGGAGAACATCGCCGTATGACCGAGCACGAGAGAAGAGTCAAGGCGGAACAGCGGGAGCGTTTCGACTTTGCCGTCATCGCCAGCTGGATTCCACCAGGTGAACGCGTTCTGGATCTCGGTTGTGGCGACGGCCGGTTGTTGCGTTATCTCAGCGAGACGCGCGATGTCGCCGGCTATGGCGTCGAGATCGACGACGACAGCGTTCTTGGCTGCATTCGCAACGGCGTCGACGTCATCCAGATGGACATTGAGTGCGGGCTGTCAGGCTTCGAGGACAAGTCCTTCGATCACGTGATCATCTCGCAGGCACTGCAGACGATGCATGCGACCGAGGGCATCCTCAACGAGATGCTGCGTGTCGCCGACGAGGCGGTGGTCAGCTTTCCCAACTTCGCTTACCGGACCAACCGCGCGGCGATAGCCGAAGGGCACATGCCGGTTTCCGAGGATCTGCCCTACGACTGGTTCGATACGCCCAACGTACGCTTCTTCACCGTCGCCGATTTCGAGGATCTGTGCACGCGGCTTGGGATTGAGATTCGCGAGCGGCTGACCTTCGATGAGGCTGGCCGCGAGGTCACTGAAGATCCCAACCTGAACGGCAGCCTCGCCTTCTATCGCCTCGGACGCGGCAGTTGATGATGCCCGATTGGCTACGCCTGCTGCTGACCAGGCGGATGCTGATCTGCGTGCTGACCGGCTTCAGTTCCGGCCTGCCGCTCTACCTGCTGCTCAACCTGCTGCCGGCTTGGTTGCGCAGCGAGAGCATCGATCTGAAGACGATCGGCCTCTTCGCGCTGATTCAGTTCCCCTACACCTGGAAGTTCGTCTGGGCGCCGTTGCTGGATCGCTACCGTCTGCCGCTCGGTCGCCGGCGTGGCTGGATGCTGCTGTCGCAGGTCGGACTATTGTTTTCGATCGGTTTCCTCGGCGGCCTGTCGCCGACGGCCAACCTGATGCCGGTCGTCTGGCTGTCGGTTGCGCTGGCCTTCCTGTCGGCAACCCAGGACATTGCGCTCGACGCCTATCGCCGTGAGATCCTCAGTGACCAGGAACTCGGCCTCGGCAACTCGGTGCATGTCAATGCCTATCGAATCGCCGGTCTGGTGCCGGGTTCGCTGTCACTCATTCTTGCCGATCTGCTGCCCTGGGCACAGGTCTTCTGGATCACCTCCGCCTTCATGCTGCCGGGAATGGTGATGGCGGTACTGGTGACCGAACCGCGCGTGTCCGGCGCGCCGAAGACCTTGCGCCAGGCGGTGGTTGAACCCTTCCACGAGTTCATCGCCCGCAAGGGCTGGTCGGGTGCGCTGCTGGTCCTCGGCTTCATCTTTCTCTACAAGCTGGGCGATTCGCTGGCGACGGCGCTATCGACGCCCTTTTACCTCGATCTTGGCTACAGCAAGACCGACATCGGTGTCATCGCCAAACATGCCGGACTCTGGCCGGCGGTCTTTGGCGGCCTGCTCGGCGGGCTGTGGATGGTCCGGCTGGGAATCAACCGTGCGCTCTGGCTGTTCGGCTTGGTCCAGATGTTCACCATCCTGGGCTTCGCCTGGCTCGCCTGGCGCGGTGTGCAGACGAGCATCGATGGCATCGACCGGGCGGCGCTGGCGAGCGTGATCGCCGCCGAGTATCTGGGGGTCGGCCTCGGTACCGCGGCCTTCACCGCCTTCATCGCGCGCGCCACCAATCCGGCATTCACCGCTACCCAGTTCGCACTGTTCACCAGCCTGGCCGCCGTGCCGCGGACCTTCATCAATGCCGGTGCCGGCGCCCTGGTCGAGGCAGTGGGTTGGTTCAGCTTCTTTGTCCTCTGCTTCCTGCTTGCCGCGCCGGGTATGGCTCTGCTGCTGAAGGTTGCACCGTGGAACGAGACGCAGCCGTCGCCACCGCACTGATCGCCGCCGCCCGCGAGTTGTCCGACAGGCTGTCGCAGCTCAGTTTCGGGCCGCCCGTCAGTCACGTTTACGACCCGCTGACCTACGCGTGGTCTGCGCACGAGAGCTATCTTCGCCGTTACGCCACAAGTGCCCGCAAGGTCGTTTTTCTCGGCATGAACCCGGGGCCCTTCGGGATGGTGCAGAGTGGCGTTCCGTTCGGCGAGGTCGCCGCCGTGCGGGACTGGCTGGGGATCCGGGCTGACGTGGCCAGACCCTCGCGGGAGAACCCGTGGCGACGCATCGAAGGTTTCGCCTGCGAGCGCTCCGAGGTCAGCGGGCGAAGGCTGTGGGGCTTGTTCCGCGAGCGTTTCGGCAGCGCCGATGCGTTCTTTGCCGAGCACTTCGTCGCCAACTACTGCCCCCTGGCTTTCTTCGATCGCGGCCGCAACCTGACCCCCGACAAGTTGCCGGCAGCCGAGGCGGAGCCGTTGCGCAGCGCTTGTGACGCTCACCTCAGGGTCCTGGTGTCGGTTCTGCAGCCCTCCTGGGTGATCGGCGTCGGTGCCTTTGCCGAGCAGCGGGCAACCGCGGCCTTGGCCGGGACGCCGGTGCGGATCGGTCGCGTGCTGCATCCGAGTCCCGCAAGTCCCGCCGCCAATCGTGGCTGGGCGGCAGCAGCGACGCGGCAGATGCAGGCACTGGGAGTCTGGAGCTGAGGCTGCTCGAGATCTGCCTGGGGCCGGCGATCCGTTGGCGGGCGGCGGGCAGGCGGCCCGTGGCGCCTGCTCAAGTGCGGTCGACGAAGCCGAGGTCCGACAGTTCCCGGCGCAGCATGCGCCAGGTACGCCAGGCGAAGAAGCCGCGTCTGCCCCACCGCCAGACGCGGCTCGGGCGCAGGATGACAAGCACGGCGACACTCGTCGCGACCAGTTCGGGATGTCGCTTGAGGTAGTCGCCACACCTGCGGGCGCTGGCGACGACGCGGTCGGCTGCTCCCATTGCCGCGCCTACCGGCTGCAACTGCTGCGCGAGCAACTGGCGCTGGCTGCTGATGCGCTCGAGCAGCCGGCCGCGCTCGACAGCAAGGTCAATCAGCTCTTGATTCACTGCGTACCGCGCCCTGCAACAGACGAATGTCGCGCTCAAGCTCGGCGATGCTGGTGGTGAACAGGTGCCGGCGCCCGTGCGCCGCGCGCCGCAGCACGAGCAGGGTGGCGCCACCGGCAAGCAGGAAGAGGGCGCTCAGAACGGTCAGCAGCAGAACCCGGTACTCCCAGTAGAAGATGGTGACCAGACCAAGCACGAGAATGGTGCCGATGATCAGACAGAATGCCGCGACCTGCGCCAGCAACAGCAGACGGAGTGCACGCAGCTTCTCCTCGGCGAACTCGTTACCGAGCAGTTCGAGGCGCGTTCGGCCGGTGGCCAGCAGTGTCGCGGCGCTGTTCTTCGCTGCCGCCAGCAAGCCGCCGCTGACACCGCCGGGGCGATCGCTCATCGCGTCCGCGCTGATCAGCGACGGCCGATGATCACGCCAAGCAGCAAACCGACGGCTGCAGCCAGGCCGACGGCGCGCCAGGGGTTCTCGTGCACGTAGTCGTCGGTCGCGCGAGCGGCAGCCTTGGTGCGGTCGACGAGCGCCGCTTCGGCGTCAGCCAGCCGGATGCGGGCGTCGCGCAGCCGTTCGCCGAAGCGCTCGCGCAGGTCGCCCATCTTGTCACCCGCAACGCCGGCGGTGGCGCGCAGGATCTCCTCTGCGTCTGCGACCACGACCTTCATGTCGGAGACGAGTTTCTGTTTGTTGGCGGTGGAAAGATCGGTGACTTCGGACATTGTGGGCCTCACAGTGGAAGGTGATGACAGGAAGAACGCAGCTGCTACGGGAGCTCTCGACGAGACCTTCACATTATAGAAAACGCTGGCGAAGATCAATGCTTGTCGGAACTTGTCAGCGTGCAGTCGTAGTCGATCGTCAGTGGGGCGTGGTCGCTGAAGCGCTCCTGTCTGTAGATGGCAGCTCGCCGGGCCCTGCCGGCGATGTCTGCGGTCGCCAGTTGGTAGTCCAGTCGCCAGCCGACGTTCTTCGCCCACGCCTGACCGCGATTGGACCACCAGGTGTATGACTCGCCGGTAGCCTCCGGATGCAGGCGGCGGTACACGTCGCACCAGCCATCCTCATTCAGCAGGCCGCTGACCCAGGCGCGCTCCTCGGGCAGAAAGCCGGAATTGCCGCGGTTGCTGCGCCAGTTCCTGAGGTCGATCTCCTGATGCGCGATGTTCCAGTCGCCGCAGACGATGATCTCGCGGCCGCTGTCGGCGAGGCGTTTCAGATGTGGGCCGATCAGCGCCATGAAGCGGTACTTGGCCTGCTGACGCTCGTCCGAGCTGGACCCGGACGGCTGGTACAGGGACACCACCGACAGCCTGCCGAAATCGGCACGCAGGTAGCGGCCTTCCGGGTCGAACTCGGCGCTGCCGAGGTGATCGACCACCTGGTCGGGCTTAGTCCGGCACCACAGGCCGACGCCGCTGTAGCCCTTCCTGCCGGCGTGGCAGTAGTAGGCATGCAGTCCAGCGGGCGCCTGCATCTGCTCGTCGAGGTCCGCTGCGTGGGCTCGCAGTTCCTGAACGCAGACGATGTCGGCGTTCTGCCTGTCGAGCCAGGGCAGGAGTCCCCGGCGCCACGCCGAGCGAATGCCGTTGAGGTTCAGCGTAATGATGCGTAACATAGCTGGCAGGCGCCGAGACCGGCTTTCAGTGAAATAGAGTCCATGGATTTCCGACAGCAGTTCATCGAATTCGCGGTGGCGCAGAACGTGCTCCGTTTCGGCGAGTTCAGAACCAAAGGGGGCCGGCTGTCGCCGTACTTTTTCAACGCCGGCCTGTTCAACGACGGCGCCGCCCTCGGTCGGCTGGCCGAATTCTACGCCAAGGCGATCAGCAGCAGCGGGATCGTTGCCGATAGTCTGTTCGGTCCGGCCTACAAAGGTATTCCGCTGGTCGCGGTGACTGCGGTGGCGCTCGCCCGGGGAGGACTGAACCTGCCGTTCTCCTTCAATCGCAAGGAGGCCAAGGATCACGGTGAGGGCGGCAGCATCGTCGGTGCGCCACTCGCCGGTCGCGTTCTGATCATCGACGATGTCATCACCGCCGGCACGTCGATTCGCGAATCGGTGGATTTGATTCGCGCCGCGGGTGCTTCGCCTGCCGGCGTGGTCATCGCCCTCGACCGCATGGAGCGGGGTCAGGGCGAGTTGTCCGCGGTGCAGGAGGTTGAGCGCGATTACGGCATGCCGGTGGTCGCCGTCGCGACGCTGGACGACCTGATGGGCTTTCTCCGCAACAGTCCGCAACTCCGGCAGAACGAGGCGGTGGTCGCTGCCTATCGGCAGCAGTATGGCATTGCGCGTGTCGCCTAGCAGAAGCCTCCTGCTACTGGTGGCACTGGCAGTCGCGCCGCCGGCGCTTGCCGGGGTGACGATCTTCTGTTGCCACGATGACTCGGGCAAGCAGGTCTGCGGTGACATCCTGCCGGCCATCTGCATCGGGCGGGCGTATCGCGAGATCGGCGTGTCCGGTCGGCCCGTGCGCACCGTCGAGGCACCACTGAGTCCCGAGCAGCGCGCCCAGCGAGCCGCCGAAGAGCAGCGCCGCCGCGAACAGGAGCGGTTGCTCAGCGAGCAGAGGCGGAAGGACCAAGCGCTGCTCAACACCTATGGCAGCGAGAAGGATATCGAACTGATGCGGGCGCGCGCCGAGCGGGACCTGAGCGCGGCCATCAAGGCAGCCGAGGAACGGATCGCCGATGTGCGTCGTCAGCGCAAGCGCTTCGAGGATGAGGCCGAGTTCTACAGGAACCGGCAGTTGCCGGTCGAGGTGGCGAAGGGCCTGCGCGATGCCGATCAGGAGATCCGGGCGCAGGAGTCGGTGATCGAATCGAAGAAGAAGGACCGCGACACGATTCGCCTGAAGTACGACGATGACCTGCGCCGCTTCATCGAACTCTCCAAGCGGCCGCCTTCCGGGCGACCCTGACGGCGCGCGGCGGCTTCCCGTCCGGGCGAGCGGCGGGCTTTCAGGCGAGCTTCTGCCGCAGCAATTCACTGACCCGCTGCGGGTTGGCTTGGCCGCGCGTCGCCTTCATCACCTGACCGACCAGAGCGTTGAACGCCTTTTCCCGGCCTGACCTGAACTCGGCAACCATGCCCGGGTTGGCGGCCAGCAACTCGTCGATCAGTGCCGTCAGCGCGCCGCTGTCACTGATCTGCTGCAGCCCCTGACTGGCGATGATCGCGTCGGCCGAACTGGCTTGGCCGCCGCTGCAGAGCTCGTCGAAGACCTTGCGCGCCATGCTCGTCGAGATCGTTCCGTCGGCGATGCGGGCAATCAGTCCACCGAGCTGCGCCGCCGAGATCGGTGACTCGCCGATGTCGCGGTCTTCCCTGTGCAGCCGCGCCGCCAGGTCGACCATCACCCAGTTGGCACAGATCTTGGCGTTTTCCTTGCCCGCGGCGGTAACGGTCGCTTCGTAGTAGTTCGCCAGGTCGAGCGAAGCGGTCAGGATGCTGGCGTCGTAAGCGGACAGCCCGCTGTCGGCCATCAACCGCTCGCGCCGGGCAGCTGGCAGTTCGGGCAACTCGGCGCGAGCCTGCGCCACCCACTGGCGGTCGATGACCAGCGGCAGCAGGTCCGGGTCGGGGAAGTAACGGTAATCGTGGGCATCCTCCTTCGAGCGCATCGCACGCGTCTCGCCGCTGTCCGCGTCGAACAGGACCGTTGCCTGCTCGATGCTGCCGCCGTCCTCGATGGTGGCGATCTGCCAGCGCACCTCGTAGTCGATCGCCTGTTGCAGGAAGCGGAAGGAATTGAGGTTCTTGATCTCGCGTCGGGTGCCGAAAAGCGTCTCGCCTGCCGGTCTGATCGAGACGTTGGCATCGCAGCGGAACGAGCCTTCCTGCATGTTGCCATCGCAGATGCCGATCCAGCGTACCAGCGCGTGCAGCGCCCGGGCGTAAGCGACGGCTTCCGCGGCCGAACGCATGTCGGGCTCGGTGACGATCTCGAGCAGTGGTGTTCCGGCCCGGTTGAGGTCGATTCCCGATCGCCCCTGGGCTGCCTGGCCGAGTCCTTCGTGCAGCGACTTGCCGGCATCCTCCTCGAGGTGTGCACGGGTCAGGGCGATCATCTTCTCGCGCTCACCGACCTGGACCGGCAGTCTGCCGCCACGCACCACCGGCAGCTCGTACTGGCTGATCTGGTAGCCCTTCGGCAGATCCGGATAGAAGTAGTTCTTGCGCGCGAAGACCGACTTCGCGGCGATCTCGCCGTCCACCGCGAGACCGAAGCGGATCGCGCATTCGACGGCTCGCCTGTTGAGTACCGGCAGGACGCCGGGCAGCGCGATGTCCACGGCATTGGCCTGCAGGTTGGGTGCGGCACCAAAGGCGGTCGAACTGCCGGAAAAGATCTTGGCTCGGGTTGACAGCTGTACATGCGTTTCGATACCGATGACGACTTCCCACTGTTTCATCTCTGCTTGCTCACTCTTCAAGGGCCGCGGTCCGGGCCAGGCGTGTGCCTGCGCCGACCGGGTGGAACGGTGTCGCCGACCCGGCAGGCTGCCCGACCAGCAGACGCGGCATCTCAGGCATGGCCGGCCGGGCACTGCAGGTGCCAGTCGGTTGCCTGCTGGTAGCGGTGGGCGACGTTGAGCAGCCGCGCTTCGGTGAAGTAGTTGCCGATCAACTGCAGGCCTGCCGGCAGGCCGGCGGCGAAGCCGCAAGGAATCGAGATCCCGGGCAGGCCGGCCAGGTTGACGGCGATCGTATAGATGTCGGAGAGGTACATCTGCACCGGATCGGCAGCCTTCTCGCCGAGTCTGAAAGCGGTGCTCGGACTGGTTGGGCCGATGATCACTTCGCACTGCCGGAAGGCCTCGGCAAAATCACTGGCGATCAGCCGGCGGATGCGTTGTGCCTGCAGGTAGTAGGCGTCGTAGTAGCCGTGCGAGAGGACGTAGGTGCCGATCAGGATGCGGCGCTTGACCTCGGCGCCGAAACCCTGCGCGCGGCTCTTGCAGTACATGTCGGTGAGGTCGTCGTAGGCTGGTGCGCGGTAGCCGTAGCGGACGCCGTCGAAGCGTGCCAGATTCGAACTCGCCTCTGCCGGTGCGATCACGTAATACGCGGCCACCGAGAGCTGCATGCTCGGCAGGCTGACGGCCACCGTCTCGGCGCCAAGGTTGCGGTACTCGGCGATGGCGGCTTCGACGAGTTGCATGACCTCGGGGCTGCAGCCGTCACCAAAGAACTGTTCCGGCAAGCCGATGCGTAGTCCGGCGAGCGGCCTGCTGCTGGCGGCCGCCGTCAGTTCGCGGCTGAAGTCCTCGCGCGGGCGGTCGAGGCTGGTCGAGTCGCGTTCGTCGAAACCGGCCATGCAGTTCAGCAGCAGCGCGCAGTCGGCTGCCGAACGGGCGAGCGGGCCCGCCTGGTCGAGCGACGAGGCGAAAGCGATCATGCCGTAGCGCGAGATGACGCCGTAGGTCGGCTTCATTCCGCTGAGGTTGCACAGGGCGGCCGGCTGGCGAATCGATCCACCGGTGTCGGTACCGGTTGCTGCCGGCGCCAGGCGTGCCGCAACTGCCGCCGCCGAGCCGCCGGACGAACCGCCGGGGACGCGGTCCAGCGCCCACGGATTGGCGGTTGGCCCGTAGAAGGAGGTCTCGGTCGACGAGCCCATCGCGAACTCGTCCATGTTGGTCTTGCCGAGCAGCACCGCGCCGGCCTCGTGGAAACGGCTGATGACGGCCGCATCGTAGGGGCTGACGAAGTTGCCCAGCATCTTCGAGCCGCAGGTCGTCAGCCAGTCCCGGGCGCAGAAAATGTCCTTGTGGGCAATCGGAATGCCGGTCAGCACCTGTGCGTCACCTCGCGCCAGCCGGTCGTCGGCGGCCCGCGCCTGCGCCAGGCTGCGCTCGGCGTTGACGGTGATGAAGGCGTTCAGTTGCGGGTTGTGACGGGCGATCCGATCGAGGTAGAGCCCGGTCAGTTCGACACTCGAGATCTCTCGGCTGGCGAGGGCCTGCGCGATTTCGGCGAGACTGAACTCAATCATTCGATGACCTTTGGCACGAGGTAGAGGCCGGCCTCGGCTTCCGGCGCGATCGCCTGGAAGGCCGCGCGCAGGGCCAGTTGGTCGTTTTCGGTCACGCAGTCCGGACGCAGGCGTTGCGCCAGCTCCTGGGCGTGCGCCATCGGCTCGACCCCTTGCGTGTCGACTGCCTGCATCGTTTCGATGAGGCTGAAGATTTCGTTGAGCTGGCCAAGGGTGCGGCGGGCCTCGGCCTCGTCGACTTCGATGCGGGCCAGATGGGCAATGCGATGCACCTGTTCTAGGGTGAGCGACATGGTTACGAAATCACTAAGGTGGTAAACGAGCGAGCCATATAAGGTATCATAAAAGTTTTTCCCACCGCAGCCCCTGCTTGGGGCCATCACGGATTTCGCAAGCATGTTCAGTTTTCTGCGCAGTTACTTCTCGAATGATCTGGCGATCGACCTCGGCACCGCCAATACGCTGATCTACGTGCGCTCGAAAGGGATCGTTCTCGATGAACCGTCGGTCGTCGCCATCCGTACCGAGGGGGGGCCAAGCTCCAAGAAGACCATCCAGGCGGTCGGCAAGTCGGCCAAGGAGATGCTCGGCAAGGCACCCGGCGCGTTGACCGTCATCCGGCCGATGAAGGACGGCGTGATCGCCGATTTCACCGTCACCGAGCAGATGCTCAAGCAGTTCATCAAGAAGGTGCACGATTCGCGCCTGCTGTCGCCGTCGCCACGGATCATCATCTGTGTCCCGTCAGGCTCGACGCAGGTCGAACGGCGGGCGATCCGCGAGTCGGCGATTGGTGCCGGTGCCAGCCAGGTCTTCCTGATCGAGGAGCCGATGGCGGCGGCCATCGGCGCTGGTCTGCCGGTTTCCGAGCCGACCGGATCGATGGTCGTCGACATCGGTGGCGGGACGACCGAGGTCGGGGTGATCTCGCTCGGTGGCATGGTCTATGCGGGTTCGGTGCGGGTCGGTGGCGACAAGCTCGACGAGGCGATCATGAACTACATCAGCCGCAACTACGGCATGCTGATCGGCGAGAACACCGCCGAGAACATCAAGAAGCGAATCGGATCGGCCTTTCCCGGTGCCGAGGTGCGCGAGATGGAGGTCTCGGGAATCAACAAGGCCGAGGGCATTCCGCGCAAGTTCACCATTTCCTCGAACGAGATCCTCGAGGCCCTGACCGAGCCGCTGAACAGCGTCGTCTCGGCGGTCAAGTCGGCACTCGAGAAGACGCCCCCCGAGTTGGGTGCCGACATTGCCGAGAAGGGTATGGTCCTGACCGGCGGCGGTGCGCTGCTGCGCGACATCGACCGGCTGTTGATGGAAGAGACCGGGCTGCCGGTAATCGTCGCCGAGGAGCCCCTGACCTGCGTCGCGCGTGGCTGCGGTATGGCGCTCGAGAAGATGGACAACCTCGGCAGCATCTTCGCCTCCGATTGACCCGTGGCGGCGGCCTTGCCGTGCGTTGCGAGTTGCCAGGCCTGATCGATGGAACATCAGCCGCCACCGTTTTTCAAGCGTGGGCCGGCGCCGCTGGCGTTGCTATCCTTCTACGTCGCGGTTGCGGTGGCCTTGCTGGTCGTCGATGCCCGCCTGCAGGCAGTGGAGGTCGTGCGGCAGGCGTTGTCGCTGTTCACCCATCCGCTGCAGCAGCTGGCGCATCTGCCGGCACATTCGGTCGCCAGTGCCGGTGACTACTTCGTCAGCCTCGCCCACCTGCGCGAAGAGAACGCGCGCCTGCAACAGGCGCACATGGAGAAGGTGACGACGCTGCTGCGCACGCAGCAACTCGAAGTCGAGAACGAGCGCCTGCGCAAGCTTCTTGGCGTCAGGGAGCGGCAGCATGCCAGCGGTCAGGTGGCACAGATCCTTTACGCTGCGCGTGATCCCTACACGCGACGGATCGTCATCGACAAGGGGCAGCAGGACGGGGTGGTCGCCGGCCTGCCGGTGATCGACGATGCAGGCGTCGTTGGCCAGGTGACGCGGATCTTCCCGTTCGTCGCCGAGGTGACGCTGATCACCGACAAGGAGCAGGCGGTGCCGGTGCAGATCGTCCGGACGGGTCAGCGTTCGGTGGTCTTCGGCCTCGGCAACGGACAGCTCGAGCTGCGCTTCCTGCCGGCCAACGCCGATGTCCAGAATGGCGACACGCTGGTGACTTCCGGTCTCGACGGGATCTTTCTGCCGGGTTTCCCGGTTGCCAGGGTGGTGCATGTGGAACGTGACACCTCGTACTCGTTCGCCCGCATCTTCTGCATGCCGCTGGCGGGCGTCGAGAACTTCAGCGAGGTGATGGTCCTCGACCAGCGGCCGCCGGTTGTTCTGCCGGCGGAACTGGCACAGGAGACCGGCCGCGAGACGAAGCCGCTGAAGGCGTCGTCGGCGCGCAAGAAGCGGCTCAGGAGGGAATAGCCACATGCAGACCAGCTATCGTTCGTCGGCCCGCATCCTCCTGCCGGTTCGCCCGTGGTTCATCGCCTGCAGCCTGGCCGTGGCGCTGCTGCTGAACCTGCTGCCCACCTCGTTGTGGACGGGTCTGCCGGACTGGCTGGCACTGCTACTGGTCTTCTGGAGCGTGCGTGAGCCGCGCCGGGTCGGCATGGGCCTTGCCTTTCTCTGCGGAATCGCCATGGACGTCGCCGATGCCAGCCTGCTCGGGCAACACGCACTCGCCTATGTCCTGGCGGTCTATGGCGGCGGCTCGCTGTCGCGCCGGATCCTGTGGTTTCCGCTCGGGCAGCAGGCGCTGCATGTCTTTCCGCTGCTGCTGCTGGTGCAGTTGGTGCAGGTCGCCGTGCGTACCGTTGCCGGCGCGGATTTCCCGGGCTTTGGCTACTTCCTGGGACCGCTGCTGGCCACCCTGCTGTGGCCTGTCCTGACCTTTCTCCTCCTGTTGCCGCAACATCAGCCGGCTGACCATGATGCCAATCGCCCGCTCTGAGCAACCGGCAAGGGTCGTTCCGGCGCGCCACCGTACGGCGCCCGCGGTGGCCGCGTCCGCGCTTCGCTGAAGGAGCCGGTCTTGCTCGGTCGTCACTCGCGGCTCGATGCTCCGGATCGTGAACTCGAGCGCTTCCGTTTTCGCGTCGGGCTGGCCGGGTTTGCCGTCTTCGTCGCCTTCGCCCTCCTCGCTGCGCGCCTCTTTCACCTGCAGGTCGTGCAGCACGACTACTACTCCACGCGTGCCGAGGACAACCGCATCTCGCTGGTGCCGATCGTTCCCAACCGGGGCGTCATCCTCGATCGCCAG
>ERZ761609.590-NODE-590-length-40458-cov-1010.733312_pt1 | contig 40458 bp, 31 predicted proteins | sample MGYA00511163_ERZ761609 | MGnify/ENA primary metagenome ERZ761609 (study PRJEB28899, sample SAMN02445070) | bioreactor sludge metagenome | biome: EBPR sludge | place: Australia: Brisbane, Thorneside Wastewater Treatment Plant | collected 2011-12-16 ...
CACATCCTCCACCGCTCGCAGCCAGTTATCGGCGCTTCTTGACCGCCATTGACACCTGGGGCCTCTGGGTCGTTGGTGGACGTCTTCATCGGCTCGGCCCTCGCCTGCGGTGGTTTCTGCATGGCGCTGCTGGTCTATATCTTCAACAAGGGCAATTATCATCCGCTGGTGCGACCCGCCCTGCGCGGCAGCCTGTTCGGATACACCTTCGCCGGTGCGGCGATCACCTTCGACCTCGGTCGCTGGTGGAACTTCTGGCACATCTTCTGGCCCGGCTACTTCAACGTGAACTCGGTGATGTTCGAAGTGGCTGCGTGCATCATGCTCTACATCATCGTCATGTGGATCGAGTTCTCGCCGGTGTTCCTCGAGAGGCTGGGCCTGCGCGACGCGCGCCGGAAGCTCGAGAAATTGCTCTTCTTCTTCATCGCGCTTGGCGTCGTGCTGCCGATGATGCACCAGGCGTCGCTGGGAACCATGCTCGTCGTCATGGGTGACCAGGTCCACCCACTCTGGCAGACGCCGATCCCGCCATTGATCTACCTGCTGTCGGCGATCATGCTCGGCTACGGGGTGATCCTCTTCGAGTCCTGTGTTGCCGCCTCGGCGTACCGGCAACAGATCGAGGTCAGCCTGCTCAATCCGATGGCGAACGTGATGCTCGGCATCATCGCGGTGTTTCTCGTGGTGCGCTTCACCGATGTCGCCGTGCGAGGCGCGCCGCCCGAGGCCCCTTCCACGCCAACCGTATCGCACTGACGTTCTGGGTCGAGAACCTGTGCCTGGTGGCGACCTTCCTGCTGATCGGCACGGTCGAGGCGCGCCGCAATCCGGCCCGGCCTTTCCTCGCCGGAATCACGGTGATGCTGAGCGGCATCCTGCTGCGCCTCAACGGCTTCCTGATCGCTTTCGACACCGGACCGGGGTGGAGCTACTGTCCGTCGGCACCGGAGCTGCTGGTCACCATCGGCATCTTCGCCGCCGAAGTTTTCGGCTACATTTGCAGCACCCGCCGCTTCCCGGTCCTGCCGCGTGAAGAAACGTACGCCCAGCCGGCGCACGGCTGACGCTGTTCTCAGCAGACAACGAGATGTCGCGAAGAGTCACGATTGATCCGGTCACGCGGATCGAAGGCCACCTGCGGGTCGATGTCGAGGTCGATGGCGACAAAGTGAAGAAGGCTTGGGCCTCGGGGCAGATGTGGCGTGGCGCGGAGAACATCCTGATCGGTCGCGACCCGCGCGACGCCTGGGCCATCACCCAGCGCATCTGCGGCGTGTGCACGACGGTGCATGCTCTGGCATCGGTGCGTTCGGTCGAGAATGCCCTGCAACTCGAGCTGCCGGTCAACGCGCAGTACATCCGCAACGTGATCATCCTGGCCCACGCGGTGCATGACCACATCGTCCATTTCTACCATCTCTTGGCTCTCGACTGGGTCGATGTCACGAGCGCGCTGAAGGCCGACCCGGCGAAGGCTGCCAGCCTCGCCGAGAGTCTCTCCTCGTGGTCCGGCAACAGCAAGGCCGAGTTCAGCAAGGTCAAGGAGCGTCTCTCGGGATTCGTCGGCACCGGACCGTTGGGCATCTTCACCAACGGCTACTGGGGACACCCGGCGATGAAGCTGCCCCCGGAGATCAGCCCGATCGCCGTCACCCACTACCTGCAGGCGCTCGAGGTGCAACGCCACGCCAACAAGGTGGTCAGCATCCTCGGCGGCAAGACCCCACACATCGAGAACGTCGTCGTCGGTAGCGTCGCGAATGCACTGGCGGTCCACTCGCAGGCAGTGCTCACCGTCGAGCGACTACTGGCGGTCAAGGACTGGATCGACCGGCTCGCCGACTTCGTCAAGAACGTCTACCTCATCGACGTGGCGGTGGTCGGCGGCTCGTATCCCGAATGGACACAGATCGGCCGCGGGATCGTCGACTACATCTCGGTACCGGACATTCCAGTCGACGGCAGGAACACGGAGTTTGCCCTGGCCGGTGGCCATATCGCCGGCGCTGACCTGGCGAGCTTCAAGCAGATCAAGATGCACGACGATGCGTACTTCAAGGATGGCGTCAGTGAATCGGTCAAGCATTCATGGTACGAAGGTGGCAAGGGTCCGCTGCATCCGTACAAGAGGGAAACACGGCCGCAGTACACCGACTTCAAGGATGACGGAAAGTACTCGTGGCTCAAGTCGCCAGCCTTTTACGACAAGCCGATGCAGGTTGGGCCGCTGCCACGCGCGCTGGCGGTGGTCGCTGCCGGGCACAAGCCGACGATCGAGCATGCAACGCAGAAAGATCAGGAACTACCAGTGCGTCGTGCCGACCACCTGGAACGCTGCACCGCGCAACGAGAAGGACGAGCCTGGCGCCGATGAGGGATCGTTCCGGATTTCCCGGAGACTGAAGCGGGGTTGCGCATGCGGGTGGTCCTACTGGGTGTTGGCAACATTCTCCTGAGCGATGAGGGACTCGGCGTCAGGGCAGTTGAACGGCTGCCGCTGGCCTTCTCGCTGCCACCCGAGGTCGCAGTGATCGACGGCGGCCCCTGCGGCATGGAACTGCTCGAGGATCTCGAGGGGATCGACGCACTGATCATGGTCGACGCGATCCGTTCCGGGGAGCCGGCGGGGACACCGATCCGCTTGACCGGGGAGGCTCTGCCGGTATTCTTCCGCACCAGGCTGTCGCCGCACCAGGTGGGGCTGAGCGACGTCCTCGCCAGCCTCGAGCTGCTCGGCAAATCCCCACGCCACATCAGCATCCTTGGTCTGCAGCCGGAATCCCTCGCCCTGGGGATGGACCTGAGCCGCGCAGTCGAAGACCGCATGCCCACGCTCATCGGCATGGTCGTATCGGAACTCGCGCTGCTCGGGCTGGCTGCGCCACGGACCGGCAGACGAGGAGGCTGAGATGTGTCTCTCAGTGCCGATGCAGGTGGTCGCCCACGACGACACGAACGGCGAGTTCGCCATCGTCGAGCGGCGCGACGACGGTGTCGTGCGCCGCGACCGCGTGAACATGCTGCTGATCGGCCCACAGACGATCGGCACCTGGGTTCTCGTCTCTCTCGGACTGGCAAGGGAGACGGTCGACGACGATCAGCGGGTGCTCATCGAAGACGCGCTCGCGGCAGTTCTGGCTGTCCAGAACGGTACCCATGACGCTGGAAGCCATTTTCTCGACCTCCTGCGCGCCCCTCCGGAGCCCGGGAATCCACGATGATTCGCAAGCGCGCGTTCGAGGCCGCACAGCCGCCGCCGGCCGAGCCGATCCGCGAGAACCCGGCCGGACGGGTCGAGGCGATGTACCTGCATCTATGGGCGCGACGCATGCGCGATCTGCCCTTCGTCAATCCCGCCCTGTCGATTGAGGCGATCGGCTTTCGTCGCTGCTGCTCAGTCAGCGGCTCGATCGCCGGCACCGATACGGGCAGCGCCGCCGGCGACTGGATCGGCGCCGTCATCGCGCCATGGGTGATCGGCCTTCTCCTGCTGCCGGGCGGCGGCAAGCTGTGGTCCGACCGCCGTCCCGGCGAACGCTGCCACGTTGGCTTTCCGATCGGGCCGATCGAGTTCATCGCCGACTACGACCCCGACGCGGAACTGCCCGCGTACCAGTACTGTCCGTTGTTTGCTCCTCCCAGCAGCTTCGCCTCGCAGATCGCGGCGCAGGCGGCAGCGACTGCCGCACTGGATACGTTGCTGACTACCGCCAGCTCGAGCGACCCGAACACCACGCCCGGCACGCCCAAGGCCGGACCGCGAGAGTCGTCCCGGCGCACCTTCCTGCGACGCTTCATCAAGCCCTGAGAGCTTGTGAAGAAATCGTCGCGAGCCGGCCGAGAGGCAAGGCGCGAGCGAGCGACGCGACCCGTCAAGCGGACCGGCGAGGAGTGAGCGACCCGGCAACGCGCAGATCGGGCGCGAGCAGCGCCAGTCGGCGGGCCTGTCAGTCGCTGAGCGAGTCCAGCCAGACATCGAGCCCCTGCGCATTGAGCTCGAGATCGGTGGCGAAGATTTCCAACAGCTGCGCCACAGGCAACACGCAACCAAAACGCTCCGCCTCGGCCAGAAGCAGCTCCTGCAGCCCGGCATGAATCCTCGCCTGACGCTGGCTGCCCGCCGTCTGCGCATCTCGTGCGATGCTGACATGCGCATCGATCAGCTCATGCAGCCGTACGGCCTTCGCCGCCACGTCGCGTACTTGGCTGTAGTGCGTGAGATAGACCACTTGTGGAGCGTGGCTCAACAGCAGATCGATCGATGCGTGCATTGCCAGCGGGTCGAACTGCACCGGCGTCGTCGTCGGGAAGATGAACTGCCGCTCACCCCTGTCGAGTTCGCGATACGAAAGCCCAAAGATGTCGCCGGTGAAGATGCTCGAGCTGCGGCGATCATGGAGGCTGATGTGGTGTCGCGCATGCCCCGGCGTATCGAGGCACAGCAGTTCGCGCCCCGCGAGATCGACCACCAGACCGTTGGTCGCAGGGATGATCCGATCCTTGGCGATCGGTAGTATTTCGCCGTACAGGCTTCTGACTGCAGCCGCGCCGTAGACCGCGGTGACGCCGGCAACCAGCCGCGAAGGGTCGACCATGTGTGCGACGCCGCGCGGATGAACCACAAGCCTGGCGTTCGGCAGTCGGCGCATCAACGCCCCGGCACCGCCCGCGTGATCGAGATGGATGTGCGTCAGGATCAGGTAATCGACCGCACCGGGAAACAGCCCAAGCGCCATCAGCGCCTCGAGCAACGGCGCGACGGAAGCGTTGCTGCCGCTGTCCACGATCGCCACCCGCCCGTTCTCGACGATCAGGTGAATGGCCGCGAGCAGCGAGCGGACGTATCCCGCGTCGACGGCGTGGATATCATGCTCGAAGGAGCTGAGCGCGTTCATGGTGACGGTTTCCTTTTGGCAAGGACGGGATTATAGTTGGCTCCACTGCGGACTGACGATGCCTCCGCCTTCTCCCTTTGCTTGCGCCTTGAGATGACCCACTTCTTTGCTGACGATGGCGAAAAGATCCACGTACAGGTCACGGGTGAAGGCCCGCCGATCATCATGCTGCACGGTTGGACCGCCAGTCATCTCGAGTGGGCACCGTTTCTCGAGCAACTGACGCCGCATCACCGCGTCTATCGCTGGGACGCCCGTGGCCACGGCGGCCACCGCCTGACCCGAGATGCGGTGCCGACGGTGCAGCGAATGGCGCGCGACCTGCACAACCTCGTCGACCACTACCATTTGGACGACTTGGTCGCCGTCGGCCACTCGATGGGCGCCCTCACCCTGTGGCAGTACATCGAGCAGTACGGCTGCCGCCGCCTCGGCAAGGTCTGCTTCCTCGACCAGTCGCCTAAGCTGCTGACCGATGCCGAGTGGCTGAACGGGATTTACGGCGATTTCGACCGAGAGCGCTCAGCCGCGTTCCTCAAGCACCTCGAGAGCGACTTCGCGGAATCGGTTCTCCTGCTCGGCGCCCTGGGGCTCAACGAGCGCGCGCGCGAAAAGTACCACGCCGGGTCGCGCGGGCTGGAGAAGGCGCGTCAATGGCTGAAGGAGCAGGATCCGGCACCGCTGATCGCCTGCTGGGAGAGCCTCACCGAGGCCGACTATCGAGCCACACTGGATCGCATCGACATTCCCGCCCTCCTGGTGTACGGCGGCAACAGCAACTACTATCGAAGCGAAACCGCACACTACGTGAAGAATCGCATCGCCAACGCCGTCCTGCACGTCTATGAGGGTACCGACCACTCGCCCCACCAATGGGAACGTGATCGTTTCGTCCGCGACCTCCGCGAGTTCATCGATTCCCCTTGACCCGGGCAGCAAAACGCATACGGAACTTGGCCAGTTTTGGACTGACGACGAACTGGCAGTAGGGCTGATCGCTGTTGCGACGGAAATACTGCCGGTGATAGTCTTCCGCGGCAAAGAACGTCGGCACTGGCAACAACTCGGTGACAACCGGCGCCGTCCAGGTCCCCGCGTCTTGTAGATCGACGATCAGCGTCCGGGCCGTCTCTTCCTGCTCCGGGCCATGGAAAAAGATCACCGACCGATACTGCGTGCCAACGTCGTTACCCTGCCGATTGCGCGTCGTCGGGTCGTGAATCGCGAAGAAGACTTCAAGGATCTGGCGAAAATCGCATCGGTCCGCGTCGAATGTCACGCGGACGACCTCGGCGTGTCCGGTTCGTCCGCTGCAAACCGCTTCATAGCCCGGATTCTCGGTGACACCACCACAGTAACCGGAAACCACCGACTCAATCCCCTCCATCTGCTCGAAAACTGCCTCCAAGCACCAGAAGCAACCACCACCGAGCGTCGCCACCTCGCTTTTCGTCGTCATCACACTCTCCTCTGACTGGGACCCGGCGGCGCCTGCGCCGGCACGACGCGGCTTGCCATCCATGCTGCCGCGTCGCCACCGCTTGCCGGCCAAACAAAAGCCCTCGCCACGTTGAGTGGGGAGGGCTTTTGTGGTTTTGGGGAGCCTGGCGGTGACCTACTTTCACACATGAGGTATGCACTATCATCGGCGTTCCTTCGTTTCACGGTCCTGTTCGGGATGGGAAGGGGTGGGTCCAAAGGGCTATTGCCGCCAAGCGTAACTGGGGTGTCCGCGGAGTGTTTGCGGACGCAAGAGGGGAAGAAGGGGTTGTGATGTTGAGTTGCTGCGCAAGGTTATAGGATCAAGCCGCACGGGCGATTAGTACTGGTTAGCTTAACGCATTGCTGCGCTTCCACATCCAGCCTATCAACGTGGTGGTCTACCACGACCCTTTAGGGGGATCGAGTCCCCGGGGAAATCTCATCTTAAGGCGAGTTTCACGCTTAGATGCTTTCAGCGTTTATCTCTTCCGAACTTAGCTACCCGGCGATACGACTGGCGTCATAACCGGTACACCAGAGGTTCGTCCACTCCGGTCCTCTCGTACTAGGAGCAGCCCCCTTCAAATTTCCAGCGCCCACGGCAGATAGGGACCAAACTGTCTCACGACGTTTTAAACCCAGCTCACGTACCACTTTAAATGGCGAACAGCCATACCCTTGGGACCGACTACAGCCCCAGGATGTGATGAGCCGACATCGAGGTGCCAAACACCGCCGTCGATATGAACTCTTGGGCGGTATAAGCCTGTTATCCCCAGAGTACCTTTTATCCGTTGAGCGATGGCCCTTCCATACAGAACCACCGGATCACTATGACCTACTTTCGTACCTGCTCGACGTGTGGGTCTCGCAGTCAAGCACGCTTTTGCCATTGCACTATCAGCACGATTTCCGACCGTACCTAGCGTACCTTCGTACTCCTCCGTTACACTTTAGGAGGAGACCGCCCCAGTCAAACTGCCTACCATGCACGGTCCCAGACCCGGATTCACGGGCCGTGGTTAGAACCTCAAACAAACCAGGGTGGTATTTCAAGGTTGGCTCCACCAGAACTAGCGTCCCGGATTCACAGCCTCCCACCTATCCTACACAGGTCGGTTCAAAGTCCAATGCAAAGCTACAGTAAAGGTTCATGGGGTCTTTCCGTCTAACCGCGGGGAGATTGCATCTTCACAACCATTTCAACTTCGCTGAGTCTCAGGAGGAGACAGTGTGGCCATCGTTACGCCATTCGTGCAGGTCGGAACTTACCCGACAAGGAATTTCGCTACCTTAGGACCGTTATAGTTACGGCCGCCGTTTACCGGGGCTTCGATCAAGAGCTCTCACTCCATCAATTAACCTTCCGGCACCGGGCAGGCGTCACACCCTATACGTCCACTTTCGTGTTTGCAGAGTGCTGTGTTTTTATTAAACAGTCGCAGCCACCATTTCACTGCAACCCTTTCGGCCTTCACCCGCGAGGGGCTACAACCTATCAGGGCGCACCTTTTCCCGAAGTTACGGTGCTAATTTGCCGAGTTCCTTCTCCTGAGTTCTCTCAAGCGCCTTAGAATTTTCATCCTGCCCACCTGTGTCGGTTTGCGGTACGGTCTCCTTGTAACTGAAGCTTAGAGGCTTTTCTTGGAAGCATGGTATCAATCACTTCGCGGTCAGAGACCACTCGTTATCACGCCTCGGCATTGATCCCCCGGATTTGCCTAAGGGACCTGCCTACACGCTTGAACCGGGACGTCCAACACCCGGCTGACCTAACCTTCTCCGTCCCCCCATCGCATTACAAAGAGGTACAGGAATATTAACCCGTTTCCCATCGACTACGCTTTTCAGCCTCGCCTTAGGGGCCGACTCACCCTGCGCCGATGAACGTTGCGCAGGAAACCTTGGGCTTTCGGCGAGGGAGCTTTTCACTCCCTTTATCGCTACTCATGTCAGCATTCGCACTTCTGATACCTCCAGCATCCCTCTCGAGACACCTTCAACGGCCTACAGAACGCTCTCCTACCATATCCTTGCGGATATCCGCGATTTCGGTGCATGGTTTGAGCCCCGTTACATCTTCCGCGCAGGACGACTCGACCAGTGAGCTATTACGCTTTCTTTAAAGGATGGCTGCTTCTAAGCCAACCTCCTGGCTGTCTGAGCCTTCCCACCTCGTTTCCCACTTAACCATGTCTTGGGGACCTTAATCGGCGGTCTGGGTTGTTTCCCTTTCGACACCGGACGTTAGCACCCGATGTCTGTCTCCCAAGCTCGCACTCGACGGTATTCTGAGTTTGCAATGGTTTGGTAAATCGCGATGACCCCCTAGCCATAACAGTGCTTTACCCCCGTCGGTGATACTTGAGGCACTACCTAAATAGTTTTCGGAGAGAACCAGCTATTTCCAAGTTTGTTTAGCCTTTCACCCCTATCCACAGCTCATCCCCTAATTTTTCAACATTAGTGGGTTCGGACCTCCAGTGCGTGTTACCGCACCTTCATCCTGGCCATGGATAGATCACTTGGTTTCGGGTCTACGTCCAGCAACTAGGCGCCCTATTCGGACTCGGTTTCCCTACGCCTCCCCTATGCGGTTAAGCTCGCTACTGAACGTAAGTCGCTGACCCATTATACAAAAGGTACGCAGTCACCCCACGAAGGGGCTCCCACTGTTTGTATGCATGCGGTTTCAGGATCTATTTCACTCCCCTCCCGGGGTTCTTTTCGCCTTTCCCTCACGGTACTGGTTCACTATCGGTCGATTACGAGTATTTAGCCTTGGAGGATGGTCCCCCCATCTTCAGACAGGATTTCTCGTGCCCCGCCCTACTTGTCGCAAGCTTGGTACCACGATCTCGTTTTCGCGTACGGGGCTGTCACCCACTACGGCGCCACTTTCCAGAAGCTTCCGCTAACGCAATCGCTATCACTTGCCGGCTGCTCCCATTTCGCTCGCCACTACTCTGGGAATCTCGGTTGATTTCTTTTCCTCCGGCTACTTAGATGTTTCAGTTCGCCGGGTTCGCTTCCTCACGCCTATGTATTCAGCGTGGGATACTCCTCGCGGAGTGGGTTTCCCCATTCGGACATCTCTGGATCAAAGCTTCATTGCCAGCTCCCCAGAGCTTTTCGCAGGCTTGTACGTCCTTCTTCGCCTGTAATCGCCAAGGCATCCACCACATGCACTTATTCGCTTGATCCTATAACCTTGCGCTCTCTTCCGAGATCACAACGCTACAGGCAACTCGGTGCAACCCCCATACCACAGGGGTTCGATGCAATCACAACCGTATCACCAGCATCCCAATCCTCCGGGATACCAGCAATACAACCTTCTTCCATCTTGTTAAAGAACATAGACCCCGTAAGGAGTCAGGCCTGCAGGGTGAAACACCCCACAGGCCTGACCGCTCACCAACTGCACCGCCTGGTGGAGGATGACGGGATCGAACCGACGACCCCCTGCTTGCAAAGCAGGTGCTCTCCCAGCTGAGCTAATCCCCCGCCGCGCTCAACAACTCAACGCCCCGCCCCCGCGCCAACCGCCCGCGCTTCGTCGCGACGCTGGTGGGTCTGGTTGGAATCGAACCAACGACCCTCGCCTTATCAAGACGATGCTCTAACCGACTGAGCTACAGACCCTCCGCATGTGCAGCCTGTGACAACCGATAGGTTGTGAGTCCTCAATCCAGCTCTTCTCTAGAAAGGAGGTGATCCAGCCGCAGGTTCCCCTACGGCTACCTTGTTACGACTTCACCCCAGTCACGAACCCTGCCGTGGTAATCGCCCCCCTTGCGGTTAGGCTAACTACTTCTGGCAGAACCCGCTCCCATGGTGTGACGGGCGGTGTGTACAAGACCCGGGAACGTATTCACCGCGACATGCTGATCCGCGATTACTAGCGATTCCGACTTCACGCAGTCGAGTTGCAGACTGCGATCCGGACTACGATCGGCTTTCTGAGATTGGCTCCCCCTCGCGGGTTGGCAACCCTCTGAACCGACCATTGTATGACGTGTGAAGCCCTACCCATAAGGGCCATGAGGACTTGACGTCATCCCCACCTTCCTCCGGTTTGTCACCGGCAGTCTCATTAAAGTGCCCAACTGAATGATGGCAATTAATGACAAGGGTTGCGCTCGTTGCGGGACTTAACCCAACATCTCACGACACGAGCTGACGACAGCCATGCAGCACCTGTGTTCAGGTTCTCTTGCGAGCACTCCCAAATCTCTCCAGGATTCCTGACATGTCAAGGGTAGGTAAGGTTTTTCGCGTTGCATCGAATTAATCCACATCATCCACCGCTTGTGCGGGTCCCCGTCAATTCCTTTGAGTTTTAGCCTTGCGGCCGTACTCCCCAGGCGGTCAACTTCACGCGTTAGCTACGGCACTAAAAGGTTTAACCCTCCCAACACCTAGTTGACATCGTTTAGGGCGTGGACTACCAGGGTATCTAATCCTGTTTGCTCCCCACGCTTTCGTGCATGAGCGTCAGTAGTGACCCAGGGGGCTGCCTTCGCCATCGGTGTTCCTCCACATCTCTACGCATTTCACTGCTACACGTGGAATTCCACCCCCCTCTGCCACACTCCAGCTTGGCAGTCTCAAATGCAGTTCCCAGGTTGAGCCCGGGGATTTCACATCTGACTTACCAAACCGCCTGCGCACGCTTTACGCCCAGTAATTCCGATTAACGCTCGCACCCTACGTATTACCGCGGCTGCTGGCACGTAGTTAGCCGGTGCTTCTTAGTCGGGTACCGTCATCTACACAGGATATTAGCCCGTGCAATTTCTTCCCCACCGAAAGAGCTTTACAACCCGAAGGCCTTCTTCACTCACGCGGCATGGCTGGATCAGGCTTCCGCCCATTGTCCAAAATTCCCCACTGCTGCCTCCCGTAGGAGTCTGGGCCGTGTCTCAGTCCCAGTGTGGCGGATCATCCTCTCAGACCCGCTACGGATCGTCGCCTTGGTAGGCCATTACCCCACCAACTAGCTAATCCGACATCGGCCGCTCCCAGAACGCAAGGTCTTGCGATCCCCTGCTTTCCTGCTCACAGAATATGCGGTATTAGCGTAACTTTCGCTACGTTATCCCCCATTCCAGGGCACGTTCCGATGCATTACTCACCCGTTCGCCACTCGTCGCCAGGTTACCCCGCGCTACCGTTCGACTTGCATGTGTAAGGCATGCCGCCAGCGTTCAATCTGAGCCAGGATCAAACTCTTCAGTTCAAATCCCAAAACTCTCGCTCGACAAACCACCAACCCCAGAACCAAACCCCGGCTCAACACCAGAACCCAATCCCAGAATCAGCAGCTTCAATTCTCGTGCGAGTCCTGCTCCATCTCTCGGCAATCCACGCATCACATCACGCAAACTACCACCAGACCAAGAACTCACACCTATCGGTTGTCTCATTGTTAAAGAGCTGGTTGCGGGGACAGGATTTGAACCTGTGACCTTCGGGTTATGAGCCCGACGAGCTGCCAGACTGCTCCACCCCGCGACACGCCGGGGAAACGCCCCGGTAGCCTTCGCCGCCCCTGCTACCCGACCTGATCAATCTCGACCGTCGTGTAGCCTTCTGGCTGCGAAGAGGGAGCATTCTAGCAATCGCCTCCGCCCGCGTCAATACACTGGGAACAAAATTGTTGAGTTCAGCCCCCGGCCGCCGGCGCCGTGCCGGGCCTGCCCGCCTCCGGAGCGGACTTGCGAAGCGAGGGCTCACGCCCCGGCGAGCCGCGTCCGCCGCGACATGCTGACCTGGAACATCAACAGTTCCATTGGCAGGGCTTGAAATCTGACCTGACGGACCCTATTATTAGCACTCGTTAGCGACGAGTGCCAACACACTCGAGCCCTCGAGCCTGTGGGCCGGGGGCTCCCAACAGGCTAGCTGGAGTTCTGAATTGTCCTTAACCCTAGGAGAAACTGCATGAAGATTCGTCCGCTGCATGACCGCGTGATCGTCAAACGTCTTGAAGAGGAGCGCCGCACCGCGTCCGGTATCGTCATTCCGGATACCGCCGCCGAAAAGCCTGACCAGGGCGAGATTCGCGCCGTGGGCACCGGCAAGATCCTCGAAGACGGCAGCGTCCGTGCCCTCGCCGTCAAGGTTGGTGACCGCGTCCTGTTCGGCAAGTACGCCGGTCAGACCGTCAAGGTCGAAGGAGATGAACTGCTGGTCATGCGTGAAGAAGACATCATGGGCGTCATCGAAGCCTGAGGAGCCGAGCTCGAACGGCGCCCGGTGCGCCCGGCCGGCATCCGGCGATTTGCCCGATTCAGACATAAATCATTGAAGATACACAGGAGTTAACTCTATGGCAGCTAAAGACGTCAAGTTCGGCGACAACGCACGCGCACGCATGGTCGAGGGTGTGAACATCCTCGCCGACGCGGTGAAGATCACCCTCGGCCCGAAAGGACGCAATGTCGTCCTTGAACGGTCGTATGGTTCGCCGACGGTCACCAAGGACGGTGTTTCGGTCGCCAAGGAAATCGAACTGAAGGACAAGTTCGCCAATATGGGCGCCCAGATGCTGAAGGAAGTCGCTTCCAAGACCTCCGACATCGCTGGTGACGGCACCACGACCGCTACCGTTCTGGCGCAGTCGATCGTCCGCGAAGGCATGAAGTATGTTGCCGCCGGGATGAATCCGATGGATCTCAAGCGCGGCATCGACAAGGCCGTGGTGGCAACCGTTGAGGCCCTGAAGTCGCTCTCGAAGCCTTGCTCGACGAGCAAGGAGATTGCTCAGGTTGGCGCCATCTCCGCCAACGCTGACGCCGACATCGGCGACATCATCGCCAAGGCGATGGACAAGGTCGGCAAGGAAGGCGTCATCACCGTCGAGGACGGCAAGTCGCTGAACAACGAACTCGATGTCGTCGAGGGGATGCAATTTGACCGTGGCTACCTGAGCCCCTACTTCATCAACAACAACGAGAAGCAGAATGCGATCCTCGAGAACCCGTTCATCCTGATTTTCGACAAGAAGATCTCGAACATCCGCGACCTGCTGCCGGTTCTCGAACAGGTCGCCAAGTCGAGCCGCCCGCTGCTGATCGTCGCTGAAGACGTCGACGGTGAAGCGCTTGCCACCCTGGTGGTCAACAACATCCGCGGCATCCTGAAGACCTGCGCCGTCAAGGCCCCAGGTTTCGGCGACCGCCGCAAAGCCATGCTCGAGGACATCGCGATTCTCACCGGCGGCCAGGTGATCGCCGAAGAGGTCGGTCTGACGCTCGAGAAGGCATCCCTGGCTGATCTTGGTCAGGCCAAGCGAATCGAGATCGGCAAGGAAAACACGACCATCATCGATGGCGCTGGCGTCAGCGCGAACATCGAGGCACGCGTCAAGCAGATCCGCGCCCAGATCGAGACCGCGACCAGCGACTACGACAAGGAAAAGCTGCAGGAGCGCGTTGCCAAGCTCGCTGGCGGTGTTGCCCTGATCAAGGTCGGAGCGGCAACCGAAGTCGAGATGAAGGAGAAGAAGGCCCGCGTCGAGGACGCGCTGCACGCAACCCGCGCGGCGGTCGAAGAAGGGATCGTCGCCGGCGGTGGCGTCGCGCTGCTGCGTGCTCGTTCCGGGCTGCATACGCTCAAGGGTGACAACCACGATCAGGACGCCGGTATCAAGATCGTCCTGCGGGCGTTGGAACAGCCGCTGCGCGAGATCGTCGCCAACGCCGGTGAAGAGCCGTCGGTGGTGGTCAACGCCGTTCTTCAAGGCAGCGGCAACTTCGGCTACAACGCCGCCACCGGCGACTACGGCGATCTGGTCGAGATGGGCGTCCTCGATCCGACCAAGGTCACCCGGACGGCGCTGCAGAATGCTGCCTCCATCGCCGGTCTGATGCTCACCACCGATTGCATGGTGGCCGAACTGGCCGAAGAGAAGCCGCCGATGGGTGGCGGCATGGGTGGCGGCATGGGTGGCATGGGTGGCATGGGCGGCATGGACATGTAATCCGCCTGCCGTTCGGCCACTGACCGGACAGCAAAAACCCCGCCTCGGCGGGGTTTTTTTTGTGCCGCAGCCGGGGGGGGCTGCGGCCGGACAGGGAGCAGCGACGCCGGCGCCTAGCGCTCCTTACGTTCCAGTGCCGCCTTGTTGATGTCGATCTTGTAGCGCTGCCGCAGACCGGCGAGATAGGCCGCAAAATCCTCCTGTCCGAGAATCATCCCATACTCGCGCTGCAGCGCCTGCCGCCGCGCCTCGTCAAGCCGCTCCGGCTGCGTCACCTTGACGATCTTGTACAGCACATAGCCGGCATCGGCTGCTTCGGCGCCGACGTAGGCCGGAAGTTTCTGCACGTCGGCACTAAAGATCGCTTTCGCCGCCGCCGGCGGCAGTTGCCGCGCATCCTGCCGCGAGAGCTTGCGCACCGGCGTCCAGGAGAGGGGGTCCGCACTCCCCTGCCGCAACTCGGCAAGCCGCGCTTCGCCCGCGGAACGTGCCAGAGCAGCCTCGCCCTGCGCCTTCAGCGCAGCCTCGATGTCGGCCTTCACCGTTTCGAACGGCCGTACACTCGCTGGCCGGTGTTCGACCACGCGCGCGGCCAGCAAGGTGTTCGGAGCCACCTCGATGGCCTCCGTGTTGCGCTTGTTCCTGATCGAGTCGTCCGAGAAGATCGCTGCGAGAGCCTTGGCATTGCCCAACTGCCCCAGACCGGCCATCGCCGCCGGCGTGGGATTGCGTGGCAACCAGTCCGATGTCTGCAGCTTCAGCTTGAAACGTTCGGCAGCCGGCTGAAGACTGTCCGGTTGCTCGTAGACGATGTTGCTGAAGGCTTCGGCATCCTCGGCAAATCGCCGCTGCGCTGCCTGCCGCTTCAGCTCGGCCTCGATTTCCGGGCGCACCTCGGCGAAGCTCCGCTGCTTGCCCGGCCGGATGCCCGTCACCATGATGATGTGATAGCCGAACTCGGACTGCACGAGATCGGACAGCTCGTTCTCGCGCAGGCTGAAGACAGCATCCTCGAAAGGCTTGACCATCGTCCCGCGCGCGACGACGCCAAGATCGCCGCCTCTGGCTGCCGAGCCCGGATCCTGCGAATGCTTCCTCGCGAGATCCGCGAAGCGCTCGGGCGATTTCCGCAATTCATCGAGAAGCTCTTCGGCTCGCGCCCTGGCCTTGGCCTGTTCGGAATCGCCGCTCGGCATCAGGATCAGGATGTGACTCGCACGCCTTTCTTCGCCCTGCTGGTAGCGATCCCGGTGACTGTCGTACCAGGCCTGCAGATCGGCATCCTTGACCGCAGTCTGGCCGACCAGTGCATCGAGGGATAGAACGACGTACTCGACACGGGCCTGCTCCGCGATCTCGAATCGCTTGCTGTTATCGTCGTAGAACTTGCGCATCTCCGGCTCGTCGATCCGGACCTGGCCAGCGAACTGACCCGGAGCGATGCGGAACTCGGCAACCTGCCGCTCCTCGGACTGGATTGCCAGGATCCTCCCGGTCTCGCTGGCGGCAGCGATGCCCGTATCGCCGATCGCCGAAACCAGCTCCTGCAGCGTCAGATCCTGCCGAATCTGTGCCTCGAACTGCGCCTGCGACATCCCCTGCGCAGCCAGGGCCGACTGGTAGCGGGCCATGGAGAACTGGCCGTTCTCCTGCAACGCCGGAATCTTGCCGATCACCTCGCGCAGCGCCTCGTCGCTCGCGCCAAGTCCTGCCTTGGCGGCTTCCAGAAGCAGCAGACGCTGGTCGACGAGCGAGTTGAGCACCGCGAGGCGTGCGGCCGGGGTATTCATCAACTCGGGCCGAAAACTGTCACCGAGCGCCTGGCGCAGGCGATCCTGTTGCACGCGCCAGGCCTGATCAAACTGCTGCTGCGTGATCTTCGTATCGCCGACGCTTGCCAAGTCGGCACCGGCGCCGGCGCCGCGAACATACGAGTCAACGCCCCAGAAGGCGAAAGGCAGGGCGATCAGTGCCAGAAAGACCTGGACGACCCTCTTGTTGTTGCGAACGGTGTCAAAAAACATGATGGTAGGCCGCTAACTCTTTGGATGGAACGTTGAAGCCAAAAGAAAAAGGCGAACTAGCGTTCGCCTTTCGACAGTGGCGGAGTGGACGGGGCTCGAACCCGCGACCCCCGGCGTGACAGGCCGGTATTCTGACCAACTGAACTACCACTCCGAAAAACGCGCTGCACAGTCCCTCTTGCTCCTCTGGTGGGTGCTGACGGGCTCGAACCGCCGACATCCAGCTTGTAAGGCTAGCGCTCTACCAACTGAGCTAAGCACCCATGGCGTGATCAGGCTCTGGAGGCGCGAGTCTAACGCATCCTATGGCAGTTGGCCAGACCGCGAGGCAGAGACGCACGGGCCGGACCATCGCCGGGACCCGCCAATGCGACAGGCGGACGGCGACGCCCGACGGGTCAATGAGTGAGGCCGGCAACCGCAGCAGCAGCCGCGTCGGGAGCATTCGCCGCGACCGCCGGAGGCATTTCCGAGCCATCGACAACCGACGGCTCCGGCTTGCGCTCGAGGGCGTGTTCGAGCACCTGATCGATCCAGCGAACCGGAATGATTTCCAGCTTGTTCTTGATGTTGTCCGGAATCTCGGCCAGATCCCTGACGTTCTCTTCCGGTATCAGAACCCTGGCCAGCCCGCCGCGAACTGCCGCCAGCAGCTTCTCCTTGAGACCGCCGATCGGCAGCACCTCGCCGCGCAGGGTGATCTCGCCGGTCATCGCAACATCGCAACAGACCGGAATGCCGGTCAGGACAGACACCAGAGCGGTGCAGATCCCGACTCCTGCGGACGGGCCATCCTTGGGAATCGCCCCCTCCGGAAGATGAATGTGGATATCACTTTTCTGGTAGAAGTCGTGGTCGATTCCCAGCGACTGCGCGCGTTTGCGGACCACCGACAGTGCCGCCTGCACCGATTCCTGCATGACCTCGCCAAGCTTGCCGGTGGTTGTCGTTTTTCCCTTGCCCGGCAGGACCACCGACTCGATGGTCAGCAGTTCGCCGCCAACCTCGGTCCACGCGAGACCGGTCACCTGGCCGATCTGGTTCTCGCGCTCCGCAACGCCGAAGTTGTAGCGACGAACGCCGAGGAACTTGTCGAGATTGCGTGCACTCACGGCGACCTTGCCCTGGCTCTTCCGCAACAACAGCGTCTTGACCACCTTGCGGCAGATCTTCGAGATGTCGCGTTCGAGCGACCGCACGCCGGCTTCGCGCGTGTAGTAGCGAACGATGTCGCGCAGGGCGCTTTCTGCCACCGTCAGTTCGGTCGTCTTCAGCCCGTTGTTCTTCATCTGCTTGGGTAGCAGATAGCGCTGGGCAATGTTGACCTTCTCGTCCTCGGTGTAACCCGACAGCCGGATGACCTCCATGCGATCGAGCAACGGCGGCGGAATGTTCAGGGTGTTCGCCGTCGCCACGAACATCACTTCCGAGAGGTCGTACTCGACCTCGACGTAATGATCGACGAAGGTCGAATTCTGCTCAGGATCGAGCACCTCGAGCAGTGCCGAACTCGGATCACCACGGAAATCCTGCCCCATCTTGTCGACTTCGTCGAGCAGGAACAGCGGATTGCGGACGCCGATCTTGCTCATGTTCTGCAGAATCTTGCCGGGCATCGAACCGATGTAGGTTCGCCGGTGACCGCGGATCTCGGCCTCGTCGCGTACGCCACCGAGACTCATGCGAACGAACTTGCGACCGGTGGCCCGTGCGATCGACTGCCCGAGCGAAGTCTTGCCGACTCCGGGCGGGCCGACCAGGCACAGGATCGGCGCCTTCAGGCGATCGACCCGCTGCTGCACCGCCAGGTACTCGAGGATCCTCTCCTTGACCTTCTCCAGGCCCCAGTGGTCGGCGTCGAGGATCTTGCCGGCGGCCGCCAGATCCTTGCTGATGCGCGTCCGCTTGCGCCATGGCAGGGCGATCAGCGTTTCGATGAAGTTGCGCACGACGGTCGCTTCTGCCGACATGGGCGACATCAGCCGGAGCTTGCGGAACTCGGCCTGCGCCTTGGCAAGCCCTTCCTTGCTCATCCCGGCTGCCTTGACCTTGCGGTCGAGTTCCTCGAGGTCGGCACCGTCCTCTCCTTCCCCGAGTTCCTTCTGGATCGCCTTGACCTGCTCGTTGAGATAGTACTCGCGCTGGCTCTTCTCCATCTGCCGCTTGACACGGCCACGGATTCGCTTTTCCACCTGCAGGATGTCGATCTCGGCTTCGAGTTGCGCCAGCAGCCGCTCGATGCGCGCCCGAATGTCGAACATCTCGAGGATTTCCTGCTTCTGCTCGAGCTTCAGCGGCAAGTGGGCGGCGATCGTGTCGGCGAGACGGCCAGCCTCTTCGATACCGGCGATCGAGGTCAGGATCTCGGGCGGAATCTTCTTGTTCAGTTTGACGTACTGATCGAACTGCGCGATGACCGCACGGCGCAGCGCTTCGACCTCGTGGTTGACACCTTCCTCGGCCGGAACCGGGCGCGCCTCGGCAAAGAACATCTCCTGCCGCGAATCGATGGCCTGCAGGCGCGCGCGTTGCGCCCCTTCGACCAGCACCTTGACCGTCCCGTCAGGCAGCTTGAGCATCTGCAGGATATTGGCCAGACAGCCGACAGCATACAGATCCTCAGCCTCGGGTTCGTCCTTGACCGCCGACTTCTGGGCGACGAGGAGAATGCTCTTGCCGGCCTGCATCGCCGTTTCCAGAGCCTTGATCGACTTCGGCCGGCCGACGAAGAGCGGAATCACCATATGCGGAAAAACGACCACGTCGCGCAGGGGCAACAGCGGCAGTTCAACCGGCTCGGCAGACAGCTTCGGGGGTGCAGACATGGATTGTGCCCTATAGGTAAAAGCTCTTGCCGGATATGGTGGCAAGAGCCCGCATTTCAAGCCGCAGCGAAGGCGGCCAGGACATCAGTTGCCGCCAGAGACCTTCGGCTGGTCCGCGTAGATCAGCAATGGCTGCGCGTCACCGACGATCACTCCCTCATCAATGACGACCTCTGTGACATTCTCCATGCCGGGAAGTTCGTACATCGTGTCGAGGAGGACCCCCTCGAGGATCGAGCGCAAGCCACGTGCTCCGGTCTTCCGTTCAAGCGCCTTGCGGGCGATCGCCATCATCGCAGCCGGCCGGATTTCGAGCCCGACTCCTTCCATAGCGAACAGCTTCTGGTACTGCTTGACAAGTGCATTCTTCGGTTCGACCAGGATCTCCACCAGCGCCGCAGCCGAAAGCTCCTCGAGGGTGGCAATCACCGGCAGCCGCCCGATCAGTTCGGGAATCAGGCCGAACTTGATCAGATCCTCGGGCTCAACGGTTCGCAGGACCTCGCCGATCGCCCGTTTGTTGTCCTTGCTGCGGACCTCGGCGCCGAAGCCGATGCCGCCTCGCTCGGAGCGATTGCGAATCACCTTGTCGAGGCCATCGAAGGCACCGCCGCAGATGAACAGGATGTTGGTGGTATCGACCTGGACGAAGTCCTGGTTGGGGTGCTTGCGTCCCCCCTGGGGTGGCACCGACGCGATCGTCCCCTCGATCAGCTTCAGCAGCGCCTGCTGCACGCCCTCGCCCGAAACGTCGCGTGTGATCGACGGGTTGTCCGACTTGCGCGAGATCTTGTCGATCTCGTCAATGTAAACGATGCCACGCTGCGCCTTCTCGGTGTCGTAATCCGACTTCTGCAGCAGCTTCTGGATGATGTTCTCGACATCCTCGCCAACGTAGCCGGCCTCGGTCAGGGTCGTCGCATCGGCCATCACGAACGGTACGTCGAGCATGCGGGCGAGCGTCTGCGCCAGCAGAGTCTTGCCCGAGCCGGTCGGACCGATCAGCAGGATATTGCTCTTGGCGAGTTCGATCTCGTCGGTCGTCTTGCTGAAGTGCCGCAGCCGCTTGTAGTGATTGTACACCGCCACCGAAAGGATCCGCTTCGCCTGGTCCTGGCCGATCACGTACTGATCGAGGAGTGCCGAGATCTCGCGCGGCGTCGGCAGTTCGCCCTTGCCGCCCTTGCCACCCCCCTGGTCGGCAGCAATCTCATCGCGAACGATATCGTTACACAGCTCGATGCACTCGTCGCAGATGAAAACCGACGGTCCGGCAATCAGCTTCTTGACCTCGTGCTGGCTCTTGCCGCAGAACGAGCAGTAGAGGAGTTTCTCAGAACCACTTTTCTTTTCCGACATGTCGTCCTACCTCACAATCGAGCCCGATCGGGGCTGCCCGGATGCGCCGTCAGAGCGCCGCCTGCCGATTGGCCAGTACCTTGTCGATCAAGCCGTATTCTGCCGCTTCTGACGCCGAAAGGAAATTGTCGCGATCGGTATCGCGCTCGATCCGCTCGATCGCCTGCCCGGTGTGCTTCGCCATGAGCTCGTTGAGCTTGGCGCGCAGCGAGAGGATCTCCTTCGCATGAATCGCGATGTCCGAAGCCTGCCCCTGAAAGCCGCCCATCGGCTGGTGGATCATCACCCGCGAATTCGGCAGGGCAAAACGCTTGCCAGCAGCGCCGGCAGCCAGCAGGAATGCCCCCATCGAGCAGGCCTGCCCCATGCACAGCGTCGACACGTCGGGCTTGATGAACTGCATCGTATCGTAGATCGAAAGCCCTGACGACACGGCGCCCCCCGGCGAGTTGATGTAGAAGTGAATGTCCTTGTCTGGATTCTCCGCTTCGAGAAACAACAGCTGCGCCACCACCAGATTGGCGGTCACGTCGTTCACCGGGCCGACGAGGAAGATCACACGCTCCTTCAGCAGGCGCGAATAGATGTCATAGGCGCGTTCGCCACGACCGCTCTGCTCGATCACCATCGGCACCAAGCCAAGTGCCTGCGGATCCCAGGTAACTGCGGGGTCAATGCCCATTTCGTTTCCTTTGTTGCCGTGAACGTCGCCGCAGCGACTCACGAAGCTCCTCGCGCCACGCGGGCAGGAGGAGGATCAGGCGTCCGGCAAGGCAGTCACGCCTGTTGCCCCATCAGTTCGGCGAAAGCGACCGGCTTGTCGGAAACCGTCACCTGCTGCAGAACCCAGTCGACCACATTGGCCTCGATCGCCGCGCCCTCGAACTCGCTGAGGCGCTCACCCTTGGCATAGTACCAGCGAACGACCTCTTCCGGATGGTCGTAGCTCTGCGCAGCATCCTCGACCAGCGCCTTCACCTGCGCCGGCTGCGCCTGCAGATCGTTGAGCTTGACGATTTCCGAAAGGATCAGGCCGATCGACACGCGCCGTCGGGCCTGGTCGGCAAACCACTCCGGTCGCATCGGCAGATCCTTGACCTTCATGCCGCGCTGCTCCATATCCTGCCGCGCCGCCTGCATCAGTCGCTCGACCTCACGTTGAATCAGCGCCTCGGGCACCTGCAGCGGATTGGCCTGCAGCAGAGCATCCATCACGTGAGCGGTAGTCCTGGCCTGCAGACGCTTCTTCACTTCACGCTTGAGATTTGCCTCGATCTCGGCTCGCATCTGCGTCAGATCCCCGTCCTCGACACCCAGCAGGCGGGCAAAATCCCCGTCAAGTTCCGGCAACACCGGCTCGCAGACCTCCTTGACGGCGATGTCGAAGGTCACCGACTGGCCCGCCAGTTCCTTCGAGAAGTACTCGGCCGGAAAAGTCATGTCGAATGACTTGGCTTCGCCGGCGCATGTTCCGATCACCGCACTCTCGAAGTCGGAGAGCATCTTGCCTTCGCCTAGGACGAAACGGTAGTCCTTGCCCTGACCACCGGCAAAGGGCTCACCATCCCTCTTGCCGAGGAAGTCGATGGTGACGCGGTCAGCCAGAGCGGCCTGTCGATCGACCGGGTCGTAGCGCACGCGCTGCTTGCGCAGGATCTCGAGCGTGCTGTCGATCTCCTCCGCGCCCACCTCGAGCACCGGACGTTCGACCTCGACGCCGGCAAGATCACGCAGCGTGATTTCCGGATAGACCTCGAAGGTCGCCGAAAAAACCATGTGTGTCGTGCTGCCGATGCCGCTGGCCTCGATCTTCGGTGCTCCCGCGACGCGCAGCTTCTGTGTGCTGATCGCCTCGCTGAACAGGCGCCCGAGCGCCTCCTGCAGCGCCTCCAGGCGGGCCTGCTCACCGTACTGCTGCCTGACGATGCTGGCCGGTACCTTGCCCGGGCGGAAGCCAGGCAGCTTCATGTTCTTGCCCAGGCGCCGCAGGCGCTGGTCGACTTCCTGCTCGAGTTCGGCTATCGCCAACGATAATTCGAGGCGGCGCTCAAGCGCACTTGCGGCGGGTGCAACAGGGTTAGCAGCGTTAGTTTCCATTGAAAATCCTTGTGATACAGGCATGAATATGACCCAAACCGGAGACCGCTGCGAACGACCCCAGGCGCCTCCATACAGTGCCGCGCTGGCGGCCGGTGTGCGCCGACCGGCTCGTCAGGCAATCGCCCGCGAGCGCGACAAAGCAGCGCTGCAACCGGCGACCGGCCTTCCTGCACGACGACCGCAGGCCACCCGGGCGGCATCGGCAGCCACTGGCAGACCCGCAACCAGCCGTCCTGCCGCCTCTCCGCGCACGGAAAGCCAGCGATTCTACAGTATTATTCGGCACCTCGAAACCCGCCGCGCGTGTTGCAACGCTTCGCTGACCCGCTGCCAGCGGTGGATCGCCCACCGGCCAGCCTGGCCTGACGTCGCGCGCCGTCGGTGCCGCGCCACTTGCCGCCAAGCGGCGGTCAGCAACCGGAGTGCCCGTCGGACCATCCGGCTGCGGGCAGCCACCGCCGGCCGGTTCGTCGCTCAAGAGGATCAGGTGTAAGGAAAACGCGCCCGCGGCGACAGGAACCACAGACACCAACGGAGAACGACTGATGCACGCCACCCTGCCCCTGCTCTCGACCACCACCTTCCCAGCCCTGGCCCGCCGTTCGGTCGAGGTCCTCCAGGTCAATCTCGGCTATCGCTGCAACCAGAGCTGTCTCCATTGTCACGTCAATGCCGGTCCACAGCGGCGAGAGGAGATGACCGCCGAGACCGTCGATGCCGTCCTCGCCTTCGTTTCGGCCAGCCCCGAAGTCAAGGCGCTCGACCTGACCGGCGGCGCCCCGGAACTCAATCCCCATTTCCGGCGGCTGGCGTTTGCCGGCCGGCAGCGTGGCCTGCGGGTGATCGACCGCTGCAACCTCACCATCCTCGAGGAACCCGGGCACGAGGATCTGGCTGACTTCCTTGCTGCGCATCGCATCGAGGTCGTCGCCTCGCTGCCCTGCTACATCGAGGACAACGTCGACCAGCAGCGCGGCAAGGGCAGCTTCGCCGGCAGCATCCGTGGCCTGCAGCGGCTGAACGCGCTCGGTTATGGCGCAGCCGGCAGCGGACTGCAGCTCAACCTCGTCTTCAATCCGCAGGGACCGACCCTGCCGCCGCCGCAGGTAGCGCTCGCGGCAGCTTACCGGGAGCATCTCGGACGCGAGTTCGGCATCGTCTTCAACCAACTGTTCACGCTGGCGAACATGCCGATCCAGCGCTTTGGCTCGGTCCTCGTCTCGCGCGGCCAGTTCAACGGCTACCTGCAGCTCCTGCGGGCAGCCCACCGCGAAGAGAACGTCGAGCAGGTCATGTGCCGCAACCTGCTATCGGTCGACTGGCAGGGCTATCTCTACGACTGCGACTTCAACCAGCAACTCGGCCTGCCGATCAGCAGGAGCGGCACCTGCCGCTGGCACATCAGCGAGATCAACGCGGCCGCACTCGAGGGCCGTGCGATCCGCGTTGCCGAACACTGCTACGGCTGTACAGCCGGGCAGGGATCGAGTTGTGGCGGCGCTCTCGGCGACGAGCCGGTTGCAGCGCCGACCTGCGGCACCTGAACGGCCAGACCGTGGCATGTCGGGACACCCCGAGCGGAGGACAGGACAATGAACAACGGACGACTCACCGGCATCGAAGCGTGTGTCTTCGACGCTTACGGTACCCTTTTCGACTTCAACAGCGCCGCGCAAGCCGCCAGCGACGAACTCGGCAACGACGGGCAGAGACTTTCCGAGCTCTGGCGGCAGAAGCAGTTGCAGTACACCTGGCTGCGGGGACTGGCTGGCCGACACGCCGATTTCTGGCAGGTCACCGGCGACGCGCTCGACTACGCGCTGAGCTCGCTCGGTCTCGAGCGACCCGGCCTGCACGCGCGCCTGCTGGACCTCTACCTGCACCTCGGCTGCTATCGCGACGTGCCGGCCACGCTGCAGCAGCTGCGCGCGCGCGGCATGCGACTGGCGATCCTCTCCAACGGCACGCCGACGATGCTCGCCGCGGTCGTGCGCAACAGCGGACTCGACGGGCTCTTCGATGCCGTCCTGTCAGTCGAGGAGGTCGGTGTCTTCAAGCCGCACCCGGCAGTCTATCGCCTGGCTCCGGAGCGGCTGCGGCTCGCACCGGACGCCATCTGCTTCCTTTCCGCCAACGCCTGGGATGCCTGCTGCGCCAAGGCCAGCGGCCTCCGTGTCCTCTGGTGCAACCGCTTTGCACAGGCGGCGGAACGCTTGCCGGAACCCCCCGACGGCGAGATCAGCGATCTCGCGCAACTGCCGGCAATCGTCTGCCCGCCGCCGTCGCCCTGACCCAACCGGTGCTGGCCGCATCCGGGCCGTGGTGGTCGCGGGCGCCGCCGGCAGCGATCACTCGGGCGGCAACAGCAGGCTGGCGACCTCCTGCAGATCCGTCTCCGACAGGACACCCGCCGCCGCCCTGAGCTGCAGCAGGCTGAGCAGATACTCGTACCGCGCCTGGGCGAGGTCACGCTTGGCAACGAACATCACCCGTTCGGCATTGAGCACATCGACGTTGCTCCTGATGCCGCCGCGCATGCCGCGCAGCGTTCCTTCGACGGCGACGACGCTGGCGTCGACGGCCTTCTGATAGGCAGCAATCTTGCTGCCACCAGTCTCGACGGCCATGAACTGCCGTCTGACCTCGACCAGCACCTCGTTGACCGCCGCATCCAGCTCGGCGCGCGCGCGCTCGCGATTGGCGACCGCCTGCCCGGTCAGCGCGTTGACTCGGCCACCGGCGAACAACGGGATGTTCAACTGCACGCCAACCGAATTGATCACGTTCCGCTGGTCGACGGTCGACAGCGTCTCTCCCTGCGTCCGCGACGCGCGGGCAACGAAGTCGAGTTGTGGATAATGACCCGCGCGATTCCGGTCGACGTCGAGGCTGGCGAACTCGTAGGACTTGCGTCGCGCCCGAATCTCCGGACTGCTCTCCTCCGCCAGCGCCGACCACTGGTCAAGGCTGACGGTCTGGACGGCGCCCGGGGTGAAATCCGGACGCAGGCGCCAGAGCGGTGCCATCGACTTGCCGGTCATCGTCTCCAGCCTGAGGATCGCCACTGACAGCCGGTCGATGGCGTCGGCGCGGCCGGCACGCGCGAGTTGCAACCGTGACTCGGCTTCGGCCACCTCGGTCACGGTTCCCTCGCCGCCCTTGCGCCGCCGCTCGGAGGTCTCGCGGTCGGCGCGGTAGGCGGCGATCTCGGCGTCGCTCAGGGCCAGCCTCTCGAGCGAGAACAGCACCTCGAAATAGGCTGCGGCCAGCTTGACGGCGAACTCCGCCTCCTTCCGGTCGAAGACGGCGTCGCTGAAGGCCGCCTGCACGCCCCCCTGGCGGTAACGGACGAAACTGTCGTAATTGAACAACGGTTGCCGCAGGGCAACGGCGGTCGCCTCCTCGCGATAGTCGAGATCCTCCCTCGAGCTGCCAGCCCTCGTAAAGTAGGTCCGCTCGCCCTTGTTGTTCGAATAGGCGCCGGTAATGCCGATGTTCGGCAGGAGTCCGGCGCGGCCGATGGCGATCGCATACTGCCCGGCATCCCGCTCGTAGCGCGCCGCGCGGAACGCCGGATCGTTCTGCCGCGCAGCATGATAGGCGTCCATCAGACCGGCCGCCACAACCCCGGACGACATCAGCGCCAGCGCGCAGCCCACCAGCCCGGCAGTCCAGCGCAGCATCCTCACTCCTCGGTCAGCGCCGTCTTCATGCGATCGAGGAAGGGCTTGAAAAGGTAGTTCAACATCGTCCGTTCGCCGGTCCGGATGAACACCTCGGCGGGCATGCCGGCCTTGATCTCGTAGCTCTTGAGCTTCTTCATCCCGTCCGTGGTGACGATCACCTGGCCACGGTAGAAAGGCGGCACCCTGCCCTGCGGATCGGTCGTTGCATCAGCCGCCACCTGCACGAAGTCGCCGGGAATCTGCGGCGTCGTGCGTTGGTTGAAAGCCGGGAAAGTGATGTCGACGGGCGAGCCGATACGGACCTTGTCGATCAGCGTCGTCGGAATCTGCACGTCGATGCGCAGCGGTTCATTCTTCGGCACCACGTCCATCAGCGCCGTGCCCGGCGCCAGCACGCCCCCGACCGTGTGCACACTCAGACCGACGACGATGCCGTCGGTCGGCGCACGGACATCGGTATTCGCCAGATCGAAGGCCAGTCCGGCGAGACGACTGTCGAGCGACGTTGCCTCCTTCTGGACCTCGGCCAAGCCATTCTCGACATCCTTGTCGTAATCCTGCTGGCGCGCGCTCATCCGCATCCTGACCTCGGCGATGCTCTGCTGCGTCCGGCCGAGATTGCCGATGTCCTCGGAAATGGCGCCGCTGAGCTGCGCCTGCAGGCGCTCCTGCTCTGACAGGCGGTTACGCGGCAGATAGCCTTCAGCCGCCAGATCGCGCAAGCCCTTGAGCTCATCGAGGAGCAACCTGCTTTGCTCCTCCTTCGCCCGCCGCGTCGCTTCGAGAGCCTTTGCCGAAGACTGCAGACCGGCGAGCATGCTCCGCATCGCCCCCAGTTCTGCCTGCAGCGCCGCCTGGCGAGAACGCAGCAACTGTCCCTGCACGGCCATCGCACTGGCCGCTCGCGGGTCATCCCCTGCCTGCAGCAGTTCGTCGGCAAAAACGATCGCCGAGCTGCCCTGTGCCTCCGCCAGCAGCCTCGCTTCGGCCGCCTTGGCCACGAACCATTGACTGCGAGCGACCTCGTACTGCGAACGCGCCGTCGTCGGGTCGAGGCGGACCAGCACCTCGCCGCTCTTCACTTCGTCGCCATCCTTGACCAGGATCGCCTCCACCTTCCCCGCACCAAGGTTCTGCACCGTCTTGCGGTTGCCGGTGACCACCACCTGCCCCCCGGCCGGAACTCCCTGATCAAGTGGCGCCAGAGCCGCCCACAACATGAAGCCGCCGAAGCCGATCGCGAGAACCAGCCAGCCGAGACGCGACGCCCGGCCGTGATCGATATTGACCGCATCTGCCTGTGGTCTGCCGACTTCGCTGACATCGGTGATCTCGGCGTCGGACACCTTCTTCCGCTCAAACATGCTGATCGACATCCTCCTCGGTCTCCATTCAGGCACCGAAGCGCGGCGCCGCCGGTGTGCTCGCGGCAACCGCCACCGGCGTCGGCCGCGTTGCGTTGCCGGGGCGGTCTGCGCCTGCCTGGTTCCCCGAGCGCATCGCTGCCAGAACCTGGTCGCGTGGTCCGTGCACCTTGACCGTTCCTTCATGCATCACCAGGATACTGTCCGCCACCGCCAGCGTGCTCATACGGTGCGTGATGATGACCACCGTCCGCTTGTTGGCCTTCAGACGCCGCAGCGTTTCCGCCAGCGCCGCTTCCCCCTGGTCGTCCAGGTTCGAATTCGGCTCGTCGAGGACGATCAGCACCGGATCGCCATAGAGCGCCCTGGCCAGTCCGATCCGCTGCTTCTGCCCGCCCGAGAGCGCACTGCCGCCATCGCCCAGCGGCGTGTCGTAGCCCTTGGGCAGCAGCAGGATCAGCTCATGTACGCCGGCTGCCTGCGCCGCTGCCAAGACTCTTTCCGACTCGATCTCGCCAAACCGGGCGATGTTCTCGGCAACCGTCCCGTCGAACAACTCAATGTCCTGCGGCAGATAGCCGAGATGGCGGCCCAGCTCGTCCTTGTTCCACTTGAAGACCTCGGCGCCATCGAGCCGCACCGAACCCGCCAGTGGTGGCCAGACGCCAACCAGCAGACGCGCCAGGGTCGACTTCCCGGAAGCACTCGGGCCGATCACCGCGACGACCTCGCCCGCCTTCAGGCTGAAGCTGACGTTCTTCAGGATCAGCGCCCGGCTCCCCGGCGCCGCAGTCGCCGCGTTCTCGACCAGAACGGTGCCCTCGGGTCTTGGCAGCGGCATGCCGGCAACACGCGCCGGGTAGACCTGCAGCAACTCGCTCAGGCGCCCGTAGGCCGCGCGCGCAGACACCAGCTGCTTCCAGTTGGCGATCAGCACCTCGACCGGAGCCAGCGCACGACCCATGATGATCGATCCGGCAATCATCATGCCGGCGGTGATCTCGCCCTCGATCGCCAGCAGCGCCCCATAGCCCAGCGCCAGCGATTGCATCGAAATCCGCACGAAGCGGGTGATCGCGTTGAGCACACCGGCGCGATCGCTGGCCAGCGCCTGTTGCATCAGGAACTTCTGATGCAGCTTGAACCAGCGGCCGCGAATCGCTGGCAGCATCCCCATCGCCTCGATCACCTCGGCGTTGCGCAGATTGTTGTTGGCCTGCGCGTTGGCTGCCATCGCCAGCTTCTGCGCTTCGCCCAGCGGTCCCGCCGAAACACGCTCATTGACCACCGCCAGGATCACCAGCAGCAGCACGCCGACCAGCGCGAAGACGCCGAGCTGGACGTGCAGCATGAAGATCACCAGAACGTAGATCGGCATCCACGGCGCGTCGGTAAGGGCAATCAGACCGGCACCCGTCAGCGTCTGTCGCAGCGACGCAAGGTCGTTCAGCGCCTGCGCCGGATTCTGGCCAGCGTTGCGCAGATTGCGTTCGAAGGTCGCATCGAAGACCCGGGAATTGATGTCGAGGTCGAGACGTGCGCCGACGCGCACCAGCACCATCGACCGGATCCACTCGAGCAGCGACATCAGTCCGAACAGACCGAGCGTGATCAGCGTCAACATCAGCAGTGTCGTGACGTTCCGACTGCCGAGCGCGCGATCGTAGATCTGCAGCATGTAGATGGCGGGCGTCAGCATCAGCAGGTTGATGAAGAAGCTGAAGCTGCCGACGGCCATGAACGCGCGGCGAAACGACAGCAGCACCTGCGCCAGCTCGCTGGCTTGCTGCGGTGGCCTAGTCATCGCCCCTACTCCCTGAAAACACGCTGCCTCTCCTTCCCGATCCGACCGTCAACTGCCGCTGGCAGCCAGAGCCAGGGGCGCGCCTGGCAGGCTTCTTCGCTGCGGCCGGCGCAATGATGACAGAAGAGCGCGTCAACAGCCAGCCTGACGGCAGGGGTGTTGCCCGGCGTTCGTCTAGTCGCGGAAGCGACCACCAGCGCGGCCGCGCCCGCTGAGCGCGACGAGCAGCAGGAAGCAGCCGCCGACCACCGCCGCCATCCCACCCTGCAGCAGCGTCAGCAGCTCGAAGCCTGCGAGATAGTGCTTTCCCGCCAGACGCGTTGCCACGACAACGATGCTGATCAGCAGGCCGATGCTACCGACAGCCCGTCCCAGCCAGAGCAGAAGCGCTTCCATTTGCAACCCCCTTTCACCAATGAATCCAGCAGCCGGTCAGCACCGGCATCGACGACAGAAAAACCAACCACGGCCAGCCAAGCGCGAACCGCCGACGGCCTCGCGCGCGGCGCCTTGACGCGTGCCTGCCTACTCCGGCAGACCGTTCAGATAATACAGGCTGTCGAGCCGCGCACCTGGCTTGGCGAGATAGCCGAACCAGCGATCGTAAATCTCGTAGATCTCGCGGGTACGCGACAGCCGGGCCAGGACCACGTTCACTGCCAAGCGAAAGTCGGCATCGTTGCGCCGCATCATCAGCGCGTACGGCTCATAGGAAAAGGTCTCGTGACCGAGCGTCCAGTCGGTCTGGCGGCCGGCATCGAGCGCCAGGCCGATCAACAGCGAGCGATCCGAAAAGTAGGCGTCGGCCTTTCCCTGCAGCAGCGAGGCCAGCCCTTGCTGGTGGTCGCTGACGGCGATCACTTCGGCGCTCAGCCGATGCTGCGCCAGCACGGCGACGAGAGATCGCTCGCTGGTCGTTCCGGCGGCGACGGCGATCTTCCTGCCGGCCAGATCGTCGATGCGCCTGATCCCCGAAGCGCGCCGCGACAGGTACGAAGCGCCATCGACAAAGATCGGCAGACTGAAGTCAACTTCCTGCATGCGCGACAGCGACGCCGTCGTCGACCCGCATTCGAGATCGATCTCACCCGATTTCAGCTTGGCGATCCGCGTCTCCGGCGTCACCGCAACCCAGAGCAACTGCAGTTCCTCGACACCGAGCTGCCGGGCGACTGCGGCGGCAACCCGCGTACACAGGTCCACCGAGTAGCCCCAGGGCTGGTTGTCGTTGCCGGTATACGAGAAGGGAATCGACGAGTCCCGGTACCCGAGTGCGATCGTCCGGCTTGCCTTGATCCTGTCGAGAGTCCCTGCCGCCTGCACCGGCAACATCAGTGCCAGCAGCACGCCAGCGACGAGCAAGTGAAACCACCATTGCAACCGCCTCGGATTCCTCCCAACGGTCATAGCTGCTGCGACACCCCTGATCATGAAAGTCATGACCGTTTCCCCTCATCCCCGACCCTTCTCCCGCGCACGGGAAAAGGGAGATTCGTGAGTCGCGGATGCGACTTTCACGGTAAAGTCAAACGACCGCTCGCTCCAGCGGCTGCCGATTCCTACACCCCGGCTCCGACCAGGGAAGCGCCCCGGTGCCACCTGCCGCAGTACCGTCAGCACCCTCATCGCCGACGCTCCGCACGCTGTGACCCGTCCGCCCGCTACTGCCAGCCGGCGAGAAACTCGTGCCAGTGCGACTTGTCGAGCCGCTGCAGCGCGGCGCGAACGCAGGCAAGCTCCTGCTCGTACTCGCTCGCCGAGATCTCGCCGCGCATCAGCCGGAAGCGTACCCCGACGAGATAGGTATTGACGGCATCGGTCTCGCAGTAGTCGCGAATCTCGGCACTGCGACCCTCCTGCCACGCCTGCCACACCTTGCTGCCATCCATGCCGAGCTTGCCGGGAAAACCGATCAGCCTGGCCAGTTCGTCGAGCGGGACGGCGGCCCGCGGCTGATAGAGGGCCAGCAGGTCCATCAGATCGAGGTGACGCGTGTGATAGCGGCTGATGTAGTTGTTCCACTTGAAGTCACGGCTGTCGGCGTGATCACCATCGCCGAGATCCCAGTAACGCGGAGCGACCAGCCCGTGAATCAGTCCGCGGTAGTGCAGCACCGGCAGGTCGAAGCCACCACCGTTCCACGACACCAGTTGCGGCGTGAACTTCTCCACCCCGTCGAAGAAGCGCTGAATGATCTCCGCCTCGCCCTGCTCGGGCGCCGCCAGCGACCAGACACGAAAATCCCTGCCCAGGCGCAGCGCGCAGGAGATAACCACCACCCGCTGCAGGTGCAGCGGCAGGAAGTCGTTGCCGGTCGCCGCCCGGCGCCGCTGGAATGCGAGCTCGGCGACCTCGCCGTCCGACAGACCGGAATCGAGCGCGTGCAGGCGGCGCAAACCCGCGACGTCCGGGACGGTCTCGATGTCAAAGGCAAGAACCGGCTTCATCGACGGCGTTCAGGCAGGGAAGACGCCGGTCGACAGGTAGCGGTCGCCGCGGTCGCAGACGATGCTGACGATGGTCGCATTCTCGACTTCCGCCGCCAGTCGCAGGGCGACGGCCAGCGAACCGCCCGACGAGATGCCGGCGAAAATCCCTTCCTCGCGCGCCAGGCGGCGAGTCATCTCTTCCGCCTCGGCCTGTGACACCGACTCGACGCGATCGACCCGCGTGCGGTCGAAGATCTTCGGCAGGTAGGCCTCCGGCCACTTGCGGATGCCGGGAATCTGCGAGCCTTCCTCGGGCTGGCAGCCGACAACGCACACCGCCGGGTTCTGCTCCTTGAGGTAACGCGAGACCCCCATGATCGTCCCGGTGGTCCCCATGCTGCTGACGAAATGGCTGATGCCACCGGCGGTCTGCCGCCACAGCTCGGGGCCGGTACCCTCGTAGTGCGCCAGCGGATTGTCCGGGTTGGCAAACTGGTCGAGAATGATCCCCCGACCCTCGAGCCGCAGACCCTCGGCGATGTCGCGCGCCAGCTCCATGGCGCCGTCGCGCGGCGTCAGCACCAGTTCGGCGCCAAAGGCCCGCATCGTCTGCCGCCGCTCGACGCTCTGGTTCTCGGGCATCACCAGCACCATCCGGTAGCCGCGCGCTGCCGCGACCATCGCCAGCGCGATGCCGGTGTTGCCCGAGGTCGCCTCGATCAGCGTGTCGCCAGGCCGGATGTCGCCGCGCTGCTCGGCACGCGAGATCATCGACAGTGCCGGGCGATCCTTGACCGATCCCGCCGGATTGTTGCCTTCAAGCTTGGCCAGAATCCGGTTGCCGCGGGCCTCGCCGAGAGCGCCCGGCAGACGTTTCAGACTCACCAGCGGCGTGCCGCCAACCTGCTCCTCGAGGGTTTCAGCCATGTGTGCTCAGCCAGTCGACGTATTGCGGGATGGCGTCGCCGACGCCGGCAAACGGTGCCTGATAGCCAGCCCGGCGCAGCTTCGTGAGGTCGCCCTCGGTGAAACTCTGATACCTGCCCTTGAGATCCGCCGGGAACGGGATGTACTCGATCAATCCACGCCCGACCAGTTCGGCCAGTGGCAGCGCTTCCTCGCCGGCAAGCGCCCGGCAGGCATTGACGTTGGCCACCGCGAGCTCGTTGAAGGTCTGCGCGCGGCCCGTGCCGACGTTGAAAATCCCCGACTTCTCCGGGTGATCGAGAAAGAACAGATTGACCCGGACGACGTCGCCGACGAACACGAAGTCGCGTCGCTGCTCGCCGTCGGCATAGCCGTCACAACCGGCGAAGAGCTTGACCCGGCCCTCGCTGCGAAACTGGTGGTAGTGGTGAAAAGCCACCGAAGCCATTCGCCCCTTGTGCGACTCGCGCGGTCCATAGACGTTGAAATAACGGAAACCGACCACCTGCGAGCTCGACGAGCCGTTGACCGTCGACCTCTGGCGGACGATCTGGTCGAAGAGGAACTTCGAATAGCCATAGACGTTCAGCGGCGCCTCGTGCACCCGCTCCTCGCAGAAGACCCTGCCGCCACCGTAGGTCGCCGCGCTCGACGCATAGAGCAGCGGCACCTCCTGATCGAGGCACCAGTCGAGGATGCCCAGCGAGTAGCGATAGTTGTTCTCCATCATGTAGCGACCGTCGCTCTCCATGGTGTCGGAGCAGGCGCCCTGATGCAGGATGGCATCGACGTCGCCATCGAAATGGCCGGCCAGCAGACGATCGAGGAACTCCTGCTTGTCGAGGTAATCGGCGATCTCGCAATCGACCAGGTTGCGGAACTTGTCGGCCCGCGTCAGGTTGTCGACCGCGATGATCCGGCGCACGCCGCGCGCGTTCAGTGCCTTGACGAGGTTGGCGCCGATGAAGCCGGCGGCGCCGGTGACGATGGTATACATGGAATCACCTCACTTCAGTGCTGCCGCCAGCTCGTCGCCGTCGACCACCGCTGTCCCCAGCTTGCCGACGACCAGACCGGCCGCAACGTTCGCCGCCTGCACTGCCTCCGGCCAGCCGGCAGCGCAGGCGAGCATCACCGCCAGCGTGGCGATCACCGTGTCACCGGCACCCGAGACGTCGAAGACTTCCCGCGCCACCGCCTTCTCGTGGATCACCCCGGACTCGTGAAAGAGCGACATCCCCTCTTCACTGCGCGTCACCAGCAGCGCCGCCAGTCGCAGCTGCTCGCGCAACGCCGCTGCCTTCTGCGCCAGTTCCTCCTCGTCATGCCAGCGGCCGACGACTGTGCGCAGCTCGGCGCGATTCGGCGTCACCACCGTCGCGCCGGCGTACTTCGAGAAATCGTCGCCTTTCGGGTCGACCAGCACCTGCTTGCCCGCCGCGTTCGCCAGCCGGATCATCTCACCGATGTGCGTCAGCCCCCCCTTGCCATAGTCGGAAAGGATCACCGCGTCACAGTCGGCGACGCGGGCAGCAAACTCGACCAGTTTCGCCCGCAGAACCTCGTGCGACGGCGAGGTTTCGAAGTCGATGCGCAGCAGCTGCTGCTGCCGGCCGATCACCCGCAGCTTGACCGTCGTGCTGATCGCCGGATCGACATGCAAACTGACATCGATGCCACTCGCCGCCAGCAGCTGCTGCAGGCTCTGCCCTGCCTCGTCGTCGCCGACGACCGACAGCAGCGAAACGCGCGCCCCCAGCGCCGCCACGTTGCGCGCGACGTTCGCCGCGCCACCCGGACGCTCCTCGCAGCGATCGATGCGGACCACCGGCACCGGCGCCTCGGGCGAGATGCGAGCGACATCGCCAAACCAGTAGCGGTCGAGCATCACGTCGCCGACGATCAGCAGGCGCGCCGCCGACAGCTCAGGCAGCCGCATGCGCGCCCCGGTCGACCACATGCAGTGGGCACGCCAGCCCGGCGCCCGGCGCCGCAGGCAAAGAAAATCGCAAGGGAGACTCCTAAGGTGTCAGATCGAACTCTTCGCTGCGCTTCGGAGAATAAGTCTCCCAGCCGCCGCAGGCCGGACAGCGCCAGTAGAACTGGCGTGCCTTGAAGCCGCAATTATCGCACCGATAGCGCGCCAGGCGACGCGTGTAGGTCTGCACGATTCCCTTCGCCAGTTCCAGGTCGGGGCGACTCTCGGCGCTCGCCAGCAACAGCCTTGCTTCGAGCAGCTTGTCGAAACCGAGCAGCGTCGGGTTTCGCTTCAGTTCGTCACGCACCAGTTCGTAGGCGGCCTCCGGCCCGTCCCCCTCGAGAACGAGCTGGAAGACGACGTCCAGCAGGTCGAGCGACGGATAGTGCTCGAGATAGCCGCGCAACAGACGCAGACCGGCGTCACGCCGGTCGAGCTTGCGGAAGGCGCCGAGCAGACGCTGCGCGACCAGCGCCAGATACGCCGGGTCCTGCTGCTCGATCCGCTGCCACGATTCGATGGCTGCCGCCCACTGCTCCTCCTGCAACTGCAGGTCGCCCCAAAGCAGGCTGGCGCGAACGCACTTGCGGTTGCGTTCGAGCGCCGTCTGCAGATAGCCAGCGGCAAGATCGCGGCGCGAGCGGATCATCTCGGCCGCCGCCAGCTCGCAGTAGTACTCGGCGATTTCCTTGTGCGAAGCGAAATCCGGCAGTTCGGAGGCGATGGCGATCGCCTTCTCCCAGTGCTTCTCGAGCTGATAGATCTCGAGCAGGTTGCGCTTCGCGTCCTCGCCCAGTTCCGAGTCACGCAGCTTGTCGAAAACCGCTTCCGCGCGATCGAGGAGCCCGGCCTTCAGATAATCCTGACCGAGTTCGGCCAGAGCCTGCAGCTTCAGCTCCTGCTTCAGGTCGTCGCGCTCGATGAGATTCTGGTGCATGCGGATGGCGCGATCGGTCTCGCCACGCCGGCGAAACAGGCTGCCGAGAGCGAAGTGCAGCTCGATCGTCTGCGGGTCGACCTTGACCGCCTCGACGAAAGCCTCGATGGCCCGGTCGGGCTGCGCGTTGAGAAGGAAATTGAGCCCCTGGAAATACGAACGCGGCAGCGCACGCGACTCGCGCACCACGTGGCGGATGTCGATCCGTGCTGCCAGCCAGCCGAGGCCGAAGAAAAGCGGAAAGAGCAGCAGCTGCCAGTAGTCGAACTCAATCATTGATCAGGCTTTCGAGGCACGATGCGGACACCGGTCAGGCGGGCTCGCTGCCGGCATCAGCCTGCCTCGCCGGCAAGCGACGCTGCAGATGCGCCACTTGCCGGCGCAGGCCGAAGACGGTGCCGAGCAACGACACGACGGCCAGCGCAGCACCGGCAGCAAAGGTGACGAGCAGGACGATCACCAGCGGCGCCTGCCATACCGTACCGAAGAAGAAACGGACGCCGACCGGGTCGGTATTCCTGATCGCGAAGGAGAGCAGGAAAAGGAACAGGAGGATTCTCCAGACCCAGCGCAACAGACGCATCGATCAGCTCCCACAGAAACGGGCGGCGACTCCCGTCGCCGCCCGTCATCCGCCACGGCCCGGCGAGCCGGGGTACCGATTCACTCCGGTTCGGCGTCCACGCGCTCGCGCAGTTCCTTGCCCGCCTTGAAATGCGGCACCCACTTTTCGGGCACCTCGACCTTCTCGCCAGACTTCGGGTTGCGACCGACGCGCGGCGGCCGGTAGTTCAAGGCGAAGCTGCCGAAACCGCGAATCTCGATGCGATCGCCCCTGGCCAGGGCCTCTGCCATCGCCTCGAGAATCATCTTCACCGACATGTCCGCGTCCTTGGCAACGAGTTGCGGGAAGCGCCGGGCCAGCTCGGCGATCAGATCCGACTTGGTCATCCGGCAGCCTTACTGCGGATTGTTCAGTTTGGCCTTCAGCAAGGCCCCAAGATTGGTCGTTCCCGAACTGGCGCTGCTGTCGGCAGAGAACTTCTGCATCGCCTCCTGCTGCTCGGCCTGCTCCCGGGCCCGGATCGAGAGGCTGATCGAACGCGTCTTGCGATCGACGTTGATGATCATCGCCTCGATGCGGTCGCCTTCCTTGTACAGCTTGCTGAGATCGTCGATACGCTCGCGCGAGGCCTCGGAAGCACGCAGGTAGGCTTCGATGTCGCCTTCCAGCATGACCACGGCACCACGTGCATCGACCGACTTGACGACGCCACGGGCAATGCTGTTCTTGTCGTGCGTCGCGATGTAGCTGGTGTAGGGATCGCCGTCGAGCTGCTTGATGCCAAGCGAGATGCGCTCCTTGTCGGTATCGATCGCCAGCACCACGGCATCGACCTCGTCGCCCTTGCGGAAGTTGCGGATCGCCTCCTCGCCGGGGACCGACCACGACAGATCCGACAGATGGACGAGGCCGTCGATACCGCCCGGCAGGCCGATGAAGACGCCGAAGTCGGTGATCGACTTGATCGCCCCGCGCACCCGGTCGCCCTTCTTGTAGTTCATCGAGAACTCGTCCCACGGATTGGCAGCGCACTGCTTCATGCCGAGCGAGATGCGGCGCCGATCCTCGTCGATCTCGAGAATCATCACCTCGACCTCGTCGCCGAGCTGGACGACCTTCGACGGGTGAACGTTCTTGTTCGTCCAGTCCATCTCGGAGACGTGCACCAGACCCTCGATTCCCTGTTCGATCTCGACGAAAGCGCCGTAGTCGGTGAGGTTGGTCACCTTGCCGAAGAGGCGGGTGGTCGGCGGGTAGCGGCGCGAAATGCCGACCCACGGATCCTCGCCGAGCTGCTTGAGGCCGAGCGAGACCCGGTTCTTCTCTTGGTCGAACTTGAGGATCTTCGCCTGCACCTCGTCACCGACCGCCAGCACTTCCGACGGATGGCGGACACGACGCCACGCCAGGTCGGTGATGTGCAGCAGGCCGTCGATTCCGCCGAGGTCGACGAAGGCACCGTAATCGGTGATGTTCTTGACGACGCCCTTGACGATGCTGCCCTCGCGGAGTGCCGCGAGCAGGGCTTCGCGCTCTTCGCCGACGCTCGCCTCGAGGACGGCGCGCCGCGATACCACCACGTTGTTGCGCTTGCGGTCGAGCTTGATGACCTTGAACTCGTAGGTCTTGCCTTCGTACGGCGTCGTGTCCTTGACCGGACGCATGTCGACCAGCGAACCCGGCAGGAAGGCGCGAACGCTGTTGGTCATCACCGTCAGCCCGCCCTTGACCTTGCCGGTGATCGTGCCGGTGACCAGGCTGCCGTCGTTGAGCGCCTGCTCGAGCGCGTTCCAGGCGGCGACCCGCTTGGCGCGGTCGCGCGACAGCCGCGTCTCGCCGAAGCCGTTTTCGAGTTGCTCGATCGCAACCTGGACGAAATCGCCGACCTTGACTTCGAGGACGCCCTGGTCGTTGAGGAATTCTTCGAGATCGATGTAGCTCTCGGACTTGAGGCCGGCATTGACGACGACAAAGTTCTGGTCGATGCGCACGACTTCGGCGGTGATGACTTCGCCAGGCCGCATTTCCTGACGACCGAGGCTCTCTTCGAAAAGTTCGGCAAAGCTTTCTTGCATGGTGGGATTGGCTGACATATGAGTTGAGTTACCTGACCGCAAAACTGCGGGGTGCGTTGATGACGATCACCGGCCCTGCCCGTTCGAGCGCGCCCCCTGCAACGGCAGGCGGGACAGCATGCCGGACGGCGGCGGGAGAGACCCGTACCGGCGACGGCCACTGCAACGACACATCTGGCTGGTGACACCTGCTGGCGAACGGCGGCTGCCGCTTCACCCGTTTCCCGGAACCTCGTTGACCCAGTCCAGCACCTGCGCCACCGCTGTTTCGATGGTCAGGTCCGTCGTATCGAGCAATTCAGCGTCCGTACCCTGCAGCATCGGCGCAACGCTGCGCTGTCCATCCCTGGCGTCGCGTTCCCCGAGATCCTGCACGAGATCGCGGATATTAGCAGCGATTCCTTTGTCGATCAACTGCTTAAGACGCCTCTGCGCGCGTATCTCGAGGCTGGCGGTGAGAAACACCTTGCGCAGCGCATCCGGGAAGACCACCGTGCCCATGTCGCGCCCGTCGGCAACCAGCCCCGGCGGCCGGCGGAAGGCCCGCTGCCGGAACAGGAGCGCGCTGCGCACGGCCGGCAGCGCCGCCACCAGCGACGCCGCGCGCGAGATTTCCTCGCTGCGGATGGCATCGCCCACCTCGTCGCCGGCGAGCCGGGTCGACGTCCCGGAGAACTCGACGGCAAGCGTCTCGGCGATCGCCGCCACCGCCGCCTCGTCGTCATAGCCGGCGCCGGCGCGCAGCGCGGCGAGCGCCGTCAGCCGGTAGAGCGCGCCCGAATCGAGATAGTGCCAGCCGAGCGCCAGCGCAACGCGCGCGGCGACGGTTCCCTTGCCCGACGCCGAGGTGCCGTCGATGGCGACCACCGGTACCGGCTGCGTCATCGCGGCGAAACGCGCGAAGTAGTCGGGAAAGGTCTTGCCGACGGTCTGCGGATCGTTGATCCGCAGCGGCGCACCGCGGGCAGCGAGCGACAGGCACATGGCGATGCGGTGATCGTCGTAGGTATCGATCAGCGCCGGCTGCAGCGCCTGTGCCGCGGCCGGCGGATGCACGCGAATGAAGTCCTCGCCGGTATCGACGCGGACGCCGAGCTTGCCGAGCTCGTTCGCCATCGCCGCGATGCGGTCGGTCTCCTTCACCCGCCAACTGGCGATGTTGCGGAGCGTCGTCGGCCCGTCGGCGAACAGCGCCACCGTCGCCAGCGTCATCGCCGCATCCGGAATCGCGTTGCAGTCGAGTTCGATGCCGCGCAGCCCGCCGCCGGCACCAGCCGCCGCCGGCGCCGCCGCCTCGATCCAGTTGGCACCGACCGTGATGCGCGCACCCATCGCCGCCAGCGCGTCGGCGAAGCGGACATCGCCCTGGATCGAATCCTGCCCCACTCCCTCGACGCGCACCGGCCCGCCGCCGATCGCGCCAAGCGCCAGGAAGTACGACGCCGACGACGCGTCGCCCTCGACGTGCAGCATACCGGGCGAGCGATAGACGCTGCCGGCGGCAACGGTGAAGCGTTGCCAACCGTCGCGTTGCACGTCAACCCCGAAGCGCGCCATCGTCGCCAGCGTCATCTCGACGTAGGGCCGCGAGATCAGCTCGCCGACGACCTCGACCGAGGTCTCGACGCCGCGCAGCGGCAGCGCCATCAGCAGACCGCTGAGGAACTGGCTCGACACATCGCCGCGCAGGCGGACGACGGCTGTGCTGGAGCGCCGCGGCGGCCGGATCAGCAGCGGCGGAAAACCCTCGCCCGCCAGGTAGTCGATCTCGGCACCGAGCTGCCGCAGGCCATCGACGAGATCGGCGATCGGCCGCTCGTGCATTCGCGGCACACCGGCCAGACGGTAGGTGCCGCCGGCGAGCGCCAGCACCGCCGTCAGCGGCCGGAAGGCGGTGCCGGCGTTGCCGAGGAAGAGCTCGGCGGCGCGCAGCGGCAGCTCGCCGGCGACGCCGCTGACGACGAGCGCATCGAGATCGGAAGAGCACACGTCTGAACTCCAGTCACTGACCAATCTCG
>ERZ761609.592-NODE-592-length-40422-cov-86.952362_pt1 | contig 40422 bp, 32 predicted proteins | sample MGYA00511163_ERZ761609 | MGnify/ENA primary metagenome ERZ761609 (study PRJEB28899, sample SAMN02445070) | bioreactor sludge metagenome | biome: EBPR sludge | place: Australia: Brisbane, Thorneside Wastewater Treatment Plant | collected 2011-12-16 ...
GGGCGAAAACCGCCACCCTGACCAGCTGGGTCGATTGAAGCAAGGTTCGGGGGTTTGGGGGGTTCGGCAGTTCGGGAGGCCTGAAGGGCCGACATCCAATGAACCTGATTCGGCAGTTCGGGAATTCGGGGGTTCGGAAGTTTTTCCCGGGCCTCCGAGCCACCGAGCGTCCGGACTTCCGCCATGTTGGGGGGTTCGGCAGTTCGGGAATTCGGGGGTTCGGAAGTTTTTCCCGGGCCTCCGAGCCACCGAGCGTCCGGACTTCCTCAAAGTTCGGGGGTTCGGGGGTACAGCAGTTCGGGAGGCCTGAAGGGCCGACATCCCACAGCGAAGGCCGTGAGGCCTGGAAATGGGCCGCCCCAAGTTCATCAGGCCTGAAGGGCCGACATCCAATGAACCTGGTTCGGGAGCTAGGGGATTCGGGAGTTTTTCCCGAGCCTGCGAGCCACCGAGCATCCGGACTTGGGGAATTCGGCAGTTCGGAGGGGCGGGTGGACTCCCCCCTGCCCCCCTCATGCCGCTTCGCGGAATGAGGGGGATATTTGATTGGGAGCCCCAGAGAGTCGGGGTTCGAGGGTTCGAGGGTTCGAGGGTTCGGGAGTTCGAGGGTTCGGGAGTTCGGGGGTTCGGCAGTTCGGGAGGCCTGAAGGGCCGAAAGGCTGCCGGACACTTGGCCAGAAAGAACTTTTGGCATCGGGATGATGGAGGCCCGCCCGGCCTGAGACCAGAGAACGGTTCGAAAGGCCTAGGAAGACCTCGCATCGTGCGGCCGAGGCGTCCAGATGGATGCTAGGAATTTGGTCTCACCTCGCCACGCAACAACGCGCCCCATCGTCATGAAGAAACACACTCCTCAGCAACATCATGGCAAACCCTTACAAAGCACCGTTTCAGCTCTGGGCCATTCTCGGTAGTATCGCGTTGATCGTCGCGGTGGTCAATCTCATCGTGAGCCGAATTGCCGAAGGCCCACCCCCGCCTGATTCGGCGAACATCGGGCTCGGGATTGTCGCGCTCTCGCTCATTCCTTGCGGAGTTGCGGCTTACTATTTCTTCCTCATGAAAGCTCATTCGTCGAACTGATCACCCCCAGCCGTCCGCAGCGGTCACAATAAGGGGCGGGTTGCAGATCGAAAATGGAGGAGGTCAGTCGAGTTGTTGTTGGGATCGTCGCGGGATTGCTAGGTGCCAGTATGGCGGGCGCATTGGCCTACGCGATTTTTCGGCCCCGAATTGTTCAGCTCGAAGGAGCCCGCGAAATCGCCGAAGCTCAGCTCAGGCAAGTCGAGCAGTCCATCGACCAGGTGCACGCCCAAGCCGAGCTGAGTGCGAAGGCGGCGCTCCTCGCCAAGCAAGAAGAGATCGAGCGAGAGGTGCGCGAGCGCCGGGCGGCCCTGGATAAATTCGAGGCTCGCCTAACCCAAAAAGACGAAGTGCTCGATGAGCGCCGCGCCGCCGTCGATGCCAAAGAATCCGACCTCCGAGCTCAAGCTGCCCAGCTCGAAAAGCGGACGGACGAACTCAAGGCCGAAGCGCAGCGGGTTGAATCGGAGCTCCAGCGCGTTGCGGGTCTGAGCCGGGAGGAGGCCCGAGATCTTTACCTGAGCCGGATCGAGGCCGAGTTCTCTGAGTTCGCTCTTCGCAAAGCTCGCGAAGTCGAAGCGCGGTCGGCGGCGGAGCTTGAGCGCCAAGCTCGGCACCTCTTGGTGAGCACGATGGAGCGGACGGCTTCGCAGTACATCACAGAGGCCACGACCGCGGTGGTCACTCTCGCCACCGAAGACATGAAAGGCCGGATCATTGGACGCGAGGGGCGCAATATCCGGGCGTTTGAACAGGTCACCGGGACCGACTTGATCATCGACGAAACCCCCGAGGCCGCGGTGATCTCTTGTTTCGATCCGATTCGGCGTGAGACGGCTCGACTGACGCTCATGAACCTGATGCTCGATGGGCGAATTCATCCCGGGCGGATCGAAGAGGTCTATGAGCAGGCCAAGATCGAAATCGAGCGGATGATCGCCGAAGCGGGCGAACGAGCGGCTGACCGAGCGGGACTCGTGGGGCTCCATCCGAAGATTGTCGACATGATGGGTCGGCTTCGGTTTCGAACGAGCTATGCTCAGAACGTTCTCGATCACAGCGTCGAAACCAGCCAGATTGCGGCGATGCTGGCGGCTGAGCTCGGTCAGAATGTGGAGGTCGCCAAGCTCGCCGGATTCCTGCACGACATTGGAAAGGCGCTCGGCGAAGAGTGGGAGGGGCCCCACGCCATCACGGGGATGGAGTTTCTCCAGTCGCTGGGCGTCGCCGAGGCCGTAACCCACGCCGTGGGAGCTCATCACCGGGACATCGATCCCGAATCACCCGAAGCTCTTTTGGTGATCGTCGCCGACGCTCTCAGTGCCGCCAGACCCGGGGCTCGTCGCGAAAATCTGGACGCCTATGTCAAGCGCCTCGGCATGCTGGAGACGATTGCCAACAGTCACCCAGGAGTGGAGCGCAGCTACGCGCTCCAAGCGGGCCGCGAAATTCGGGTTGTGGTGAAGCCCGAAGAGATTGACGATCTTGCCGCCCGACGGCTCGCCCACGATCTCGCGCGAAAAATCGAGTCCGAAATGGAGTATCCCGGCCAGATCAAGGTGACGGTCATCCGAGAAACTCGCGCTTCGGACACTGCCAAGTAGTCACTTGCGGATACACTAGTCTTCATGCGACTGACGCACCTTGTTTCTTGCGCGGGTTGAGCGAGCAAGCTGGGCCCCACCCAGTTGGCGGACGTGCTCCGTCATTTGCCACGATCCAGCGATCCGAACCTCCTCGTCGGGATTGAAACCCGAGATGACGCGGGGGTGTTTTTGCTGTCCGACGGGCAAGCCTTGGTGCAAACAGTCGATTTCTTCACGCCGATCGTGGATGACCCTTACGCCTTTGGGGCGATTGCAGCCGCGAACAGTCTGAGCGACGTGTATGCGATGGGCGGGCGTCCGTTGACGGTCTTGAACATCGCCTGCTTCGATCCGGCTGCAGCTCCGCCTGAGATGTGGGCCGAGGTGTTGCGGGGTGCCTATGACAAGACGACGGAGGCGGGCGCAGTCGTCGTGGGGGGCCATAGCGTCGAAGACCCGCAGCCGAAGTTTGGAATGGCGGTTACGGGGCTTGTCGATCCTCAGAAGGTCTTTCGCAACGACCAGGCCGAGGTTGGGGATGAGATCTGGCTAACAAAGCCGCTCGGGGCTGGCATCGTCACCACCGCCGCAAAGCGCGACGCCTGCTCGCCCGAGGAGTTGGCCGCCGCCATCGAATGGATGCAAACGCTCAATCGAGCGGCTTGCGAGCTGGGGCAAGCCGCCGGATGTCGGTGCGCCACGGACATCACCGGCTTTGGGCTCGCGGGCCACCTTTTCAATATCGCTCGGGCTAGCCGAGTGACGGTGGAGTTGCAGGCGTCGCAGCTCCCGCTTTTGCCGGGGGTGATGAGAATGATTGCCGACGGCATGACGACTGGCGGAGCCCGAAAAAACCAAGCCTTCTTGGGCGAAGCCTTCGAGTTCGATGCGGGGGTCGATCCCGCCTTGCAGCACGTCATTTTGGACCCCCAGACCAGCGGCGGACTCGCACTCTTTGTTCGACAACCGATCCCGGGTGCCACCCGAATTGGTCGGGTGGTCGAAGGCGAACCGAAGATCGTCGTGCGGCCTTAGATCTGCCAGGCGTCGGCGGCAAAATGCCGCTCCCCGTCGGTGTCGATGAGCTCTCCGAGCTCGCCGATTCCGGCCGCGACGACGCGTCGCCCCGAACTGGATCGATACGATTTTCCCGGCGTCGCGTCAAGTGCGGTCCAGGCAGCTTTCAGCTCCGCCCAGTCGGTGGGGATCGGGGTTGCCGACCAAGCATCCAAGAGCGCCCGAGCGCAAGATTCAGGATCGGGAGCGGCGCCCCTGACTTGAAGGAGGCTGACGGCTCGATCGGCGATCTCGGAGGGAAACTCTGTCCGGCGCAGGTTGATGCCCACCCCCAAAAGCAGAGCCGATTCACCGGGGGCGACGGGGCGATTTTCCGCTAGAATTCCACCGACTTTTCGTCCTTCGGCGACCAGATCGTTCGGCCATTGGACTTCGATCTCCAGCCTCTCAGCGGCCAGCACGGCTAACCTCATGCCGACGAGCCAAGGGGCCGGATGCCCTTGGGCTCGAGGGTCAAAGAGGGACAGGCAGAGGTCTTCACCCGGCGAATCCAGCCAAGCTCGGTCGAGTCGTCCCCGGCCAGCGGTCTGGTGGCGGGCGAGAATCGCAAGCGCCTGGTGGGTGTTTTTTAAGCTCGACGCCAAAAGGTCTTGGGTGGACGATGTCTCGTCCACGATGTCAAGAGGAATCAAAGAGGGTCCCGCTCGAACTCAAGGTGAAACGGGAGCGACGGCGCGGAGTGCGTCAGCATGCCCACTGAGATGAGGTCAACCCCGGTCGCGGCGAATTGGGCGACCGTCTCCAGGCTCACCCCGCCGCTCGCTTCAAAGCTGCATCGGCCGCGATGCTTCAGAACCGCCTCGCGCATCGAAAAAGGGTCCATGTTGTCGAGCATGATGATGTCGGCTCCGGCGGCCACGGCCTCATCGACCTGCTCCAGGGTCTCGCATTCCACCTCAATCTTCACCGTATGGGGGGCTGACCTTTTGGCACGTCGAACCCCTTCCGAGACTCCGCCGAGAGCCATTAAGTGGTTGTCTTTCAGCATGACTCCGTCATAGAGCCCGCGGCGATGGTTGGTGCCTCCGCCGCACCGGACGGCGTACTTTTGGAGCGAACGCATCCCCGGGATGGTCTTGCGGGTGTCGACAATTTTGGCTTGCGTTCCTTCGACGGCGTCGACGAACTTGCGGGTCAGACTCGCCGTTCCACTCAGCAGCATCAGGTAGTTCAGGGCCGAGCGCTCTTTCGCGACAATCGCCGCCGAATAGAACCGCCCCTCAAGAACTCGGGTGCCTCGCTCAACGCGGTCTCCATCGGTGCGGAGCACCCGAATCCCCAGATCGGGTCGGGGCTCTTCGGGGCGAAGGAGCCAATGGGCGATCCCGAGGCCGCAGACCACGCCGCTGGCTTGGGCTTCGATGTACCAAGACGTGATGTGCTCAGGGTCTAAGCATGCTCCGGAGAGGTCCCCATTTCCGAGGTCCTCCATAAAGCTGTTCCAAGCCATCTGCTCCCACTGGTCGGGGGCCGGCAGATTCCAACCGTTCATGCTGCTCGTTCAATCTCCAATCCGCATCGGGCGGCGATCTCGTCGATCAGGGTTTCATAAGGGACTTCGAGTCCATTACGGGTCCAGCCGACGGGAACCTTGAGCTTACCAGCTACCAGGTGGGCAACGGGTTTGATCGTGACGTGCCCTCGATCTAGCTCAAGAACGACCCGGTCTTGGGCTCGCCAAGAGATTTTTTGGACTTGCAGATATCGAATGCGCCGGGTCGGCGCGCCCGGGGAGATGATCTCGAAGTCCTCTTCATAGAGGCTATATTCTTGGGCGAGAGCCTGTCGCCGCGCGAGCTGGGCGAGGGCAGATTTTCCCACGCCCAGCACCATGCCCGCGGCGTCGCGCAGGTCGCGGCCCAGGGTTCGTTCCCCCTCGCGCTGGAAGAGGCTCCGGCCTTTGCGCTTGGCTTCGTCGAGTCCGTCGGGCCGGCTGTCATCGATCCAGCGCAACACTTCGCCGGGGGCATATCGGATTCGCTCGGTCATTGTGGGTTCACCTGAAGGGTCCTTACGATGCGCACGGCCCAGAAGGTGCAATCGCGAATCGGATTAGAGCTTCAGATCGACAATTCCACTCACGCCGACGCCGTCGACTCGGTTGATCCCTTTGGTCACATCGATGCTGGAGACCGGGATCATGGCTCGGATTCGAATCTCCTTACCGAAGAGGTCGACTTCCGGCGAGGCCACGGCTTGGACCTTTTCGACGGCGGATTTCGGGCCCATTACTTGGGCGGCCCCAATCGCGCTGCTTTTTCCGACTCCGACCGAAAGGATCGGGACGACCTTGGTAGTCATCGTCGCAGTGTCTTTGTGCTTGACGAGCTTATTCAGCTCGCGATTAATGTCCGGTCCGAACTGCTTGACGGCGGCGCCCACTCCCACGACTTTGATGACTTGCTTGATCTGGGGCGCGGCGAGCGCGGAAAGAACGACAACGCATGCGCCCACGGCGGCGACGCGGATCCAAGTTTTCTTTGCCATGCTTTCAGGATACACGAAGCGCCCGAAAAGAGAACGGGCTCCAGGATTTCCTGGAGCCCGTTCTCAGTCACGAACCGATCTGTTTAGAATCGGATCGAGAGTTGGGTGCTGATCAGGCCGCCTCGGTATCGGTTTTGACCGCCCGGGATGCCGAAGCCGAAGTTGTTCATGTTGTCGAGATCGCTGTGTTGCCAGCGGATCTTGAGCATGCTGTTGTTGCTCAGGTTGTAGCCCAAGCCCAGCGTGAACCATCGTTGCTTCGGATCGGCGACGACCGGCAGATCGAAGACGACATCCTCATAGCTCGCCATGACGCTCCAATTCGAGTTGAGTTGGAAGTCGGCTTGTGCGATGATGGAGTTGTAGTTGTTGTCTTCGGTGGCGTTGCTGACACCGGTGTAGAACTTGCCCTTGGCCGAAAGCTTGAACTGCGGCGAAACGTTCAGCCAGAGTCCAGCCATCACGCCTTCGACGTCGTTCGGGTTGTGCCAGATGCCGAATCGGCCCCAGCTGCCCGGTGCAACGTAGTTCTCTTCGACTCGCTCATAGCCAGCGTAGAGACCCCAGTTGCCGCCATCGTAGTTGGCCTTAGCAAACCAAGCAGCGTTGTCGCTGTCGATTTGGGTGTCGGTGTTGTACATTTGGTCCGACTTGTTGTAGCCGACGCCGACGGTGAAGTTGCTGAACTTGAGGTTCAGGTCAGCACCGTAGACTGCGGTTCGGTTTCGAGCCGGAGCTGCGAGAACCGTGTTGCTGTCGAGCCAGAGGTAGGCGAGATCGAGGCTACCCATGTCGCCGACCGGAATGTTCAGGCGAACACCCATGCTTTGGTCGACCATGACGCCCGACATCATCGGATTGAGGTCGGTGCCGTTGGTGCTGTTTCGATCGCTGTTTCGACCGGCCCAAGCGTGGAGTTGGGTCTTGCCGAAGCTGAACTTCAGCAAAGCGCCGTCCATGGTCCACTCGCCGCTGTCCCATCGCTCGTTGTCGAAGGCCTCGGTGTAGTCGGTTCGCTTGTACAGGTACTTGTTGATCATGTAGCCTTGTCGGCCGATCGTTGCGTTGAACGGCAGGCCAGCCAGGCTGGTGTCGAACATGACCTTAAAGTCTTGGAAGTAGACATCGCCGCTGCCCGTGTCGCTGAAGCCAGCGCCAAGGTTTTGGCTGCTTTGGGTGCCGAAGGCACCGCCGGTCAGCATGTTGCCGGCCACGAGGGTGGCTTGCCATTGCGGACCTTCATCGTTGGTGCCAGTGAAGCGGAATGCAGCTTCGTGGAGGATCGAGAGATCTCGATTTGCGCCCACGGATTGGCCTGCATAGCTGCCTCGACCCACGCCCGTCAGTCGACCGGTGTTGGTCATACCGAACGAACCGTCGGTGCCATAGCCGCCGAGCACGAGGAGGTTCGCATCGCCGTGGATGTCCACAGCCGGCTTTCGCTTCTCGAGAGCTTCGACTCGCTTGGTCAGGTCAGCGAGGTCCTTCTTCATGCCATCGACGTCAACGCCGAGAGCAGCCAGATCCTTTTCGAATCGGGCGGCGCCCTCTTGGAGCGTCTTCACGGCATCGCCCCAACCCTTCATGCCATCGACTTGCGATTGCAGAGCGGCCAGTTGGTCGCGGAGGGCCTTCAGGTCATCCGGCGAAGCCATGCTGCCATCGATCTTCTCTTGGAGCGCCTTCATTTGCGCATCCATGCCGTCCATGGCGCCCTTCATCTTCATCCAAAGAGCGTTCAGGGCGACAGCCACTTCGTAGCGGCTCATCGGTCGCGGACCGCGGTAGAGGCCATCTGGGTAACCCACGAGAACGCCTTCGCGCTTCAGGTTGCTCAGGGCTTCCGATGCCCAGTGTCCGTCCGGAGTATCCGGGAAGTTATCTTGAGCCACGGCCGGCAAAGCCAGCGTAGCACCGAGCGCTAAAATCAGCGCGTACTTGAGTGTAGACTTCATGTCTGCTCAGTTCTCCTAATGTTTTATGTCTGGGCAGAACGGGACGAACTGAACGCGATCCACTCGGCGGGATCAAAGTCTCACAACTATCCTTGAGTTTCCTATGAGCCTTCGAAGTTGCCTATTGATCTTGCTCGTCTTCCGCATCCTGCATGGACGATGGAGCCTCACTTAGAGTGAGACTAAGTTCAGTATGCCAGGAAATCGAACGGATTTCAAGCGTTTTTCCCAGAAATTTTGCGAATGTGAGTCTTTCGCCCTGTTGCGCCTTCGCTTCAGGCTGAATCTCCCGCTCAATCCTTCGATCGCGACGCTGGGTCCGCCATCGCCGATTCGAGCGTCCTGAGCTTACGGTCCACGTTCTGGACGTACAGAAACAGGCCGAACCAGACGAGAATCGGCGGCACCATGGCCAAAATCATCCACATTTCCATTGGTCACCTCCCATTGGAGTTCAAGTTGGCCGACCCGGACCCGCATCCGATAGAGGAGCACGGCCAGGCCCACCAGCATCGCAAAGACTGAGATCAATCCCAGGCGATAGGCGCTATCAAATCCGCCTTGAGCGATGGTGTTCGACGGGTGAAAAGACTCTTTTGTGATGTGCGGGAGCCTCGGATAGACAAAGATCAGATAGATCGCCGGCACAAGGGCCGCCACCGAATAGGACGCCGAAACCGCCGCCCGACGACGCTCATCCCCAATCGCCGCTCGCAAGATCAGGCCGACCGCCAGAATCAAGAGCACCATCAAAAACGACGTCTGGCGTGGGTCCGATTGCCACCAAGTCCCCCATTGGACCTTGCTGAACAAGATCCCGGTCGCCATGGTCAAGGCTCCGAAAAGGGCCCCGAGTTCGACCGTCGCGGCATGTCGAACGTCGAGTTGAGGGGACCGAGTTCGAAGCACCTGAATCCCCTGCCAGGCCGCCAAGAAGACCAAGCCGCTGGTCATAAAGGCGCACGGCAAGTGAAAAAAGATGATTCGAGCCAAATCGGGTTCTCGAAACCCTTTTGCCGGGGGCAGAACGAACGTCAAGACCGTGGCCACGGCCATCCCCAGAAGAAGCACCCCTCGAGCGAAGGTCATTCCGACCTCCAGACAGCGCCTGCCAAGACCGGGCCGAGTCCGCCGAGTGCCACCGCATATCCTGCGAGTCCCACAAGACATTGAATACCCCCAACGAGGCTTCCTTCGCCAAAGCACACGCGAAAGAGACCCACTCCGAGCGCAATTTGAGGCAACAAGAGAGCCCCCGCCATCGCTCCTGCCAGAATCCAGCGATTGCTTGCGCCCATCACCATCGCCGAGCAGAGGCTCATCGCGCTGCTCAGCGAAGCCGCCTGGACCCCCAAGCCGAGCCCATAAAGCCAAGCCACTTCCACCGGTCGGCCCACCAGACCCGAAAAAAGGACCCCCAAAACGACCGACGTCAGCATCATCTGAAAGAAGTTGTACAGCGCCTTGCCGGTAAAGATCGCCTCGGGAGAGGCCATCAGTCGCAGCAGACTGAACGTGCCTTGCTCTTCTTCGACCAAGAACGTTCGAGGCAGGGCAACCACCGCCGAAAAAAGGAGCGTTACCGAGAGCATTCCCGCCGCGAGCGATTCACTCGGGCGCTGGCCAAAGCTCGATAGGCCGATAGCGACCACGGCCAAGACACTGAACATCCCGGCGGTAAAGAATCCGTTGCGAGCCCGGGATTCGGTCCGAAGCTCCTTGCGAAAGACGGCCCAGCTAGGGTTCATCGAGCCTCACCTCCAGGTTCGCCCAGCGCCGATCGGCCGGGTCGTTGGTCGCGAGAATCACCGCCCCGGTCTCTAGTTGAGCCTGAAGCACCCGGCCCAAGATCTCTTGTCCTCTTTCGTCAAGGCTCGCACTGGGCTCATCGAGCATCAGGACGGCTGGGCGGGATTGGATCGCAAGAGCCAGCTTCAGCCGGGCCCGCATCCCGGTCGAATATTGACCTGCGAGCTGATCTTGGGCCGAACTGAGCCCGACTTCGTCGAGAATCTCCATTCTTGGATCGGGTAGGCACCGGGTCTCGGACGCGAACTGAAGATGCTCCCGAGCCGAAAGGGTCGGATAGACCGACAGGTCCAGGGCGCTGTAACCCCATGTGGAGCGAAGGACCGACCCTTCGCTTGGTTCCAAAAGGCCCGCGAGCACACGAAGGAGGGTCGATTTTCCGCTCCCGTTGGAGCCGAGCACCGCCAAGCAATCGCCCGCCTTGAGCTCGAATTCAAAGTGGCGAAAAATCCAGCGCCATCCGAAGCGCCTCCCCAAGTTTTTCGCCTCGATCACATCCAGAGTATGGCCGCTTCGGTGATGGCGCGGTTGGACGGGGGTTCGGGGGGTGAGGAGAGTGGGCCGGGTAATCTGGGTCTGGGTGTGCGGGGATGGGTCGTCCCATCCGGTCCCGCCGAACAGATTGATGACCATTACCGAAATCATGCAGTACTTGCCGCATCGATACCCGATGCTGTTGGTCGATCGCGTCTTGGAGGTCGTCCCAGGCAAGAGTTGCCGCGGCCTCAAAAACGTGACGATGAATGAAGCCTTTTTCCAAGGGCATTACCCCGACATGCCGATCATGCCCGGAGTCTTGATCATCGAAGCGATGGCGCAAGCGGCGGCGGTCATGCTCCTCAGCGCGCCGGAGCATCGAGGCAAAGTGCCGGTCATCGGCGGAATTGATGAAGTCAAGTTTCGGCGACCGGTGGTCCCTGGGGACACGCTGATCTCCGACACCGAGCTCATCTTCTTTCGCAGCGGCATCGGGAAATTCAAAGCTGTGGGCACCGTGGAGGGCGAGATTGTTGCCCAGATGGAGATGACCTTCAAGCTCATAGGCAAGGATTAACGTGGCAAAAATTCACCCAACTTCGGTGGTCGAGTCGGGCGCCCAGCTCGCCGACGATGTGGTTGTCGGCCCGTTTTGCTTCGTCGAGGCGGGGGTTGAGCTCGGCCCTGGGTGCTGGTTGGATTCGCACGTCACGATCAAATCCGGCACCACACTCGGCGCGCGAAATGTCGTCGGACAAGGAGCGATCTTAGGCGGCGACCCCCAAGATCGAAAATATAAGGGCGAGCCGACCTTCCTTCGCATCGGCGATGACAACGTTTTTCGTGAGTACGTCACGATCCACCGTGCCACTGGCGAAGGGCTCACGACGACGGTCGGAAATCGCTGCTATCTGATGGCATTTTGTCACCTGGGACACAACGTCACGCTGCATGACGACATCACGATGGCCAACAACGTCGGAGTTGCGGGGCATGTGACCGTCGAAAATCTTGCCAACATCGGCGGCATGACCGGCATCCACCAGTTTGCCCGCATCGGCCAGGTGGCGATGGTCGGCGGAATGAGCCGCATCGTTCGCGATGTGCCCCCCTATATGCTGGTCGAAGGGGCCGAACAGACCGTCCATGACATCAACGCTGTCGGACTTCGCCGCATCGGAGTGACCAGCGAGTCAAGGCTCGCGTTACACAAGGCGTGCAAGCTCCTTTTCAAGTCTCAACTCGGCCTTACGAACGCGATCGCGACCGTCCGGCGAGAGGTCAAGTCCACCCCCGAAGTCGAAGTCCTGATCGCCTTCGTCGAACGCCTTTTTCACGGCAAGAACGGTCGGGGCGACCAGCGGTAGCCCCTTACCCGCCGCCCGAGCGGGGTCGAGGCTCCGTTCGGATCGGCCGCCAAGCCGCGTCGCCGCCTTCGAGCCCCCACTGGGCATTGAAAAACCCTGCCCCGCGAACGCCCTCAAGCCCCAGAGCCAACCCTTCGGCGCCGATGACGATCCAATCGGGGAAAGCGACTCCGCTGGTCCAGATGAGGAGACGCTCGGCCATGCGGTTTCCAGCGACGCCGGTGCCCGCGATCACGCCCACCAAATTGCCGGGAGAATCTTGTCGGGGCTGGATGAAGAGAGTGGCGAGTTCAGGCCCTTCGACGGAGCGGCGACCGACGGTGACCCGCTCGCGACGAACCTGAAGGGGCGATCCTGAAAGCATCTGCGCCCAAGAACCGTTGGACTGCGCGTGGCCGTACAGCAGGACGTTTCGCCCCCGATATCGCTTTGGATCGAAGTCGCGGTCGCGAACGATGTCCACGCTGCCGTTGCCTCGGTAGTAAAACGATTCGGCGTGATAGCGCGCGGTCTGCCAGTTCCAAGCGGTCTCTTCGGGAGTCCCGGTCGTTCCTACGACCATCACGAACCGCTTGTCGAGGACCTCTTTGAAAGGCCCGCCAAATCCGGCTCGCTTTTCGACACCCTCTGGTGCTGGCCGAGAAGCCCAAACTCCTTCTCGCCATTGATAAGTCATGGGGCGGCTCGGTCGAGGAACCCGGATCTGAGTTCCGTCCAGGCTGATCGTGGTGCCCGGCGTCATCCCCTTAAGATCGAGCGTGATCACAGCGACATTCTCCGTATTGACGACCCACGAGGTGCCGCGTCGCCGAGCATCGAAGCGGGCGAAGCTCATCGGAATCTGGGCTTGCTCCACGGTGATCCAGCCTCGCTGCCCTTCGATCGTCGGGTTCGCGGTGGAGAAGGTGATCCGCTCGGTGGTCGCAGGATCGGGTAAGCGAGCGTTCTTGAAGACCTCAAACATCGCGGGCCAGTCCATACACTCGTTGCCCCACCAGTGCCCGGCCCCGGCTTGTTCGTGGTACGTCAGGTCGGGATGGAAGGTGCGCAGGGCTTCGCGCATCGTGCGAGCTTCGCGCACGGGGACGTTGTCATCGGCATCGCCGTGCAGGATGAAAAGTCGCTGGCCGAGGGTATTTCGGACGAGCTGGAGGGTGTCGCTCGGGTTGTTGGCCCGCTCTAACAGCTGAGCGACGGGGTCATCGCCGAGTCGCCGCTGTCCGCCCGCATAGCTAAAGAAGCTCACCCAGCCCGCACTCGGCCCGACGGCGGCGAACTTGCCGGGATGCGTCAATCCGAGGTGCCACGTGCCGTGGCCGCCCATCGAATGGCCGGTGACGACGGTCCGAGCGGGGTCGTGCGCAAACGCCTTTTGGCCGATCCGCCAGACTTCGAGGCCGTCTTTCCGACCGATCTCCTCCCAGTCGAATCCAAAGGGCCGCCGATTGGTGGGGCACAAGATCGTCCCCCAATCTTTGGCTTGATAAGCGGCGGCTTGGCTGGTCGCTTCGACGCTCGCTCCGTGCAGGCTCAGAATGAGCGCATTGTCGGTCGACGGTTTTTGGGCCGGGACGACGCTGAAGTACTGCACGCTCCCATCGATTTCGCTGACGAACGTGCGCTTGTGGGTGGCGAGGGGTTCTTTGACCTGCAGCGGGATGGTCCGGCGATCGAGGGTCTCTCGTTCCCGGTCTGTCGACCGGGCGAGTTCAAGCGAGAGGGTCTGTTCGGCTGCGGCGGGCCGAGTCGCGGCGAAGGTGAAGCCGACCTTGCGCACCGACCATGCGGGGATCGCTGGCAACGGCGTCACTCGGGCGACGCTGGAACCCAGGCGAGCCGACAACACGAGATTCGTGAGGTTTTCGGACGTGGCATTGCGCACGACCACTGCCCCGAAAAGGTCGCCGTCCGAACTCGTCAACGGGTCGGGCAAAGTGGGGTCGCCTAGGTCGAGATCAATCGCCTTTTCGACCGGAACCAGGCGGGCCTTCAGCTGCCCCCGGGCGATGGCAAAAAGGAACGAGTTCTTGCCCGCCTTCAACTGAACTGGCAATCGTAACCAGCCATAAGAATAGATGTCCCCAGCTCGGGGCTCGTCGTTGACATACACCATCCCATGGCCAGCCGCTTCGAGCCAATAGGCCCCGGCTTGGGGCACCTCAACTTCGGAATACAAATACGCTCCGACCAGATTTTGGCCCTGAAAGACTCCATTTTCGCCAGCGGAGACAGCTTGCCAAGCTGGGGATGAGCCCGTTGGGACCGGCACAATCAGCCCTTCGATGGGCACCTTGAAATCCTGCCGGGCTCGCTGGAACTGAATCAGATCGGTCGGCACGGGGACTCGGCCCCCACGCACCACTTGCCCCACGGCGAAGCCTTCGCGAATCTCAATCGGCTCCGCCCTCGACATAACGGAGGACAAGCTCAAGAGGGCGAGAGGAGACATCCAACGGGCCTTCAACATGCCCCTCAGATTACCGGGTCTGTGGCCTCGTCCTGCCGACGACTCTCAAAGGGAATTTGTTGATTCTTGACATCCCCGCGCCCCGGATCGGCCTTGAATCCGTTACAGTGAATGGATGAATCCCGCAAAATCCTTGGTCATCAGCGCGATCTTGGTCTTCGGCAGCACCCTGGTCATTCAGGCGCAGTCGCCGTCTGACCGGAGCCAAACTCAGTCCAACATGAGGCAGCTGGCACTCGGGTCCTTGGCGTACGCGGCGGATTACGATTTGATCTTGCCGGCGGCTACGTCGAGCCGTTCGGTGGCGTTTTGCATTCTCCCCTACGCGAGGTCGCTCGATCTTTGGCGCCCGGTGGGACAGGTTTCAGGAGTCACCGAGTTCAACTTGGCGATGGCAGGCGTGGACACCAACCACGTCGACATCACACCGACCTTGGTCCTGTTCTATCAGTCCAAGCCGGATGCCGACGGCATTCGAGCCGTCGCTCAACTCGACTCCGCAGTCAAGGAACTGAGCCCGGCTGCTTGGGAGAAAGCGAGTCGCGATCTAAAAGGAAAGTTCCCGAAGGGAGCTTCGCGGATGTTGCCCCGAACCTGGGGATTCGGTCAGGTCCCTGCGGACTTCAGGAGCAAAAAGTAGTTTGCTCGGGCCCCTGAGGCGACGCCTTGAGGGCCCGAATTCACTTATCCGACGGAGCCTTCGAGGCTCACGCCCAGGAGCTTTTGCGCCTCGACGGCAAACTCCATCGGCAGCTCTCGGAAGACGTCTTTGCAGAACCCCGACACGATCATATTGACCGCGTCTTCGGTGGGAATCCCGCGCTGATTCATGTAGAAGATCTGGTCTTCGCCGACCTTGCTCGTGCTGGCTTCGTGCTCAACGGTCGCACTCGGGTTCTTCACCTCGATATACGGGAAGGTGTGGGCCCCACATCGGTCCCCCATCAGCATCGAATCGCACTGGGAATAGTTGCGGGCGCCTTCGGCTCCGGCGTTGATCTTGACCAGGCCGCGATAGGTGTTTTGTCCATTGCCCGCGCTAATTCCTTTGGCGACAATGGTCGACTTCGTGCGCTTGCCGATATGAATCATTTTCGTCCCGGTGTCGGCTTGTTGCTTATTCGCCGTCAGTGCGACTGAATAGAACTCTCCGATCGAGTCATCGCCTTTCAAGATCACACTCGGATACTTCCACGTGATCGCCGAGCCAGTTTCAACTTGAGTCCACGTGATTTTGCTTCGAGCCCCTTCGCATTTTCCGCGCTTGGTGACGAAATTAAAAATGCCACCTTTGCCGGTTTTCGGATCGCCCGGATACCAGTTTTGCACGGTGCTGTACTTGATGGTGGCATCGTTCAGAGCGACAAGTTCAACCACCGCGGCATGAAGCTGGTTTTCGTCGCGCATCGGCGCGGTGCAACCCTCAAGGTAGCTCACGAAGGAGCCCTCTTCAGCGATAATCAGAGTGCGTTCAAATTGACCCGTTTTGGCTTCGTTGATCCGGAAATACGTGCTGAGCTCCATCGGACATCGCGTATTTTTGGGGATGTAAACAAATGACCCATCGGAGAAGACTGCGCTATTCAGCGTTGCGTAATAGTTATCTGAATAGGGAACCACTGAACCCAAGTACTCTTTGATGAGTTCGGGATGATCTTGGATCGCTTCGCTCATCGAACAGAAGATGACGCCGACCTCCCGTAGCTTGTCCTTGAAAGTTGTTGAAACACTCACGCTATCAAAGACCGCGTCGACCGCTACCCCTGCCAGAATTTTTTGCTCATGCAAGGGGATTCCCAGCTTTTCAAACGTTCGAATGAGTTCAGGATCTGCTTCGTCGAGACTATTCAACTTGGGCAGATTTTTGGGAGCTGAGTAGTAGCTAATTTCCTGAAGGTTTGGATACTCGTACTGAACGTTCGGCCACTTCGGTTCTTGCATTGTTTGCAAGTGTCGATACGCCTTGAGCCTCCATTCGAGCATCCATTCGGGCTCGTTCTTCTTGGCGCTCAGCGCCCGGATGACATCTTCGTTCAACCCGGGAGCAAAGGTCTCGGCTTCGACGTTGGAAACGAAGCCTTCTTTGTACTCTCGGTCGGCCCAAGCCTCTAGCAGCAGATCGTGCTCGCTCTTTTCTTCGAGCGTCGCATTCGTATTTTCGTTTTGCATGATCGTTCCCGCTGGCGTCCACCTGGGAGACCCAGCATCACGCCCGCGCACCTTTCTCTACGCCTCTCGATCATACCTCATTCTGTATTTTTCGGTCAGGAATCCAGGCGTTCGGGTACAGTTTGGGGATGGTCCCTGCATTGTTGGGTGTCGTGATGGGCCAGGCCCGCACCGCTCCGGCTCCGCCCACCCCGCCCAAGCCCAAGCCGATCCCGCACGTTCAAGTGCCGGTTCGGCAGAGTAGTTTTCAGCTTGGGGCGCCTTTGCCCGGGCTTCCCTCCGTCGTCTTGGATACGAAGAACAATGGGTGGGGCCTCGCCCAGCAGACGGCGCGGGCGCGCAACCTCCAGGGCCGTATTCTCTGGGTGGACGGCACCGCCAATCTGGAGCGCGTCGGTTCCGAAGAGAAGATCGTGAACCTGGTTCGCCGGGTGAAAAACGTCGGATTCAACACGATTGTCTTTGATGTGAAGCCGATCGTCGGATTCACGCTTTATCCGAGCCAGCTCACCGAAAAGATCACCGAATGGCGCGGCCAGAAGCTCGACAAGTCGTTCGACCCGCTCGCGGTGATGGTCCGCGAATGCAAGCGACACAACATTCCTCTTTATCTGAGCCTGAATGCGTTCAGCGAAGGGCACCGCATGACCCGGCAAGGCTGGGGCTATCAGCATCCCCAGTTTCAGACCGTCCAATACGATCCGATTCCGACTCTTCGCAGTGGGCAAGACGCCGAGTCCTGGATCGAATATCAAGTCAACCCGGCACGTAACGAGATTCGTCCCGGCACGATCGCCGCCTACACCTCGCGGCCCCCGTTTGCGATTCCCGATCAGAGCGATGCGGTGGTGGTCGACCGAGACGGCATCGTTCGCGGGCGTCGGGATGTGAACGGCCTGCCGACGGTTCCCCGAGGCGGCAGCATGCTCGTGGCCCTCGACCGCAAGTCGATGGACTTTTTGCTCGACCACGCCTACATCGGCGACCGACTCCGGTTCGACCTGGTCCCTCGATTCCGCCCGATCAGCGAGAATCAGACTCAGTGGCCGCTCATGATGAACCCTCATCAGCCCGAGGTTCAGCAGCGCGCCTTGAGCTTTATTGAGGAGCTCTTGACGAACTACGACGCTCAAGGGATCGTTTTTGACGACCGGCTCCGGTACGGCGGGCTCAATGCGGACTTCAGCGAATACACCCGCGCTCAGTTCGAGAAGTTTGTCGGGCGGCCTGTGCAGTGGCCGGACGACGTGTTTCGGTTCACCACAAGCCCCGGGCTCGAAGAAGGGCTCCGACCGGGCAAGTATTACGATGTCTGGCTGACCTGGCGCGCCCAAACTCTGACCAATTGGGTGATCGACGCGCGAAATCTCATCGACCGGCTCAAGCCCGGCACGCAGTTTGGTATCTATGCCGGGTCTTGGTATGGCGAATACACCAAGTTCGGGGCGAACTTTGCCTCGCCGAATTTTCAGGCCGGATTCGCCTTCATGACGCCCGAATATCAGCAAACCGGATTCGCCCATACCCTCGACTTCTTGATCACCGGTTGCTACTATCCCGTGGCAACGATCACCGAGGCGATGGAGCGGGGCCTGCCCACCGGGCGAACGGTCGAAGCGGCGGGCCAGCTCAGCAACCGAGTTGCCCGTGACAAGACCTGGACCTACGCGGGGATCATGCTGAACGATTACAAGGACCAGCCCCGCCAATTCGAGCGGGCTCTGCAGGCAGCGACCGCCTCGACGCAAGGCGTGATGGTGTTCGACCTTTCGCACGACATCGATACGTTTTGGCCGTCGCTGGAGCGAGCGTTTCGCCAGCCACGAGTCTCGCCCAACTCAGTCCCCGGGTTGCTCGATGACGTTCGGAAGCGGCGCAAGGCGCTCGACGCTATGGGCACCAAAGACGGCGCAACTCCGATTCGAGAAGGGGCCGCCGGTACGGGCCACTAGGCTCAAAAGCGGGGACTGGGTATAATCTCGCCTGGCTTCGAGAAACGCTCGGAGCTGTTTGTTGGACCGGCTGGGACGCTTCCACCCTTTGTTCGGCCCGATGATCTCGCGGGGTGCGCATTGACGCCGACCCCGAGAGAACTTGGAGAAGACCATGGCAAAGAAAATTTCAAGCATCATTAAGCTCAATATCCCGGCTGGAAAAGGAACTCCGGCCCCGCCGGTTGGCCCCGCGCTCGGTCAAGCCGGCATCAACATGATGGAGTTCCTCAAGAAGTTCAACGAAATGACGGCTCCGCAGATGGGCTTCGTCTTGCCGGTGGAGATCACCGTTTTCGAAGATCGCTCCTACAGTTTTGTCGTGAAGCAACCGCTCAGTAGCGATCTGATCAAGCGAGCGGCCGGAATCGAGAAAGGCGCTGGCAATCCGCTGAAAGAGAAGGCGGGTACCCTCACCCGAGACAAACTTCGCGACGTCGCCAAGCTCAAAATGGCCGACCTCAATACCAACGACGAAGAGATGGCCATGCGCATCATCGCCGGGACCGCCCGTTCGATGGGCGTCCGCATCGAAGACTAACCCCGCAAAAGGCCTAGATCGACGAACCGTTCCGGCGGTTCGTCGGTCTGAAGGAGTAGGGGCTTTTTGCCACCATCAATTGAGATGAATGCGATTCGTCGGAGTGGTTGGTTTTTCGGACTGTTCGCCTTGAGCGTGCTCGGTCACGCCACGGGCGGCCCCGATTCTGAGGCGCACGGCCCCAGCCAAAACATCGCCGACGCAATGCGGTCGGCAGCGGGCGCCGAGATCGCCTTTCTGCCAGCCGGAATGCTCAAAGACAAGGGCGACGCCGCGAACCTGGCATCCTGGCTCCAATTCCCGACGGACGAGGTGGCCGTGGTTTCACTCCGGGGTGCCCAAATCAAGCTGGCGCTGGAGCGGAGCGTTTCCCTCTTCCCATCGCCCAACTCGAGCTTCCTGCAAGTGAGCGGCCTCCAGGTGACTTTCTCCCGCTCGGCACCGGCGGACCGTCGAATCCAATCCGTCACCGTCGGCGCAGCCGCCCTCGACGAAGGCCGGACGTACTCGGTCGCGATGCCCTTCACCCTGGCCCGCGGAGGATTAGGCTACTTCAAGGTCTGGGACCGCAACCAAATCACTCGAACGCTCGCCGGGACGTCGCTGGAGTCACTTGTCCGGGGCAAACCGAGCGAGAATTCCGCCCCCCGCTGGACCGTCGGTTCTTAATTCCAAATCCCGGATCGCAAGCCAACTCGGGGCCTCCCGTTCCTGCCGTATACTGAGGGCCAGTTTCTTCACATGGATTCGGGGCGGCAGGTCTATACGTTTCTTTTCACCGACGTCGAGGGGAGCACTCGGCTTTGGGAGCGCTATCCCGCGCCCATGAACCGGGCCTTGCAGCTTCATGACGCGATTTTGCGCGAGTCGATTGGGGCCCGGGGTGGTTCGGTCTTTAAGACGATGGGCGACGCATTTTACGCCGTCTTCCCGGACTCGGCTTCAGCGATGGGGGCGGCATCAGAGGCCCAGCAAGCCCTTCTCGCTCGGACCGCAGAGGGCTCATTTGGGCCGCTCCGAGTTCGCATGGCGATCCACACCGGGGTCGCTTACGCTCGAGAAGACGACTACTTCGGCCCAAGCTTGAATCGACTGGCTCGGCTCCTCGCGGTCGGACATGGGGGCCAGATCCTGGTTTCGGAGGATGCCTTCGAGTCGTTGTCGGGGCCACTGCCCGTTGGAACAGAGCTCCTCGAACTCGGGCCCCATCGGCTCCGGGACTTTGACGAGCCCGAGTGGATTCGCCAGCTGAACTACCCGTCGATGCCGGAGTCGTTCCCTCGACTCAAAACGCTCGACGCGATGCCGAACAATCTGCCTCGGGAGGTCTCTTCCTTCATCGGGCGCGAAGTCGAGGTCCGCGAAGTGCGGCGACTGGTGGCCGCGAATCGACTCGCGACTCTGACTGGATCGGGAGGCTGCGGCAAGACGCGTTTGGCGATCGAGGTGGCGGGCGAGTTGCTGGGGAAGTTCGAGGACGGAATTTGGTTGGTGGAGTTCGCCCCCCTTAGCGATGCTCCTCTGGTCGCTCCGGCGATCGCACGAACCCTCCAGATCGGCGAAGACCCCACGCTGCCGACCTTGGAAGTCCTTCGAAAGGCATGCGCCGAGCGCGAATTGCTCTTGATCCTGGACAATTGTGAACACCTCATCCAAGAGAGTGCGGCAATAGCCGACGCCCTTTTGAAATCGTGCCCCAGGCTCAAGATCATCGCGACCAGTCGCGAAGCACTCGGACTGCCCGGAGAAGCCACCTACATCGTCCCTTCGCTCACCGTTCCCCTAGAGCCGGAAGGGCTCGATGCGGCTCAACTCCTCACCTATAGCTCGGCCCAGCTCTTCGTGGACCGCGCGACCTCGGCCAACCCTCGATTCGTGCTCGATGATGAGAATGTCGGAGCGATTGCCCAGCTCTGTCGTCGGCTCGACGGGATCCCTTTGGCCTTGGAGCTGGCCGCGGCTCGGATTCGCACTCTTTCGGCCAGCCAAATCGCCGACCGATTGGACGACCGATTTCGACTTCTGACCGGTGGCAGCCGCACCGCCCTGCCTCGCCAACAGACCTTGCGGGCCGCCTTGGCTTGGAGCTACAACCTTTTGACTGAAGCCGAAAAGTGTCTCTTGCGGCGGGTGTCGGTCTTTCGAGACGGCTGGACGCTCGAGGCCTGCGAGGCCACCTGCTCCGAACCTCCATTGAGCGGGCCAGAAATTTTAGATTTCTTGACTCAGTTGGTGGACAAGTCGCTCGTGCACGTCCATGGAGAAGGAGATTTTCCTCGATACGCCCTTTTAGAGAACATTCGCCAGTTCGCACGAGAGCAACTCTTCGAAACCGACGAGGCACCTCTTTTGCGACGTCATCACGTCCACTATTATCGAGACTTCGCGGTCGAAGCGGCCAAACATTTTGGCGGAGCCCAGCAAGTCGAATGGCTCAACCGGACCGAAGCCGAACATAGCAACATCCGCGCCGCCATCGAATGGAGCCAATCCGAAGAAAGCCTCAGTTTAGATGCCTTGATTCTGGCGACCAGTTTACACCGATATTGGGAGATTCGGGGATTTCTTCAGGAAGGTCGCAAGACGATTGAATCCTTGCTTGAGCGAGTCCCCGAAGAGCAAGAAGTTTGGCGAATGCGGGCGCTCAATAATGTCGGCACCTTAATGAATGATTTAACCGATCATCAAGCAGCAGAAAAGGCGTTTTCCGCTGCGCTCGCTCTGGCAAGAAAGAGGCAAGGCAAGCTAGAAATGGCGGTCATTCTGAACAACTTAGGATTGACGGCGAAGAATCGAGGCTTTCTTGAAGAGTCGATCGCGTATTTCGAAGAGAGTTCAGAGCTGGCTCGGGACATGAGTGACCAGCATAATCTCGCGATGGCTCTCGACAATTTAGGCGATGCCCTGCGAGAAAAAGGAGACTATCAACGGGCTCGACAGCTTTCACAAGAATGCTTGCAACTCTTTCGATCTTTGCAAGATCAGAAAGGGGTCACCATTAGCATCAGTCGTTTGGCGGAAATTGATCTTCAAGAGGGTCACTATCAGGCCGCATACGACAAGATCCGAGAAGCATTACGACTCCAACAAGAGCTTGAGTTTGTCTCAGGCATAGCGACCTTACTGGAGCTTCTCGCTCGCATCTTGCTCCGTCTGGGCCAGGCAGAGCAGGCTGCGCTGGCCCAAGGGAGGGCCGGGGCCATGCGCCAAGAGATCGGGCTGCAAGTCCCTCGGGGCGACCAGGCGGACTATGAACGGCTCGAAGAAGACTTGGCGGCAGAGTTGGGTACGGCCCGGGCTCAATCGTTACGCCAACAGGGTCGCTCGGCCGACCTGAATGCCCTCATCGATGACCTGCTCGGGGCGGCGCACTAGGAACTGAGACAAAAAAAGTTCGTTCAGGGAGGAGAGGACAAATCCTGAACGAACGAGTGACGCGGGCCGTGAAGAGGTGATCGGGCCGAACCCGCCCACCTTCACGACGAGAGAATCGTTGCGTCCGATCAAGATCGCACGATCCTGTAGAAGAGTGATCGGCAGACTCGATGCCCTTCTTTAGGGGCCCCGCCCGCGTCTCATAATGAGACGATGTTGCACCAAGACGCCTATTGGCCCCGGGCCGCCCACTGGCTCGCCGGGGAGTTTTCCGACCGCGCCCGGTATGGCGAGTTGGTCGTGTGCGGCGTGCCGGTGAACCAGTCGATTTCACCCGGTCGATGCGACCTCGCTCCGGCGGCCATTCGCCAGGCGCTGCTCCGATACTCCACGGCCGATCTCGATCAAGGGCATGACCTGCTCGATCTCCTTGTCCGGGATGAAGGCGATCTCGGTTCATCCTCGATGAGCCCGGAATCGATCCTTCGGCCCCTGGCTGATCGAATGGGAGAAGCCCTCGATAGTGCCGCTGCTATCGCGATGCTGGGAGGCGACAATGGACTCACTCGGGCGGGCGTACACGGGCTGGCTCAAGCTCGCGAAAAGCCCCTCTCCGCCCTCGGCCTGATCACCCTGGACGCCCATTTCGATCTGCGCGAAACTACCCACGGGCTTCACAACGGCAACCCGATTCGGGCCTTGCTCGACGACGGTATGCCCGGCGAAAACATCGTGCAGATCGGCATCCAGTCGTTTGCAAATTCGAGCGAATATGCCCGGGTCGGACGGGAAGCCGGCATCACCTGCGTCACGATGGATCAGGTCCGGCAGGATGGCGTCACCGCCTCGGTCGAACAGGCCTTGAAGTCGCTCGAGGCCAAAGTCGACTCAATCTACGTGGACTGCGATCTCGACGTGATGGACCGAGCGTTTGTTCCTGGGACTCCAGGCTCAAGACCCGGGGGCTTCACCCCTTGGGAAGCTCGCCAGGCGTGTTTTCTCGCCGGAGCCCACCCCCGGGTTCGAGCCATCGACTTCGTCGAGTTTGACCCGACCCTGGACCAGCACGACCTCACCAGCTTCGCCGCCGGGGCCTGCTTCCTCTCGTTCGCGTCCGGCCTGTTGGCGAGGCTGAGCCGATGAGCCTGACTCTCGTTGTCGGAATTCGGCAACTCATGAGCCTGCGCGGCGAGCCGGTGCGCCGAGGCCCCGAGGCGATGAACGATCTCGGCCTCATCCCATCCGCAGCGATGGCGATCGAGATGGGTCGCATTCGGGCGGTGGGCCCCGAATCGGAGATTCGCGCCGCCTTTCCGGCGGCCGATCACGAACTGGACTGTGGAGATCGACTGGTGTCGCCCGGTCTGATCGACGCCCACACCCATCTCCTTTTTGGTGGGAAGCGGCTGGACGACTTTGAGGCCCGCCTCCAAGGCCGAAGCTACGCTGAGATCGGAGCGGCTGGCGGCGGCATTCGTTCGACCATGCGGGCGACCCGAGCTCTCGATCTGGAGTCGATGCTCGCGATCGGACGTCGGCATTGGGAGGCGTGCTTGCGTTGCGGCACCACCCGGCTCGAGGCAAAATCGGGCTACGGACTGAACCTTGAAACGGAGCTCCGACTGCTCGAAGCGGCGAACCGATTGAACCTAGAGCCCCCCACCACGGGACGGATTCACTCGACATTCTTGGGCGCGCACGCGGTGCCGCCGGAATTCGAAGGCGACCGCGCGGGGTACCTCGACCATGTGATTTTCGAGATGCTCCCTCAGGCGGCGCTTCGGGCGAGCGCCGTTGATATGTTTGTCGAACGGGGCTACTTTGAGCCCGACGACGCTCGAAGACTCGCTCAGGCCGCATCTGGATTCGGGCTCGGGGTTCGCCTGCATGTCGACCAACTCTCAGAAGGCGGAGGCGCGGAGTTGGCGGTGGAACTGGGATGCCTCTCCGCAGACCATCTGGAGAAGACTTCGTCCGCTGGGATCGCAGCCGTGGCCCAGTCCCAAACCTGGCCGATCCTTTTGCCGGCATCGGTCTTTGGGATTGGCCAAGACCACTATCCGAACGCGCGAGCGATGATCGACGCGGGATTACCCGTCGTCTTGGCGACCGATTTCAATCCGGGGAGCTCGCCCACGCCGAGCCTGCCGATTGTGATGTCGCTGGCTTGTCAGCGCATGAAGATGACCGCCGCCGAAGCGTGGGTCGCGACGACCCTACACGCCGCCGGAGCACTGGGGGTGGCTTCAGAGTCCGGGTCGCTGGAACCTGGAAAGGGGGCCGACTTTGTCGTTTGGGATGCAGAGGATTATCGAGAAATTCCTTACTGGTTTGGCCGCCCTCTTGTCCGCCAAGTCTTTCTCGCCGGGGCCCCAGCTTTCTCGATGAATTAGAGGTCGAGGTAGGAGATCTTCTCGAATCGAAGATTCCAGCGAGTTTCCCAGTCTTGCTCCAGATCGTTGACCTCTTGAACAAACTCGGCAAACTCATGACCAGGGTGAAGCATAAGTTCCAAAGTTGAGGGAAAAACTTTCCCTTGAGGAGCAAGCTCCATAAAGGTTGAAAATTTTGTAAATCCTTTTGTCATCTTCGTCGAGCCACCACGACTCATCATCGAGTTCCAAATCCACTTCTTGAGAGTGTGAAGTTTTCGTCCACCTAACTCCTGATCCGTGTAGATATTTTGAGTCGCTCGAACTCGATTAATCTGGGTCAGTTTCTGCAACTCCTTGACGACCGAGAAGAGCGGAGGATGGGTATGCATATGGTGGTGGGAGTCGAAATGACTCGGAGAGTGCCCCAGCGAGCGAATTCGCTCGACTTGGGCCTGATATTCGACAAGAATCGCGGCCTTAAGTTCGGACGTCATCGGCGTTCGCCGTGCGTGCGGGTCCTTGCGAAATTCACCTTTCTCATCCAGCAAGGGGGCCAAATCAGGGTGCTCGCTGACAGGCTTGAACTCAGTGATGTTCAGATGCACCCCGAAACTGCACTGAGGAAACTGCGGCAACTGACGGAGAGCGTCTTCGAGAGCGGGGCCGTTGGCCATCAAGGTCGCCGAAGTGAGCTTGCCTTTTTCCATCAAGCGAAAGATCTCTTGATTGACATGGGAGCTCATTCCCAGATCGTCCGCATTCAGGATCACTCGAATCGTTTTCATTACGGTTTGATCAGCAGCATATCCGCCGCTCCGGGAGTCAAGAACCAAGCATCACTTTCTTGCAGAGAAACACCCGGCGGAGGCTTGACAAAAGCTAGGGTCCCTTCAGAACACAGCATGCCTAACTCTTTACAAATTTTGTCAAACTCGTCTGGAAAGACATTCATCTCAAAGAGGTCGACGCCTTGAGATTGCAAGGTTTTCATACTAAAGTGCACCAAATCTTGTCGATCTTGTTCCGATGGGTTCACCAAGACCCAATCGAGAATGCATCCGATCTGACAGGAGGGAACTTTTCGCTTTCCGCCACCCTTATGGAAGTACTTTTTCAGCAAAAGATAGCCTTTGGGTTGATCGTTATGAGAAATCAGAAAGGCTTGGACTTCGCGGTGCTCTAGCAGCCAGTTGAGCGTGGCCGCATCTCGACAAAAGGCGTTTTCTTGGGTCTGAGCAAAGAGTTGATCGACTTCGGCGCCGAACCGATTCACCGGAGTGAACTTCAGCTTCGGGGCACGAGGCGCCTTTAGTCCGTTCAGGAGGGCGAGCAGCGGAGTCACGAGCAGGCCCAGGGCGTTCGAAAACCCGCTTTCGCCGAGCACGCGCCCCGTGACCATTCGGCCTTTGAAAAGCCGAACATAACGCCGCATCGCTCCCAAAAATCGAAAGCCTGCTGCCTTGTAGAGCTTTTGCGCCGCTTCATCAGGCCCGCCGGCGGCGCAGATCGTCTTGAGCAGCCCCACGCTTCGGAGCAAGATCATGCCCCCCGCGCCCGACTCTCGATAGGCTGAATTCAGAAAGAAGCCGTCCGTCCAATAGGTCTTGTGGATCTCACCTCGGATTCGAATTCGAGCTTGAAAAAAGCCGAGCCGACCGACGATGGTGTCGCCATCGAGAGCCAAGACCATCGCCAAATCGGAGGGCTCTTGGTACGGGTTTTTCAAAACGAGCGAGCGCCACGACTCGCCACAATTCGCAACGAACCCGTCGGGGTCCGAAAGACCCGCAAACGGCGCAGCCGAAGCCTCGATGTCGGCGACGGTCCAAGTTCGAATCTGTAGCGACGCCATCAGCCTGAGCGGACTCCGGCCTCAGCCTCGACCCAGCCCTCGGGCAACTGAAACGTCACATGACTCGGGGCAGGCCAGGGGTCGAGCAAGGTTCGCGAGAATCGGTGCCCATCGCCTGGTTCTAGTCCGGAGTCGTTCTGCAGAAATCCGAGCATCGGCCGATTTCTCTCGGTCTCCAAGTACTCCAGAACGAGGCTCGATCCGCCTCGGCGGCGAGCCGTCTGAGCCAGAATGCTCAGCATCGCCCGCTCCACCCCTCGGCCCATCACGCGACAGCTCAAGAGGAAGTCTTCGACAAATCCATCGGCACGAACGCTGGCCAGTCCGGTGAGCCCGTAATCACCGAAACGATCTTCGACCCGGAAGCAGTAGCTCGACTGTCCGTCGGCTCCGGCCCAGCTCATGAATTCGTCCTCGGTGAGTCGCCGCGTTCTCAGGTTCATTTGGTTGGTCTTGTTCAGCAGCTGAGTGGCGCGCTTGAGATTGCCGGGGCCGAGTGCCTCGACTTGAATGACCAGATTCAGAGAGTTCAGCCAGTCCTCGATCGAGGTCATCGACTCTTTCATCGATTGTCGCTGGCGCTCGGCGCGGTACATTTCGGTGCGCTGGACGTCCTCGGCGGTGACCGCGTGACGATCAAAGCAGCGGAGCTGCTTGAGCGCTTGTGCATAAAGAAGTTTGTCTTCGGGCCAGTCGGGGACGAAGACCTTGGGCAAGGCTTCTTGCACTCGGGCCCGCTCGGCGGGATTGTCGTCGATGAAGACGACGCTGTCGAGCCCCAAGTTGAGCTCTTCGACGAGCTCGGCGATGTTCGTCGCCTTGTCACGCCAGTTGATGCGCCACCCAGCAAAGTCGTCCCGGCGCAACACCATGTCCGGGTGCTGGTCAATCGCTTCCATTGCAACCGACTCGTCGTTCTTGCTACAAATTCCTAGCACGACGCCGCTCCGAGTGAGAGCTTGCACCGCTCGTTGGAATTCGACAAACGACTCTCCCAGGGGGTCGTGGCCGCCGAGGGCCAGGCCTTGCCAACCGGTTTCGCCGACGATCCCGCCCCACATCGTTTCGTCGAGGTCCAAGATCAGGAGCTTCTTACTTTTTCCGGCAAGACTGTTGAGGGTCGCTTTGATGTCGCTGGCGGCTTCGCGCAGGACTTCAGGGCTGAACGCCATCTTGGCCATGAGCCAAAGCTTGGGATTTCCGGCCGTCTTGCCGTGCTTCAGCAGCCACGAATCCGCATCCAGCAAAAAAGCGTTGGGCACCGATTCCAAGCGCTCGGCCAGTCGCAGGTTCATTTGAGCGAGGAGCCGCCGCACTCCAGAAGAACTTTTCCAGCTCAGAGCACCCAACCCACGCTCGTACCAAGGCAGCGTCCAGGTCGGCACCAACAAAGTCTCGACTCGGTGGCTCGCCGATTCGAGCAGTTGCGCAAATTCGTCCACCTCGGCGAAGGCATCTTCGACCGCCACCTTGTGGCCATTCGACGCGGCGGCAAAGGCAGGCGATACGTTTTCGGGCCTCGTCCAGACAATCAGAACGTTCGGGTCCGAAGCCCAACTCGGGTCGGCGGGATTGATCAGAATCTGCTGAACTTGGTCAAACGGCGCGACTTGAGTCGGAATCACCGGAGCTTCCGCCTCGCTGCCCAGCCGAACCGCCAACGAGTCGAGCGTAAAGTCGGACACAATGAGCCCACGCAGAGCCTTCAGATCCATCCGCCGGTTAACTCGCCTCCCAGCGACTCGCGATCAGGTTCACGAGGCTCTCAACGGAATGAAATGCGGCCGCGCCATTCGCCATCGCCTCTTCGTCGGTGAGAGAGATCGACTTGCCGAGCCGTTCGCTCAGAGCCGATTCGAGCGAGATTACGAACGTCACAAGCCCGAGCGAGTCGAGCTTGCCGCCCTGGCCAAAGATGACTGTCCCCGGTTCTGGCGTCAGACGCTTGTCGGCGGGCAGATCTTCGTTGACGCTGGCAAAGGTCTGAAAGATCACATTCTGAATTTCGTCGCGGCTCGCCATGCTTGGATTATCGGAGTGTACCTGCCGCACTCTTTAAGCCTAAGTCAAAGAAAAGGTCCTAGAACCGGATGCTGTACTCGAACGTGATCTTCCAGGGCCGCCGGGAATCGGTGGCCAAACCAAACCGAGTTCGCTCGAGAGTTCGACTACGGACCCGAGGTCGATAGGTGAGCTTGAGCTCGTAGTCGTTGTTTTGGCCAACAGTCGACGTGATCTGGCGCCGGAACTGCAGGGTCCAGCCCCGATCAAACGTCTTGGCTGCAACCGCCGAAAATCCGTCGATGGGGTTGTATTCGACGGCCAGATAGTCGAGCTTGAGTTCGCCCGCGAGCGATCGGGTGAACGGCGACAACCAGTTCTGGAGCGTAAAGCCGAGGAGCGCGTCTTGCACCGCCGACCGATTTCGAAATACGCTCGACGCCAGCCCTTCGATGAACTCTTTTTGACCGATCAGCGCCAGGATCTGGTCTTGTGAGAGGTCCGGCGGCTCGCTCGACGCGGTAAAGCTGAGCGTGTTTTGTGGGTCGAGCAAGTCACCCCGAATTCGAAGGTTGATGTCGTAACGCTCGATCGAGTCGAATCGGCGCGCACTCACCGAAGTCCGACCCTCCAGATCGAGATCGACCCGGGCGTTCGCGTTTCCATCCGGCCGCCCTTGATAATTCAGCGTGATTTTGCTGGTGTCTTCCAGCAGCACTCGAGCGGTGGGGAGCTGCATGGAGCCCTCTTGGACGTCCAGCTTCGTCACCAGATCTGGGATCGAGAGCTGCCCATTCAGTGTCCCCGAGCCTCGGAGAAGCAGATTGACCAAGCTGGACTGGAGCCTCGTCTCTGGGGCGACTTCGAACGAGAGATTTGAAAATGCAGGGTCCCAGGTGAACGATTTTCGACCTTCGGAGATCGGAAAATCGCTCGGCAGAAGCACGACGCCATCCGAAAGTCGGATCGGTGAGCCCGCGTTGGCCAAACTCGGCTTCATCAAGGGGCCCGAAACGAGAATCCCGCCCTGGACCATCCCGGTGACGCGGCCTTCGGGGCGGCCTTGCGAATTGGCTAACGCCTGGTCAAGTTGGAGGGCAAGGGCGCGAATCTCACCCGCGATCTGAGCTTGATTCAGCGCATCCGAGAGACTCAGTCCTTCGCTGATCAGCCCCGTCAGGTCGGTGCTGAGGCTCCAGGTCAACTCGCCCCCTTGCGACGGGCTCAAACGCCCTTGAAGTCGGGCCGTCGACTCGTTCGCCTCGATGACCGCGGTCACTCGTCGGAGACGTTCGTCGAGATTCTTCAGCGCGATTTGCTCGGCTTGGGCTTCGAGCCGGGCCTCAATTTTGGCGACCCCTTGCTCGATCCGGACAACCCCTTGGCCACGGACGGTCCCTTGGCTTTGCGCTCCATCCAAGCTCGGCAATAAGCCTTCCAACTCGCTGATGGGGCGCTCGCGGACGTCCACCATCAAGACAAACGGCTGCGGATTCACCCGCTCGACTTGCGGGAGCTGAAAAGCATCGAGCGGTCCAATGAACTCAAACGGCCCGCCAAATCCTTCGTAAAAGTAGGTGCCGGTGCCCTCAAGCTGACCCTCTTTGAGTCGAAATTGATCGAGCAGAAAGTTCGCGGGGACGGTCTGGATCGATCCGTCGGCGCCGGGCAAGCCGATCGTCTGCGCCTGGAGAGACCCCGTCACTTCGGGGGCGTCCGTGGTCCCGGCCAGATCGAACGTGAGCTGGTCGACATTCCCGTAAATCGGGAAATCTCGATAGCCGAACGCCTGAATCCACGATAAGTCTAAGTTCGTGAGTTCACCACCCCCACGCAGCAAACCCTCTTCGACAGAGAATTGGCCGCGAATTCTTGAGGCGGCCTCATTTTCGGTCGCAGGTCGCACCAACCAGTCGAGCGACTCCATTTTGAAATGGCCCTCGCGATAGCTCCCCCGAGCCGAAAGATCACCGCCTTGGCGACCTTGAATCTCCATCGATTTCACTTGGAGGTCGGACATCTCGACCGAAATGGCCTCGGGGGTCCCTCCGACGAGGAAACTCGCAAAAACCGAGCCTTCAGCACCTTTGATCAAGTTTCGCGCATCCTCGGTCCAGTTGCGAGTCCAGCGATCGGCCGTGACGACGATGTTACTGAGGTCAAAGTTAAAGAAGTCGAGCTCTCCGCGAAGGGCTCGGGTCTCGGAGTTGAACTCGGCATTTTGAACCACGGCTGACCGGCCGAGGGTCGAGAGTGCCCCTTCGCCGCGAAAGATGCCGTCGCTGCTGGTCACCGTCCAGCCTCCGCTCCCAAGGAGCGACTGATTGACCTCCACGTTTTGCAGAATCAGATTGGAATCCAGGCGGGTGAGTTGATCCGCCGTCCCCGCCAACTTGAACTCTCCGCTCGCTTTTCCTTCAACTTGCAAGTCTTCGGTCGGGACCAAAACACGGGCTAAATCCGCATTCTCAAATCGTCCTTGAGCCTGGTAGCGACGGTCTTGCCAGGTGTACGTGCCCCAGAGGTCGGCGCGGGCATCGTCTTGGCGAATCTCGGCGCGACTGAGCTCGGCTTCCTGCTTGGTCAGCTTGAAATCGGCCATCACCTCTTCGAGCCGGACACCCCCGATCGAGACCCCTTCGGATCGAAGAGAGCCGGTCAGGACCGGAGAATCGAGCGTGCCGGCGAGCTTCACCTTCTCGGCGCGAGCGGCTCCATTCACGGAGTCGCCCAGCCAGTCGCTGAGCGTCAAAGTCGTTCCTTCGAATTCCCCTTCGACGGCGCCAGACTTCGGGTTCCACTGTGCCCAGCCGGTGCCTTGGGTATTCCCGGTCCGCGCCACCATCTCCGACGCGATCACTCGGTTGGAATCGGACTGAACACGGGTCGAAAACACCGGGATTCGATAATCTCCGTACTGCAGGCCGAACACTTCGGCCTTCGCGTCCACAACCGGCTTGGCTGGAGTTCCAGTGATTGAAGCACTGGCAAAGGCGACCCCGCTCACTTCAGGAAAAATCGCAGAAATATCTAAGTTTCCGGACGAAATCTTCAGATTGAGCTTTTTCGAATCCAGCGCGAATGTCCCGGATGCCGACGCTGCTCCTTGGGGTCCTGAGACCACGAGCCGCTGGAGGGTGGCTCGATTTCGATCCATGCGCGAGCGACCTTTGAAATTGCCGAGAAAGACCGCCCGGCCGCTGTCATCCCGATACTGAGCGACCCCTTCGGCACGCAGGTCGATTTGAGGCTTCGAAATCGTCCCCCCGAGGAGGGCGGCAGCCTGCCAACGACCCTGAATCTCGGGACGCCCCCATCGCCGCGTCACCGTCGCTAAGTCAGACTCGGCAAGCTGAAAAGAGCCCGAGACTTTGCCGGAAGCAAACTCGAGTCCGGCTTCGCCGGAGACGGGCTGGTCGAGCCATCGCCCGCCCATGAGTCGTGCTGAAACTCGGCTTTCATCGAGGCCGAGCCTCCATTTCGATCGAGACACCACTTCGTCACCCCAACGGGCCTCCGCGACGTCGAGTTCGCCTCCTAACCTCCAGCCAGACTCGGTCAGCGCGACGCTTCCTTTGAAAGCAGATCGACCGATCTGAACTTCGCGCGGCAGGACCGCCTTGAGCGGATTCCAAGCTTGGGCACCCGAACGAAGCTGCGCTCTCAGGCCCCCAGAAAGGCGAAGCGGGCCATCCCAACGAATCTCACCCCGAAACTCGGCTTCGCGGCCGGTCTCCAACGAGGCCCAAGAGCCGGATGCACCTTTCTGAGTCAGGAGAGTCCGGCCTTGGACTCGGGCTCCCTGCAGAACGTCCTGGACTTGCAGGCCCTCGGCTCGCCAATCGAACTGTCCCGCGGCTTCGAATTCGCCGGATCGCCATCGAACCCAAAACGGACCGGTCGCCCGAAGCGAATTTGTCTCGATCTTGCCCCAGTCTCGGAGGGTCACGGGATCGATCCATCGCCGAGCCTGATCCCAACCTCGGCGGAGCTCGGCCTGGTCTAACCGGCCGGAAACCAAGACCGGTCCCGATCGAAGGGACGTGATGTCAAGCGGGATGCGCCCGACTCCGTCGATGGCGAGATCGACCTGGGCCGAGGAGGTCGCTCCGACGAACTTGGCTCGGACTTCGGAGACGCTCAGATGTTCCTCCAAAGCCGGTCGCGCCGTCTCGTCTCGATATTTGAGGCGAATGTTCTTCGCGCGCAGATCGATCCAAGCCTGCGGGCCCTCTTCCTGAGGCTTGGGGAGCAAGGACTCCAGATTGAACTTTCGATCTGCCTGGCGAATCAGGGTGATTTGGGCATGGCTAGCGGCGACCCGGACTTGGGTGGCTGGCCAGTTTCCGGCCGCGTCCAGTCGGTCGAGTTGCGCCACAACCTGGCCTCGCGGACTCCGGACTTCGAGCCCAAACCCTAAGAATCGCCACTCGCGTGCATCGGCGTCCCACGAAATGGCGTAGCTTTGGGCGGTGAGCTTGGCGCGGCTGGTGGCGGTTTCATATTCGACTTCGAGCGGAACCCCAGGGGCCGACAAATGCTCGACCAAGCTCGCGAGGTAGACCAGCGCCCAGCCCAAAACCAACAGCGTGGGCACCGCCACCGCAACAAAGGTTGAAGTGCCGACCAATAGCCGAAAGACAGTCCGAAGGAAGGGGCGCAATGCTCACTCCTTTAGACGTGCGAACCGCCTCAAAGTCGGCCTAAGGTGGATTCTAAGCCTGAGAAGTCTGGATTCGATCCCAGCTCCGGAACCACAACGCCCTCGCCCAACAGACCCTCGTGATTCGGCCCGGGGTAGCCCGGGACCTGCGCAGAAATCTCGCCCAAGACCTCGCTCGGATTGAAAAGCGGGGCCTGTGGATGCAACCGAAGGCTGAGCTCCTGATACGTTCGCCAAGCCTCTTTCGCGTCCCCTGGCGCTTCGATCACCTTGCGCAATCGCTGGACGCGTCCTTCGCAGTTCGTGTAAGTTCCGTCTTGCTCGGCGGGCGCCTCCATCGGAAGCACGACACTGGCGTAGGCCATTGCCTCCGTCTCCAGGGAGTCCTGCACCACCAAGAAGGGCACATTCTCCAGCGCTCTTGTCACGAGGTCGCGATCCGGCCAGAGCTCAAACGGGTTGCATCCGGCAAGCCACAAGGCGTCTAACTGACCCTCCGCGGCGGCACCCAAAATGGCGCGCGTGTCAAGGCCGGGCGACTCGACGCGGGCGCCCCCCGGCACCGTATCTGGCAGGACCCCCAGATCGGCGGCCCCTTGGTCGTTGCCCGCGCACGAGAAGACCGAGAACCGGCCGCCGACCTGATGCGCGAGGCCAGCGAGAACTTCGAGGGCGTCCGGTCCCTTCGGCTTATTCAGCATCTCGTGGCTCGTGACGATGCCCATGCCCGGAGATCGAAGCGCTTCGGCCGCCTCGCGGAGCTTGGCGGCGGGAACTCCAGTCGCCTCTTGGATGGCTTCGGGGGTCCATCGAGCCACCCCAGGGGTCTGCGGTGCGAGCAGGTGCAAGAGGCCTGCGGCCAACGCGGCCTCGCTGCCGGGCCGATAAATCAAAGATAGATGCGCAAAGCTATCGACATCCGTCGCCTGAGAGCTTGCGACGACCACTTTGCAGCCGTTCTGGAACCAAGCCTTGCGAACGCGAAGGAAGACGATCGGCAGATCGTCAGCCAACGAACCCCCGAAGACCAGGATCGACGAGAAGCTTTCGATCTCAGCGATCTCGAACTGCCTTGGATTCACTCCGAACTTATGCTCCAGCCGAGCCTCTCGCGGCGTGAGGTGATTTGTCCAACGATGGTCCAAATTGTTGGACTTCATCTGTTCACGAACAAGCTTTTGCAGCAGGAAGTAGCCTTCGTTCGAGATCTTCGATCCCGCAAGCACCCCGACTCGACTCCCTTGCGACTGGAACCGAGGTGCGATGACGTCATAGGCATCAGCCCATCGCGCAGGGCGGAAGGCTTGGGGGGCCTCGCCGGCAGATTCGGTGAGCTCAGGAGCTTCGGCCCGGATCAAGGGCTGGATCAATCGCCGCGGATCGTTATACCAATCGTGGCCAAACTTACCTTGATCGCACGTCCATTCTTCGTTGACAGCCTCGTTCGTGCGGCCATTGATTCGGACGAACTTCGACGCTCGGTGATCAAACCAGACGTTACATCCGTTCGAACACTCCAAGCAGATACTGGGCTTCGTCTCTAGGTCCCAAGGTCGAGCTCGAAACCGATACTTGGCCGAGGTCAGCGCCCCGACAGGGCAGATCTCGATGACGTTCCCACTGAACTTAGATTCGAAATCGAGCAATTGGAAGGTCGAGGGCTGCATCTGCGCCCCTCGGAACCGAAAGGCAAGTTGACTATCGCCGCTGATCTCTTCGGTAAAGCGAACGCAACGCCCGCATTGAATACATCTTTCCAGGTCTAAAGTGACATATTTGCTGAGCGGGAACGCCTTCGGCAAGTGCCGCTTGATCTCGATGTATCGGCTCGTCGAGGGGCCGTAAAAGACAGTGTTGTTCTGCAAGGGGCACTCGCCCCCCCGGTCGCAGATCGGGCAATCGAGCGGGTGGTTAATGAGGAGAAATTCCAAGACACCCTTGCGGTCTTTGTGGACCATTTCGGTGTCGGTGAAGACAACCATTCCGTCGCTTGCGGGCAATGTGCAACCCGCTTGCGGCTTCGGCATTTTTCGAACCGATCCGTCCGGCTGCTTGAATCCGACCTCGACCAAGCACATCCGGCACATGCCGACCGGCTTCATGCGCGGGTGGTAGCAAAAGATCGGGATTTCGAGCCCCAATCGCTTCACCGATTCCACGATCAGTTCGCCTTTGGGAACCTGAATGTCCACGTCGTTGATCGTGATTGTCACAAGATCGGTGCCGATTACTGCTGCCATCTTCGCTTCCTTTCTACGCAGCCTGGGAAGGCTGTCGCTCATCCTCCTTTCTACCCGAACCCAGCCGCTCATCGCCGGGTCGAGGGGTGGCCGGGTAGATTTGTGAGATGAACACCTACGCCATCTGGGTGGACCTGGCCCCGGGGGCGCACGACCTGGAGTTTGCAGAAGCCGTGAAGGGGTACCTCGGCGTTTTTCTCCGGGAAGGCTGGGCCGAGGGCTATCGGCTGAAGCGTCGAAAATTTGGGTTTGGCCCGACGGGCATGGGCGAATGGAGCATTGAGATCGACTTCGTCGACCTGGCTCAGATGGACCGGGCCTTTGAACAAGCCGCAAGACGAACGGGCGACCTGGAGAACCTCCATCACGAGGTTTATTCCCGAGTGGTGAACTTCCGCAGCGGACTCTACCGCGACTTTCCCGACCCGGTTCGGGGCCTCGAATGACCCGAATTCGCACGCCGGTCCTGATTGTCGGCGGAGGCATGGGAGGATGCGCGGCCGCTCTGGCGCTCGCCTCACAAGGGGTGAAGTGCGTGATGTCCGAGCCTCATCGCTGGCTGGGTGGCCAGCTGACAAGCCAAGCGGTGCCGCTCGACGAGCATCCTTGGATCGAAGATTTCGGCCGGACCGAGCTGTATGCCGAGCTCCGCCGCCGACTTCGAGCCCGGTATGCGGTCGAGGACCGGGGATTTGACTTGGGGCGCGGCAACCCGGGACAGGCGTGGGTTTCAAGACTCGCGATCGAGCCCCGCTTGGCGGCCGAGGTCTTCGAGTCCTGGCTGGGTTCGTATCGAAAGACCCTCACGCTGCTGCGCGGCTATCGCCCCGAATCTGCAGAAGTTCGTGACGAACGCATCCTGAGCGTGCAGATGGTCCATGTTGAAACCGGCGAGGAGGTTCGTGTCGAGCCTCAGTTCGTCCTGGAGGCGACCGAGTTGGGCGAGTTGCTGCCGCTGGTGGGGTGCGACTATCGGGTCGGCGCGGAATCAAAATCTGAAACCGGTGAGCCGCATGCGCCGGAAGTTGCCGCGCCCCTTTCCCAGCAAGCCATCACCTGGGTCTTGGCGCTGACTTGGGGCGAGCCGGCGACCGACCTGGCGCGGCCCACAGGCTATGATCGATGGGTCGATTTCCGACCTCCGGGCTGGCCGGGGCCGCTCCTGAGCTGGACCTATCCAGAGCCTCGAACGGGAGCCACGAAGAGCCTGCCCCTCTTCGAGCCCGAACCGAGCTGGTGGAGCTATCGCCGGGTGCGGGCGGCGAGCTCTGGCCGCGCGGAATCGAGCCTCGTGAACTGGCCCCAAAATGACCAGATGATCCAAGCAGTGATCGATGTCCCGCCGGACGATGCGGAGCGGGGCTACCAGCTGGCCCGCGAGCTCTCGTTGAGCTGGCTGCATTGGATGCAAACCGAAGGGGGCGCCCCCCAGCTTCGGCCTGACCCCGAGGCCGTTGGGACTCCCGATGGCTTGGCCCAGGCGGCCTACATTCGCGAATCTCGGCGGATTGTGCCGCTTCGCCGAATTCTGGAGACCGACGTGAGCGCCGAACTACATCCTGACCTGCGGCTCGCGGAGTCGTTTCCGGATTCGATCGGAGTCGGAGCGTATCGCATCGACCTTCACCCCACCCCCACCGGCGACCCCTATCTCGACCTTAGCTCGTTGCCCTATGAGATCCCCTTGCGGTCGATCTTGCCCACCTCGCTCCGCAATCTGATTGCGGCCGGGAAATGCATGGGCTCAACCCACATCACGAACGGATGCACCCGGCTCCACCCGGTCGAGTGGAACGTCGGAGAATCGGCCGGTCGACTGGCTGCTTTTTGCTTGCGAGAAGGCTCCGAGCCTCATCAAGTCGCGGCGAGCCCGACCCGGACAACCTCCTTTCAGTCGAGTCTCCTTCAGGCTGGAGTCGAAATTTTTTGGCCAGAGGACGCAGTTCATCCGCTTTAGGCAACCTGGGACCCACGAGAACGTATGGAAGAACGTATGGACCGAGTTCGATTGCCAGGTTTGGACCCGAAGGCGTTCATCGCCGATACGGATCGCGTCGCCTTAGAGGCCCTCAAGCGCGTGCCGCTGTTACCCCTGCTGGTGCAGAAATTCTATGAAGTTGGGCTTGACCGGTGGCTCTACTGCTACAACATGGGCATGTCGGTGCGGTGTGGCCCTCGGCAATACAAGACTCTCTACAACATTCTGACGGAATCTTGTGAAATTCTCGACATGCCGGTGCCGGAACTCTATGTCTCAAGCAACCCGTTTCCGAATGCGTTCGCGGGCGGGGTCGAGCGGCCCTATATCACGATCCGAAACTCGATGATCGACTGCTTATCGGATGAGCAAATGTATCATCTGATTGGGCATGAACTTGGACATATCAAGGCAAATCACATCCTTTACAAGTCGGTCGCGCACGTGCTCGCCCCTCTTTTGGAGATGATCGGCCGGCGGACGTTTGGACTCGGGGACGTGGCGAGCATTGCCCTGGTGATGGCGTTTTCGGAGTGGTCGCGTCAGGCCGAGATTACGGCCGACCGAGCCGGCCTTTTGGTGGCTCAGTCCCTCAACATCTCGCTCGATGCGAACCTCTCGCTTTGTGCAGGTCCGAACCGTCTGGCCCATGAACAGAGCCGCGAGGCGTTCCTGGAGCAGGCCCGGACGTACCAGGACAGCGGCCCGATTGAGTCGTTGGGCAAAGTGCTTCTTTTTCTGCTGCTGACGTCGACCTACACCCACCCGATGCCAGTCCATCGGTCGCAAGAACTCGAGCGGTGGGTCTTGTCGGGCAAGTTCGAGAAGATTTTGAGCGGCGACTACCCCAAGGTTAAAGAAGCCGTCGCCTGATCAGGCGTTCATCGCGATCTGGTCTGGGTTCGGCATCGCATCGAGCATCTCTTGGGCGTCGATCGGGTTTTCCACCCGCTCGTCGAGAACGATTCGACCGTCTCGGAAGCGAACAATCCGCTTGCAGTGGCGCGCGATCTCTTCTTCGTGGGTCACGATAACCACGGTTTTGCCTTCTCGGTTTAACGACTGAAAGAGGGCCATGATCTCTTCGCCGGTGCGCGAGTCCAGATTGCCGGTCGGCTCGTCGCCCAAGATCAAGACGGGGTTCGTGACGATCGCCCGGGCGATCGCGACCCGTTGCTGTTGCCCGCCGGAGAGCTCATTCGGCTTGTGGTGCATTCTCTGCGCCAGGCCGACTTGCTCCAGCGCTTTTTCCGCAACCTTGGACCGACCCTTGACCCCGGCATACATCAACGGGAGTTCAACGTTCTTCAGCGCCGAGGTCCGCGGCAGCAGGTTGTACTGCTGAAAGACGAATCCGATGAACTTGTTGCGAATTTCGGCCAGATTCGATTCGGCGAGCTGGGCGACGTCTTGCCCATTCAAAAAGTACTGTCCTCGGGTGGGCCGATCCAGACACCCCAACACGTTCAAGAACGTCGATTTGCCCGACCCCGAAGGCCCCATGATCGCCACAAACTCGCCTTGCTCGATGCGAAACGACACATCGCGCAGCGCATGAACGACCATGTCGCCGGTCGAATAGTCTTTGCAGAGATCCTTGACTTCAACTACGGTGGATGCGGGGGTGCTCATAGGGTTTATTCGTGGCGAAGGGCTTCAATCGGCTGGAGGCTGCTGGCTCGAAGCGCGGGATAGAGCCCAAAAAAGAGTCCGACGAACGCGCTAAATCCAAAGGCCATCACAATGGCTTGCGTTTGGACCACAGGTGGTACTTTCAACGCTTCGGCCACAAAAACCGTTGCGCCGTAGCCGAGAGCGACGCCGATGCCGCCTCCGAGCACGCACATGACCACGCTTTCCAACAAGAATTGAATCAGGATGCCGCTCCGCTTGGCGCCGATGGCTTTTCGCAAGCCGATTTCGCGAGTGCGTTCGGTCACGCTCACCAACATGATGTTCATGATCCCGATTCCACCGACCAGGAGTGAGACCGAGGCGATGCCCGCCAGCAAGAAGCTCAGGAGCCGAGTTTGAGTCTCGATCTGCTCAATCCATTCTCCCTGGTTAAAGACTCGAAACTGGTTTTCACCGGCGGCATTTCGCCGCGTCAGAGCGAGCGAGGCCTCCACTTCGGTTTGAGTGAACGGCAAGACCTCGGTGTTGATCGCCATCACGTTGATCATGTCGAGGTTGGTTCGGCCCATCAGCCGCTGTCGGGCGGTGCTGAGCGGGATGTAGATTTGGTCGTCCGGGTTCATGAACCCCGATCCGCCTTTATAGAAGATCACTCCGGCGACTTCGAACGGTTGACCTTTGATCATGATTGTCGAGCCGACCGCGTTTTCTCCGCCAAAAAGGGTGTCGTAGACCTGATAACCCAAGACCGCTTTGCGATTCATCATCGCTTCGTCCTCTTGGGTGTACCAACTCCCTTGAAAGAGTCGCGTAGCATTCCGCACGATGGCCATCTCGGGCTCGCCGCCCATGATCTGGGTCCGAGTGTTTCGGTTGCCGAATTTGACGGTCTCTTGCGATCGGACCCCGCCGGCAACGATCTTCGCCGTCGGAACCCGGCGCCGGATCACTTCGACATCCTCATCCTTCAGGGCGGCCCCGGCCATCCCGGCGCTGCTCCCTCGTCGCCAATCTGGCATGACCGTGATCATGTTCGTGCCCATCGCTTCGATGTTTTCGAGCGACTTCTTTTTGGTGCCTTCGCCGATGCCGAGCATGGCGATGACCGATCCGACGCCGATCACGACCCCGAGCGTCGTCAGGGCCGAACGGAGCTTATTGGCCGAGATGGCCCGAAGCGCACTTTGAAGGCTATCACCCAGTGTCATTTTGGTTCCTCTTAACGGCCTCCGCCGCCACCACCGCCGCTGGGTCGGGCGCCACCGCCCCCACCACCGCCGCCGCCACGCATGCC
>ERZ761609.598-NODE-598-length-39968-cov-63.467742_pt1 | contig 39968 bp, 34 predicted proteins | sample MGYA00511163_ERZ761609 | MGnify/ENA primary metagenome ERZ761609 (study PRJEB28899, sample SAMN02445070) | bioreactor sludge metagenome | biome: EBPR sludge | place: Australia: Brisbane, Thorneside Wastewater Treatment Plant | collected 2011-12-16 ...
ACTATGCTGTTGAGGGAGTCGGAGGAGGGTCTGCCCCCATTAATGGCGGAGAGCCCACAGCTGGCTGGAGGAGATCGCCACCATGTGGCGATTCACCCGCAACAACGGCATCACCGAAGGCTTCCATACCAAAATGGAGGTCATGCAGCGGCAAGCCTATGGCTTCCGCAACTTCAAAAGCTACAGGCTGAGAGTGAAAGTACTATGCTGTTGAGGGAGTCGGAGGAGGGTCTGCCCCCATTAATGGCGGAGAGCCATGGTTAGGGGGGCTTCCGGACAGACTGGAGCGGGAGACGGGATTCGAACCCGCGACATCAACCTTGGCAAGGTTGCACTCTACCAGCTGAGTTACTCCCGCTCGCCGGTACTTTCCCATTGTGCAGCATGCCCGGCGATCTGTCAAACGTCTCAGTAGCTTGCACTGCCGAGGGAACATTTTAACCCCAAAATGACAGCTTTTCCACAACCAGGACGAAAGGGTATAGCTCTTTATTTTCATAGTGTTACAAATCTATTTCGCAGGGGGTATGAACTTCGGCCTTTTGTGATATGCTGAAACTCGCCTGCACGGTTGGACCTCTGGTTTGAGGGATGGAATCAGCGGAGGGAGCGGTCGCGCGGGAGGATCCCAGAGAGACTGGTGACCATGTGGAAATCCTGTGGATTTCTCGGAGGAGATCTTTGTGTTAGCTGTGGAAAACAATCACTGGGAAGCGATCAAAGACCAACTTCATGACAAATTGACGCCCGAAGCGTTCCAGAACTGGATTGCCCGGACCAGCCTTCTTGCTCACGAAGGCTCGGCGTTGCGAGTGATGGTTCCCGATGACGTGACGCGGTTGTGGCTTGAACATGAGTACGCGCCCCGGGTCCAGACTGCGATCAAGGAGTTGAATCTACCCGTCGCACGCGTGCACTACGAAGTGGCGCGAAATGGCGCTGTCGCGGTGCCTTCCGAAACCAGGGTGGTACGAGAAGTGAACGCCCCAGCGCGATTTGAGCCTGCAGAGCGGCAGTTGAACCACCGTTTGGGGTTTGATTCGTTCGTCGTCGGATCGTGCAACCAGTTTGCTCATGCCGCGGCGACCGCGGTGGCCGCACAGCCGGCCAAGGTCTACAACCCCTTGTTCATCTATGGCGGCAGTGGAATGGGCAAAACCCATCTTCTGCACGCGATTGGCGTGGACCTCCTGGCGCGCTATCCGGACCTCCGCCTGGTCTACACCTCGGGTGAACGCTTCGTCAACGAGACGGTTTCCTCCATCCGGACGCAGCGGATGGACGACTTCCATGCTCACTACCGCACGGCGGACGTGCTGCTGGTGGACGATATTCACATCTTGGCGGGCAAAGAGCGCACCCAGGAAGAGTTCTTTCATACTTTCAACGAGTTATACGACCACCAGAAGCAGATCGTGATCACTTGCGATTCCCTGCCCCGGCAGATCCCGGGGCTGGTGGACCGGCTCCGGTCCCGGTTTGAATGGGGGCTGATGGTGGACGTTCAGCCCCCTGATCTGGAGACCAAGATGGCCATTCTCGATCAGAAAGCGCGTCAAGAAGGCATTTTTCTGCCCGAGGATGTGCGCATCTACCTCGCAACGAAGACGCGCTCGAACGTCCGCGAGCTGGAAGGTGCGTGGGTCAAGCTGCTGGCCTACTCGTCGGTCACGGAGTCGCCCATCACGCTGGGGATGGCACAGCAGGCTCTCAAGCCGATTCTGCCCTCACAGGAGCGCCGCATCAGCATTGATTCGGTGGTCCGTGCGGTGGCTGAGCGGTTTTCGCTTCAGCCTTCTCAACTGAAGCAGAAGACGAACTCTCATGCCATCAGCCGGCCCCGGCAGATCGCCATGTACCTGGCCAAGGAGTTGACCGGAGCGTCGCTGCCTGAGTTGGGCAGAGCGTTCGGCGGCAAACACCACACGACGGTACTGCATTCGATCCGTAAAGTTGAGCAGGCGAGGGCTGAAGATCCGGATGTCAACAGGATCATCCACAGTCTAATGGATTCATTCAATTGACGTTAGTGCGTTTTCCACAGAAGACGCCGTGCAACGGCGGTGGATGGATGTGGAAGGGACGCAGCCGTCCACCGGAGACAGCGGCCACAGGGCCTTCAACCCACAGCCGGATGAGCGGTGAAGGTCAAGAGTTTTGTATAATTTAGAGGGAAATCAACATTTCCACAGGCCCTACCGTTACCATACATAGATACGATGCTCTTTAAGCATCTCTTTCGGAATTGCGTTTAGGGGGTTCAGCACGCCATGGAGTTCACAATCAGCAAATCGGACCTGGTCCGGGAATTGAATCTGTCGCAGGGGGTGGTAGAGAAGAAGACCACGATCCCGATCCTTTCGAACGTGCTGATCGAGGCTGCGGGAGATGAACTGACGGTAACGGCGACAGACCTGGAGTTGGGGATCCGCTCGACGGTGCCGGCGAAGGTGAAAGCGAGCGGTTCGGGGACGATTCCGGCGAAGCGTCTGCTGGACTATGTCCGGCTGCTTCCGGATGCCGATGTGCAGATCAAGTTCAGTGACAGCCACTGGGCGAGCCTTTCCTGTGGGCGATCGAAGTCGCGCATTGCGGGCATGTCCCGGGAGAGCTACCCGGACCTGCCGGACATGGCGGAGCCCCTGGGCCAGATTTCGATCGGTCTGCTGGCGGGCATGATTCAGAAGACGATCTTCTCGATTTCGGCGGAGGAGTCCCGTTTCACGCTGAACGGGGCGTTACTTCTGCTGCGGGAAGGAAACATGACGATGGTGGCGACGGACGGGCATCGTCTGGCGCTGGTGGAACAACCGAATCCCCACGCGCCCGAGGGGCTGGAGCACCGCGCTCTGCTGCCGCGCAAGGCAATGAACGAGCTGTTGAAGTTCGCCGCGGACTCGGATGACAAGGACGCGCCCATCGATTTCGGGCAGGATGACAATCATCTGTTCTTCCGCCTTGGGCCACGGCTCCTGATGAGCCGCAAGCTGACGGGCACATTCCCGGATTTCGAGCGCGTGTTGCCTCGCAGTCACGCTCATGAGGTGGTGATTGAGAAGGACGAACTGAGGGCATCGATCGAGCGCGTGGCGCAATTCGCCGATGAGCGGTCGAAGGCGATCAAGCTGCGCTTCTCGGACAATGAAGCGACGGTCCATTCCTCGCTGTCGGAGAGCGGCGAATCGGAAGAGAGTTTGCCTGTTGAGTACACGGGTCCGACCGTGGAGATCGGCTTCAACGCCCAGTATCTGCTCGATTTTCTGCGCGCCGTGCCTGAATCGCGGGTCGCGTTTCATTTCAAGGACGCCCAGAGCGCCGGTGAGATCCGGCCGTCGGGCGACGATCTGATTTACAACTATCGCTACGTAGTGATGCCGATGCGCATCTGACGGCGGCAGTCCAGCAAGGAAACGACACTTTGAGCAATCCCGGCATTTACGATTCCAGCAGTATCAAGATTCTGGAAGGTCTCGAAGCGGTGCGCCTGCGCCCCGCCATGTATATCGGTTCGACGAGCGAAGCGGGTCTGCATCACCTGGTCTACGAGGTGGTGGACAACTCCGTGGACGAGGCGATGGCGGGCCACTGCGACACGATCCAGGTGACGATCCACATCGACGACTCGATCACGGTGCAGGACAACGGCCGCGGCATCCCCGTTGGGATCAAGGAAGAGTATGGCGTTTCGGCCGCCGAGATCGTCATGACCAAGCTGCACGCGGGCGGCAAGTTCGACGCCAACACCTACAAGGTGTCAGGCGGGCTGCATGGAGTGGGCGTCAGTTGTGTGAATGCTCTGTCGGAAACGCTGCACCTCGAAATCTGGCGGGAGCGGCAGACGTGGGAGATGGACTTCGCAAAGGGTCTCCCGGTGGCGCCGCTCAAGCAGACCGGCAAGGCGGGCAGCAAGACCGGTACGAAGATCACCTTCAAGCCGGACGGGTCGATCATGGACGCGACGAAGTTCAACTTCGACACGCTGTCCACGCGTCTGCGCGAAATGGCCTTCCTGAACAAAGGCCTGAAGATCACGCTGACGGATGAACGAACGGATCCGGTCCGTTCCCACGAGTTTTTCTATTCGGGCGGCATTGCTGAGTTCATCAAGCATCTGAACAAGGGCAAGAACACGCTCCATGAGAAGCCGATCGCGATCGAAGGCGAACGCGAACTCCCGAACGGGGGCGTGCTGAACATGGAGATCGCGATGCAGTGGAACGATTCCTACTCGGATCAGATCTTCAGCTTCGCCAACAATATCAACACGCGGGATGGCGGCACGCATCTGACGGGGTTCCGGACGGCATTGACGCGGACGTTGAACGCGAGCGCGCGTTCCGCGGGGCTGATCAAGGATTTGAAGGACTCGAACCTGTCCGGCGATGACGTGTTGGAAGGACTGACGGCGGTGGTCAGCGTGAAACTGCCGCAGCCGCAATTCGAGGGTCAGACGAAGGGGAAGCTGAACTCGGACGTGGGCGGTTACGTGACGCAGATCGTCAACGAGAAGCTAACCGAGTACTTCGACAAGAACCCGTCGGTGATGAAGAAGATCATCTCGAAGGCGGTGGATGCCGCGCGGGCCCGGGAGGCGGCGCGGAAGGCTCGCGAACTGACACGGCGCAAGGGCGCGCTGGATTCGGGCGGTCTGCCCGGGAAACTGGCGGATTGTCAGGAAAAGGATCCGTCGCGCTGCGAACTGTTTCTGGTCGAGGGCGAGTCCGCGGGCGGCACCGCGAAGACCGGGCGCGACCGGCGGTATCAGGCGATTCTACCCCTGAAGGGCAAGATTCTGAACGTCGAAAAGGCCCGATACGACAAGATGCTGGGCCACGAAGAGATCCGGGCGATGATCACGGCGATCGGGACGGGGATCGGCAAGGACGACTTTGACGCTTCGAAGCTGAGGTACCACAAGATCATCCTCATGACCGACGCGGACGTGGACGGGTCGCATATCCGGACGCTGCTGCTGACGTTCTTCTTCCGGCACATGAACGAACTGATCACGCGGGGCCATGTTTACGTGGCGCAACCGCCGCTGTACCGGATCAAGAAGGGCAAGAGCGAGAAGTACATCAAGGACGACAAGGAATTTGTCCGTGAGATTCTGCGCCGGGCGACGGACAACGTGCATGTGCTCTATGGCGAGGATGGAATCACCGGACGCCTGGAAGGCGGCGAACTGCGCGGCTTCCTGATGGTACTGGACGAGTTCCAGCAATTGTACACGCGGCTGGAGCGGCGTCTGGCGGATCACCGGATTGTGGATCTGCTGGCGAATCTGAGCTACCCCATCGACAGCAAGGAAGAGTTCGCCAACCAGGAGGGACTGAAGCCGTTCGCGGAAGCGCTGGCCGGGCTCAACCTGAAGGTGCGCTTCGCATTTGAAGAGGAGCACTCGACCTGGAATATCGTCTATCATGACGACTCGCACGGGGACAGGTCGATTGGCCTCGAGATGATCACGCGGCCGGAATTCAAACGGCTGCGGGCGCTGGCGAGGCAGGCGGCGAAGTTCAACCACGCACCTTTCGTGGTTGTGAAGGAAACGCGACGGCAGACGCTGACCGACTGGCGGGACCTGATCAACTATCTCAAGAACGAAGGGACGCGTGACTGCTCGGTCACCCGGTACAAAGGGCTTGGGGAAATGAACCCGGATCAGCTCTGGAACACGACGATGAATGCCGAGACGCGGACGCTGCTTGAAGTGAAGCTGGAGGACCTGGTGGAGTGTGAGTCGATCTTCTCGACTCTGATGGGCGAGGACGTGGAAGCCCGGCGGCGGTTTATTGAGCAGAACGCGTTGGACGTCCGGAATCTCGACGTGTAGACTGGTCCGGAATGCCTGCTTCATCCAGCTTTCGCGAGAAGGTCGAGCAACTGCTCCGGATCTCGCCGCAGGCGAAACCGCGGGTATACAAGACGGTCTTCGATGCGGCGGAAGTCCTGTCGCTCAACTACGGATTGGAGCTGATCTTGTCGGCGGGGATCGCTACTTTGGGGCTGGTGCTGAACAGTCCGGCGGTGGTGATCGGGGCGATGCTGGTGTCGCCGTTGATGGGGCCGATTCTGGCCGCGGGGCTGTCGCTGGCGGCTTCGGACCTGTATCTGGGTGTGAAATCGCTGATTGGGGTGGTGTTGAGCATTCTTGGAGCGATAGCATTCTCGGCCACGATCGTGTGGCTGTTGCCGTTCCACGTGCCGACAACGGAAATCCTGGCGCGAACGCAGCCGAACGTGCTGGATCTGGGTGTGGCGATTCTGTCGGGGCTTGCCGGATCGATCGTCATCTGCCGGGGAGGAGAAGGGGGCGGGGTGACCGCGATGCCCGGTGTGGCGATCGCGGTGGCGTTGATGCCGCCGTTGTGCACGGTAGGCTTTGGGATTGGATCGGGGTTTGACTGGCAGATTATCGCGGGGGCGGGCCTGCTGTTTCTGACGAACCTTGTGGCGATCACGGCGAGTGCGTTTGTGGTGTTCTACATCGTCCGGATGGACGCGCCGGACGTGCGGGCGCCGATTCAGGAAGCACTGGTGGGCTCAAAGCAGATCGACTGGATTGACCGGGCGCTGCGGCGGACGACTCTGTCGGCGGCATTAGGCGATATCGGCCGGATGCGCTACCGGACGCTGCTGATCTTGGCGGTATTCGTACCGCTGTTCATTCCCTTGCAACGGTCCTTCACGCAGGTGCGGGACGAGACGATTGCGCGAACGGTGGCCCGGGAGGCGGTGCGGCTGATTGTGCCGGGGTCTCAGATCGTGACGCAGGTGGTGGATGTCACGCGGGACCGGGTGATCCTGCGGCTGAACGTAGCGGCGGAATATCAGCAGGAAGACGTGGAGAGGGCGAAGGAGATGCTGTTGAGGCGGACGGGCAAGGATGTGGAAATCGACATCCGGCGTGTGGCGGGCGAAGATGATTTGCGGCTGATCCGGGAGACGCTGGCCTCGCGGGCGACGCAGCCGGTGGTGGATCCGCTGGCGGATCTGCCGCGGGTGGGGGCGGATCTCTTCATGCGGGTGGAGAAGGCGCTGAGCGAGGCGTGGCCGGCGGAATCGGCGCCGCGCTCGAACGCGGAAGTTGCGTTCGATGCGGAGGGAATGGTGATCCGGGTGCGCTATCAGTCCGAGCGCGATCTGGCGGCGCCGGCGCTGGAGGCGATTACGATCGCACTCCGGTCGAAGCTGCGGAATCAGCGGATTCGTCTGGAGGCCGTGAGGGAAATGCCTGCGCCAGCGGGGCGGCGCCGGTAAGGGCGGGTGTTCCGGGTCAGGCGACGGCGCCGGAAGGGTTCGACAGGACGTGACTCAGCGCGGAGACGAGTTCCCGGACGGGACACGGTTTCCTGACAAAGGCGGCGATGGCGAAGCCACTGGTCCGGTTGTGGACCTCGAGTTCGTCGACACCGCTCCAGATTACGATGCGCAGATCGGGGCGCTGGCCGCGGACCAGGCGGAGAAAGGACTCGGCGTGACCGTCGCCGAGAGTCGGATCCAGGATGACAGCCTGAAATTCGCAGGTGTGGCCCTGGAACAGACGGGCGGCTTCCCGGGCGCTCGCAGCGGGGTATACCTGGAAACCGGAGCGGGCGAGCAGATGAGCGGCGGCTTCGCGCAAGGCTTCATCTTCCTCCACGAGCAGAACAGAACCCGAGATCGTGGCGGCCGCGGCGGAGATGCTGGTGACGCGTCGAGAACCGGAGCTGACCATTCCGGGAAATTCAAGGCGGAAGGTGGCGCCATCGCCCGGGTGGCTGACGACAGAGACCTCGCCTCCGTGGGACTCGACGATCGAGCGGACGGCGGCCAAACCGAGTCCCCGGCCGGGGCGCTTGGTGGAGTAGAAGGGGTCGAAGATGCGGTGACGAACTTCAACCGGCACGCCGGCGCCGGAATCGCGGACCTCGAGAGTGACGCGCGGCTGACCCTTCTTCCGTCCCTGGCAGCCAATCACCCGGATCACGCCCCCGCCGGGCATCATGGCCTCCGAGGCGTTGATCAGGAGATTCATGACGACCTGGCGCAACTGGCTGGCCTCGCCAAGCACAGGGGGAAGATCAGGATCGAACCGGTATTCGACCCGGCAGGCACGGGAGATGGAAGCGCGGAGGATATCCGCCATCTCTTCCACAAGTTCGCCGAGAAAGACGGGCGCGAAATCGGGCGACGGCCGGCCGGAGAAAGTCATCATCTGGCGGGTGAGTTCGGCGGCGTGGCGGGAAGCGCGGTCGATCTGGGTGAGGCTGTAGCGGGTGGAGTCGCTCAGGTTCGGGTCGAGCAGCGCGACCTCGGCGTTGCCGAGGATGGCGGCGAGGAGATTGTTGAAATCGTGGGCGAGGCTGCCGGCGAGGGCGCTGAGGCTCTCGATGCGCTGGGTGTCGGCGAGGCGGTGGAGGAGATCCTGATTGAGCCGGAAGGTGGCAGTGTGCAGAACGAGCAACCGGGCCTGCAGTTCGCGCGTCTCGCAAGGGTGAGTGAGATAGTCGGAAGCGCCCGCCTGGAGCAATCGCTCGATTTCCGTCCGCCCGGACCATCGACCGAGGGCCAGCATCGGATGACCGGGGGGCAGCGAACGGCGCCACAGACCGAGCAGGCTGACAGCTTCCCCGATTTGGGCGGGCAGTTGGACGACCGCCAGTTCCGCCTCAGCGATCAGGGGTTCATTGGGCAGTGCGGCGACACGAACCTCGAATCCAAGAGACTCCAACACGCTGGCGAGCGTTCTGGAGCCGTCCTCTCCCTCAGGAAACAGGCAGATCAGCATTGGCTTCTACAACCGCCGAAATATGAACGATTCTCAATGCACTAAATCTCAGTATAGGACAGTAAACTCCGGAATGCCAGTCAAATCGTATACCATGAAGTATTTTGTGCTTGCCTGCCTGTTTGCGACCCCCTTGCTGGGGGAGGATGCGGCGTCGATTGTGCGGCGGTCAGTGGAGCGGGACCGGGTGAACTTCGAGCGTGCGCGGGACTACACCTTTCTGGAGCGGACGGCTGTCCGGGAATACGATGGACGGGGCCGGCTGAAGAAGTCGGCATCGGAAACATTCGATGTGTTGATGCTTGGGGGCCGGCCGTATAAACGATTGACAGCAAAGGATGATCGCCCTCTGACACCGGCCGAGGCCGCCAAAGCGGAAGCCACGTTCGAAAAAGAGATGCGCAAGCGGCAGACAGAAACGGAGAAGCAGCGTGCGGCACAGGCGGCGAAGGAAGAGAAGCAGCGCCGGGAGGCGCGGGCGTTCCTGACGGAGATCCCCCAGGCATTCGAATTCCGGATGGCGGGCGAGGAAGAGGTGGATGGGTTGCCAGTATGGGTAATTGATGCGGAGCCACGGGCGGGGTTCAAGTCGAAAGTGAAGAGGGGGAATCTACTCAGCAAGTTCCGCGGCCGGATCTGGATCGCGCAGGGGGACTTGCAGTGGGTCCGGGTGGAGGCGGAAACGATTGACACGGTGAGTTTTGGGCTGTTTCTGGCGAGGTTGGGGCCGGGCGCGCGGCTCAGTTTTGAGCAGAGGCGGGTGAATGATGAAGTCTGGTTGCCCAGCAGGGCGACAACGCGGTTGGACGCCCGGGTGGCGCTGCTGAGGCGGTTCAACGCGGAAGTGGACGTCGAGTGGAAGCAATACCGCAAGTTCCAGACAGATTCACGGGTCGTGGAGGCATCGGAGTTGACGGCGGAGCCTGAGTTCCAGTGAGATAAAGGGTTGCGCCGGATTCGGGGGGCTAATGGCGGGTGTGACATCCGCCGATGAATGAGCGGGAGAATTTTGTCCACTCGCAGGGACTAATCTGTATAGAGAGCAGTGATGAGCCACGGCCCCAAACTTGGCGGACTGGCCAGCGCGGTGATCCACTGGCGCGCGAGGCGGATTGATGACCCTGTCGCCCGTCTGCGCTTCCTGCGACGGACATTGGGCGACCAAAGCTGGTTCACGATGGAGCCTGACGGCCGAAGCCGGCGCTGGCTGCGGGAGCGCCGGCGGGTGGTTCTCTGGAGTGCGGCGGTTCTGCTTCTGGCGCCTGCGGGGCAGATGGGCGGCCGTCTGGCGAAGCTGACCGAGCGCGAACCCGTACTGACCGTGGCCCCGAAGCCGATGGAGCGGCCCGTGCCGCCAGTGTGGCTCGCGGAGCAGCAGGCCGGTTTTGAATCGTGGTCCAACGGTCTCCGAGTGGAGCGCCGGTACGAAATCGCGAACGAACCGCGCAGTTTTCAGGCCTATCCACTCGGGAAGGAGGCCCCTGGCGCCGGGCAGGCGGGCAAAGAGCCTGCCGGGATTGTCTTCCACACCACCGAGAGCCACCAGGCCGATTTTGACGAGGATCATGTCCGGCGGCTCCAGCTGATCGGCGAGGCGCTGTTGCGCTATGTGCAGGAGAACCGGAGTTACCACTATCTGGTGGACCGGTTCGGGCGGGTCTGGCGGGTGGTGAGGGAATCGGACGCAGCCAACCACGCCGGTTATTCCGTCTGGGCGGACGACCACCGGACGTTCGTCAATCTGAATCGATCATTCCTGGGGATATCGCTGGAAGCACAGACGCAGCAGGAGGACGGACGCTCCGCGGCGACTCCGGCGCAGGTGAATGCGCTGCGTTTGTTGACTGAGATGCTGCGGTCGAAGTACACGATTCCGGCCATCAATTGCGTGACCCACGCGCAGGTTTCGGTGAATCCCTCGAATCTGCGCATTGGCTATCATACGGACTGGGCCGCGGGCTTCCCTTTCGCCGAAGTCGGCCTGCCAGACAACTACAGTCGCCCCCTGGCCGCGCTGTGGCTGTTCGGATTCAGTTACGACGCGCCGCTGGTGAATTCGACGGGCGCCGCATACTGGAGGGGACTGCTGCTGGCCGAAGATCAACTCCGCCAGAACGCCACGGCCCACGGCATGCCCGTCGCGCAGTGGAGGTCCGGGCTGCAGAGCCGGTACCGGGCGATTCTCAAGGATTTGCAAAAGACCAACGGTGCATCTGGCCCCCCGGGCGCCGCCGATTGACCCAATTTTCAGCAAGTAAGGAGACGGAGAGACCATGAAAGACAACCCCAAAGGCGTCATCGGCCTCGATATCGGCACCAGCCGGATCGTCGCCGCCCAGCGTGAGGGCGACAGCGATCAGTTCAACGCTCAATTGAACGCGTTCGTCACGATACCCTTCAGCAAGCTTACCGAGAACAGTCTGAAGCGTGAGGAGGTGCCGCATGCGGTGATAGACGGCCAGATTCTGATCTACGGGAACGAATCGGCGCGAATGGCGGACCTGCTGGGCAAGGAGATCCGGCGCCCGATGACGCGCGGCATTCTGAATGCCAACGAGCAGCAGAGCCTGGCTCAAATCGCGGAAATCGTCAAGACCACCCTGCCGGAAGGTTCGAAGGGATCCAAGCTCTGCTTCAGCATCCCCGCGCCTTCCCTGGGCCAGGAGGAGAATCTGACCTACCACGAGGCGACTTTGCGGCAGTTGCTGGAACAGTTGGGATACCCGGATGTCCGGAGCGTGAACGAGGGCGTGGCGGTGGTCTACAGCGAACTCGAGGACACCAATTACACCGGGATCGGCGTCAGCTGCGGAGGCGGTTTGTGCAACATTTCCCTGGCCTACATGTCGGTTCCGGTACTCAGCTTCAGTGTTCCGAAGGGCGGCGACTTCATCGACACCAGCGCGGCGGGGGTGACGGGTGAAATGGTCAACCGGATCCGTTTGATCAAGGAAGAGAGTTTCCGTTTCAATGGGAATCTGGGCGACAAGGTGATGCAGGCGATCGCGGTGTACTACGACGACATGATCCAGGCGATCGTGCAGGGCCTGCGGACGGCGCTGACCGGGTCGCGGCACGTGCCCAAGTTCGGCCGTCCGGCGCCGTTGGTCCTCAGTGGTGGCGGCGTGCTCCCGCACGGTTTTCGTGAACGGTTCGAAAAGGCGCTGCAGGCGGCGGCGCTGCCGATTCCGATCTCGGAGATCCGTCTGGCGAAGGACCCGCTCAACACAACGGCGCGTGGCGCCCTGGTGGCGGCACTCAGCGAATAGCCTTGCGCGGATAGCGCCACAATTCGATGCCCCGGCGGATCAGCGCCTCGCGGATGCGCGGGTCCGTGAGGGCCCGCAATTCCTGCTCCCGGCTCTCCTTGAGGCGCGTCCGGGACGAGCGCAATTCATCGGTGCAGTAACCCGGGTGGGTCATGAATTCGGTCCAACCCTCGGGCAGATGCTCGATCAGATGAAGCAACTCTCCGGCGCTATAGCGTCCGGTGATCTGAAAACCCGCGAACCAGTCGGTAGAGCCGATGCCGTGGCGGGTGAGTTTACGATGAAACTGGCCGCGAACGCCATTGAAGGCCCTGCTCACCATCCTGGTGAGCAGGGGGACTTCGGCGGGCGATCCATGCAGAGGCAGGTCGAAGGGGCGTCTCACCCAGCACACTCCGGCCTCCTGGCCCAAACGCGCCACCACATCCAGCACCGGGGGAAGCAGATGCGTGTGTTTGTGGGTGTCGAAGTGGGCCGGGTTAATGCCGGCGGCCAGAATGCGATCGAGTTGCGCGCGCAGTTCGGCCTCGATGTCCAGGGCGCGGCGCGCGAGCAGTCCCAGCAGTTGAGTTACGGTCGTGGGCAGGGATTGGCCCGGCCGGCTCAGGGAAGGCCCGCCGACCAGGACAAAATGGACGCCCACATCGAGCGACGGATGTTCGCGAGCGAGCGAGACGGCATCCTCGAAGGCGGCGCCATTGGCCATCAGGGTGGTCGCGGTCAGAATACCGTTCAGGTGGGCGTCGACGATGCCGCGGTTGACGTCGTGCGTGAAGCCGAAATCGTCGGCGTTGACGCTCAGCCTGCGTGCTCCGGGATTCATCAGAACAGCTTCAGTTGAATGGTGAGGAACTTCTTTGGATTCGCGCGGAAGTCCTTCATCAACTGCTGCATTTCCGAGGTGGTGCCGGCAAGATTTTCGTACAGCGCCGGATTGACCATCAACTGCCCGAGGGTGCCCTGGCCCGAGTTCACCTGGTCCATGGTCTGATTGAGGCGATCGAGGGTTCCGACGAGCCGGTCGTGCATTTCGGGGTCCTTGAGCAGTTTGCCGGCGGTGCCCTTGCCGGCGTTCAGGTCCGCCACCAGGGTGCGAATCTCGGCGGAGGCCTGGCGGAGTTCGTCGTAAAGGGCAGGGTCCTTGAGCAGCTTGCCGGCGGTGCCTTCGCCGCGCTGGAGACCGGCGGCGACGGCGTCGAGGCGGGCGAGAGTCTGGCGCAGGTCGTCATACAGCGCGTCGTCGTGAAGGAGCTTGCCGATGGTGCCTTCGCCGGTGGTCAGCGTATGAGTGACCTTCTGCATGTCCCCGAGCATGGCATTCACGCGGGTGTAGACTTCCTCGCTGACAATCAGCTTGCCGATGGACCCTTCGCCACGTTCCACGATGGCCACGATCTTGTCGAGCCGGTTCAGGATCGACTGAACGGATTCGAGCAGCGGCATGGCGCTTTGGACAATCTCGAGGAAATCGCGGTCATCACGGGCCTTGATCTCACCGCCATCCTTGAGCGATTCCTTCGATTCGCCGCGCCGGATATTGAGAAACTTGGCGCCGAGCACGCTTTCCGCGCTAAAACCCAGCTCCGAATCCACCGGGATGCTGAAAAGATGCTCGCGATCCACCTGGAGGGTCATCCGGATGCTGCGGTCGAGGTCCGGATCGTTGGTCAACGCGATGTCCGTCACCTTGCCGATCATGATGCCATTGAGGCGGACGCCGGAACCCTCGGTCATGGCGGCCGAATCGCGCATGTAGGTGTACAGCGTGGCTTTGTCCGCGAACGGGTTATCCGCGCCCGTCAGCAAAAACACCAAAACAAAGAGGATCGCCAGCGCAAACAGAGCCATCACGCCGACTTTCAATTGAGACCAGGCAACTTTGGCGGTTCGGGGCATTCCGGTTCCTTCTAGCTTGCCATATCCGTCAGACGCCTTCCTCGCGGCGCACGAAGCGCTGCACGTAGGGATCGGGCGACGCTTCCAGCTCTTCCTGCGACCCGTCGAAAACCACCGACCCTTCGCGCAGCACCAGGTAGTGGGTTCTGGCGGTTGAGTGCCCGCCATTCAAAGCGAGCAGTTCACCCGTTTCCGGCTCGTAGCGATAGCCGGACAGAAGCTGTCCGTCCTGATAGCGGTGGGTCACCATGAAGGTGGTGGCGTGGCGGACATCGCGGCCCTTGATGACCAGCGCGATGATCGTGTTGGCCGTGATCGGATCGAGGCCGGCGGTCGGCGAGTCGTACAACAGCAGATCGGGCTGCGTGACAATGGCCCGGGCGATGCCGACGCGGCGCCGCATTCCGCCAGACAGTTCGCTGGGGAACTTGTCCAGAGTGTGCGCCAGTTCGACGAAGCGAAGCGATTCCTCGACGCGGCGCGCCACTTCGTCCTCCGGACACGCCAGTCGCGGCTGATTCAGCAGGGGGTAGGCGACATTCTCCTCGATGGTGAGCGAGTCAAACAGACCGCCCTCCTGGAAGAGCACGCCCACGCGGCCGCGGCGGTCATACCAGGACTGCTCGTCCAGGCCGGTGACATCCTCGCCGAAGAGCTCGATCCGCCCTTCCGTCGCCGGCAACAGGCCGAGGGCGGTCTTAAGGAGGACGGTCTTGCCACTGCCCGCCGCGCCGAGCACGATCATCGATTCGCCGCGCCGGACCGAGAACGACACGCCGCGCAGCACGAAGTCATCGCCAAATCGCAGCGACACTCTGTCAAACGCCAGGACCACCGGAGCCGAGGAATCCAGCATACGCGCCCTACATCGAGACGAAAACGCGGCCGATGATGAAGGTCAACACCACCACCCAGACCGAGGCCACCACGACCGCCTGCGTCGTGGAGCGGCCAACGCCTTGCGTGCCGCCCGTGGTTCTCATTCCGTAATAGCAGCCCACCAAGGAGAGAACGAGCGCGAAGACAAAAGGTTTCAGCAGCCCCTGGGTGATGTCGTTATATTCGAGCGAGCGCCAGGAGTTGTTCCAGTACTGCTCGGTCGTGGTCAGGCTCAGCAGGACGCAAGCAACCAGCCAGCCCCCGACGATACCCACGAAATCGGCCAGGATGGTCAGCAGCGGCAGCACGACGCTGGTGGCCAGCACGCGCGGCTTCACCAGCTTCATCACCGGGTCGGTGCCCAGGGCGCGCATGGCGTCAATCTGCTCGGTCACCTTCATCGACCCAAGCTCCGAGGCCATGCCCGAGGCATTGCGTCCCGCCACCATCAAGGCGGTCAAAACAGGGCCCATTTCGCGGACCAGAGTGATGGCGACGATCTGGCCGACCTGACTCGAGGCGCCGTAGGTTTGCAGGGCGCGCGACATCTGGAGGGCCATGACCGCGCCGCTGAAAAAGCCCGTCAGCAAGACCACCGGGAGGCTGCCGATGCCGATCAGGTCCATCTGGACGAAGACATCGTTCCAGTAATAGGGCTTCCGGAAAACACCCCGGATGGTCCGCCCCGCGAGGACGATGAACTCCTGGAAGGTGAGGACGGGAGACTTGAGGATTTCGAACAAGGGGAGGGAGCCCTCGACTCCCGATGCTATCATACCGGGCGGTTCACGCTGCCATCCCGGCGCAGGTGTTACAGTGAGCTTCGTGCAAGGAATTACTGCGATCGACGGCATTCGCGTGGGTCATGCCACGGACCGCGAGGCCGTGACCGGGTGTACCGTCGTGCTCTGCGAACGGGGCGCGGTGGCCGGGGTGGACATCCGCGGCGGCGCCACCGGCAGCGAGGAACTCGATGTGCTGAGCCCGTCCCACATCACGCCGCACATCCACGCCATTATGCTCAGCGGAGGCAGCGCTTTTGGACTCGAAGCGGCGAGCGGCGCGCGGCGGTGGCTCGAACGGCGCGGCATTGGCTTCCGGACGGGCGCGGCGATGGTTCCGATCGTGCCCGGCGCCATTCTTTACGATCTGGGAATTGGCAAGGCGGGCGTCCGGCCAGGCAGGGAGATGGGCGAAGCCGCTTGCGAAGCCGCCACCGGCGGCGAAATCGAGGAAGGGACCGCCGGCGCGGGCACCGGCGCCACCTGTGGAAAGTTCTTTGGTCTCCGGCGTGCCATGAAGGCGGGCATCGGGACTGCACTGGCCGAAGCGGGAGCGATCAAAGTCGGGGCGCTGGTGGCGGTGAACCCAGTGGGGGATGTCCTGGACCCGGAGACCGGCCAGATCCTCGCGGGCGCCCGGACGGCGCCCGATTCGAGGGAGTTCGCCGATACCGTGAAGGCGATGAAGCAGGGTCTGAGCCGCGCCGGGGTGGGCCGGACGAACACGACGCTCGCGGTTGTGGCGACCAACGCGCGACTCACCAAGGTGGAGGCGAACCGGCTGGCCCAGTTTGCCCACCACGGCTTCGTCCGGGCGATCCGGCCGGTACACACGTCGATGGACGGCGACCTCGCGTTCGCGCTCTCGTACGGAGACGCAACTGCGCCACTCGACCTGCTTGGACTGCTGGCCGGAGAAGCCGTGGCGGCCGCGATCGCGCGGGCCGTCCGGGAGGCCACTCCCATCGCGGGTGTTCCCGCCCTCCGCCCCTGACCGCAAACCACTGATTCCAAGGCCCCACCACCCCCGCAAATTGTGCCGGGGACCCAATAGCAGCCGGCGGGGGGAGGTCCGCACAATAGAATCAATCATTTACGGAGCTGGACGGTACTACTCCGGTACCCAATTCAACACTTGTCCAAAGATTGCACCCGCTTCCCCCTTCGCCAGTCCGTCCCGGAACCCGATACAATCCCTGCATGCAGCGCAGATCGTTTCTCCTCTCTTCCTCCGCCCTGCTGGCCGCCCAGGACCGCGTCCGGATGGGCGTGATCGGCGCCGGCGGCCGGGGCCGTTTCATGACTGGCGAATTCAAGGAGATCGGCGCTTTGATGAACGCCGTTTGTGACGTTTACGAGCCCAATCTGAAGGCCGGCCTCGCCGCCGCCAGCACTGGCGCCCGCGGCTACAGCGACTACCGCCAACTGTTGGAAAACAAGGACATCGACGCCGTCCTTGTCGCCACCCCCGACCACTGGCACGCCCAGATGGTGATCGATGCCGTTGAAGCCGGCAAGGATGTCTACGTCGAAAAACCGATGTGCCACACCATCGAGGAAGGGTACCGGATGGTGGAGGCGGTCCGCCGGACCAAGCGAGTCGTCACTGTCGGTACCCAGCGCCGCAGTTCGCCACTCTTCCAAGAGGCCGCGACGTTCGTGACACCGGAGCGCCTGGGGGAAGTCCGCCTGGTCACTTCGTGGTGGCTGAACCACCAGCGCGCGCTGTCGGAACGGAAGATCGAAGGGAAACTCGATTGGAAACAATGGCTTGGCCCCGCCCCGGCGCGGCCGGTCGATGACAAAGTGCTGTTCAACTGGTACTACTTCTGGGACTTCTCCGGCGGTTTGCTGATCGGCCAGGCGGCGCACATGCTCGACGCCATTCAGTGGTTCATGCGCGCCGGTGCCCCGGTGGCCGTGACCTGCGCGGGCGGCCATGTGAATCTCGCCGGCGCCGAAATCCCCGACACCGCCTCGGTCACGCTCGAGTACGCGAACAACTTCATCGCCACTTTCACGCTGGGCTACAAGGCGATGCGCTACCACTTCCACAGCGACCAACTCGCCCAGTATCACGGTTCCCGCGCCCGTTTCGACGCCGGCCGTGAACACTACGAACTCTACGAAGAAAATCCGAAGGAAATGGACCTGAAACCGGTCGTTTCAGTCAATAAACCCGGCTCTTTCGGCCCCGCCACGCGCGACCACATCCGCAACTTCCTCGACTGTATTCGCACTCGCCGCGACCCCACGGCGCCGGTCGAAGAGGGTCTCAAAACCGCCATCGCCCTGATTATGACCATCGAATCGCTGCGAAAAGGGCGGCGAATCCGGTGGAACGCCGCCCTTCGCCAGATGGAATCGTAGTTCAGACCGCCGCGTGAGCCGGGCTCAGGCGCTCGACCAGGAACCCCTTCATCGCGCGCCGTCCGCGGAACAGGTGGACCTTCACGGTGTTCACCGGAATCCCCATCCGTTCGGCAATCTCTTCCAAAGAAAGGTCTTCGAGTACCCGCAGGCGCATCGCCTCGCGGTAGGCCGGACGCACCAGTTTCATGCTTTCGCGGACCAGGGCCTTCAGTTCGCGCTCCAAGAAGCGCTCTTCCGGGTTTCCCGCAGCGGGCAACGCGACGCTCTTCGCCTCTTCATCGTCCCGGACCTGTTCGTCAATGGCGACGAACGTCCGCCGGTTCCGCTTCCGCAGCAGGCTGAGCGCCTCGTTCATCGTGATGCGTGTCAGCCACGTGCTGAAAGCCGAATCCCCACGGAATTTGTCCAGATTCAGCCAGGCGGACGTAAATGCCTGTTGCACGGCATCTTCGGCGTCTTCCACGTGAGCGGTGATCCGCATCGCCGTCCGCCGCATCCGGGCCTCGTGGGCAGTCATCAGGGCGTTGAAGGCCGCGTGATCCCCGGACTGCGCCTTCTCGATCAGCGTCGTTTCCAATTCCTTGCGGGTTTCAGTGGTTTTCGTCATCGGTCCCTCCTCGGCTTAACCAGAATGAGGGATTCGGGTTGCGGATCAGAGTGAGAAGCAGTTAGCTCACGGTGAGGAGACGTGTACAATTGGTTGAGGAATCGGGCTTTATGGACCATGGCGAGGATCTGCTGCCCCCCGGAGTCACGCCTGAGCAGGTGGCGGACCTGCTCGACCGGATCTGTATTTCCCGGGAATTCGCCCAGTCCGGGCGGATGCGCCGGTTTCTCCGGTTCTCCGTCGAACGGGCGCTCGCCGGAGACCGGGATTCGCTCAAGGAATACACGATCGGGATGGAGGTCTTTGACCGGCCCTCCGACTATGACCCCCGCGTGGATTCCATCGTCCGGGTGGAGGCGCGCCGTCTGCGCCGTAAACTCAAGTCCTACTACGAGAAAGCGGGCACCAGCGAGGAAGTTGTTCTCACTCTGCCCGAGGGCAGCTACGCCCCGGCCTTCGAACGGCCCGGAACCGCCGGCGTGCCACCGCCGAGGCTGGCCGAATTGCCGGATCCCTCCACACTCGCCGTCCTGCCCTTTGTCAGCCTCTCCTCGGACCCCGAGAATGAGCACTTCGCCGACGGTCTCACCGAGGAACTGATCTCGACTCTCGCCCAGGCCCTGCCGATGCGCGTCGCGGCCCGCACCAGCACCTTTCAATTCAAGAATCAGGCGCACGACATCCGCGCCATTGGCGAAATCCTCGGAGTCGCGAAAGTCCTGGAAGGTTCGGTGCGCCGCAGCGGCGCCAGCCTGCGGGTCACTGCCCAACTCGTGAACGTGGCCGACGGGCTCCACCTCTGGAGCCAGCGCTTCGACCGCAAATTCGAGGACATATTCAGCCTCCAGGAGGAAATTGCCGGCGCCATCGCGGGCATCCTCCGGGTTCGTCTCGCTCCGGGTCCCGCTCCCGACTGGCGGCCTTCCACCGTCACCCCCGCCTCGGCCATCGTTCACATGCTCGAAGGCCGCCACGCCATGCAGAAGCTGACCCCGGCCAGTCTCCGCCATGCCCACGAGTGCTTCCAGCGCGCCATCGCCGAGGACGCCCGCTTCGCCGCCGCCTACGCCGGACTCGCCGCCTGCCTCCTGCAGATGGCCCTCTTTGGAGACGTGAACCCGGCGAGCATCGCTCCCCAGGCCAGAATGCGCATCCGCCAGGCCCTCGACCTCGACGAGAACATCGCCTGGCCGCATATCTGCCAGGGTTTCCTCAAATCCGCCATCGAATGGGACTATCCCGACGCCGAGGCCGCCTATCGCAAGGCCATCGACCTCCATCCTGGCATCGCCGACGCTCATCACTACTACGCCACCACCTTGCTCGCGCCGCTGGGCCGGTTCGAGGAGGCCGAGGAACACCTCCGCGCCGCCGTCGCGATTGATCCCGGCGCCCTCGTACCCAATACCGGACTCGGCATCGTGTACTATCTCCGCGGCGACAACGAAGCCGCCCTTGAACAGTTTGAAGCCACGCTCGCTCTCCACGCGGAATACTATGGCGCCCACCGGATGATGGCCTACGCGCTCCTGTGCCAGGGCGATACCGAGGAATCGGTCCGCCTCCTCGAATCCGCCCAGTCCCTTGCGCCCGGCGACTCCCGCCTGCTCTCCGCCCTCGCCTACTGCTATGGCCGCGCCGGCCGTGCCGAGGCCGCCGGACACATCCTCACACAGTTGCTCGGCCGGTCCGGCGAAGGCTATGTTGCCAATTACGATCTCGCCATGGTCCATCTGGGCCTCGGCCGTCTCGACGAGGCCGCCACTCACCTCGAAGCCGCCGTCGCCGATCAGGAATGCTGGCTGATCTATACCGCCGCCGACCCGGTCTTCACCCCCTTGCGCGACCACCCCACTTTCCGCAAGGTCGTCGCGCGCGTCCTCGCCGGACTCAGCGTGCCGGGCGCCTAGTCCATCCGCCGCAACAGCCTGTCGGTCAGCGTCCGCTTTTCCGGATGAAACGCCCGCGCCGCGCCCGTCAAGTAGGGGCGGAATTCCCGCGTCCACCACGGCAACAATCCCTGCTCGCGGATCTCCCCGAGCGTCCGCGCGTAGTGGTCGAGAATGTTGACCGACAGCAACTGCGATGCCCGCCGGGCCACCGCCCGCGTCGAACGGCCCAACCACACAAAGTGCTCCGGCAGATTCGTCACCGCCGACAGCGCCATCAGCGACGACAACTCGAACACCGAACGGCCCTCGCTCACCGCCGTCGCCCGCAGATCCCGCCATTGCCGCTCGAGCGTCTCAATCCCCGGCCGCGGCATGCCTCGCAACGGATCCCGGACCGCCGCCCATTCCGCCCGCAATGCCGCCACGTCCAGCGGCGGCGTGTTGATCGCCTCGGCCGCCCGTCCCACTGATTCCTCCAGCGCGTCCAGGACCTGGTCCATCGAAGACGGCTCGGAATCTGCCGGGATCAACCCCTCCGCCTTCAGCGATTCACCGATCTCGCGAATCAGATGCCGTCCGGCGCCCGTCACATCCGCGAACACCGCGAAAACCCACACCGGCGACGCGCGAAACGTCAATAATCCGATCATTTCCAGCCCGTTTCCGGCCGTCCGGCGCAGCAGGAAATCCTCCGCCAGCCGGCCCTCCGCCGGAAATGCGCCCTCGACCTCGCCCACCTGTTCGATCAGAAATCGCAGCACCGCTTCCACCATCGTCCGGTACAGCCGCGTCCGCCGAACCGCCGCCGGCAGCGCCGCCTCCCCCGCCTCCCGCAGCAGTCCGCCGGCCAGCGCCGAGGCCGAACGCAGCACCCGCTCCGGTAGCGACAAGATGTACTTCGCGGCGTCCATTCTTCCAGCCTAGCAGCCGTCAATCCCACGAAATTCGGTGCTAATTTAGAGCCATGAACCGGCGCACGTTTTTCCTTGGAGCCACCACCGCCGCGGGCTCACTCCTCGCCCAGGCCAGGACCCTGAAACTCGGCATTATCGGCTGCGGCTGGTATGGCGGCGTCGATGCGCGTGCCGCCTGGAAGGCCGGCGGCGTCGAAATCACAGCCCTCTGCGACGCCGACACAAAACACCTTCAGGAAACCGCCAGTCTGTGTGCCAAGGAACAGGCCGGACGCCGCCCCGCCCTGCTCACCAGGGACTACAAGGAACTCCTCGATGCCCCGGGCCTCGACGGCGTCATCATCGCCACGCCACCCCACTGGCACGCATTGCCCTTTATCGCCGCCTGCGACAGGAAACTGCCCGTTTATATGGAGAAGCCCCTCGCTTACGACATCCGTGAAGGCCGCGCCATGGCCCGTGCCCAGGCCAAAGCGGGCAATCTTGTGCAGGTCGGTTTCCAGCGCCGGCAGAGTGCCGCGTACAAGGCTGCTCGCGACTACCTCGCCTCCGGGGCCGCCGGGCGCCTCGTGCAGGCGGATGTCCAAATCCATTACACGGCCGGACCCCTCGATAACACCCCGCAACCTCCTCCGTCCACCCTCGATTGGGAACTTTGGCTCGGCCCCGCCCCCAAAATGCCCTACTCCCCCAACGTCGCCCACCGCGCCTGGCGCCTCGAAGAAAAAACAGGCAACGGCCACCTTGTCGATTGGGGCATCCATCTGATCGACGCCACCCGCACCATGCTCGGCCTCGGTCTTCCGAAAGCCGTCACCGCGGCCGGCGGACTTTATGAGTACAAAGGCCGCATCACCACCCCCGACACGCTCACCGCTCACTTCGAGTTTGATCAGGGTCCCGTCGTCTGGCGCCACCGCCTCTGGGGCGCCGCCGAAATGACCCCCGCCTACAACAATGGCATCTTCCTCTACTGTGAAAAGGCGACCATTTTCGTGACCGACGGGCGCTGGGAAGTGATGCCCAAGGCGAAAGGGGCCGAGAAGCGCGTCACCGAAATCAGGCCTTCCACCGATCTGGGGACGGCCCATGTCGCCGAATGGCTGGACGCCATCCGCGCCCAGCGGCAACCCTCCTGCTCCGTCGAGGACGCCTGGCGAAGCACAACCACCGTTCAACTCGGCATGATCGCCTACAAATCCGGCCGCACTCTGCACTTCGATGTCGCTGGTGAGACAATCAAGGAAGACGTGGCGGCCCGCAAACTGCTCCTTCGACCCTATCGCGCGCCGTACCGCCACCCCTACGCATGACCAACGCTACACCCGCACTCCCCATGGCTCCGCTGACGCTCGATGGATCGAGCGCCCTGCACCAGATGTTTCGCGTCAAGTGGGACGAGTGGCTCGATACCGACCTCCAGACCCGGGACCACATCGCCGCCGAAGCCATCCAGTGGCTCGACTCCGCCGGCCAAGCCCCTGCCGGTTCGCAATCCGCCGCCTTCGCCATGCTCGGTCACAAAGGCGACCTGCTCCTCGTCCACTTCCGCCCGGACTTCCCCGGCCTGCTCGCCGCCCAACGTGAGTTCGAAGGACTTCGCTTCGCCCGCTACCTCGAACTCCGTCATTCCTACGTCAGCGTCGTCGAACTCGGCCTGTACGAAAGCACGCGCAAACTCTACGAGGAACTCGGCGCCCAGGGCCTCGCCCCCGGCACCCCGGAGTGGGATAGCGCCGCCGCCGCCATCATTGACCGCCAGCGCAAGGCCATGGCCGTCCGCCTTTATCCCGAAATCCCTTCCTCCCGCTACCTTTGTTTTTACCCGATGGACAAGAAACGCGGGGAGACCAAGAACTGGTATTCCATGCCTTTTGCCGACCGCCAGCGCCTGATGCACGAGCACGGCATGATCGGCCGCAAGTACGCCGGCATCGTCAAACAGGTCATCTCCGGATCCATCGGCTTCGACGATTGGGAGTGGGGTGTCGACCTGTTCGCCGATTCCCCGCTGCCCTTCAAGCAGCTTATCTACGAAATGCGCTTCGATGAAGCCAGTGCCGATTACGGCCTGTTTGGCCCATTTTTCATAGGGTTGCGGCTTCCCGGTAAGGCCCTTGCCCTCTGGCTCGCGGGCGATACGGCAGCCGCCATGGCCGTCTGAGGACGGGCGGCACCGGTACTTTCCTCTGCAATCCGGCGCCGGTTTTGGGATAATTTCCGGGCGATTGGTGATATTCTGCGGGTGTCACATATTGTCCGGAGCCATCCTTCGATGACGCATTTTATCCTGATTGTTCTGTCTGCATTTCTTCTATCCGCGTCGCCTGCACACGCGGGCGCCATCTTCGCGACCAGCAATATCGAAGGTGGCGCGGCGCACCTGCAGTCGGGCGGCGCCTATCAGAGCGGCGGGTCGTTCACCAGCGTCACCATGCTCGGCGCGGATCCGCAAAATTCGCTCTTCACCGCGAGCGCCAGCGCGATGGGCTTTGCCCGGCTTGGTGAATTGAGTGTCCAGACTGTCGCGATCGCGAGTGGCAGCAGCGCCGATCCCGGCGCCATCCGTTCCACCGCCGCCGCCAGTTACCAGGACACCATGACCGTGACGGCTCCCGGCCTTGAAGGAACCACCGGCTACCTGATCATACTGATCCCTGATCCGCCTGCCGGGGGCATGCACCAGGTCGTCAATGGCGCCTACACCGCCCAGGCGTGCACGGGACTCTGCACTGGGGACCCCCAAATGTTTGCCATTGCGCCTGGCTACTCCCAGATCGGCCGCCTGCCCTTCGTATTCGGCGAAGCATTCGACTACACGGTCGCCCTCTCCGCCTGGTCCGCGGCCAGTTGGACCGCCGGGCAACAGCAATACGCCTGTGCGGGCGTCGCCACCAGTCTCGAAGCAACCGGGATCCTGATCGGGTTCGCCAACTGGGAAGGCCACGGCGTCAATGGCCTCGTCTGGAACAGCCGGGGCGGCCTCGAGTACCGGGAAGCCCCCGCCCACCTCGTCCACAACCCTGAACCTGGCACCTGGGCGCTGCTCGGTGCGGGCTTGGCCGCCCTCGGCCTGCTGCGCCGCCGCCGTCAGAACTGAATTTTCACCGCCAGTTGAATCACCCGTGTGGTGACACCCTGTACACCGCCGCCAATCGAGCCAAAGCCCTGTGACTGCAGGTTGAGGTCGAGCGAGCCGGGTGGCGGGTTGAAATGATTCGCGACATTGAACACTTCGGCGCGGAACTCGACTTTCCGGTCGTCGCGGAGATTGAATGCCCGCGCGAAAGACATGTCCATGTTTATCACCCCCGGCAGACGGACGGCGCCGGTCCGTGGTGATGTCCCAAACCGGGCGAAGCCGGTCGCCGCGAAAGCATCCACATTGAACCACCGCTCCCACGTGCGGTCGCCGGCGGGTAACATCCCGGATTGCCCAGCCAGTTGATCCGGCCGCGAGGGGAATCCGGTCCCCGTGGTGTCGACATTGAAGAACACGGGTGCCGGCATCCCACTCGACAGCGTGGGAATGGCTGCGATGCGCCAGCCGTCGAACAGCCACTTGAGCAAAGGCACGCCACGGATGTTGGTCTCGTAAATGACGCTCCCGGTAAACCGGTGGCGCACATCGAAGGCGCAGAGGGAACGATCGGCCCGCAGATTGTAGAGGTCCTGGATCCGGCCCGCATAGGCGCCGCCCTCCACCTGGCCACCCGAATCCGTGGGGCCGGAATAGCAACTGGATAGCGTGTAGGCCAGCACCATCTCCAGTCCGTACTGGCTGCTGCGCGAAGCGGAAGTTTGCAGGGAATGGTAGATGCTGTTGCCGATCGACTTTTCTCCGGCCACGGGGCGGGCGAAGGCGGGAAAGCGGCGGCGTTCGTTCAACGGCGCCAGACCCGTCTCGCGTGGGTCCACTACTTCAACCGGCCGGTTCAGATCGTCGATCGTTGTCATCAGCCGGGTCCCCTTGGAGCCTGCGTAGCTTGCGTCCAGCCGGAAACCCAGGGGAACACGCCGCTGGAGCGAGAGGTTCCAGTGCTGAATGTAGCTCTCCCGGAGGTACGGATCCACGCTGATGGCCAGATTGAAGCCGCTGTCGGCGGGAACGGCCGCGAAGGGGTTGGCGAGGAAGGTGTCCGGTTCGCCTGTGAGACTGCCTTGCACGGCGGCGGCGCGGGTTTCCTGCTCCGCTTCGCCCATGCGGAAGGCGGCTCCCGGCAGATTCGGCGTGAAGTACCATCCGTAGCCGGCGCGGACAACGGTATTGGGTAGCCGGGCAGGGGACCAGGCGATACCAAAACGGGGTCCCAGGTTCGTTGGACTCGCCATCGTCATGCGGCGTCCGAACCGCGATGTTTGGGGGGTCACCAACCCGGTCAGAGCAAACCCGCTTTGCTCGATATTCACCATGCGGCCATCGCGTGCGGAGAAGTTGGGGATTTGATCGTAGCGCATGCCCAGACTGATGCTGAGGTTGGGGCGCACACGCCAGTCATCGTCGACAAACAGCGAACCCCAATTGGTCCCCAACCGGACTACGGTGGGCGTCGGGGCGATCTCCGCGGATCGGACATAGCCAAGCAGGAAATCGGCCAGGGCGGAGCCGGTATAGCTTCCGTCGAAGACCAAGGTTCCTCGAGGATCACGCGCCTGCCTCAGCGTGTACCGCTTGTTGAGCCAATCCCCACCAAAGCGAAGTGTGTGGTTGCCTTGCTGCCAGGCCATGGTGTTCGAGATCTGCCAGGTGTTATTGACACGCTCCCGGGGACCGCCGGGCCGGGGTAGCGCGAAGACGTCGAACACACCGTCGGGTCCGTCGATCCGGATGTTCGGCGGGCCATAGTCCAGCGGGCGGTTCGCTGCGTGGGTCAGGCCCATCTTGCCGGCAACATCGAGATCCGGCTCCCCACTGGAACCGAAACTCTCACGGTCGGCCAGACGGTTCCAGCCGAGACGAAACTGGTTGACCCGGGTCGCGCTGATCGAGCGTGTGTATTGGCCCAGCAGGTTCTGAGCCCGTGCGAGATTGAAACGCTCGTCCTTGCCCCAAAGCGGAGCGCCTTTTTCGGAAGTCTCATTGAAGGCGAACCTGCCCGTGAGCAGATTGTCGGCTGCGAGGTTCTGGTCCAGGCGGGCGATCGCCTGCTCCTGGCGAGCGCGGGCCTTCCGGTCCGGCGTCCGAAAATTGAATGGACCCTCCTCGGCGTTGGGCCCGGGCACATACCCGAGAAAGACCGCTGCCGGCTCACTCAGTGCAGCGTTGGGCGCCACATTCCCTTGGATGCCCACGCCGAGCGGATCGCGAAGAAGGATTGGCTCGCCCGTGCGTGCGTTCGTGAGGCCTCGGAAATCGCCTGTGCGCATCGCAACTGGCGGAACGCGCAGCGGCTCACTCACCAGCCCTTCACGCAACCGGCCTCCTTCATAATTCAAAAAGAAGAAACTGGTGGATTCCGGTGAGATGACCCGAGGCACGGTGGTGGGTCCTCCGAGATTAAACCCGTACTGGTTCCGGTTCAACCGCGGCGGCGCCAGCGTCTCGCCAGCCACCACGTCGCGGGCCTGACTGAAGAAATCGTTGCGGTTAAACAGCCAGGCGGCGCCGTGATACTTCGCGCCACCTGACTGCGTGATCAAGTCCACCTGGGCGCCGGGCGCCGCGCCGTAAAGTGAGGAGTAAGTGCTGGTCTCCACCTTGACTTCGGTCAGTGCGTCAATTGAAGGGGCGAATGGATATGAATTCGACTGCAAGTCCAGGAACTCCACCCCGTCCAGAAAATACCGGTTAGCCGAGTCCCGGGCGCCGTTTGCACCGATCACCGTCACGCCGGTTTCGGGCGAGGCTTCCGCCAGCGACGCTCGTCCCTGCCGAGTGGCCAGTGACCCCGGCGTCCCGGCCACCACCCCGGGCAGCAATTGGGTGAGCTGAACGAAATTGCGCCCATTCAGGGGCAGGTCCCGAATATTGCGCCGCTCCACCAACCGGCGCACGGCGACGCTCTCCGTCTGCATCCAGGTGTAGGTCGGGCTGACCTGCTTTTCCACTCCCAACAGCGGGTGCAGCCGGAAGTCGAGCCGGAGTGTCTGTCCGGCTCGTAGCAGAAAGCTGTTGAGAACACCCTCCTGGCGGCCCTCCACCATCACCAGGATGTCGTAAATCCCTGCCTGGAGGAACCTTACAACGTAAACGCCTCCAGGGTCGGACTGGGTTTCGCGCGTGATGCCGGTGATGGTGTTCCTGATCGAGACCTGCGCGTTCCCCAACGACTCGCCGCGGTGAGTGGTCACTTGCCCCGTGACCGTGGCGTCCACTTCCTGTCCGGGAAGCCAGTGAGCCCCCGACAGCAGGATCCCAAGGAAGATGGCTGGCCTGTAATGTCTGCTCGTCATCACGCCTCAGAAAGCGGGCCGGTTCGGAAAGTCCGGGTCAGGCACCTTCTTGAAACGGATCAGAAGGTTCGTGAAGAACAAATGCCTCTGTGTCCCAGCCCTTGGGGCTCGTCCATCCCAGTAGTAGCCCGTGTCGAGCATCATCTTCTCGTTGATAATCCAGCGGATACCCCCATGCGGCCGCTGGCCCCAATACTGATTCGTAAACGCGAAAACCTCGTAACCGAACAGAGGTGATACCTTCCACTCCCGGAAGCTGAAACGGTTGCGATACCGGAGACGCGTGAAACTCGTCAACGACCCTTCTGGACCGCCAAAGTAGCGTTCCACCAGAAAACGGGACTCCAGAAGACCCGCCGGAAGTCCCCGCTTCTTCGGGGTGAACTTGTAATCTTCCATTCCCGCGAAGAGCCGGTGAGAATCGCCCAATCCCTCGGCTCGCGGCTGCTGCTCACCGCGGTAGAAGTACCCTCCGACGACGGTCGTCTTCGGCTTGATGTAGTAGCGAAGAATCGGTCCAGTCCTGGCCTGGATCAGTTCGCCCAGCGGTCGCTTGGTCCGGAACTGCCCATGCATGATGACCGTAAACTTCGAGTTGAGGCTGATCTCGTTGGTCCACCAGTGCCACGCTTGCACTTCTTCGCCATAACAACCGGGAATCGTAACGGCGAAAGTGCAGGCCCAGAACAACCCGGCCCGCGTCAACCTGTGAATCAGCGGCTGGATACGATCTTCTCCTTGGGCGGCGGCAGGAGTTGGTGGCCCGTGAGGGTCATCGTGCGCGTCCCGTTGCGGTCGCGGCGTACGTCACTCTCCACCCAAAGCGCCGGGAGCGGATAGCCCCCCAAAAGAAATCGCTCTTCGCGAATCGCTTCCGCCTTCTTGAGCTCGCCCGTCCCCTTGTCGAAGTAGCTCACCACAAAACTTCGGGACTTCTTGCGACCCGCCGCGTCCCGCTCAATATTGATCACGTTAATCGCCACCTCGTGTTCCTTGAGGGTCCGTCTTGTCGTTCGGAATTCGCCATCCCGAATGCGATGACGGGTATTGTACGGATCCCCGTGCAGTTCCACAAGCTGGCCCAACGGATGAAGGTCGTCCTTGCCAAAAACGATGCCAATCCCCTCGTAGCGCTCTTCAAATGGCTTCGGGGCAGCACTTGAGAGCATTGAGCTGAGTGCCGAGACCGCCCATTTTCTGGATTCAGGGTCGCTTAAGCTCACCTTCACCCTCCGGTTGGAGCCCACCTCCACCTTCCCTTCATGGGTCTTGCCCTCGAAGTAAACCTTGAGCTGGGCCTCGAAGCCGGGAAAACCGCCCCAACCAGGGCTCTGCTCTTCGGCCTTCTTCAGGAACGCTCGCGCGGCAGGGTCATCAGGGCGTATGGCGGGCTTCGTCGGGGCGGTGTCGTCAGCGCCAATTGCCGGCACAGGTGCCAGACACAGAATCAGGCCAGCCACCATGGCCGCCGCTACCCTCAATGGAAATCTACGCATAGCTGATGGGATGTCTGAACTCCTCGCGACGGTTCCACCCCCGCTGGGGGAGCCGGGACTTCTGGGTTCGTGTTTGGCGGGTTCCCGTGACCGGGGGAGCCGCCCTCCATCAAACGAAAAGGAGCCAGCGAACCGGCTCCCTGATAGTCAAGACCAATCTTTAGATTAACACAGGCTCTGCCTTACTCCAGCACGGTCGCGCTCTTGATCCCGTCCAGATTGGGGAACGAACTCTCCAGGTACTTGTTGCCCGACGACCGGATCTGCATCTGGTTTGGCGCTTCGCCATACCCCGAGTACAGCTTCTCCACAACGTCCATCCCTTCCACCACGACCCCGATCGGCGAAAAACCCATCGAATCCAGACGCGCGTTGTTGCCCAGGTTGATGAAGACCTGCGTGGTCCGCGAATTCGGGCCGCGCGTCGCGAAGGTCAGAGTCCCCTTCGAGTTCGACTGCTTCACCGGATCGTCGGGAAACTCCTGGTACGTGTCCAACTTCGCCGGATCCGCCGGCAGGCCAAACTGCACCACAAATCCAGGCACAATCCTGAAAAACCGGGCCTCGTTGTAAAAACCGCTCGTAATCAACTCGTGAAAGCGGTCCGCCCCCAGGGGCGCCCAGCTTTTTTGCACTTCGACAACGAAATCGCCCTTCGTCGTCTCGAATTTTACTTTGTAAGTGTCGGGCACGTTGGTCCTTTCCCCGCCTCCACCGCAGGCACTGAGCGCGGCAAGGGCGCAAAACGCAAGAACGGCACGGGCAGGCTTCGTGAACATACAAAACCGATTGTCGCACGCCGCGCCTGGAATGGCGCCGCCGCGATAGAATCGACCCGTGCCCCCCTTCCTTCAATCCGGCTCGCGACCCGCCGCCCTCCAAGTCCGCTTCGACACCCGCGCCGGTTCGTTCCGCGTCCGTCTCGACGCCCGCGCCGCGCCGAACACCGTTCACAACTTCCTGCGCTACATCAACGCCGGACACTACACGGGCGGCCTCTTCCATCGCACCGTCACACCCCAAAACCAGCCCGGCGACCAGATCCGCATCGAAGTCGTCCAGGCGGGCGCCGCCCCTGGCCGCCACTCCGCCGCCTTCCCGCCCATCGCTCTCGAACGGACCTCCGTCACCGGCCTTCGCCACCTCGACGGCACCATCTCCATGGCCCGGGCCGCCCCTGACTCCGCCACCTCGGACTTCTTCATCTGCCTTGGCCCCCAGCCCGAACTCGACTTCGGCGGCCGCCGCAACCCCGATGGCCAGGGCTTCGCCGCCTTCGGTCAGGTCGTCGAGGGGATGGACACCGTTCGCCGGATTCAACAGTCGCCCGCTGACGGACAGCGGCTGACTCCGCCCATCCCGATCATCCGTGCCCACGTCGAAGAGGAAACTCCATGATCCAGATCTCCCGCCGCTCCCTGCTCGCCCTCGCCGGCGCCAGCCTCGCCCCCGCCCAGCAAACTGCGCCCGGCGACGCCCGGAATCTCGCCGCTCCCGGCACCCGGACCGTCTTCCCGCTGCGCGAATGGCCCACGCGCGAAGCCTGGGAACAACACGCCGCCCATCTCCGCCGCCGCATCCTGCTGGCCGCCGGGATCTGGCCCCTACCGGACAAGCCCGTCCTGCACACCCGCCCCCACAACCGCGTCAACCATGGCGCCTACTCCAGCGAGTGCGTTCTCATCGAAACCTGGCCCGGCCTCTGGGTTGCCGCCAACTTCTATTTACCGGTCAAACGCGCGGGCAAAGTGCCCGGCATCCTCGTCGCCCACGGCCACTGGACCCACGGCCGCCTCGAAAACACCGACAACTGCTCCACCCCGAGCCTTTGCGCCAACCTCGCCGCCCAGGGCTTCGCCGCCCTGGCCTACGACATGGTCGGCTACAACGAGTCCGATCAACTCCCCCACAAATTCGGCAACACCCCCGAAGAGCAGGCCTGGCACTATGGCCCCCTCGGCGTCCAGCTTTGGAACTCGATCCGGATGCTCGACTACCTCGCTTCCCGCGACGAAGTCGACCGCGACCGCCTCGGCATGACCGGCGCCAGCGGCGGCGGCACCCAGACCTTCCAACTCGCCGCCCTCGACCCCCGCCTCAAAGCCGTCGCGCCCGTCAACATGATCTCCGCCCACTTCCAGGGCGGCTGCGAATGTGAAAACGCCTCCGGCCTCCGCTGGTCCACCAACAACGTCGAGACCGGCGCCATCGCCGCGCCCCGCCCCCAACTCCTTGTCGCCGCCACCGGCGATTGGACACGCGACGTTCCGCGCGTCGAATACCCCGCCATTCGCAAAATCTACGGCCTGTATGGCGCCGAGGATCAGGTCACCACCTGGCAGCAGTCCGCCGGCCACAATTACAACCTGCCCAGCCGCGAGGCCGTCTATCGTTTCTTCCATTCCGTCTGGGGTGATCCCGCCACGCCGCCGCCCACCGAGACCATCGGAGCGCCTTCGATCGATTCCCTCCGCGCCCGCCTCGACGAGCGCCCCGCCAGCGCCCTCAACGCTGCTCAGTTCTTCGAAGCGTGGAAAAAACGTTGTCAAAACGCGACCAAAACGCTCTCTGTAGACGAAAAACGCGCCCGCTTGCGCGCCATTTTCGGCCTCGACCTGCCGCTCGAAGCCCTCGCCCTCAAGGACGGCTACCTGACCACCGCCGCCGGGTGGCGCATCCCCGCCCAACTCCTGAAAGAAGGCGGAAAAGGCGCCCTCCTCCTGCTCAGCGCCGCCGGCAAGCCCGCCGCCGGCCCCGCCATCACCACCACCACTCTCGCCGTCAAACTCTTCGAGCGCACCCCAGACCGCCCCGTCGCCGCCCAGCATTTCCTCACGTTCAACGCCGCCGACCCCGTCTGCCGGGTCCAGGACACCGTCGCCGCCGTCACCTGGCTCCGCCAGCGCTCCCCCGCTCAACCCGTTGAAATCATTGCCTCGGATGAACGTGCCTCCTGGGCCGCCACCGTTGCCCAGGCCGTGCTCGGCCGCTCCGCCGTCCGCCTTCGCGGCAATGCCAAATCTGGCGAACCGGATCCCGTCCCCGGCCTGGAATTCGCCGGCGGCCTCGCCACCATCCGCGAACTGGCGGCCCTCTGAACGTGCGCCTCTGGAACTGGAAGACCGCCGTCTGCAGCGGCTTCTACCGCGGCCCCGCCTTCTTTTTCGCCTCACTCCAACTCGGTCTCCGTGAAGCCGCCCGCGCCGCCGGCATCGAATTCCTCCTGTTTGCCGCCATGGCCGGTTTCACCGGCGCACTGATTCAGAACGTTCGTTTCCTCCAACCCCTCTGGCTCCGGATGACCATCCTGCTCGCGGGCGTCCCCGCCATCCTCCACACCGGGGAATGGCTCGGCCACACCTGGTTCGGCACCCCCGCGCGCAACAAGGGCATCCTGTTCTCCGTCATTCTTTCCGGCGTCGCCGCCCTGTTCAACCTCTACGCGATGCGCAAAGGCGCCCTCGTCGCCGGACACGAAGGCGATTCCTTCATCCTCGACCTCGCCCGCCTCCCCCGCCTGATCGGTGGCTTCCTCTCGTGGCCGGTCCGCCGGTTGCTTCGCCGCCCCTAACTCGCTTCCTTCACCGCCGCAATCAGATCGTTCACCGCCTTCTGCCCGTCCGAGAAGTACATCAGCGTGTTCTCGGCCGCGAACAGCGGATTCGGAATCCCCGCAAACCCGGGGCTCAAGCTGCGCTTGATCACCACCACCGTCCTTGCCTTGTCTACGTCCAGAATCGGCATCCCCGCGATCGGCGATTTCGGGTCCGTCCGCGCCACCGGATTCACCACGTCGTTCGCGCCGATCACGATCGCCACGTCCGTCTGCGGAAACATCGGATTGACTACATCCATCTCGAGCAGCGCCTCGTAGGGGACATCCGCCTCGGCCAGCAGCACGTTCATGTGCCCCGGCATCCGTCCGGCGACCGGGTGTACCGCGAAGATCACCTCCGCGCCCTTCGATTCCAGCAGTTGCGCCAGACTCCGCACCGCGTGCTGCGCCTGCGATACAGCCATCCCGTAACCCGGCACGAACACCACGCGCCGCGCGCTGTCCAGCAGAATCGCAATCTCGTCCGGCGATGCCGACTTCACCTTGCCGGCATACACATCATCGGCCTTCGCGCTCGTCGTCGCCACCGCGCCCAACCCGCCAAAAAGCACGTTCGCCAGCGACCGGTTCATCGCCTTGCACATGATCTGCGTCAGGATGATCCCCGACGCCCCCACCAGCGAACCCGCGATGATCAGCATGTTGTTCTGCAGCACAAATCCCGTTGCTGACGCCGCCAGCCCCGAGTACGAGTTCAGCAGCGAAATCACCACCGGCATGTCCGCGCCGCCAATCCCGATCGTCGCCAGCACGCCCAGCACCGCCGCCACTGCCACCAACGCCCAGTAAATCTCCATCGACTCCGGCCGCAAGACCACGCCCACCGCCAATCCCACCGCCCCGAGTGCCACCAGCGCGTTCAATAAATGCTGCCCAGGGAACACCACCGCGTTACCCGTGATCAAGTCCTGCAACTTCCCGAACGCCACCAGGCTCCCGAAGAACGTCACCCCGCCGATCAACGCCGACAGCGACGTCGCCACCGTCATCTGTGTCTGATAACCGCCACCCGCTACGCCCACTTCCACCAGCGCCGCCCCGGCCACCAGCACCGACGCCCCACCCCCAAATCCGTTCAACAACGCCACCATCTGCGGCATCGCCGTCATCTGCACCCGGATCGCCATCACCGCGCCAATCGCGCTGCCCAGCACCAGTCCCGCGAAGATCACTTCGTAGCTGATGATGCTCCGGTCCAGCAGCGTCACCACGATGGCGATCAGCATGCCCGTCGCGCCGAGTGTGTTCCCGCGCACTGCCGTCCGCGGATGCGACATGCCCTTCAGGCCCATGATGAAGAGCACCGAAGCGACCAGATAAGAGAGATTGATCACGACTGGCGGCATGGTTTATTTCCTTTTGAACATCGACAGCATCCGGTTCGTCACCAGAAAACCGCCCACCACGTTGATCGTCGCGAACACCACCGCAACGAACCCCAGCACCGTCGTCAGCGTGGTGTGCTGCGTCCCGCTCGACAATACCGCCCCCACCAGCGTGATCCCCGAGATCGCGTTCGATCCCGACATCAGCGGCGTGTGCAGCGTCGGCGGCACCTTCGTAATCACTTCAAAACCGACGAAAATCGCCAGCACGAATATCGTGAGCGTGGTGACCAGAAGCTCCATTACGCGCCTCCCAATAGTGTCTTCACTCTCGGCTGCACCACCGCGCCACCCCGTGTCAGCAGCGTCTCGCGCAGAATCTCGTCCTCGGTTTCGTAGTCAATCGTTCCGCCCTTCGCGATGTGCAGCAGGAACGTCGCGATGTTCTTCGCGTACATCTGGCTCGCGTGGTATGGCGCCGTCGACGGCAGGTTCAGCAACCCCACCAGCGTCACGCCATGCTTCTCCGCCACTTCGCCCGCCACCGTGATCTCGCAGTTCCCGCCCCGCTCCACCGCCAGGTCCACCACCACCGACCCCGGCGCCATCCCCTTCACCATTTCCTCCGTGATCAACACCGGCGCCTTCTTTCCCGGCACCGCCGCCGTCGTGATCACCACGTCACTCTCCGACAACACCCGTGCCATCAACTCGCGCTGCCGCCGGTAGAAATTCTCGTCCTGCGCCTGAGCGTACCCGCCCTTGTCTTCCGCCCCTTCCACTTCCAGCGGCAGTTCGACAAACTTCGCGCCCACGCTCTCCACCTGCTCCCGGACCGCCGGGCGCACATCATACGCGCTCACCACGCCCCCCAACCGCTTCGCCGTCGCGATCGCCTGCAATCCCGCCACGCCCACGCCCACCACGAACACCTTCGCCGGCGCCAGCGTCCCTGCCGCCGTCATCAGCATCGGGAACAACCGCGGCAGGTACTCCGCCGCCAGAATCACGGCCTTGTATCCCGCAATCGTTGCCATCGACGACAGCGCGTCCATGCTCTGCGCCCGCGTGATTCGCGGCATCAACTCCATCGAGAAGCCAATCGCGCCCGTCGATGCCATTTGACCCACGCCCGCCGGCTCGGACAGCGGATCGTAAAACCCGATCGCCACCTGACCCTCGCGCCAGCCTTCGGTCGCGCCGCGAACTTGCGCCACCACCTCCGCCGCTGCGATCACCTCCGCCCGCGACGCCACAATCCGTGCGCCCTTGGCTTCATATTGATCGTCCGGAAAACCGGCGGCCACGCCCGCGCCGGCTTCGATCAGAACTCCAAAACCCTTGCCCGTCAACGAGGGCAGCACGCCCGGCACCAGCGCCACGCGACGCTCGCCCGGGAAGGTCTCTTTGGGAACGCCAACAATCATCGGCTCTCTCTCCCGTCTGTCGTTGCCGATCATATCGCATATCCGGGTCCGGTTTGCAACTTTCCCGGACTTTTCCCGGACGAATCTCGCCCGCTAACGCAGTTCCAGCACCGCGAAGATCGCCCGGTGATCCGAAGCCACCGCCTCCTCCAGCACCCGCCCCTCCACCACCCGCCACCGCCCCGCCGGACGCACCAGAATGAAATCGATCTGCCGCTTCGGCTCCTTCACCGGGATCGTCAATCCCTCCACCGCCGACACCCAACCCTGTGCCCGCAACCCCTCGATCACCGGCGAATCCGGCGTGTCGTTCAAGTCCCCCATGAAGATTGACGCCACCCCCTCGGCCGCCGGCGCGATCGTTGCCAGCCTCTCCACCGCGCTCATCCGGTCCGGCCGCGTGATATCCAGGTGCGTCGCCATCACCCGTGCCACGAACGGATGCTCAAACCCCACCTCCAGAATCGCCCTCGGCTCCCGCTTCGGACTCACCGGCAGCGCGTGGTTCCTCAGCGACGCCGCCGGCCACTTCGACAACAGCGCGTTTCCATACAATCCCCCCTGATAGGGCATCCCTGGCCCGAACACCACGTGCATGCCCGTCAGACGCGCCAGCTCCAGCGCCTGGTCCACCCCGCCCGTCCGCTGCGTTCGCACGTCCACCTCCTGCAACGCCACCAGGTCCGGCGAAACCGAGCGAATCACTCTCGCGATCCGCTCCAGATCCAGCACGCCATCCATCCCCTCGCCGTGATGAATGTTGTACGAAAGCACCCGCAGCGTCGTCTGTCCGCAAACCGCCGCCGCGCATAGAAAGAGAAGTACGATCATCCGTCGCATACCGCTAGAATAAGCAGCATGGAAGCATCAAAGTTTGGACGGCGCGGCTTCATGGGTGCGACTCTCGCCTCCGCCCCCGCAATTCTCAAAGGCATGCAGGCATCAAACGCCATCAAAGTGGGTCTGGTCGGCTGTGGCGGCCGTGGCACCGGCGCCGCCGCCCAGGCCCTCAAGGCCGATGATTACTCCGAACTCGTCGCCGTCGCCGATATCGACATGGCGCGCATCGACAGCAGCCTCGCCCGGCTCCAGAAGTCCGCCGGGCCCAAGGTCAAAGTCGTCTCCGACAAGAAATTTGTCGGCCTCGACGCCTTCCAGAAAGTGATCGACGCCGGCGTCGATGTCGTCCTCCTCGCCACCCCTCCCGGCTTCCGTCCCCAGCACCTGCGCTACGCCATCGACCAGGGCAAACACGTCTTCTGCGAAAAGCCCGTCGCCACCGACGCCCCCGGCGTCCGCAGCGTTCTCGAAACCTCCGAACTCGCCGCCAAGAAGAACCTCAGCCTCGTCGCCGGCTTCTGCTGGCGCTACTCCAACTACATCAAAGACACCTTCGACCAGATCAAGAACGGCGCCATCGGCGACATCGTCTCCTACTACGCCACTTACTACACCGGCCCCGTCAAGCCCATGCCCCCCGCCTCCACCCGCCCCGCCGGGATGAGCGACGTCCAGTGGCAGCTCAAGAACTGGTACAACTTCTGCTGGATCTGCGGAGACAGCCTCGTTGAACAGGCCGTCCACAGCGTCGATAAAGTTGCCTGGGCCTTCAACGACGAAGACCCCATCAGTTGCGTCGCAACCGGCGGACGCCAGATCCCCGCCGAAGGCGGCGACATCTACGACCACTTCTCCGTCAACTACCTCTATTCCAACAACCGCCGCGCCTTCGTCTCCAACCGCCAGTCCGTCGGCTGCTATAACGAAAACGCCGACTACATCATGGGCACCAAGGGCATCTGCACCATCGGCCGCGGGCCCACGCCCCGCATCACCGGCGAAACCAACTGGACCTACTCCGGCCAGCGCAACGATATGTACCAGGCCGAACACGACGCCCTGTTCGCCTCCATCCGCCGCGGCCAGCCCATCAACGACGGCAAGTGGATGACCACCTCCACCATGCTCGCCATCATGGGCCGGATGGCCGCCTACACCGGGCAGCAGATCACCTGGGAGCAGGCCATGAACTCCCAGGAAAAGCTCGTCCCCGACACCATCGACTGGAACGGCGCCTTCCCCACCCGGCCTGTTCCCCAACCCGGCGTCACCAAGTTCATCTAGTCAATGCGATCCCTGATTCTCCTCTGCGTGCTGCCGCTCACCGCGGCAGCCGCCGTCGATTTTGCCACCGGCGTCAAGCCGGTGATGGAGAAGTACTGCCTCTCCTGCCATAACCCCCAGCGCAATTACGCCGGCCTCCGCGTCGATACCAAGGACGCCCTGTTCGCCGGCAAGTCCGTCGTCCCCGGCAATCCCGAGGCCAGCACCTTCTACACCACCATGAAGGCCGGCACCATGCCCCCCGCCGGCCCGAAACCCTCGCCCGCGGAGATCGAGACCATCCGCCAGTGGATCGCCGAAGGCGCTCCCTGGCCCGAGGGCGTCCGCGTCGGCGCCGCGCCCCCCGAGATGGCCGACGACCGCAAACTCGTCACCGCCCTCCGCCGCAAAATCGTCGTCGCCACGAAGGAACGCCGCCCCGCCGACATGAAGCCCTACAAGGCCACCATCCCCGGCACCGATGTCGCCTTCCAGATGACCCCCGTCCCCGGCGGCGAGTTCACCATGGGCGACCCAAACGCCTCCGATGTCGAAAAACCCGCCCACCGCGTCCGCGTGGACCCCTTCTGGATGGGCGTCCACGAAGTCACCTGGGACGAATACCGACTCTTCATGTTCGCCTCCCGCGATGGCTCTCCCCCCGAGGCCGATGCCATCAGCACCCCCACTCGCCCCTACGTCGAAATGAGCTTCGGCATGGGTCTCAATGGCTATCCCGCCATCTCCATGACCCAGCACGCAGCCAACAAGTACGCCCAGTGGCTCAGCGCCAAGACCGGTCATTTCTACCGCCTCCCCACCGAAGCCGAATGGGAATTCGCCTGCAAAGCCGGCGGCGCTGCCCTACCTCCCCTCAACGAAGCCGCCTGGCACGCCGATAACTCCGGCGAGAAATACCAGCAGGTGGGCAAGAAGAAGCCGAACGCCTTCGGCCTCCATGACATGCTCGGCAACGTCATGGAATGGACCCTTGATCAGTTCGAACCACACGCCTACGCCGCCCGAGGCTCCGAACTGATCGTCAATCCCTGGGTCAGGTCCACCGAGCCATACCCCCACGCCGTCCGCGGCGGCGGGTGGGCCGATGCCCCCGAAGCCTGTACCTGCACCGCGCGCCTCGGTTCCGATCCCTCCTGGAAGGTCCAGGACCCCCAACTCCCCAAGTCCATCTGGTATCACACCGACGCCCAGTGGCTCGGCTTCCGCCTCGTCCGCCCCCTGCGCATCCCTTCGTCCGACGAAATGGACGCCGCGTGGAATAACGGCGTCGCGGAAGATCCTTAACGCGCCCGATTGCGCTTCCTGAGATACAGACCCAGGCCGATGGCGATGGCCAGTGGAACTAACAAGTAGATGACGGCAATCGGCAAAACCTGGATGACCGGTCCTGGTCCCATGTTCGCGTTTCTCCTCTGTCTCGCACTCTACCACCCGCCCGCCTCCGCCGCTGAACTCTACGACCGCACCGAACCCGCCATGGGCGCTCTCGCCCGCCTCGTCGTCGAAGCAAACGACGAACGCGCCGCCACCCGCGCCCTCAACGCCGCCTTCGCCCGCATCCGCGAGATCGAACTGCGCCTCTCCGACTACCTCGACACCAGCGAAGCCCGCCAACTCGAACTCGCCCCCTTGAACACCCCAATTCCTGTCTCCGAAGACCTCTTTCGCGTTCTCCAGCACGGCCTCCTGCTCGCGCGCCAGACTCGCGGCGCGTTCGATCCCACCCTCGGCCGCGCCACCCGCGCCTGGCGCTCCGGCGGCCCGGAGACACCCCCCACCGGAAACCACCGCCACATCGAACTCGGCCCCCAAACCGTCACCCTCCGCGCCCCCGGCATCGCCTTTGACTTCGGCGGCATCGCCAAGGGCTACGCCGCCGACGAAGCCCTCAAAGTCCTCCGCCAGCATGGATTCCCTCGCGCCATGGCCGCACTCAGCGGCGATATCGCCCTCGGTGCTCCGCCCTCCGGGCGCCAGGGCTGGCGCGTCGGCCTCGGCTCTCCCGATCAGATCGAAGAACTTGCCCATTGCGGCGTCTCCACCTCCGGCGACGCCAACCAGACCCGCCGGGGCCAGTCCCACATCCTCGACGGCCGCTCCGCCCGCCCTCGCTCCGCCCGCCCCGGCGCCGTCACCGTCGTCGCCCCCTCCGCCATGGAGAGATCGGAAGAGCGTCGTGTAGGGAAAGAGTGTAGATCTCGG
>ERZ761609.599-NODE-599-length-39925-cov-909.496263_pt1 | contig 39925 bp, 42 predicted proteins | sample MGYA00511163_ERZ761609 | MGnify/ENA primary metagenome ERZ761609 (study PRJEB28899, sample SAMN02445070) | bioreactor sludge metagenome | biome: EBPR sludge | place: Australia: Brisbane, Thorneside Wastewater Treatment Plant | collected 2011-12-16 ...
GTGCGGTGCCGGACTCAAGCGCCGCCGCGGGTTTGCAGCTCTGCCGAAAGGACACACTGCTTCTGCATCCTGACCTGGCTATCGAGGAAGGACGGACTTTGCGAGAAAAACACGGCGAAGGCCGATAGGGCCGCATCCTCCATCTCATAGAGCCGGGCGTTGCTTCGCTTGCGCCCGTCCGGCAAAGCCCGGAATGCATCCCGAACCTTCTCGATCAAGGCGACGGCGGCGCTCGGCAGGGGGATGGGGGCAACGGTTGAAATGGGCTGGGCACCCGAAAATCATCAATACTTTGATCAAGTTCGAGGTTAACACCATAAAATACTGTTTACCCGCATTATTTTCACAACAGCCGGAGTTTCCCTCCATCTTCATCGCCCAAGTCTGCCCATCCTCGTCGCCAACCTACGCCAACAGCCGCCTTGCGTGGGTTTGAAATGAGAACTGCTGACTACGCTGAGGGAAACGCTTGTTCCCCATGATTGCGGGTAACTTGCTTGCCAAGGATCGGCTCGCCATTCACCCACCTTTCGATGAGCGCTCATGGACGCACGATTGAGGAACAGCAGCGCGCAGAGAGTGGCGAAGGTCGGATGATCGTCGCGGTCGACTGCCCTTCGCACAGACGGCGCCCTTCGTCGCGCGGCACATACGGATTGCCCTCGACCTCAGCACCGCCGAAGCGTTTCGCGAGCTCGCGGGCGGGCGGCCGCCGTACATTGGAGATTCGCCGGGCGGCTGCGCGACGGGTCGGTGGGACTGCGGCAGCAGCGCCGCTTGCATCGTGCAGGCCGATCGCAGATAATCCAACAAGCGCTTGCTTGCTTAAATTTTAATCGTTCGACCGTCGACCATCTGCCCCAGGAGATTCTCTGCATGCAACAGACCGCCTATCCTCATCTGCTCGCGCCGCTCGACCTTGGTTTCACGACGCTCAGGAATCGTGTCCTGATGGGCTCGATGCACACCGGGCTGGAAGAGGCGCCGAAAGGTTTCAACCGACTGGCTGTCTTCTACGCCGAGCGCGCGCGCGGCGGCGTTGGGCTGATCGTCACCGGCGGCATCGCTCCCAACCAGGATGGTGTGGTGATGCCCGGAGCGGCGGCGCTGGAGAACGAGGCACAGGTCGCCAGGCATCGCCTGATCACCGACGCCGTGCACGAGGCGGGCGGCAAGATCGCCATGCAGATCCTGCACACCGGCCGTTACGCCTACCATCGCGGGGCGGTGGCGCCATCGCCGGTCCAGGCGCCGATTTCGCCGATCCGCCCGCGCGAACTGAGCGAGGAGGACATCGAGCGCACGCTCGACGACTACGCCCGGTGTGCCGCCCTGGCGCAGTCCGCAGGCTACGACGGCGTCGAGGTGATGGGTTCCGAAGGCTACCTGATCAACCAGTTCGTTGCCCAGCAGACCAACTTCCGCGAGGACAGGTGGGGCGGCAGCTTCGAGAACCGCATCCGCTTCGCGCTCGAGACGGTCCGCCGCGTGCGCACGGCGACCGGGCCAAACTTCATCATCATCTTTCGTCTGTCGATGCTCGACCTCGTCGAAGGCGGCAGCACGTGGGACGAGATCGTCGCACTCGCCAGGGCGGTCGAGGAGGCCGGAGCGACGATCATCAACACCGGCATCGGCTGGCATGAGGCGCGCATTCCGACGATCGCGACGATGGTCCCGCGAGCGGCCTTCGTCTGGGTGACGAAGCGGCTGATGGGGCAGGTCGGGATTCCGCTGATCACCACCAACCGCATCAACTCGCCCGAGGTGGCCGAGGAGGTGATCGCTTCCGGCTGTGCCGACATGGTGTCTATGGCACGGCCCTTCCTTGCCGATGCCGACTTCGTCAGGAAGGCGGCGGCCGGCCGCGCCGACGAGATCAACACCTGCATCGCCTGCAATCAGGCCTGTCTCGACGAGATATTCGAGGGCCGGCTGACCTATTGCCTGGTGAACCCGCGCGCCTGCCGGGAAACGGAGCTGGTGATCGGGCAGGCACAGGAAGCGAAGCGGATTGCCGTCGTCGGCGCCGGACCGGCCGGCATGGCGTGTGCGCTCACTGCCGCCGAGCGCGGCCACTGGGTGACGCTGTTCGACGCCGCGTCGGAAATCGGTGGTCAGTTCAATCTCGCGCGGCGCATTCCGGGCAAGGAGGAGTTCGCCGAGACGCTGCGCTACTTCGATCGCCGTTTGCAGAAGGTCGGCGTCTCGCTGCAACTCGGCAAGGAGTGCAGCGCCGACGAGCTGGCGGCGGCCGGTTTCGACCATGTCGTCCTCGCCACCGGCATTGTGCCGCGGTGGCCCGATGTGCCCGGGATCGAGCACGAGAAGGTGATCTCCTACGTCGATCTGATCGAGGGCTACCGCGTCGCCGGTGAGCGTGTGGCGATCATCGGCGCCGGCGGCATCGGTTTCGACGTCGCCGAGTTCCTGACCCATGTCGAGGACGATCGCGACGAACTCGAACGTTTTCAGAGCGAATGGGGGATCGATCCCGAGTTCGGCAACCGGGGCGGCCTCAAGCCGCCGAGCGGCGCGCCCGCGCGGCGGCAGGTCTGGCTGCTGCAGCGAAAGGCGGCGAAGGTTGGTGACGGCCTCGCCAAGACGACGGGCTGGATTCGCCGCACGCTGCTCAAGAAGCGTGGTGTGCAGATGGTCTCCGGCGTCACGTACGAGCGCATCGACGACGCCGGCCTGCACATCGTCGTCGATGGCCGGCAGCAGTGCCTGCCGGTCGACCACGTGATCGTCTGTGCCGGTCAGGAACCGCGGCGCGAGCTCGAGGAGGGCTTGCGTGCCGCTGCCGTGCCGGTGTCACTGATCGGTGGCGCCGACGTGGCGAACGAGCTCGACGCCAAGCGCGCAATCGACCAGGGAACCCGCTTGGCGGCGACCCTCTGACGCTGATGCCGGTGGGGCGCAGAAGACAGGGCGCGGCGCTCGAGGCCAACCGCCGCGATGATCTCCTGCGCGCTGCCGCGCGCCTGTTCGTCGAGAAGGGATTTGCAGCGACGACGACGCGCGACATCGCGCAGGCGGTCGGCATGCGCTCCGGCAGCCCTTTCTATCATTTCCGCAGCAAGCACGAGCTGCTCAAGGCGGCAATGATCGAAGGGCTGGAAGCGGGCCACCGCCGTTTGCAGGCGGCGATCGCTGGCGTCGACGATCCGGAGTGCCGCCTGCGGCTGATGATTCGCGCCCACTTCGGTAATCTGCTCGAGGGCGACTGCGCGACGCCGATGCTGATCCACGAGTCGCGTTCGCTGGATGCGGCAGCGCGCGCCGAGATCGCGGCCGTCAGCGATCGCTACCAGGTGGCCTGGCAGGAGACGCTCGACGAACTGGCCGCCAGCGGCCGGCTGCGCCGCTCGGACAGTCCGGTGCGGCTGCTGCTCTTCGGCATGCTCAACTGGAGCGGCCAGTGGTATCGGCCCGATGGGCCGCTGTCGCTCGACGAGATTGCCGATGCGGCGACCGAGCTGCTGCTGCGGTGAAGGCGCTGCCAGCGCTCCGGCAGGCTCGTTCGCCTCGCCTGCCGCGGCGGCTGGCGACGCAGGCCGCGCGGGTGGCGAGCAGCCGTCGCGTGGCATCGATACCTGCGTCAGCCGACGAAGGCGGGTGTCCGGCAGGCCGTCGGGCGCGCCGGATCGCTGCACCATTCGCTCCACGAACCGGCGTAGAGGCGGGCGCCCGGGAGACCGGCAATCTCCATCGCCAGCAGGTTGTGGCAGGCGGTGACGCCGGAGCCACAGGACATCACGACGTCGCCGGGATGAAAGCCGGCGAGAACCTCGGCGAACTCGCGCTGCAGGTCGGCGGGCGCGCGAAAGGAGCCGTCGGCAGCCAGGTTGTCACGAAAGAAACGGTTGCCGGCGCCGGGGATGTGCCCGCCGACCGGATCGAGGGTTTCGTTTTCGCCGCGGAAGCGGTCGGGAGCGCGGGCATCGATCAGGCGGAAGCGGCACTGTGCGAGATTCGCCAGCACATCGTCAGTGCCGACGACTTGGTCGTCACGCAGTTCGACTGCCAGCGTCGCCGGTTGCGCGTGTGGCACCACGGTCGTCAGCGGCCGACCTTCGGCCAGCCAGCCGGTGATTCCCGCGTCGAGAACAGCCACGCGGTCGTGGCCGAGCCAGCGCAACAACCACCAGAGGCGGGCGGCAAAGGCGCCTCCGGCATCGTCGTAGGCGACCACCTGCATCGTCGCCGAGACGCCTGCCGCGCCCAGCGTATCGGCGAGCAGGCGCGGATCGGGCAGCGGATGACGTCCGTTGCGGCCGTTCATCGGGCCCGAGAGGTCGCGATCGAGGTGCAGGAAGAACGCGCCGGGCAGGTGCCCGGCAGCGTAGGCCTGGTATCCGGCAGCGGGATCGGTGAGTTGGTGGCGGCAGTCGAAGACCCGCCAGTCGGGCGCCTGCAGGTGCTCGGCCAGGATCGTGCTGCCGACCAGCGTGCGGTATGTCACTCCTGCTCTCCTGCCGCCTCGCCGTCCTCGGCCAGCCAGGCGCGCGCGTCCGCTTCCTCGTCGAAGATGCGCATCTCGGCGCGAACGAAGATCTGCGACAGCCAGGCGCTCCAGGCGACCCACTGGCTGCGCGTGAGCACGGCAATGCGGCTGAAGTCGTTGGCATGGGCGCGTGCGAAGACGATGTCCTCCCAGGCGACATCGAGGGTGAAGTCGGCCATCTCGCGCAGGTCGAAGAGCAGATCGACCGGCCCCTCGAACTGGATCGCGTGGTTGACCACCTCTTCGAACTCCTTGTAATCGGCGAGTGTGAACTCGGCGTACACGGTCACTTCGACGCGCTTCGGTTGATGCTCAATGACGATCATGGTCGGCTCCCTTTGTAGTCAGGGCAAGTTTAGCACCACTGCCGGGCGGCGAGTTCGCGGCTGCGGCTGCCGAGCGACCAGTTTTGATTTGACCGCGAGCCCACTAATACGCTATTTTCGCCCGTTTGATTCGAGCCTTTCCCATGCCCCGAGCCCACTCCAAACCCGTCGTCGGCCCTGACGCCGCAATTGCTCCGCCGGTTGCTGCTGGCGAGCTGAAGTTCGAGGTGGCCTTGGCCGAGCTGGCGGGGATCATCGAGAACATGGAGGGCGGCCGGCTGCCTCTCGCCGAATCCCTGGCTGCCTATCGGCGCGGCAGCGAGTTGCTGCGGCACTGCCAGCAGCAACTCGCCGACGCGGAACGCGAGATGCAGATCCTGGAGAATGGAAGCCTGCGCGATTTCGAGCCAGGCAGTGGAGAAACCGGATGAGTCAGACAGGTAGCACGGCAGGCGATGCGACGAGGCTTCCCTTTCCCGACTGGATGCATGAGGTCCAGGCACGGGTCGGAGCCGCGCTGGCCCGTCATCTGCCACCCGCCGAGGCGATTCCCGGCCGCCTGCACGAGGCGATGCGCTACGCCACCCTCAACGGTGGCAAGCGGGTAAGGCCACTGCTGGTGTTCGCCGCCGGCGAGCTGAGCGATTCGCCGTTGTCGCGGCTCGCGGTGGCTGCCTGCGCGGTCGAGCTGATCCACAGCTATTCGCTGGTGCACGACGACCTGCCGTGCATGGACGACGACGTGCTGCGCCGCGGTCGACCGACCTGCCATGTCGAGTACGATGAGGCGACGGCGCTGCTCGTCGGCGACAGCCTGCAGTCACTGGCGTTCGAGATCCTGGCGCGCGCCGATTTCGGCGACAGCCCGCGGCAGCTCGAGATGCTGCGTCTGCTGGCACGCGCCAGCGGCTCCTGTGGTATGGCGGGCGGACAGGCGATCGACCTTGCGGCAGTGGGCACGACGCTCAATCAGCCCGAACTCGAGCTGATGCACGCGCTGAAGACCGGGGCGCTGATTCGTGCCTCGGTGTTGCTTGGTGGCCTCTGCGGCAAGACTCTCGGCGCTGGCGAAAGGGATTCGCTCGACCGCTTTGCCAAACGCGCCGGCCTGCTCTTCCAGGTGGTCGACGACATTCTCGACTGTACGGCGAGTACGGCGACGCTGGGTAAGACGGCCGGCAAGGATGCCGCGGCGGCGAAGCCGACCTACGTCAGCCTGATGGGGCTCGAACGCGCGCGCGAGTTCGCCGCCGATCTCGGACGGCAGGCCCTCGCGGCGCTTGACTGTTTCGGTGAGCGCAGCCGGCGCCTGGTCGAGCTGACCGATTTCATCACCCAGCGCAAGTTCTGACGGCTGCCGCCACCGTTTCGCGTGCAGCCGTCGCTCATGCAGGACAAGACAAGCCCATGATGCGTTATCCCCTTCTCGACACCATCAGCGATCCGGCGCATCTGCGCAAGCTCGACCGCCGGCAACTGCCACAACTGGCCGACGAGTTGCGCACCTTCCTCGTCGAATCGGTGGCCAGGACCGGCGGCCATCTTTCCTCGAATCTGGGGACCGTCGAACTGACGATCGCCCTGCATCACGTCTTCGATACGCCGCATGATCGATTGGTGTGGGACGTCGGCCACCAGACCTACGCGCACAAGGTGCTCACCGGGCGGCGCGCCGGCATGGCGCGGTTGCGCATGCATGGGGGCGTCTCTGGTTTCCCGAAGCGCAGCGAGAGTCCTTACGACACCTTCGGTGTCGGCCACTCGTCGACGTCGATCTCGGCCGCGCTCGGAATGGCCCTGGCAGCGAAGACCAAAGGCGAGGAGCGCAAGGTGGTGGCGATCATCGGCGATGGCGCGATGTCGGCCGGCCAGGCCTTCGAGGCACTGAACAACGCCGGCGTTGCCGATGCCGACATGCTCGTCATCCTCAACGACAACGATATGTCGATCTCGCCGGCGGTGGGTGCCCTCAACCGTTACCTGGCGCGTCTCTTCTCCGGCAGCAGCTTCAACGCTGCGCGCAAGGCGGGCGAGAAGATCCTCGATTTCTCGCCGTCGCTGCGCGAGTTCGCCAAGCGTGCCGAAGAGCACGTCAAGGGGATGCTGACGCCGGGCACGCTGTTCGAGGAAATGGGCTTCAACTACATCGGGCCGATCGACGGTCACGACCTGGAGTCGCTGATTCCGACACTGCACAACCTCAAGCATCTGAAGGGACCGCAGTTCCTGCACGTGATCACCAAGAAGGGGCAGGGTTACAAGCTCGCCGAGGTCGACCCGGTGCTCTACCACGGCGTCTCGAAGTTCCAGCCCGACGTCGGTATCGCCGGCGGATCAGGCGGTGGCAAACCGAGCTACACGCAGGTCTTCGGTGACTGGCTCTGCGATATGGCGGCGGCCGACGAGCGGCTGGTCGGCATCACGCCGGCGATGCGCGAAGGTTCCGGGCTGCTTCGCTTCAGTGAGTGCTTTCCCGACCGCTACTACGACGCCGGCATCGCCGAGCAGCATGCCGTGACCTTCGCCGCCGGTCTCGCCTGCGAAGGTCTGCGGCCGGTACTGGCGATCTACTCGACCTTCCTGCAGCGCGGCTACGATCAGTTGCTGCACGATGTCGCGCTGCAGAAGCTGCCGGTGGTCTTTGCCCTTGATCGTGGCGGCCTGGTTGGTGCCGACGGACCGACCCACCATGGTGCCTTCGATCTCTCGTTCCTGAGCTGCATTCCCAACCTGATGGTGATGACGCCGTCGGACGAGGACGAGTGCCGCAAGATGCTGACGACGGCCTTCCATCACGACGGCCCGGCGGCGGTGCGTTACCCGCGTGGTGCGGGGCCGGGCGCGGCGATCGACCCGCAACTCGTCGGCCTGCCGGTCGGCAAGGGTGAGATTCGTCGCCAGGGCACGGCGGTGGCGCTGCTGGCGTTCGGCAGCATGCTGGCACCGGCGCTGGCGGCGGCAGCCGAGATCGACGCCACGGTCGCCAACATGCGCTTCGTCAAGCCGATCGATCGCCAGCTGATCCTGTCGCTGGCGGCGGAACATTCGCTGCTCGTCAGCGTCGAAGAGAATGCCGTCATCGGTGGGGCAGGCGCCGAGGTCGCACGCGTACTCGAGGAGGCTGGCAGCGGGACACGTCTTCTGCGGCTCGGGATTCCCGATCGCTTCATCGAGCATGGCGACCAGGCGCTGCTGCTGGCCGAGATCGGTCTTGATCGCGAAGGCATCGTGCGTGCGGTGCAGGCCTGTCGGTCCGGGACGGCGGATGCGGGCTCAGCGCCAGTCGCGCGCCCGGAATGACAACTACCAGGAGCAGTAATGAACGCCCCCGAAACCCCGCGCAGCCCGGCCGCCATGGCCGATGTCCAGGGCTCTGCCGATACCCGGCGAATCGCCATCAACAAGGTGGGAATCAAGGCCATGCGGCATCCGGTGCGGGTTCTCGACAAGTCCGGCGGCATCCAGCACACGATCGCGATGTTCAACATGTATGTCGGGTTGCCGCACAACTTCAAGGGCACCCACATGTCGCGCTTCGTCGAGATTCTCAACAGCCATGAACGCGAGATTTCGGTGGAGAACTTTCCCGCCATGCTGCGTGAGATGGTCGAGCGCCTCGAGGCCGAGACCGGCCACATCGAGATGAGTTTTCCGTACTTCATCAACAAGTCGGCGCCCGTTTCCGGTGTGCAGAGCCTGATGGATTACGACGTGACGCTAACCGGCGAGATCTGCCACGGGCAAATCGAGTCGACGATCCGCGTCGCGGTTCCGGTCACCAGCCTGTGCCCTTGCTCGAAGGAGATCTCGGAACGGGGCGCACACAACCAGCGCTCGCAGGTGACGGTGACGGTGCGCATCAACGACCACCTGTGGATCGAGGAACTGGTCGAGATCGTCGAGGCGCAGGCATCGTGCGAGCTGTATGGTCTGCTCAAGCGTCCGGACGAGAAGTACGTCACCGAGCGTGCCTACGATAACCCGAAGTTCGTTGAAGACATGGTGCGCGATGTTGCCGCGCGACTCAGCGGTGAAGCCAGGATCGATGCCTACGTCGTCGAATCCGAGAACTTCGAGTCGATCCACAACCATTCGGCGTACGCACTGATCGAGCGGGACAGGAGGCTGGCCGGCAGCGCCTGAGCCCGCCGCCAAGAGAAACGGGCGAAGTCAGCCGACTTCGCCCGTTTCTGTGTGACGCCGCGCGCCGGTTGTTCAGCGCTGCTTGCGAACGAGCTTTTCCTTGATCCGCGCCGACTTGCCCGAGCGCTGACGGAGGTAGTAGAGCTTGGCCCGCCGGACGTCGCCGCGACGTTTGACCTCGATTGCGGCGACCAGCGGGGAGTATGTCTGGAACGTGCGCTCGACACCCTCGCCTGAGGAAACCTTGCGGACGATGAAGCTGGAGTTGAGACCACGGTTGCGCTTGGCGATGACAACGCCTTCATAGGCCTGCAGACGCTCGCGCGCGCCTTCCTTCACCTTGACTTGGACGACGACCGTGTCGCCCGGAGCGAACTCCGGAATGACCTTGCCCAGACGGGCGATTTCCTCTTGCTCAAGTTGCTCGATCAGATTCATTTTATGAACTCCATGGATGATTATCAGCTCTTGTTGTCCTGACCGCATTGCTCCTGAAACTTCACCAGGAGTTGCGTTTCCAGTTTCGACAGCGAGCGCCCCGCCAACAACTCGGGCCGTCGCTGCCACGTCCGACCCAGCGCCTGTTGCAGGCGCCAGCGCCGTATCTCTTCGTGGTGGCCGGACAGCAGTACGTCCGGCACCCGCCGCCCGGCATGTTCCTCGGGCCGCGTATAGTGCGGGCAGTCCAGCAGGCCCGCAACGAAGGAATCCTGCTCCGCCGACTCGGCGTCGTTCAGCACTCCAGGCAACTGCCTGAGTACTGCGTCGAGCAGCGCCATCGCCGGAATCTCGCCCCCGGAGAGGACGAAATCCCCGATCGAAATCTCTTCATCGACACAGCGGTCGATCAGCCGCTGGTCGATCCCTTCGTACCGCCCGCAGACCAGGACCAGTGCTTCGGTGGCCTGCGCCAGGCGCATCACCCGCTCGTGCGTCAGCAACGAGCCCTGCGGCGACAGGCAGACGACACGGCTGCCGCCGGCGCCAGTCGCCTGCTGCCGGGACTTCGCTGCGCCGATTGCCGCTTGCAGCGGCGGCAGCATCATCACCATGCCCGGGCCGCCACCGTAGGGACGGTCATCGACGGTACGATGCCTGTCGCCGGTGAAATCACGCGGATTCCACAGGTGCAGCTGCCAGCGACCAGATGCCAGCGCCCGGCTCGTTACGCCCGACTCGGTGAGCGCGACGAACATTTCCGGGAACAGCGTCACGACGTCGGTCACCAGGGGCCGCATGGCTGCCCCGGTGCCGTTCACCAATCCGCCTCCCAGTCGACCGTCACCCGCCCGGCGGCGAGGTCCACGTCGAGGACGACGGCAGCGACGAAGGGCAGCAATCTTTCGCCGCCGGCGCCATCGGTCACCCGCAGCACTGCGTTCGCCGGCGTATCGATCAGGCTGACAACCTGGCCGAGCGGCTGATTCCGGGTATTGCACACCTGCAGGCCAACCAGGTCGGCCCAATAGTATTCGTCCGTGGCAGGCGTTGGCAGCGCAGCCCGAGGCGCGCCGACGAGAACGCCGCGGAGCGCCTCGGCCGCATCGCGGTCGCTGACCCCGTCGAGGCGTGCCGTCAATCGGTCGTTGCGAACCGAGCATGTGATCAGTTTCCGCTGTTGCCACAGCGCAGGCGGATCGCCGTCCCTGCCGAGCCACCAGTGCGCCAGCGCCGACCATGCAAGTGGGTCGTCGGCGAAGGGCTGCACGTGCACCTCGCCGCGCACCCCGCTGGCTGCGCCAATCCGGCCGAGAACGACGATGTCCTGCAGTGCCGCCGTCTCACCCGCCGCGACAGCAGCGCCGCCCGGCAGCTGCACCTGTTCCGACAACGCCTAGGCCGCTGCCTTGGCGGACTGCTTGAGCAGACGGGTGACCGTCGGCGAAGCCTGTGCGCCTTGCTGCTGCCAGTAGCTGAGGCGGTCGGCGGCAATCTGCAGGCCCTGTTCCTTCTCGGTCGCCAGCGGATTGTAGAAGCCGATGCGCTCGATGAAACGACCATCGCGGCGGGAGCGCGAGTCGGTCACGACCATGTTGTAGAACGGGCGTTTCTTGGCGCCACCACGAGCAAGGCGAATAACGACCATGTCACTCTCTTCCAAAGCAGAAAAAAGCTGGGATTATAACAATAAAGAACCCTCCCGACGTGCGAAATCGGCAGGCCGGTCGTGGCGGCCGATGTCCGCAAGTGCCTGCCCGCCTCGCCCGGGCTGGTCTCTGCACACAGGGCGGCAGCGCACCCCCCCGTTCTCCCTTGCAGTATATAATCGACGGCAGATGCAGTCCGGGCGCGCCGTGGTGGCGGACTGCGCGTGTGCCGAGCCTCTCCTGGCAGTCGCTTTCTTCCATCGGGCAGCGAACGACACTGCGGCTGCCCGTGCCATGATGCAAACCTCTTTCGCAGGTGGCCTGATGACCGAGACCCCTTCCATCGCTACGGGCAAGGATCGAGGAGCCGCACCGGAATCCGGAATGCGCTCGATTCTGCAATGGCTTGAATTGCCGTTGGCCCCGCAGCCGGTTGACGAGCTGCCTTCGCTGCGCTCCCACCTCATCGCCCTGCGCGACGTCGAGGGTTCCACGCAACAGCGCGCCCTGGCCCTCGATGGTTTGTACCGGCGCAGCAGCTCGGTCATCGACAGCCTGCTGCCCGTGCTGAGCGTCGACCTGGTGCTGCCGATCCCGCGCCGGGAGCGGCGCATCGTTCGCAGCGTTCTCGACCTGCTGCAGATGCTCGCTGACGAGACCTTCGGGTTGTTCGAGAAGGGCGCGCCGCCGAAGAACGCCGATCCTTGCCGGGCCCCTGATCTTGTCCTGTGGCGCAGCCTGGACGCGCTCGCAAGGCAGTTGATGATCAGCCACCTGATTGCCTCGCCGGCGCGCAGCGGCGCTTGGCAGCAATTGCATCAGACCTACGCCAGGGCCCAACAGCTGCAGTTGCACACGGGGCGTCCTCAAGGCGCATCGCGCAGCCTGCAGGAGCTCTACCACGCGGCGGTACTCCTCGGCTGCGCGCAGCCGGCATCGCTGACGCCGCGCGAAGTCCTCTTCCTGGCAAGCTATTTCGAGCGTTTCTGCAGCCACGTCGAAGCCGTCCCGAACGGCGCGCTGCGAGCGCCAGGCGTTTTCTGGATCGACCCGGCGCGCGACCTGCCGGCGCTTTCCATCTTGCGCAAGCCGGTGCAGGCGGAAGGGCAGGGGAGCGGGTTTTCCAGCGCTGGCATCTGCCTGCTGCTGCGGGCGCAGATCGACCAGCTCGACGGCGGCGCCACGCCGCAGTCGTTGAACCTGCCGGAGTTCGCCGGCACGGCCGCCGGCCGGGGAGTCCTGCAGCGACTCGCGATACGCTGGGGCGATGCTGGCCGCCGCCGCTTCCATCGCCGCCGGCAGAACCATCGCACGCTTCTCGCCGCCGGTATCGACGGGCTGTGGCAGTTGAGCCGCAAGGGTGAAGGGGTCAACGTCGATCTGTCGACCTGGATGATCACCAACGAGAGCCCCGAAGGCTATGCCGTGATGCATGTTTCCGGCAAGCCGGGGGCAATCAAGGTCGGCGACGTGGTGACCGTGCGCACCGCTGTCGACCCGAACTGGCAGATCTGCCTGGTACGCTGGGCGATCTCGGAAAACCCCGAGCATCTCGAGCTCGGGCTGCAGGTCCTGGCGCCGAAGGCGGTACCGGCGACGTTGGCTCTGCCAGCCGGTGACGGCGGCACTGATCATCAGCGGGTCCTGATTCTGCCGGAGATTCCCAAGCTGCGTTCGCGGCAATCGCTGATCGTGGCTGCCGGCGTTGTTCCTCGGGAGAGCAAGAAACTGCTGCTGGTCATCGAGGGCCAGAATCTGGTCGTGCGCGAGGTCAACCGGACCAGCGTTGATGAGGAGACCGGCAGCATCGAAATCCTTTCGATCGAGCCTGACCAGAATCCGGCCTAGGACCGCGAGTTGTCCCGGGGACGATTCCTGAATTCCGGCAGGGTGGCTGCGACCAGAGCGCCCAGCAGCACCACCGCCCAGGACAGGTAGAGCCACAACAGGAAGACCGGCACCGTCGCGAAGGCGCCGTAGACGGCGGCGTAGGACGGGAAGCTGGCGAGGTAGAGTTCGAACCCCTGCTGCAGCAGGAGAAATCCGCAAGTGGCGACAACGCCGGCCCAGGCCGCGTCGCGTGGTGCCACCCGGGTATTCGGCAGCGCATGGTAGAGTCCGCCAAGGAAGAGGCCGGCGATCATCAGGCCGAGCGCCCTGAACAGCAGCTTGCCGAGCCACCACGGTTCATGCAGCAGGCCGAGCGAGACCGTCACGGCATAGGAGGTCGCCAGCAGGACGCCGCCGATGACCACCGGCCAGAGGACGATCAGACCTGCATAGAGGCGCACGCGTCGCCACCATGAGCGCGTTTCGCGGACCCGCCAGACGTGGTTGAAGGCACGTTCGATGGTCAGCAGGAGCATCGCTGCGGTTGCCACGAGCATCAGCGATCCGACCGCCGTGACCTTGATCGCCTGGCGCGAGAACTGCAGGACGTGTTCGACGATCATTCCGGCGCTGCGCTGCGGCAGAAAGCTGCGCGCGAGGAACACTTCGAGTTGCTCGACCATGGTCGGGAAGAACGGCACCACGGCGACGATGCTGAGGACGACTGCCACCAGCGGCACCAGCGACAGCAGGGTGGTGAAGGCGAGACTGGCGCTGATCTGGTCGAAGTTCTCTTCGACGAAGCGGCGGGAGATGCGTGCCAGGAAGCGGCGCCAGGGGAAACGTGCGACGAACATAAGGTGGATATAATAAGCTGATGCCGGAGATTCTCGTCCTTTACTACAGCCATCGGGGTTCGGTGCGAGCCCTGGCGCAACAGATTGCACGTGGCGTCGAGTCCGTCGCCGGCGTCACCGCGCGTCTGCGGACGGTCCCGAGGGTTGCCACGGTCTGTACGGCTAGCGAGCCGGAGATCCCACCGCTCGGGGCGCCGTACGTCGATGCTGCCGATCTCGAAGAGTGCATTGGCTTGGCGCTTGGCAGCCCCACCCGTTTCGGCAACATGGCGGCACCGATGAAGTACTTCTGGGACAGCACGGCGGCTCAGTGGTCGGCCGGTACTCTGGCCGGAAAGCCTGCCTGCGTCTTCACCTCGACCGCCAGTGCGCATGGCGGTCAGGAGAGCACGCTGCTGTCGATGATGCTGCCGCTGTTGCACCATGGAATGGTGCTGCTCGGCCTGCCCTATGGCGAAAGTGCGCTCTCATCGACCCGCAGTGGCGGGACTCCGTACGGTGCCAGCCACTTGGCGGGTAGCGAAGGGAACCCGGTGCTCAGCGACGACGAGCGGCAGCTTGCCTTCGCCCAGGGTCGCAGACTGGCGTCAATCGCCTTGCAGCTTCGCGCGCGATGATCCGCTGCTTCTACCTTGGCGCGTGCAGCAGCCTGATTGCGCTGATCTTCCTCTGTCTCGCCTGGGAACTGCGCCTCGCACCGGTCGTGCCGGGTGGCACCTGGCTGGCGCTGAAGTGCCTGCCGTTGCTGGCGCCACTCTTCGGCATCCTCAACGGACGTCGCTATACCTACCAGTGGGCATCGATGCTGATCCTGCTGTACCTCGCCGAGGGCATCGTGCGGGCGACCACCGAGGGCGGCACGGGCCAAGTGCTGGCGATCGCCGAGATCTGCCTGGCGCTGATCTTCTTTTGCTCCTGCGTCGGCTACGCTCGTCTCACGCGGCCGACTGCGCGCTGAAGGCTGGCGGCCCGGCTGGCAACACCGCCGTTGCGGCAAATCCGCCCGGGCCGGTCAGACGTCGCCCTGCGGGTCCAGCCGATCAGGAAACTGCAGTTTGTTCAAGGCGTTGAGATAGGCGCGTGCGGAAGCGATGACGATGTCCGTATCGGCACCGTTGCCGTTGACGATCCGCCCCTGTCGCGCCAGGCGAACGGTGACCTCGCCCTGGGCGTCGGTACCGGTGGTGATCGCGTTCACCGAATAAAGCAGCAACTGCGCGCCACTGGCGGCAATCGACTCGATCGCCTTGAAGGTCGCGTCCACCGGCCCGCTGCCGATACTCGCAGCTTTCCGCTCGACTCCACCGACGGTCAGCGTGACGTCGGCCGCTGGCGTTTCCCCGGTTTCCGAGCAGACGCGCGAATAGACCAGCTTGAAGTGTTCCCCAAGCGGCGCCGCTTCGTCTTCGGAAACCAGCGCCTGCAGATCCTCGTCAAAGATCTCGTGCTTTTTGTCTGCCAGTTCCTTGAAGCGGGCGAACGCTGCGTTCAGCGCTTCCTCGCTGTCGAGGACGATGCCGAGTGCCGACAGGCGGGACTTGAAGGCGTTGCGGCCCGAGTGCTTGCCAAGTACCAGCTTGTTCTGTGCCCAGCCAACGTCCTCGGCGCGCATGATTTCGTAGGTCTCCCGGTGCTTGAGCACTCCGTCCTGGTGGATTCCGGACTCGTGAGCAAAGGCGTTCGCACCGACGACGGCCTTGTTGGGCTGCACCGGGTAGCCGGTGATCTGCGATACCAGTTTGGACGCTGGTACGATTTGCGTCGCATCGATGCGTGTCTGCACCGGGAAGAGGTCGCTACGCGTACGCACCGCCATCACCACCTCTTCGAGCGAGGCGTTGCCTGCCCGTTCGCCAAGGCCATTGATCGTGCACTCGACCTGCCGCGCGCCGGCCAGCACTGCTGACAGCGAGTTGGCGACGGCCATGCCGAGGTCGTTGTGACAATGAGTCGACCAAACGACGCGATCTGCGCCCGGCACACGCGCAATCAGGGTGCGCATCAGTTCGCCCCAGACCGTGGGCACGCTGTAGCCAACGGTATCCGGGACGTTGATGGTGCTGGCGCCGGCCTCTATGACCGCGGCGAAGACCCGGCAGAGGAAGTCGACCTCGGAGCGTACGGCGTCTTCGGCCGAAAACTCGACGTCATCGGTGTACTCGCGCGCCCAGTGCACTGCTCTCACCGCTGCCTCGACCACCTGATCCGGCGTCATGCGCAGCTTCTTCTCCATATGGATCGGACTGGTGGCGATGAAGGTATGGATACGACCGCGCACCGCCGGAGCGATGGCTTCGCCGGCACGACGGATGTCGTTCTCGCTCGAGCGGGCGAGGGAGCAGACCGTCGAGCCCTTGATGACGCGGGCGATGCTTCTGATCGCTTCGAAGTCTCCGGGCGAGGCTGCAGCGAACCCGGCCTCGATCACGTCGACCTGCATACGCTCCAGTTGTCGGGCGACGCGCAGCTTCTCTTCCTTGGTCATCGACGCGCCGGGGCTCTGCTCGCCGTCACGCAGGGTTGTGTCGAAAATTACCAGATGCTCTTTCATGTCCTGACTCCGCATGGAACGATGCAAACGCCTGCACGGCCGCTCCCAAGCCGGGCAAGCGACTGCAGTCGTGCGCACAACAACGAGGGGGGGTGGCTTTCGTGGCGTGTGGCGCTGCAGCGCCCATCGCGACAGCCGGGCAGCGAGGAATGCAGTGGGAAGACAGGCTGGGCTGAAGCACGCGGCAGACTATAAACAGTTTCGAATCGTCGTGTCAATCGAGCCGACAGGGTCATTGTGCAGCTGCTCGCAACCACTCGAGGTTGCAGTGAACAGGGGCCGGGAGTCAGACGGGTGGCGATTCCGGCGGCAGCGGTCTGCGCCTGAACCTGCGTACCAGCGCGAGTGCGTAACCGGACAGCGAATAGGCGACGAAGAGGCCGAAGAGCGCGACCGGGGTATCGTACGACAGGACGGCGAAGCCCAGCGCGATGCCGACAACGAAGATGAAGGGAACGCTGCGGCGCAGATTGATGTCCTTGAAGCTGTAGAAGCGCAGATTCGAAACCATCGAAATGCCGGCAAAGATCACCAGTCCGCAGGTCAGCCAGCGGACCTCGGCGGCGGCAATGCTCTTGTCGATCATCACCCAGAAGAAACCGGTTACCAGCGCCGCTGCGGCCGGGCTGGGCAGCCCCTGGAAGAAACGCCTGTCGATCACCTCGAGGCTGGTATTGAAGCGGGCCAGGCGCAACGCTGCGCCGACACAATAGACGAAGGCTGCGATCCAGCCGAGGCGGCCCATGTCCTTCAGGGCCCAGGCGTAGATCACGAGCGCCGGCGCGACGCCGAAGGAGACCATGTCGGACAGGGAGTCGTACTCGGCGCCGAAAGCGCTCTGCGTCCGCGTCATGCGTGCGACCCGTCCATCGAGCCCGTCGAGGATCATGGCGACGAAGATCGCCACCGCGGCACGCTCGAAGTTGCCGGTCATTGCCTGCACGATGGCGAAGAAACCGCAGAAAAGCGCTGCCGTGGTGAGGAGGTTGGGCAGGACGTAGATGCCTCGACGCTTCAACTCCGGGTTGAACAGTGTCTTGCGGGGCTTTGTTTCGGGCATTGCGCTGTCAGGCCAGAGTCAGGCGGGGAAGCTTCGTCGGCAGCCTGCGATGGCTGGTCGGCAGGTTCACCGCCGCCCGCCGGCGAGCGGCGGTGGTTGGAAAACCCGGGCTGGCGGACGCGATGGGCAGAGGCCCGGCATCAGAGCGCCCCTGCCCGCCGCGCCGGCAACAGATCAGTTCTTGCTCTGGTCGACCAAACGGTTCTTCTTGATCCAGGGCATCATGTCACGCAGCCTGGCGCCAACCACTTCGATGTCGTGCTGCGCCATCAGTCGGCGACGGGCGGTCATCGATGGGTAGTTGGTGCGCCCTTCGAGAATGAACATCTTGGCGTAGTCACCGTTCTGGATCCGCTTCAGAGCCGCCCGCATCGCTGCCCGCGAGGTCTCGTTGATCACCTCGGGACCGGTCACGTACTCGCCATACTCGGCATTGTTCGAAATCGAGTAGTTCATGTTGGCGATCCCGCCTTCATACATCAGGTCAACGATCAGCTTCAGCTCGTGCAGACACTCGAAGTACGCCATCTCGGGAGCGTAGCCCGCCTCGACGAGTGTCTCGAAACCCATTTTGACAAGTTCCACCGCGCCGCCGCAGAGCACGGTCTGTTCGCCAAAGAGGTCGGTTTCGGTTTCCTCGCGGAAGTTGGTCTCGATGACGCCGCCCTTGGTTCCGCCGTTGGCAGCGGCATAGGAGAGGGCGATGTCCCTGGCCTTGCCCGAACGATCCTGGTGCACGGCGATCAGCGAAGGCACACCACCACCCTTCAGGTACTCGGAGCGCACCGTGTGTCCCGGGCCCTTGGGCGCCACCATGATCACGTCGAGGTCATCGCGCGGCACCACCTGGTTGTAGTGGATGTTGAAACCATGGGCAAAGGCGAGTGCAGCACCCTTCTTCATGTTCGGTGCCACATCGGCGTTATAGACCTGCGGAATGCTCTCGTCGGGCAGCAGGATCATCACCACATCGGCGCTGCGGACCGCTCTTGCGACCTCCTCCACCTTCAATCCGGCGGCCTCGGCCTTGCTCCAGGAAGCGCCGTCCTTGCGCAGGCCGACAGTGACCTTGACTCCCGAGTCATTGAGATTCTGTGCGTGCGCATGGCCCTGCGAACCATAGCCGACGATGGTGACCTTCTTGCCCTTGATCAGGGAAAGGTCGGCATCCTTGTCGTAAAAGACTTTCATGTGATTTCCTCTGCTTGCTGGTGTCGGTCTGCTCAGACCTTGAGAATGCGTTCGCCGCGACCGATGCCGCAGACGCCGGTGCGCACCGTTTCGAGAATCAGTCCGGCGTCGATCGCCTGGATGAATGAATCGAGCTTGGCGCCGCTGGCGGTGAGTTCGATGACGTAGGTCGATTCGGTGACGTCGATGATGTGACCGCGGAAGATGTCGGCCAAGCGCTTCAACTCCTCGCGGTCCTTGCCGGTGGCGCGCACCTTGATCAGCATCAGTTCGCGTTCGATGTGTGCCGCCTCGGAGAGGTCGACCACCTTGATGACGTCGATCAACTTGTTCAGTTGCTTGGTGATCTGCTCGATCACCGCGTCGGTGCCGGTGGTGACGATGGTCAGGCGCGAGAGCGAGACGTCTTCGGTCGGGGCCACCGTCAGCGTTTCAATGTTGTACGCACGGGCCGAAAAGAGGCCGGCGACCCGCGACAGGGCGCCGGCTTCGTTCTCGAGCAGGATTGAGATGATGTGTCGCATCTTGCTTTCCCCTACAGGTCTTCGGTCAGGATCATGTCCGCCAGGCCCTTGCCGGCGGCGACCATCGGAAAGACGTTTGCCTTCTGATCGGTGATGAAGTCAATGAACACGAGGTCGTCCTTATAGTCGGTGAAGGCCTTGCGCAGCGCCGGTTCGACCTCTTCCGGCCGCTCGACGCGGATGCCGACGTGACCATAGGCTTCGGCGAGCTTGACGAAGTCCGGCAGCGAATCCATGTACGACTCCGAGTAGCGACTGCCGTAGAACATCTCCTGCCACTGCCGGACCATGCCGAGGTAGCGGTTGTTCAGATTGATGATCTTGATCGGCAGGCGGAACTGCTTGGCCGTAGACAACTCCTGGATGCACATCTGGATCGACCCTTCGCCGGTGACGCAGACAACCGGCATCTCCGGGTGTTGCAGGGCCGCACCCATGGCGTAGGGCAGACCGACACCCATCGTTCCGAGGCCGCCCGAATTGATCCAGCGGCGGGGCTCGTCGAACTTGTAGTACTGCGCTGCCCACATCTGGTGCTGACCGACGTCAGAGGTGACGATGGCCTTGCCCGCAGTCACCTCGTAAAGCTTTTCCATGACGTACTGCGGCATGATGACGTTCTTCTTCCGCGTGTACTTCATGCACTGTTTGGCGCGCCAGCCCTCGATCTCCTGCCACCACGCGGCCAGAGCCTCGGCGTCGGGAGCGGCGTTCCCGCCGTCGAGCAGACGAAGCATCTCGTCGAGCACGTCGGGGACGTTGCCGACGATCGGGACGTCGACCTTGACGCGCTTCGAGATAGACGAGGGGTCGATGTCGACGTGGATGATCTTGCGCGGGATCGAGGCGAAGTTGTCCGGATTGCCGATCACCCGGTCGTCAAAGCGAGCGCCGATGGCCAGCAGTACGTCACAGTGCTGCATCGCCAGATTGGCCTCGACCGTACCGTGCATGCCGGGCATGCCGAGGAACTGCCGGTCGGTCGCCGGATACGCACCGAGACCCATCAGGGTATTGGTGATTGGAAATCCGAGGCGGCGGGTCAGACGGGTCAGTTGTTCGGCGCCGTTGGCGAGGATGACGCCACCGCCGGAGTAGATCATCGGTCGCTTGGCTTCGAGAAGCAGGTGTACTGCCTTCCTGATCTGGCCGAGATGACCCTTGACGACCGGGTTGTAGGAACGCATCTGGATCGTCTCGGGGTACTCGAACTTGCACTTGGCGGCGGTGACATCCTTCGGGATGTCGACGACGACCGGGCCGGGCCGGCCGCTGTTGGCAATGTAGAAGGCTTTCTTCAGCGTCAGCGCGAGTTTGTGTACGTCGTTGACCAGGAAGTTGTGTTTGACGCAGGGCCGTGTGATGCCAACGGTGTCGCATTCCTGAAAGGCGTCCTGGCCGATGTAGTCGTTTGGCACCTGCCCGGAGATGACGACGATCGGGATCGAATCCATGTAGGCGGTGGCGATCCCGGTGACCGCATTGGTTGCGCCGGGGCCGGAGGTGACGAGCGCGACACCGACCTTGTTCGACGAGCGGGCGAGGCCATCGGCGGCATGAACCGCTGCCTGCTCGTGGCGGACCAGAATGTGCTTCACCTGATCCTGCTTGAACAGCGCATCATAGATGTGCAGTACGGCGCCTCCCGGATAGCCGAACACGTATTCGACCTTTTCTTCCTGCAGGCACCTGATTACAATCTCCGCACCGGTCATCATTGTCATTGCCGTCGCCCCAGAAAGCAAATTGCTCGAAAAAAGTCTGCAACGTTAAAGCTTTGGCCTCGATTGGTCAAGGCGTTCACGACGACCACCGACCGCTGGAACAGCTTCCAACCTGAAAAAGCAAGGATTTCCGCTCTGGCCAGCCAACGCGAACTGTCAGATTTCCTGACTGCCGTCGAACGTCGTGCATTCAAGCAGGCAATGTTCGCCGTGCGCAACGAAGAGTCCGCGCTCGACATCGTCCAGGACGCGATGATGAAGCTCGCCGAGAAGTACGGGGATCGCCCGGCCGGCGAACTGCCAATGCTCTTCCAGCGCATTCTCCAGAATACCATTCGGGACTTCTATCGACGGAGCAAGGTGCGCTCACTGTGGACGACGTTGCTGTCGGCGCTATCGCCGAGCGACGATGAAGATCACGATCCGCTCGAAACCTTCACGAGCGAATCGGGGTCTTATAGTCCGCAGCTTCCCGACGAGCAGCTCGAGCAAACGCAAGTCCTTGCGATAATTGAGAAAGAGATCAAATCCCTGCCGGCGCGTCAACGCGAAGCCTTTCTTCTGCGTTACTGGGAAGATATGGACGTCGCCGAGACGGCAACTGCCATGGGCTGCTCGGAAGGCAGCGTCAAGACGCATTGCTCGCGTGCCAATCATGCTCTGGCAGCAGCACTGAAGGCTAAAGGAATCACGCTATGAACGAACAGCATTTTGCCTACAAGCTCAGGCAGCACCTGAACCGCGGACTGCACGAGGTGCCGAACAAAACGCTCCTGCGCCTGGAGGAAGGGCGGCGGCGCGCGCTGGCGAGGCAGAAGGTGGCAGTGCGTCACTCGGTGCTTGCCGGAGTCGCCGGTTTTCTGCAGCATCAGGCCGACAACCTACGCCTCAGGCAGGTGGGTCTTGCCCTGCTGCTGGCGCTTGGCGTTGGCACCTACGCGTTCTGGCATGCCGAACAGAGCATCTCCGAGCTCGAGGTCATCGATAGCGCGCTGCTCTCCGATGAACTGCCTGTCGCTGCCTTTACCGACAAGGGCTTTGCTGCATGGCTGACAAGTTCGGCGTCGCAGTAGTCCTGGTGAGCCTGCTGGCGTTGCTGGCGTCACCCGTGCTGGCTGAGGTACCTGGCCCGTCGGCGATCGTCACGCCGGCGCAACCACAGTGGACCGAGCTGACGGTGGAGCAGAAGATCGTCCTCGCTCCCCTGAGTGACGATTGGGATAGCCTGGAGTCAAACCGCCAGAAGAAGTGGCTTGGTATCGCGCGACGCTTCGCCAGCATGACGCCCGCCGAACAGCGACGGATTCAGACACAGATGCAGGAGTGGGGCAAGCTGACTCCGGCGCAGCGGGCTCTGGCGCGAGAGAACTTCGCGACAGCCAGGCAGTTGTCGGTCGAGCAGAAGGAACAACTGCTGCAAAAGTGGGAAGAGTACTCGAGGCTGCCCGACGAGGAGAAGGAACGACTCAAGCAGCAGGCGGCGAGCAAGCCCGTACCGAAGCCGGGGCGCTCCGCGCTGGTTCCGGCGCCGGCAGCCGCGCAGCACGACAACCAACCCGGAGCGGCTGCCGCTGGCAGTGCATCGAGGTCTGGCACGGACGGAGTCGCTGCCGTGCAATCGACGCCGCCTGCAAGTGCAGCGGTGCCGGCGGCGGAAGCCGTTTCGGCGGCTGCCGCTGGGGATCACGGGCGCTGACGACGTGCCACTCGTGCTGCCTGCCGGCAGGCCCGGGATCGCCCGCCGTCTCGCCAGCATGTGTTACGAGTCGTTGCTCGTTCTCGCCGTACTCGCCGTGCTTCTCGTCTTGCCGCATCTCGTTCTGGGTGCCTTCGCACAGCGCATGGCATCGCCGGTCCTCATCCAGGCGCATTGCTTTCTCGTCCTGCTGATCTATTTCGTCTGGTTCTGGCTGCATGGCGGACAGACCCTCGCCATGAAGACCTGGCGTATTCGCTTGGTCACTCGTGACGGTCTGCCCGTGCGGCCGGCGCAGGCGCTGTTGCGCTACCTTCTCTGCTGGCCCAGCATCCTGTCCGGCGTCGGCATCTTCTGGGCCGTCCTCGATCGCGAGGGACAGTTTCTGCATGACCGTCTGGCCGGCACGCGACTGATCCTTGCCTGAACTTCGTTCAGCGCCTTTCGACCCACCAGATCATCAGCGCCGCCGCCAGGAGGAACAGAACTGACGGGGTAGCCGCGCTGAGCAGCGGTGACCAGCCGTGGATCGCTCCGAGGTTCGACGACAGGCCGTTGAGGGTGTGGAAGAGGACGCCGACCATGACGCCGACGAAGATCTGCAAGCCGATGCCCGTCGCTCGGTGGTGCCCCGCGGAAAACGGCAGGGCGAGGGCAACCATCACCAGTCCGGCCAGCGGATAAACGATCTTCTTCCAGAAAGCAATGTCGTAGCGGTTGGTTCGCTGGCGATTCTCGGACAGGTGTCTGGTATACGCCGACAGGTGGCGTAGCGACATGCGGTCGGGCGAGAGCATGAGAACGGCGAGGATTTCGGGGTTGAGGGCCGAGCGCCAAGTCATCTCCGCCAGTTTATCGACGCTGGCGCTGTCGTCGCGCAGCACGGTACGGACAACGTTTGTCAGTTGCCAGCCATCGCTGGCGGCGAATTCACCTTCGGCCGCCTCGGTAAAGCTGCGCAGCCTGCCGTGCTCGTCAAACTCGAAGATGCGAATGCCGCGCAAGCTCTTGTCGGAGAGGAGCACACGAATGTTGATGAAGCTCCTTTCGTCCTTCACCCACAGACCCGAACGCAGATTCCGCACGCTGCGCAGTTCCTGCATCGTGCGACCCTGTTCCTTCAGTCGCAACTGGCTGGCAGCCTGTTCTGCCGGTGGCGCGATGTACTCGCCGATCAGGAAGGTGAGGACGGCGAACGCAGCGGCGATCTGGCACAGGCAGACGAGCAGCCTGCCGGTCGACAGGCCGGATGCACGCAACACCGTGATCTCGGAGTGCCGTGACAGGTTGGCCAGCGCATACAGGGTGCCGATCAGGATGGCCAGCGGCATCAGTTCATACGCCCTGCCCGCGAGGCGCAGCAGGACGTAGACGAAGGCATGCTGAATCTTGTAGCCACCCTGGCCGAGACTGCCCACCTCGCCCAGCAGGTCGAAAAAGGCGAAGAGCGCCAGGAAGGCGAGCAGCACCAGCAGGACTGCAGTTGCCACCTCGCGCGCAATGTAGCGCTGATAGACCTTCATCGGGAAAGCCGCAGGAAGGAGGACACGGCAATCCTTCTGTAGAAGAGGGCGGGCAGCAGGCAGAGCATCAGCAGATGAACGGCGAGCAGCCCGACGGCAAACGAGAGCTTGCCTCGCGCCACCCACTCTTGGCCGAGGGTCATGAGGTTGTTGTAGAAGAGATAGGCCAGGATCGCCAGCAGCATGTTCGCCGACCGACCGGCGCGCGGATTGACGAAGGAGAGCGGGATCGACAGCAGCGCCAGCACCACCGCCGAAATCGGCAGGCTGAGACGGGCGAGCAGCTCGCTCCGGTGCTGGCGCGAATCGAGCGCCAGCAGTTCCAGGGTACCCATGGTGCGCGGCGTCTGCACGACGCCGCGCGCCTCCTTCGTCTCCAGGCGAATGGCATAGCGCGCATACTCGACCTGACTGAAGTCGGCGCTGCCCGGTGCAAACTCGTAACGGCGGCCTTGCTGTAGAACGATGAAGCGATCGCCGTTGGCGGCGATCTCCTGATGTCCCGTGCCGGCGACGGTGATTCCCACGCGGTCGGAGCGCGTGTCGCTGACGAAGACGTTGCGCACGTGGCTCGTGTCATCGGCGACCTCTTCGACAAAGACCACGCGATTGCCGGTCGAGGACTCCTGAAAGGTACCCGGTGCCACCTGTCCCGCATCCCTGCGCGCGCTGAGCTTGTTGCGGAACTCGACGCTTTCGGACGCGGCCCAGGGCGACAGGAAGAAGGTGAGCGCAGCGATGGTCACCACCAGCGGCGCAGCGAAGGCGATCACCGGTCGAATCCACGCGGTCAGCGGCAGACCGCAGGAAAACCAGACCACCATCTCGGAATCCCGATAGGCCCGCGAGAGGCTCAGGAGGATGGCGACGAACAGCGACAACGACAGCAGGTGCGGCAGGTAGTTGAGTGCGGCAAAGCCGAGCAGCGCCGTTACGGCTTCGGCTTCGACCTTGCCCTGGACGGCCTCGTTGAGCAGGCGGATCAACTGCGTCGTGAGCATGATGGCGAACAGTGCGGTGAAGACGCCTGCCGCAGTCTGGGTAAACTCGCGCCGTACGGCGCGCTGAAAGATCATTCTTTGACTTTGCTGAAAAACTGCAGTGATAATCGGCTTTTTTCTTGAACCAGCACGCGTTTGAAGAGGAGGGGGTCGGTGGAATTTAGCATAAAAAGTGGCAGCCCGGAGAAGCAGCGCAGCGCCTGTGTGGTGGTCGGCGTCTTCGAGCCGCGCAAGCTGACGCTCACCGCGGAACTCGTCGACAACGCAGCCCGGAACCATCTCTCGGACATCATCCGTCGCGGCGACATGGAGGGCAAGGCGGGGTCGACCCTGCTGCTGCACAACGTGCCTGGAACCCTTTGCGACCGCGTGTTGCTGGTTGGACTCGGCAAGGAAAAGGAGTTCGGCGACAAGGAGTTTGCGGACGCCATCCGGACGTCGGTGCGAACCCTCAACGAAACCGGATCGTTCGACGGGACCGTCTTTCTGACGGACACCGCCGTCAGAAAGCGCAGCACGGCATGGCGCGTGCGGCAGGCGGCGATCGTTGCGCAGGAGGCGGTCTATCGCTTCGATCAGTTCAAGAGCAAGAAGGACAAGGTGCGCCGGCCGTTGCGCAAGCTGACCTTCGTCGTCGATCGGCGCAACGAACTCGCTGCCGCCGAGGCTGCGCTGGCGCAGGGTCAGGCGATCGGCGAAGGCGTGAACCTGGCCAAGAATCTGGCCAATTTGCCAGCCAACGTGTGCACCCCCAGCCATCTCGCGGAAACGGCGCAGAAGCTAGCGGCCGAACACAAGCTCGACTGCCAGATCATCGACCGCGACGAGATGGCAGCCCTCGGCATGCACTCGCTACTCGCAGTCGCCAGCGGCTCACGGCAGCCGCCCAAGCTTGTCGTCCTCCACTACAAGGGAGGCAAGGCCGACGACAAGCCGCTGCTGCTGATCGGCAAGGGCATCACTTTTGATACCGGCGGCATTTCTCTCAAGCCGGCCGCCGAAATGGACGAGATGAAGTACGACATGTGCGGCGCTGCCAGCGTGCTCGGTACCATCAAGGCGGCGGCACTCCTGAAGCTGCCGCTCAACCTGACGGTGATCGTTCCGACGGCCGAGAACATGCCCGGCGGAGGCGCCACGCGGCCGGGCGACATCGTCACTTCGATGTCCGGCCAGACGATCGAGATCCTCAACACCGACGCCGAGGGCCGGCTCATACTCTGCGATGCCCTGACCTATGCTGCACGCTTCGAACCGGAAGTGGTAATCGACGTCGCGACGCTCACCGGCGCCTGTGTGATCGCTCTCGGTCACGTCGCGACCGGCCTTTTCGCCAACAGCGACACGCTCGCTCGCGAGTTGCTGCAGGCCGGCGACGAGGCGCACGACCGGGCTTGGCAGATGCCGCTGTGGAACGACTATCAGGAACTGCTCAAGAGCCCCTTCGCCGACATGGCGAACATCGGCGGGCGCTCGGGAGGCAGCATTACGGCCGCCTGCTTTCTCGCCCGTTTCGCCAGGAAGTACGTCTGGGCACACCTCGACATTGCCGGCACAGCCTGGAAGTCGGGCACCGACAAGGGGGCGACGGGGCGACCGGTGTCCATGCTGGTACACTATCTGCTCAAGCGCGCCGGAAAACTGCATTGACGAGGATCTTCTTCTACCACAACGCGGCCGATCGGGTGGCCATGGCGGCCAGCCTGATTGCCAGGACGGTCGGCCAGAAGAAGGCGTTGATCGTCTATGCACCCGACGCAGCCGTCGCCGCGGCTCTCGACCGGCACCTGTGGCTGCATCCGCCGACTGGTTTCGTTCCGCACGTCCGCATCGATTCTCCGCTGGCCCGGGAGACGCCGGTGGTGATCGCCGACAGGCTCGACTCGACAGATCGTGATGAACGGCTGTTCAACCTTGCGCCGGAGGTGCCGCCGGGATTCTCGCGTTTCAACAGCCTCATCGAGATCGTCGGCCAGGGTGATGAGGAGCGTCTGGCCGGGCGCCAGCGAGCCAGGTTCTACCGTGACCGCGGCTACGACATCCAGTATTTCGACCAGTCGGGGAGAGCCTGATGGCCGACGATGGCGACCTGATCAGCCGTGCGGATTCACTGATCAAGGCCGATGCGGGCGCTGCCGCCGGCGACCGCCGCGGCAACCCGCATCACGGGCGGCGACGGCGCAGCTTCGTCGCGTCGACGGCACAGCGGGGTGACACCGACGACACGGCAGCATCGTCCGGCGAGGACGAGGATCTGCCGCTGCTGACCGAAGTCGTTCTGCCAGCAGCCGACGCGGCCGCTGCGCCCCCCATCGCTGTCGAGGATGTCCTGCGTCCGCTGCTTGCCGACGACCTTTGCCGTCGGCTCGAACAGCGTCTGGCCAGCGAAGCGCCTGCCCTCATCGCGTCCGCGGTGGATAGCGCCGGTGAGCAACTGCGACAGAGAATTGCCTCGGTCATCGCTGCGGCGCTGGCTGACTTTCTCGCGCAGCGTGGGCAGCTCTCACTGCCACTGGCGGTGCCCGAGGAGTGCTCGCTGCCGCGTCGGGAGGCGTCGCCGGAGCCCGAACCGGAGCCCATCCACGATCCGGTATAATGTGGGTCTCTCAATTCCCCTGATGCGCGCCCATGGAACTCGCCAAGAGCTTTGAACCGGCAGAGATTGAACGCCGCTGGTACCCGAGGTGGGAAGCGAGGGGCTACTTTGCTGCTGGCCTCGATGCGGGCCAAGACAGCTCTTTCTGCATCCTGCTGCCGCCGCCAAACGTCACCGGCACCCTGCACATGGGGCACGGCTTCAACCAGGCGATCATGGATGCGCTGACGCGCTACCATCGCATGCGGGGCGACAACACGCTGTGGCAGCCGGGTACCGATCACGCAGGGATCGCGACCCAGATCGTCGTCGAGCGCCAGCTCGACGCCGAGGGGACTTCGCGGCACGAACTCGGGCGAGAGAAGTTCCTGCAGAAGGTGTGGCAGTGGAAGGAGTTTTCGGGCAGTACCATCACGCGTCAGATGCGTCGACTGGGCACCTCGCCCGACTGGAGTCGGGAACGTTTCACGATGGACGCCGGACTGTCGCGGACGGTCACCGAGACCTTCGTCCGCCTCTATCGGGAAGGGCTGATCTACCGCGGCAAGCGGCTGGTCAACTGGGATCCGGTCCTGCAAACCGCAGTTTCCGACCTCGAAGTGGTGCAGGAAGAGGAGCGCGGGCAGCTCTGGTACATCCGCTACCCGCTGGCTGACGGGAGTGCCTGCCTGACCGTCGCGACGACGCGCCCGGAGACCATGCTCGGTGATACGGCGGTGATGGTTCACCCCGAAGATGAACGCTACCGCCACCTGTTGGGCAAGATGGTCCGCTTGCCTCTCTCTGGGCGCGAAATTCCGATCATTGCCGACGCCTACGTCGATCTCGCCTTCGGCACCGGTTGCGTCAAGGTGACCCCGGCACACGATTTCAATGACTACGCGGTGGGCCAGCGTCACCGCTTGCCGATGATTTCGATCCTGACGCTCGACGCCCGCATCAACGACAACGCACCGGAGCGCTATCGCGGGCTGGATCGCTTCGCAGCGCGCGAGCTCGTCGTCAGCGATCTCGAACAGCAGGGCTTCCTCGACAAGGCCGAGCCGCATGCCCTGAAGGTTCCGCGCGGTGATCGTACCGGCGTCGTCATCGAGCCGATGCTCACTGATCAATGGTTCGTGGCGATGAGCAAACCAGCAGCCGATGGCAGCAGCATCGCCGGCAAGGCCCTGGCGTGCGTCGCCGCGGGCGAGATCCGGTTCTTCCCGGAGAACTGGGTCAACACGTACAACCAGTGGCTGAACAACATCCAGGACTGGTGCATCTCGCGGCAGCTGTGGTGGGGTCACCAGATACCCGCCTGGTACGCCGACGACGGGCGGGTCTTCGTCGCACACGACGAGGCCGAGGCGAGGACGGAAGCCGGCGCGGCTGGCTACTCGGGAACGCTCGTGCGCGACCAGGACGTCCTCGATACCTGGTATTCATCCGCACTGTGGCCGTTCTCGACGCTCGACTGGACGCCGCAATGGCCAGCCGAGAGCAACCCCGCACTCGACCGCTACCTGCCGTCGACGGTGCTCGTCACCGGTTTCGACATCATTTTCTTCTGGGTTGCGCGGATGGTCATGATGACCCGCCACATCACCGGTCGCATCCCGTTCCGGCATGTCTATGTCCACGGCCTCATCAGGGACGCCGAAGGGCAGAAGATGAGCAAGTCGAAGGGCAACGTCCTCGACCCAATTGATCTGATCGACGGCATCGGCCTCGAAGCACTGCTCGAGAAGCGCACCAGTGGCCTGATGAATCCGAAGCAGGCCGATCAGATCGAGAAGCGCACGCGCAAGGAGTATCCGCAGGGGATTCCCGCCTTCGGTACCGATGCACTGCGTTTCACCTTCCTCTCGCTCGCCAGCCCGGGACGCGACATCAAGTTCGATCTCGGCCGCTGCGAGGGCTACCGCAATTTCTGCAACAAGCTGTGGAACGCCAGCCGCTTCGTCCTGATGCACACTGCCGGCCAGGATCTGGGCCTCGCTGCCTGTACTGCCGATTCCTGTGCAGGCCACCTCAGCTTTTCCTTCGCCGACCGCTGGATCGTCAGCAGGCTGCAGCGTACCGAGGCTGAACTGGCGCAGCACTTCAGTGACTACCGTTTCGACCTGTTGGCGCGGTCGCTTTACGAGTTCGTCTGGGACGAGTTCTGCGACTGGTACGTCGAGTTGTCGAAGGTGCAGTTGCAGCACGGGAGCGCAGCGCAGGTCCGCGCCACACGCCGGACGCTGGCACGCGTACTGGAGGTTGTTCTCCGCCTGGCACATCCGCTGCTGCCGTTCATCACCGAAGAGCTGTGGCAGGCAGTGGCCCCGATCGCAGGTCGCAAGACGCATGAGTCGGTGATGCTGGCAGCCTATCCGCAGGCACAGCCGGCGAAGATCGACGCCGAAAGCGAAGCCAGCGTGCAGCAGTTGAAGGCGCTGGCCTACGCCTGCCGCAATCTGCGCGGTGAAATGAACCTGTCGCCGGCACTACGCGTGCCGTTGCTCGCCAGCGGCAGACAACAGGTGCTGGCCGATTTCGCGCCCTATCTCAAGGCCCTGTGCAAGCTCTCCGAGATGCAGGTCGTCGCCGACATGCCGGGCGACGCCAATGCACCGATTGCCGTCGTCGGTGAAACGAAACTCATGTTGCAGGTGCAGATCGATGTCGCCGTCGAGTGCGAAAGGCTCGACAAGGAAATCGCACGGCTCAGCGGCGAGATCGGCAAGGCAAGGGCGAAGCTGGCCAACGCGAGCTTCGTTGCCCGTGCTCCGGCGGCCGTCGTCGAGCAGGAGAGAAGGCGCCTCGACGCCTTCATTGCAACCTTGGCCGAGCTTGAGCCACAGCGCGCACGTCTCGGGCGCAGCCAGCCGACGGCCAGCGGCTGACGATGCTCGCCCGTGGCCGTGTCGCCGCGCCGTGTGGCCGCTGTTCAGCCGGCCAGTGTCAGTGGAATCAGCCCGCGCAGGGCGTTTCCGAGGTAGATGCGGCGGGCCTGCTGCAGGTCGGCGCGATGCAGGACCTGCTCGACCGCCTGTCCCGAGTCGAGTAGCTGCCGGCGCAGAACTCCCGGCAGCAGACCGCACGACAGGGGCGGCGTCAGGAGCAGTCCGCCGCGCTCGACGAAAACGTTGCTCCGCGCGCCTTCGCAGACCTCGCCACCCTCGTTGCAGAAGATTGCATCAAAGACTCCTGGCCGCTCTGCCAACGCGGCAAGCGTGCGATCGTAACGGGACCGGGCCGTGGTCTTGTGACGCAGCAGATAGTCATCGGCGGACAGGGTCTCGTTTGCCCACACTGCCGTGCGCCAGGCTGGCGGATCGCCGACCAGCGGCGACACGCTGATGGCATGGCTGCCATCGTGCCTGAGAGCCAGCCGAACCCGGAAGACCCCGTCAGAATGGGCAGTCGCTGTCGCGGCGAGTGCCGCTGCCAGGCTGGGCAGTATGCAGGCAAAGCCGAGACTGCCGGCGGAAGCCTGCAGGCGCTCGAGGTGGAACCGCAGCAGTGGATAGCGGCCGGCCTCGAGGCGCAGCGTTTCGAAGAGCTCGAATCCGGGATCGGAGTCAGTGAGGAAGCTCGCTTTCAGCAGGCATTCAGCGTATTCGCTGGCCGCATCGGCGTCGGCGACGATGCCGCTGCCGACACCGATGCGGGCCTTGCCGAGTGGGTCAAGCTCAAGGGTGCGGATTGCCACGTTGAAGCGGCAGTTGCCGCCCGGGGCCAGCCAGCCCAGAGCGCCGGTGTACAGCCCGCGCGCCGTCTCCTCGAGTTCGGCGATGCGTTGCATCGCACGGATCTTGGGCGCTCCGGTGATCGAACCACAGGGAAACAGAGCACGGAACAGGTCGGCCAGGCTCACCCCGGGCAACTCGGCGGAGATCGTCGACACCATCTGCCAGAGTGTCGGATAGGCCTCGGTCTCGCACAGGGCATGGACGCGGACCTTGCCGGGTTGGGCCAGCCGTCCGAGATCATTGCGCAGCAGGTCGACGATCATGATGTTCTCCGCACGCTCCTTGGGCGAAGCGGCGAGGGCTGCGCGGCGCGCTGCATCTTCGTCCGCCGTACGGCCGCGAGCGGCGGTGCCTTTCATCGGTCGTGTCAGTACGTGATCGGCTCTGCGCTCGAAGAACAGCTCGGGCGAGAACGAGAGGATCGTGTCGTCGCCGATCCTCAGGTAGCCGCCGTAGCGGACCGGTTGCCGTGCCCGCAAGCGCTGGTAGAGCGCCAGCGGGTCGCCGTAGACGCGGCAGCTCATCTGGAACGTGAGGTTGATCTGGTAGCAGTCGCCGTCGGCGATCCAGTTGCGGATCTGCCGCACCTGCCTGGCGTGCCGCGACGCAGAGACTGCCGGCAGCAGGTCGGCGATGCCAGCAGCCAACCGTTGCTGCTCGGGAAGCGCCTTCAGGCGGGCGGCGAGGAAGGCAGCGACGGCGTTCGCGTCGAGCCAGTCGCCGCGTTCGAAAACCCAGGCGCGCATCACCGGACCGACCGGTGGCAGGGTCGCGGCAGCGGCGTCGAACGAGGCAGCGAGTGCGTAATCGGCGGCCAGAGCAACCCAGTGGCCGGCAGCGAGTTCGCCCTCGATGGTTGCGAAAAGAGCCAGGGGATCGTTGCTGCCGGCAAGCTGGTAGCTCCGGCAGCAGCCGGAAAGCAGCAGGGCTTCGCCCCGATCACCGTCGAACAGTGCGAAGTCACCGCTGGCGGACATCAGCCTGCAGGCGCCTGCGTCCTCACCCGCCACGTGCCGCGGTGGAGCCCGGCATCACTTGCGCCGCAGAAAGAACTCGAAGACCTTGCCCGTCTCGGAACGCGACAACAGTTCATTGCCCGTCTGTCTGGCAAAGGCCTCGAAATCCTTGACAGCCCCTGGGTCGGTCGCCAGTACATGCAGGACTTCACCTGTCGACATCTCGGCAAGCGCCTTCTTGGTCCGCAGGATGGGCAAGGGGCAGTTGAGGCCCTTGACATCTAACTCTCGATCGAAATGCATGTCGTGATCCACAAGAAAACCGGGCACGTATTGTAAACGCTAAAGTCCGCTCCTTTTCTGCTTCGCTTCCTCGGCCTGCAATCGGCGCAACTCGCGCAGCCGGGCGTCAACCGCCGACTGCTCGAAGAAATTCCCATCGGCGGCCTGTTGCGCGAACTGCAACTGCTCGACGGCTGGCCCGAGTTGTCCTTGCAGGAGATAGAACTCGGCCTGGGCGCGGTGCTGCTGCAGGCGCCTGCCGGTTGCCGAGAAGGTTCTCGCCTGAAGGCCATGCAGCTTGTAGTCGGAAGAGTGGAACTGCAACTGCGAATCGAGGAAGATCCGCGCCTGTTCGTACTGCTTCGCTGCGAGCAGGGACTCTGCGTAGCCATAGACCAGCGCCGCGGACTGCGGATAGCGGTGCAAGGCGTCACGGTAGATCGCGGTTGCTCCGCCGGGGTCGTTGTCGGCGATCCGGATCGTTGCCGCAAGTCCGGCAAGCAGCGGCGAAGAAAGCTTCAGCGCGGCGAGCGCATCGAACTCGCGCTGTGCTCCGGCGACGTCCTTTGCCCGCAACAGCGAGTAGCTCAGCCCGTAACGGGTCGCTGCCTCGGAGGCATATTTCTTCTCCCGCAACTGCCTGCCGAATTCGCTGATCCCCTCCTGCGGCGTACCCATCTGTGCCCGCAACTTCGCCCGTGCGAGGTGGAAGTCGAGGCTGTCGGCCACTTGCCGATAGGGGGCGCTCTGCGCCCGGTTCTGCATGTCCGACATTCGATCGACGGTCAACGGGTGCGATCGCATGTAGACCGGGGCGTTGTTCTCATAGACCCTGCCCGCCTGTTGCAGTCGGCCAAAGAAATCGGCCATGCCGCGCACGTCGAAGCCGGCCTGCGCCAGTGTCTGAAAGCCCACACGATCCGCCTCGCGTTCGAAATCGCGACTGTAGGCAAGTTGTGCCTGAATCGACCCGGCCTGCGCCGAGGCAATGGCGGCGGTTGCCACTTGCGAGTTCGCGCGGGCAGCGAGTACGCCGACGGCCATCGCGATCATGGTGGCGACCGAGCTCTGCTTCTCGCGGAGGATCTGGCGCGCCAGGTGTGACTGCAGTACGTGCGAGATCTCGTGTGCCAGGACGGCCGCCAGTTCGGACTCCGACTGCGCCGTCAGCAGCGTCCCCGTGTTCACCCCGATGAAGCCGCCGAACATGGCGAAGGCATTGACCGTGTTGTCACGGACGAGGAAGAAGTAACAGTCGGCCGTCGGGTCCGCACTGGCAGCCACCAGGCGACCGCCCAGGCGGTTGATATAGTCCGACAACTCGGGGTCGTCGACGTAGCTTGGCTCGCGCAGGCGAATCTCGTTCAGAATCCGCTCGCCGATCCGCCGTTCAAGCTGTGGCGAGAGCTCGGCACGCGCAGCTTCGCCTAGGTCTGGCAGTTCGTCCGTTGCCAGGGCTGGCGAAACCGTGATCGCAATGGCCACGACCAGGCCGGCGACGAGACGCAGCAACGTCATCAAACGAGGTTCCCTGTCTTGAGTAGGCGACAATGGATGCTATGATACCCAACGAGTGGCCGACGAAGTGTGACCAAGCGTTACAGTGCTCCTTCGTCGCTGCGGTTTCAGCGCCCCGTTCGTCTTGAGCTCTTTCTTTGGCCATGCTTCCCAGTCCTCTTTCCCATTTCGATCGGCACGGTCAGGCGCAGATGGTCGATGTCGCGGCGAAAGCCGAGACGCATCGGCAGGCGACCGCCACCGGCTCCATCTCGATGCGCCCCGAGACTCTGGCGCTGATCGTCCAGGGCTCCGCCAGCAAGGGGGACGTCCTCGCGGTTGCGCGGATTGCGGCGATCCAGGGCGCCAAACGCACGGCCGACCTGATCCCGCTCTGCCACCCCCTTGCCATCACCAGAATCACCGTCGACTTCGCGATCGACAGCGAGGCCAGCAGCGTCGCCTGCAAAGCGCGTGTCGAGTGTTTCGGCCGTACCGGTGTCGAGATGGAAGCCCTGTCCGCAGTCAGCGTCGGTCTGCTGACGATCTACGACATGTGCAAGGCAGCCGATCGCGGCATGCGCCTGGAAGGTATTCGCCTCCTCGAGAAGAGCGGTGGCCGCTCCGGACACTGGCAGGGAGGGTGACGCGATCGTGCGGGAAACGATGCCTGACGGCGACCGCTTGCGCCGCTTGTTGCTCAAGGCGGCCGGTGCCGGTATCGGTGTTGGCGCGCTGCTGGCTGCCGATCTGCTGAAGCCGACTGCTGTTCTGGCGGCCGACTGGAACCGCGCTGCCTTCAGCGCGACCAGCCTGTCGGAGGCGATCAGGGCGGCAGGCGCAAGCGGCTCGATCGACAGTGGCAGTATCGTCATCAAGACTGTGGAGATTGCCGAGAACGGTGCTCAGGTGCCGCTGGAGGTGACGAGCAACGTACCCGACAGCCAGAGCATCAGCATCTTTGTCGAGAAGAACCCGATGCCGCTGGCGGCCAGCCTGAGTTTCGCCAAGGGCGCGCTGGCGCGTGTGCGGTTGCAGCTCAAGATGGCCGAGTCATCGCGCATCCGGGTGGTCGTCAGGGCGGCTGACGGAAAGAATTACCACGCCAGTCGTGAGGTCAAGGTGACGCTCGGCGGCTGTGGCGCCTGAGACAGCGAGATCGAAGATGGGTGAAGCAATCAAGATCCGCGCCAGCGTGCAGGGTGAACTCACCGAAATCCGTTTCCTCATGCCGCATCCGATGGAGACGGGTCAGCGCAAGGGCCCCGAGAGTGGCAAGCTGATTCCCGCACACTTCATCCAGAGCTTCTCGCTCACCGCCAACGGCGCACTGTTGGTCGGCGGCCAGTTGAATACCTCGATTTCGCGCAACCCCCTTTTCTCCCTCTATGCGCGTGGACTGAAGCCGGGCGATCGGATTGCCGTCGAGTGGTCCGACACCAAGGGTGACAGGCGCCGCGACGAAGTCATCGTCGCCGTGTCGTAGCCGGCGCGCCAGCAGCGACTTCCGGGCAAAAAAAACCCGCCAGAGGCGGGTACCTGATGCGCCCCCGAAAGGATCAGGCGCGCGCGATGTTCGATGCTTGCTTGCCCTTGGGGCCCTGCGTTACGTCGAAGGAAACCTTTTCGCCCTCTTTGAGGGTCTTGAACCCGCCCATGCTGATTGCGGAAAAATGGGCGAAGAGATCCTCGCTGCCATCATCCGGTGTGATGAAGCCGAAACCCTTGGCGTCATTGAACCACTTTACTGTACCAGTTGCCATATTGCCACTTCCTTCAAAAAAGACTGAATCCGGGCACTGCCCGACTTGCATGCTTCCAAATCAACGATCGCCGACAAGGCATTTCAGACAGGCAGAAGAACCTTGCTGCGCAATCAATCCGAAGCATGGCAGCTTTTTACGCTAAAGCAGGCCGATGCGTCAAGCTTTTTTGCTTGCCGCTGCGCGCGGGTTCAGCGTTGGCTTGCCGAAACTGGCCGAGGCGGTATTGCGCATCCGTATGGACTGGTTAGAATTCGGCTATGGCAACAAAGCATCAAGACGGATCACTCCTCGAAACGAAGCGCACGCAGTTAGCGCCGCCGCCACTGTACAAGGTGCTGTTGCTGAACGATGATTTCACGCCGATGGACTTCGTGATCGTCGTTCTGCAGCGGTTCTTTGCAATGGATCGTGAACAGGCAACGCGGATCATGCTCAAAGTGCACACGGAAGGCAGAGGGGTCTGTGGCGTTTACCCGCGCGACGTCGCTGCCACCAAGGTAGAACAGGTCACAGGTTTCGCACGCAGCAACCAGCACCCGCTGGCGTGTGTAATGGAGGAGAACTGAATGATTGCGCAGGAACTTGAAGTCAGCTTGCACATGGCGTTCGTCGAGGCACGACAAAAGCGTCACGAGTTCATCACCGTCGAACACCTCCTGCTGGCGCTGCTCGACAACCCCTCGGCAGTCGAGGCGTTGCGGGCCTGTGGCGCGAACATCGAGCAACTGCGCAAGGATCTGACCCGCTTCATTGGTGAGCACACGCCCACCGTGTCCGGCGAGGACGAGATCGACACGCAGCCGACACTCGGCTTTCAGCGCGTCATCCAGCGCGCAATCCTGCACGTCCAGTCCTCGGGGCGCAAGGAAGTGAATGGGGCCAATGTCCTCGTGGCGATCTTCGGCGAGAAGGATTCGCACGCGGTCTATTACCTCCAGAAGCAGGGGGTCACGCGCCTGGATGTGGTCAACTTCATTTCGCACGGCATCAGCAAAGTGCCGCAGAACTCGCCTCGCAGCGAGCCGGAAGCCGAGCCGGAAGCCGAGCAGCAGGCTGCGGCCGGCCCGCTCGACAGCTATACGATCAACCTCAACGCGCTGGCCCTGCAGGGCAAGATCGATCCGCTGATTGGCCGCGACAGTGAGCTTGAGCGGGTGATCCAGACGCTCTGCCGTCGACGCAAGAACAACCCCTTGCTGGTCGGGGAAGCGGGCGTCGGCAAGACGGCCATTGCCGAAGGACTGGCACGGCGCATCGTCGAGAGCGACATTCCGGAGATCCTTGCGAAGGCCAACGTCTATTGCCTTGACATGGGCTCCCTTTTGGCGGGCACCAAGTACCGTGGTGATTTCGAGCAGCGCCTGAAAGGGGTGCTGAAGCAGTTGAGCGACAACCCGCAGGCAATCCTGTTCATCGACGAGATCCATACGCTCATCGGCGCTGGCTCGGCTTCTGGCGGCACGCTTGATGCTTCGAACCTGCTCAAGCCGGCTCTGTCCACGGGGCAGCTGAAGTGCATCGGCGCGACGACCTACAACGAATATCGCGGCATCTTTGAGAAGGACCATGCCCTGTCACGGCGCTTCCAGAAGATCGACGTCAATGAGCCATCGAGCGCCGAGGCGGTGGAGATTCTCAAGGGTCTCAAGTCACGCTTCGAGGCCCACCACGGCATCAAGTACTCGGCTGCCGCACTGAACTCGGCGGTCGAACTGTCGGTCCGATTCATTACCGACCGGCACCTGCCCGACAAGGCCATCGATGTCATCGACGAAGCAGGGGCAGCGCAAAGGATCCTGCCGAAGTCGAAGCAGAAGAAGCTGATCGGCAAGATCGACATCGAGGAGATCGTTGCCAAGATCGCACGCATTCCGTCGACCCACGTCTCGTCCGACGACCGCAACAACCTGCGTAACCTCGACCGAGACCTGAAGGCAGTCGTCTTCGGCCAGGATGCCGCCATCGACGCGCTCGCCCGGGCGATCAAGATGGCGCGCTCGGGTCTGGGCAATCCGACCCGGCCGATCGGCAGTTTCCTCTTTTCCGGCCCCACCGGTGTCGGCAAGACCGAGGTTGCCAAGCAGCTGGCCTATTGTCTCGGCAACGAGCTGGTTCGCTTCGACATGTCGGAGTACATGGAACGGCACGCCGTCTCTCGGCTGATTGGCGCGCCGCCGGGCTACGTCGGCTTCGACCAGGGAGGTCTGCTGACCGAGGCGATCACCAAGAGGCCCTACAGCGTCCTGCTCCTCGACGAGATCGAGAAGGCACATCCGGACATCTACAACATCCTCCTGCAGGTCATGGATCACGGCACGCTGACCGACAACAACGGTCGCAAGGCCGACTTCCGCAACGTCGTGATCATCATGACCACCAATGCCGGGCAGGAGGCGATCCAGAAGGCAACGATGGGCTTCACCCCGTCGCGGCAGGCCGGTGACGAAATGGCGGAAATCAAGCGCATCTTCACGCCCGAGTTCCGCAACCGGCTTGATGCGACGATCTCGTTCCGGGCCCTCGACCACGAGGTCATTCTGCGGGTGGTCGACAAGTTCCTGATGCAGCTGGAAGCACAGTTGCATGACAAGAAGGTTGAGGTCGTGTTCACCGCTGCCCTGAAGGAACATCTCGCCGCCACGGGTTTCGACCCGCTGATGGGTGCCAGGCCCATGGCGAGGCTGATTCAGGATACCATCCGCGCCTCGCTGGCTGACGAACTGCTGTTCGGCAGGCTCGCCAGTGGCGGCCACGTCACGGTCGATCTCGACGACGACGAAAAAGTGAAGCTCGTGTTCGAGGAAGAGCCCGTTGTCGTTGCCTGAGGTTCCCACCAATCCAGCGGCCACACGGCAGCGTGTGGCCGGTTTTTCTGCGCAGCGACAGGGCGAGAGAGGGCAGCATCATGAGTATCAGGACACCCGACCTGCTGGACAAACACGAGGCGAGGACACTGGATGGCAGTGTTCGCGTCGTCGCACCGATTTTCCAGCGTTATGGGGGAAGATCGGCGTTCTGCGGGCAGATCGTCACGCTGAAGCTGTTCGAGGACAACTCACTGGTGCGTGAAGTGCTTGCCGAAGCAGGTCGTGGCAAGGTTCTGGTGATCGATGGTGGTGGCTCGCTGCGCTGTGCTCTGGTCGGCGACCAGCTGGCGATCCTCGCGCAGGGCAACGGCTGGGAGGGGATCGTCGTGTACGGCTGTATCCGGGACTCGGACGACATCGCCCACATCGACCTCGGCCTGCGCGCCGTCAACACCCATCCGCTCAAGAGCATCAAGAAGGGCATTGGCGAACGCGATCTGGCGGTCAGCTTTGGCGGGGTCACTTTCCGGCCTGGCGAGTGGATCTACGTCGACGCTGACGGAGTGGTGGTGAGTGATCGACCACTCGACTGAAACGGGGGATAACGAGTGAACTCTGCTATTGACCTGCTCAAGGCAATCCGTAGCGGACGTCTTCAGGAAGTGCAAACGGTACTCGATGCCGGTGCTCCGGTCGAACTGGTCGACGGACGCGGTGACCCGGGCTTGCCGCTGGGGGTGGCGTGCTTCATGGGTTTCCCTGACATCGTCCGCGAGCTGGTCAGTCGGGGCGCCAAGGTCAATACGGTGGACAATTCGCAGCCGACTTCGCCGCTGTCGATGGCCATTCGCGGCAAGCGGCGCGAGGTACTCAAGGCTCTGATCGAACTCGGCGCCGAGATTCCGCCCGGTATGAACACCGGCCTCAGCGAACAGGAGATTCTGGTAGCGCGCTGGCGTGGGCAGCATTATGGAGCAACCATGCCGCGGGTGGCCGCCGAAGCTGCATCTGACGCGCCCGTCTACGAGGAAATCGAGATGGTGCGCTGCTATGGCACGGACACCTCGGTGCTTGACGCAGACCTGATCCGTGCCGCACGGGAGATGGACAAGAAGTAGGTTTTCTCGTCACGAGTCAACTCCCGGGGAACTTGCGGGTGCAATCGGAAGTGCGACTGTGGATCAGGCGGCCTGTTGACGTCTGGACTGCCAATAGCGGTCCCACTCCTGGTTGGCACGGCAGACACGCAGCGCCAGCATGTGCTTGGCGTTTTTCAGTTTCC
>ERZ761609.600-NODE-600-length-39870-cov-60.695567_pt1 | contig 39870 bp, 34 predicted proteins | sample MGYA00511163_ERZ761609 | MGnify/ENA primary metagenome ERZ761609 (study PRJEB28899, sample SAMN02445070) | bioreactor sludge metagenome | biome: EBPR sludge | place: Australia: Brisbane, Thorneside Wastewater Treatment Plant | collected 2011-12-16 ...
CATACGATATTGGTCAGTGACTGGAGTTCAGACGTGTGCTCTTCCGATCTGTCTCCGGAGAGAGCGCCGCCCGGCCTGGGTTGTGCCAGTTTTTTCTTCGGTTTAGAAGAAGTAGCGCAGCGAAAGCTGCAGCTCGCGCTGGCTGGACTTGCCGGTCACCATGCCGAACGTGGCAGCGAGCGGATCGGTGTTCACACCGCCCCAGTTCGGGTGGTTGATCCAGTTGAAGGCCTCGAAGCGGAACTGCAGACCCTGCTGTTCGGTGAACTTGATGGTCTTGAAGGCCGCGAGGTTCCAGTTCTGGAAGCCGGGGTTGTGGCTGTCGATCGAGTTGCGATTCTGGTTCGGATACGTACCGTTGGCCGGGATGGTGGCCAGAGCCTGGCCGCCGACGCGAGGTTCGAACCAGTAATCGGTGATGCCCGTGTAGTTGCCCGCCGCGTTGCGGTGAGCGAACTGCTTGGTGAAGTTCGGCGCTCCGTTCAGGTTCCAGGGCTTGCCGTTGGTGGAGCCGATACCGAGGTAGTCGTCACCGCGGGCGATGGAGAACGGCGTGCCGGTCTGCATCTGCGTCACGCCGGAAAGCTGCCAGCCGCCGAGCACATGCTTGGCGAAGGCGTTTTCGGCATCACGGAACCAGGGCATTTCCCAGATGAAGTTGACCACCGCCACGTGGCGGGTGTCAAAGCTGGACTTGCCCCAGTTCAGACCCTGATTGTAGACGTCGACGAAGCCGTCGCGCGGACCGGAGTTCCCGTCCATGGACTTCGACAGGGTGTAGGCGAAGCCATAGCTGAAGCCCCGGCGGAAGCGGCGGTTCAGTTCAACCTGCAGAGCGTTGTACTCCGAGCGGCCCGAGTGCTCAAGCATCGGAATGTTGGCGAAGCCACGGAACGGACGCAACGCGTTCACGTTCGCCCGGGGGATCCCCAGTGACGCATCGGCCTGGTTCTCCGGCCGGAACGTGGTGCCCGGAGCCAACTGGTTCAGATCGCGCTCGCGCGACAGATAGTTGCCCGAGGTGCCAACGTAACCGACTTCAAGAGTGGTTTCGTTGAACAGTTCGGTCTGGTAGCTGATGTTCCAGTTGTAGGAACGCGGGATCTTGTAGACCCGGTCGATGGTCATGAAGAACTGCGGGAACGAAACCGCAGTTGCGCCACCGGGGTTATCGGCAAGACCGTTGGTCACCGACGCCATCGGCTGGAACGGCGGGTTGCCGCCCAGGAAGACGGAGTCATACACGCCCGGGCGTGCCATGAAACCGCCGAAGCCCATGCGCAGCACCTGCTTGTCCTTCAACTGGTAAGCCAGGCCGAGGCGGGGCACCACGTTGAACTGGTTCGGCGAAGCATAGGGGCTGCCGCCGGACAGCAACCGGTCAAACTGACCGGAATCGATCGCCGCAACGCGGCCGCGGCCGGCGTCGGGGAACGAGGAGCCGGGGATCACGACACCGTTGTAGCGGTCACCGGAGATGATGTTGCCGGTGCCGCGGTCGATCACCATCGGGCTGTTGGCGTCGTATCTGGCCGGATCGAAGTAGGCCATGTTGCCCCACAGGGACTTCGCGTAGCCGTTCATCCAGGTCGCGCGGAAGCCAAGTTCCAGCTTCAGCTTCTGGTTCACGCGCCAGGAGTCCTGGCCGAAGAATTCGAACATGTGAGAACGGTACGGCGTGTAGGCGCGCGGACCGATTTCGGCGTAGGCCGAGAACAGGCCCAGAGCCACGTTGCCCAGGCCCGTGCCGGTGCCAGGGGCGCCGCCGGGACGGACATCGTTGAACTCGAAACGGCCGTTCTGGTTGTTCGTGCCGCCCGGAACGCCCGACACGTTGATCTGGTCGAAGTCGTTCTGGCCGGAGCGTTCAAACAGGAAGCCCGCCTTGAAGGTGTGGTTGCCGGCGATCTTCGTGAAGTTGTTCGAAATCTGATAGATCGGGCCGGTGGAGGAGGCCGGGTACGGGCCGCCGTCGATGGTCCCCAGCGTCGGGATCACGATGGTGGGCACCTTGTCGTTGATCTCCTTGCGCTCGGGGAACAGGTACGGATAGTTGATTCCGGGCCGCGAACGCAGGTAGCGCTCGCCCTCGCGGTCGATCCCGATGAACACGCGGTCCACCGAAGCCGAAACGAGGAACTCGTTGATCATCGTCGGGCCGAGGGTCCAGGTGTGGCCGAGCGAAGCCGTCTTGTTCGGACGCGACCAGTCGGTGACGGCATAGTCGAAACCGCTGCGGAAGCTGTCCAGTGCCGTGTAGGCATAGTTGGAGTGGCGGAAGCGGAACACCTGATTCTGCGTCGGGTTGTAGTCGAGGGCGATCGTGTCCTTCCTCTGGTTCTGCGGATTGGGCCGGACCTGGAAGAAGTTGGTGTTGCCCTGGAAACTGCCGTTCGCACCCGGGTAGGCCCGCAGGAACGCCATCCCGTTCGGGCTCTGCGCCGAAACCGGAATCACGTTATTCGGGAATGGAGCACCCGTGGCCGGGTTGATGAGCGTGCGCGGGGCCGAGTAGTAGATGTTCGATCCCAGCAACTCGCTGAAATCACCCGTCCGCATCGCGGCCGAAGGCACGCGCTGGAAGGTGGTGTTCTCGCGGCGGAACCGGACCCACTCCTGGCTGAACAGGAAGAAAAGCTTCTCGCGGTCAGGATTAAACGCCTTGCCCAGCGTCACCGGACCCGAGAAATTGTAGCCGAACTGGTTGTAACGGAACGGCGCCACGAAGTTGGTCGCGGGGCTCAGGTTCCGGCTCCAGCTATTGGCGTCGAGCGCCGAGTTGCGGAAGTACTCGTACGCCGCACCGTGGAAATCACGCTGGCCCGAACGGGTCACGATGCGGATCTGACCAGCGGACGAACGGCCATATTCGGCCGAATAGTTCGCCGTCAGAACCTGGATTTCCTGCACGGTGTCGAGGTCCGCGGTGCCGATCGACGTGCCGTTGGCACGCGTACGGGTGCCGACCGCGCCGTCAAACGTGATCACCGAATCCTGCGAACGGCCGCCGTTCATCGAGAAGCCGCCAGATGTCAGACCAAAGCTGAAACCCGACAGCGCGCCGCCGCGCACGCCCGGCTTGAGCAGGGCGAGAAACAGCGGGTTGCGGCCATTCAGCGTCAGATTCTGAATCTGGGCCTGTTCAACGGTCTTGCCGACAGCAGCCGACTCGGTCTGCAACTGTGCCGCGGAAGCAACCACTTCCACGCTCTCCGTCACCTGGCCGACCTGCAGTTCCACGTTGACCGAGGCGCTGCTGGCGGTTTCCAGGCGAAGGTTCGTGGTGGTGAACTTCTTGAAGCCCGCCATCTCCACGCTCACCGTGTACTGGCCCGGCGGCAGGTTGGGAGCCACAAAAAAGCCCGATTCGTTCGTCTGCACGCGACGTTCAAACCGGGTAGATTCGTTCGTGATAGTGACTTGGGCCGTGGCAATGACGCCGCCTGAAGCGTCTCTCACCGAACCCGTGATCGTGCCGGCGTCGGACTGGGCCAACGCCGGAATAACTGTAAAGCAGAGCATCGCGGCCACAAAGACCGCAATGGAACTGACTCGGTTCATTCCGTCCTCCTGGAACGTCATGGCGGCGCGCTCACGCGCGCCAACTTTCAATCAGGAATCAGGGCCGCAGCTTCATTACGGAGCGGGTCACCAGCGGTCTGCGGCGCCGCTTCACGATGCAATTCTCCGTAATTTTGAAAGACCCGTGCGAGACCAAAATTCCCTGCTTATCAGCATAGTCCAGCCTGCATTAAAGACCAAGTAGTTCTACTCAAATACGAGCCTATCTTACGACAGTATCGTGCGATGCGCCGTCTCGGCCTTCCCTCTCCCGCACCAGGAATGAAACGATTTCATTCCTGATGAGATCGTTGACTATTGACATGCTCACGCGTTCGGCCTCAGACTGAATCACACCACGATTTGCCGGAGAGGGAGGATTCATGGCCAAGTCAATCAGCGGCTCCGTGGGGCGTGGTGGACGCAATCACCCGCCTCGGGACGTGCTGACGGTCCAGTACCTCCTGAACTGCGTTCCGGCTTCGAAGGGCGGACCGAAGATTGAACTGGTGCTCGACGGGATCTGCGGCCCCAAAACCATCCAGGCAATTGACGCTTTCCAGAGGCGCTGTTTCAATTCCGGTGACGGACGGGTGGACCCCGGTGGACAGACGCTCCGCGCGCTGCAGCAGTTCGACCCGGCACCCGGACAGGCACTCGGTCCCGGCGCCGGCGGCAAGGGCGCTCCGGGCGGGAAATCGGCTCCCTGGGAGAAGGCAGGCTTCGGCCCGGGCGCAAAGACCGGATTCGGCCCCTTTCACAAGGATCCGTTTCAGCAGAAAGGCGATCCTTTTCACAAGGCGGCTCACAAACAGGGTCCGGGGGGAACGCAAGGCGGGGATCCTTACCACAAGATCGGATCTCCCGCGCCTGCGCCGGGCGGAAAATTCGGTGGCGAACCGTCCTCCAAGGGCGGGTTTAAGCAGGGTCCCGGCGGTAAGTTCGGCTGATGGCGGACGGAGCGGAACTCACGGCATTCGTCCGGGAAGTCGTCCTCCCTGGGAGTGCCGGGACACGCCCCCGGGTAAACCCGGAGGCGTGCCGTTTCCGCTTGCGGACTGCCCGCTCGCCCATCCATCGCTGGGGGCTGTTCGCCGCGGAGGCCATCCCCGCTCGCAGACGGGTGATCGAGTACACCGGCCAGCACATTGGCCCGCGTGAGGCGTTGCGGCGCAACATCCGCCCACAGATCTACCTGTTCCGCACGGGGGCGCGCCGGTACATTGATGGCGCCATTGGCGGCAGCGGAGCGCAATACGTCAACCACGGCTGCCAACCCAACCTGACGGCGCGTATCCGGAAAGGCCGGGTGATGCTGGTCAGCCTCCGGCGGATCGAACGGGGAGAAGAATTACTCTATGACTACAGGCTGGGCGGAGGAATAGACGATCTTCCATGCCGCTGCGGCGCCCCCTCCTGCCGGGGCACCATGAGACCCGCGCGGCCGGACCCCCGTGAGGACCCGGCCGCTCGCAAACCCTAGTTGCAGCCCGGGCCGGTCCGGTTCTGCGGGCCGGTGCGGTTGCCACGCCGGGGTCCGTTGCCCTGGCCGTTGCGAGTGGCGCCGCCGCGTCGCTGAATTCCCGAACCGTCGCGCGGGCCCGTCCCCTTGCCCTGCATGGCCGTGCCGTTGCCCGTGACGGGGACTGGGGCCGGACTCTGGGCGGCCGCCGAACCAGCCGCCAGAATCATTCCCGCTGCAAATGTCATGGTGATGAGAAGGTGTTGCATCAGTTTGAATCTCCTGTCCTTCAGAACGCGGAAATGCGGCCCGGGTTGACACCTTTCAGATCTCTTTAGCGCTTTTATTGTCTCTGGCGTACCACCGGAGGGTGGCAATGACTCGGAGAGAGTCCCGTGCTTCTTCCAGCGATGTCCTCACCGTCTGGCTGGACCAGTCAACCTTGCGGTGAAAGGATTCCGGAATCGCGGTTCCTTCTCTGCCGGGGTGATCGTTTCCACTGCGGGAGGACAGTCGCCAGGAGGCCTGATGCCGCGGAGCACGACGGCTGCTCCAACCCAGCAGGACGGGGTCAACTCAGCCGGGCGGCAAGTTCGCGATGGAGCCACTCGGCGAGACGGGGCCGCTCGTAGCGCCGGATCTCCTCCCAGTCCGGCTCGAAGGAGGGCGGACCATCCTTCAGGCGTGCCCAGGCGTTCAGCAGCAGTCGCTCGACGGCGCCGCCGTCGTCGTGGGGGGCGCACCAGCCACCCCGGGTCGCCGCCAGGAGGCGGTCCACTTCGCCACCACTGGGCGACAGCGCAAGCACCGGGCGACCCAGGGCGAGGTACTCAAACAGCTTGCCGGGCAGGCTGAAGTCGTTCGTCATGGTGAGCAGAAGGTAATCGCACTCGGCAGCGAGCCGCAATGCCTCCTTCTGGGGCTGAAAGCCGAGCAGTCGAACCGGGCTGAGCCGCTGATCAAAGATGCTCGTCTCCGTCTCGGCAATGCGCCCGATGAAGCGGGTTTCGATGTTGGCCCGGATGTCCGCGGGGAGGCGATCGACCGCGTCAAGGTAGAAACGGGGCGAGGCGGTACTGTAGGCGGTGCCCATGTGCCCCACAATCATGCGGCCATCCGGCCGGCGGGGCGGAGGCGGGGCCGCGGCGATCGAGCCTGGATCATATCCGTTGGGAACCATCGCCCACTTCCCGTCCGGTTGCTCGGGATAACGGCTGCGGATCTCGCTCAGCGAGGAGTCCGTAACGGCGAGGACAAGATCGGAAGTCTCGATGGTCTTGCGCTCAATGGCCTCGGCCTGAAGGCGGCCGCGCTCGCTGCTGTAGAAGTCAAAGTCGGTCAACATGAACCGCAGCCATTCATCCCGGAAGTCGCTCACCAGCCGGACTTCCGGACAACGGCGTTTGAGTTCGATCCCCGTCATCAGGACCGAGAACGGCGGCGCCGTGGTCATGACCGTGTCGATGCCGTAGCGGCGGATGATCCGTTCGCCGGCGCGGACGGCGAAGCTCTTCCAGAGAACCTGCGGATCGGGCGTCAGGGGGCGGCGGATCAGGTCTTTCACCTTGGACGAAATGCGCCCCGGAGGGCGCGCCGGGGCGTTCGGCTTTGAGCGGCCGCCGAAAAACATCTCCCAGACCCGCTTGCGCAGGTAGAAGGGCGGCTCGGGCGTGAAGGTCCGGTGGACTTGCACACCGCGGGGGATGTGATCCAGCAGGCTTTCATCGCGAACGGGAGAGGCTGCGTTGCGCGCGGTGAGAACATGAACTTCAATGCCCAGGTCCGGCAGGTACTTCGCAAAATTCAGAACGCGTTGCACGGAGATTCCGCCAAATGGCGGGAAGGCATAAGTGACCAGAAGCAGTTTTCGCGGAGTCATGGGCGATCAGTTCGCGGCGTGAAAGACTTCCCGGACAGTCGAGAAGGAAAATTCCCGAAGCAGGCGCCGGAGTTTGCCTTCCATCCCCGCAAGACCAAGGTAGGTCCGCCAGCGGGCGACGGCGCCGCGCGCGAGGCGTGGCTGGCCGGGATCCAGTTCCCACGGGTGGAGATAGAGGCAGGCGGCGCGGCATTCCTGGAAGTTGACACGCCGGAGGCCGGCCGCGGTGTAGCGGTAAGGCAACAGACGCAGATAGCCGCCGCCGCCGATTGGCGCGACCTGGCCGCCGGTCAGTTCGACCGTGGCGGCAGGCACTTCCGTGAGCGGACCGGAAGCGGTTTCGATGGTACTGACATGGCGGTTGAAGCCGGGCACGCCGTAGCGGTCGTGGACGATCGGATAGATGCTGGAGTCGTGGGTAAATCCAAGGCTGGCAAGCACTTCCAGCGCCCACCAGGACTTGCGCGTGATGGAGTAGCTGGGTGCCCGGTACGCGCGGGGGCGGATTCCGCAAGCCTGTTCAATCACATCGCAGGCGCGCTCGGTGTCGGCCCGGAATTCCTCCGGAGTCAGGTCGTAGACCAGGCGATGCCAGTAGCTGTGGCAACCGATCTCGTGGCCCGCGGCGGCGATATCGCGCACGAGAGCGGGATGGCGTTCGGCCACCCAGCCCAGAATGAAAAAGGTTCCCTTGACCCCGGCCTCGGCGAACAAGTCGAGGGTATGGCGAGTGGCCGACTCGACACGGGAGGGCAGCGCGTCCCATTGGTCCACCGGGGCGGAAACAGCGAGTTCGGTGGGATGGAAGTAGTCTTCCACATCCACACTGATTGCGTTGACGATGCCGGCCATTCGAGAGCAGTATAGCTGACTGGCCCCGTCTCAGGCCCCCACGGAAGTACTATACTCTGGGGTTCTGCCCGTCCGCCATGCTGCGCCGTGTGTTCGCCATGTGTACCTTCGGGGTCCTCGCCGTCAGCGAGCGGCCGGGGCGAGTGCTGCCCATGGAGGGGGTCCGGGGGGTGGGCATGCTGCTGGTGTTCCTCGCCCATTGTACGGTGATCTTCCGGGACTGGATCGCGCCAGAATCGCTGATGGACACGCTCGCCGGGAGGGTCTTCGTGATCGGGCAGACGGGCGTTGACATGTTCTTCGTGCTGTCCGGGTACCTGATTTACAGCCTCGCTCTCGGGCATCGGGGATCGTGGCGGAGGTTCCTGGCTCGCCGGGCACAGCGAATCTACCCCCCATTTCTGGCCGTCCTTGGACTCTACATCGTGCTGGCGCTGGCTCTTCCGGGTGAAGGGCGGCTACCGGAGACGGGCAGGTGGCTCTACCTCGCCCAGTGCGTGATGTTGCTCCCCGGGTTTTTCGACATCCGGCCATTGTTTGCAGTGGCCTGGTCGCTGAGTTACGAGGCGGCCTACTATCTGTCGGCGCCGCTGCTGGTGGCCGTGGCGGGTTTGCAGCGCCGCGGGGTCCGAACCAGGGTCCTCATCATCCTGGCTGGCGGCTTGGCCTATACAGCCGCCGTCTGGTTCCGGTTTCCGGAGCAGTGGCCCGCGGTGGCCTTCTCGCCATGGCACCACTGGCGGCTCTTGCTCTTTCCGGCCGGAATGCTGGCTTACGAAGCGGTGAAGTCCGCGGGACGGCTGGATTGGCGGTGGCATTGGGTGGCCGTGAGCGCCCTTTTCGTCGCTTTCGGGCCCTTTCTTCTCTGGGTGGCAAACCCCCTGTTTCAGCAGCCTTGGCCCGGTCTGCTGCGAGCAGGGGTGCTGGGCGTGGCGACGGGGGTGGCCTTTGTGGCGGCGTTTAGTGGACCGGGAGTGCTGGCGGCGGTGTTTTCTTGGGCGCCGCTGCGTTGGCTGGGTAACCTCAGCTATTCCTTCTACTTAGTGCATGGCCTGGGGCTGCATCTGGTGGCCATGGCGGCGCGGCCGTGGGCGGAGGCGCCGTTCTGGGGGCTGTGCGCGGCGGGCTTTTTGGCGGCTTCCGCGGTGTCCTTGGCGCTGTTTTTTGCCGTGGAACGGCGATATTCGCTGCGGGCGCCGCGGTTTCAGGGGAGGGCGTAACTGGTCAGGGTCTGGGTGGTGGTGGAGCGCCAGTCCTTCAGAGGCGGGGCGCCCTGCTGGGCGAACCAGTGCGTCAAAGTACGCGAAAAGGGCGCAGTTTGCGTTGATTTGGACGCCAGATTGTGCTCTTCGTGCGCATCTTCGCGCAGGTCGTAAAGTTCCTGTTCGCCGGTATCGCGTTCGAGATACTTCCAGCGCTCCGTCCTGAGGCCGCGGAGGCCGGAGTATTCAAAGAAGAGGGTGTCGCGCTGCCACGAAGGGCGGCGGCCGCGCAGAAGGTCCGCGTAGCTGAGGCCGGCGGTCTGGTGGGGATTGGCGATGCCGAGGTAGTCGAGGAGGGTGGCCAGGAAATCGTAGGAGGAAACCATGGTGGATTCAACGCGTCCAGCCGCGATCCTGCCGGGATGGGCCCAGATCAAGGGGACGCCGATGGCGGTGTCGTACATATTGAAGGGCCAGGTGCCGTTGCCCTTGCCCCAAACCCCGTGGTGACCGGCCGACCAGCCCTGGTCGGAGGTGAAGACAATGACGGTGTCCTCATAGGCCCCGATCTTTCTCAATTTCTCAATGACGCGACCAAGTTGGGTGTCGGCGGCGGTGACCAGGGCCGAGAAACCGCGCATGGATTCCGGATTGCCATGGTGGGCGGCGAGGCCGGGATTCTGGCGGGGATTTCTGGGGCGGCGGGGGAAACACGGGAAATCGGAGCCCTCGTAGGGGGCGCGGTACTGATCCGGTTGGTAATTGTAGGGGGTATGAGGAGCGTAGAAGGGCAAATAGAGAGCGAACGGGCTGCTCTGGCTCGTGCGCGTATCGAGAAATTCGAGGGCGGCATCGCCCACCAGATCGGTCTTGAAGCCCTTCATGGGCATGGTTTTGCCGTTTTTGAAAAACGTGGGGTTCTCGTAGGGGCCGCCGCCGCCGGGGATTGTGGCCCACCAGGAGAAGCCGGCGTGGGGCCGGTCGTCGTGGCCCATGTGCCATTTACCGGCAAGTCCAAGGGTATAGCCTGCGCGGGCGAGGGCCTCGGACCAGGTGGGGAGACCGTCAAGGAATCGCCGCGATTGGGGGCCAAAGGAGTCGACCGGGCGCAGCCAGTCCTGCACGCCGTGCCGGGAGGGGATCTGACCGGTGAGCCAGGTCAGCCGGGAGGGGGAACAGACGGGAGTGCAGGCAAAGGCGTTGGAGAAACGGGTACCCGACCGGGCGAGAGCGGCGATGTGGGGAGTGTGCATGGTGGAGCAACCACCAGGGGAGATCGCCCAAGGGCTATGGTCGTCGGTCATGACGAAGACCAGATTGGGCCGGCGGCGCTGGGCCAGGGCGGGGGCGGCGGAGACGGCGGCCAGGAAAGAACGGCGTGTGAGGGGGATGGAGCCCATGTCAAGAGGATAGTGGGCAGGGGAAGCGGGGGCAAGGAAGAACCGCCCGCCGGGCGGGTTGGCGCCGGCGGGCGGGGGATGGCTCCCGGAGGTAGCGGGTGGTTACCGTCCGGCTGCCTCGCGGACTTTCTGAACCGCGGGCAGGAGCAGGCCGATGGCGACGGGGCCGCCGCCGGGCGCTTTGATTTCGAGTTGGCCGATAACGGGCGCGCCGTGCAGCGCCACGCAGTTGATCATGGGTCCCGGCCCCCCCGGACCAGGAGCCACTTCGACGCGGGCGTAAACGCGCTGGGCGGTGACGCCGCGGGCGTTGATCTGGGCGTCGATCTGGGCAGTGCGCTGGGGTTCAACGACGGCATCCCACGGAGTGCCGACGGGCCGGCCGGTGGCGCCATCGAGCAGGGTCATCCTGACCTGGACCGGGATTTCACAGACGTTGAGCGCGGTCATGAAAAGGCGGTCATCCTCGGAAGCAGCAAGGGCTGGAGTGAAGTGGACGATGGGACGCACCTGCGCGGCGGCGGATGTGCTGAACAGGACGAAGAGCGCAACAGCGGGCAGCGCTTGAGTCACGAAACGAAACATATTGGTTTTCCTCCTCGGTCATACTGAACGGCGTTGACTGTTGTGAACGCCTTCACGACAAGAGACGCGAGGCAGAAAAACGGATCGGCTCACGCAAGTCGAAAAATTCCATCGAAAAGAGAAATCAGTTTCCGGCCGGTTGCCATTGACCGTCCCGGAGGAGGAGCGCGGGCGGGCGAGGGGAGCCGGGTTCAACTCCGATTTTGTGGCGGCCGCTGACGATCTCGATCCTGCCTGGAGAGAACTCGATGAGGATGTAGTTGGGGCCTTCTGGGCCGCCGGGAAAGTGAGCATCCCAATCCGGACGCCAGTGTTTGCGCCGTTCGGGTAGGGCGTCGACGGGGCGGGCCTGGCCGGTGAGGGTCACGTAGCCGGGGCCGTCGGGGTCGGAGCAGGCTACGGCGGTCCGAGGGTTGGTACGGACTTGGGCTACCTTCCGGGATCGTGGATTGGTGCCCATCCAGATCGTAAAGTCGGGGCCTGGGGGAAACTGCTGCATCAGACGGGCCTGGGGTTGGCCGGTATTGTCGCTGGTGATGAAGAAACAATAGCGAGAGGCGGCGATGACTTCGCGGGCTGCCTGGAGGAGTTCTCCCGTGGCCTGAGCGAAGAGGGGGAGCGGCGAAGTGATCAACAGCAGGCAGATGAGCGTGCGGGGCATGCCGACATGATGCGAGGGAATCGGGTGGCAAAGCAAGAGGATTGCGAATGGTGTCTGGCCGCCAGCTTCGATGAATCGGGGAGCGGCGGGGGCGGGCGATCACGGGGAGACTCCCCACGACAGACGAATGTCTGATAGATTTCATTCGCTATGGTGACAATCCGGGAAGTGGCAAGGCGGGCAAAGGTTTCCGTGGGAACGGTGTCGAACGTACTGGCGGGGTTGGCGACCGTGCGGCCCGAGATGCGAAAGCGGGTGGAGCAGGCGATGCGTGAGCTCGACTACCACCCCAACCAGATCGCGCGGAGCCTGAAGACGCGGTCAACGAAGACGCTGGGGACGATCATCAGTGACATCACGAATCCGTTCTACCCGCAATTGGTGCGTGGCGCGGAAGATGCGGCGCTCGCGCACGGCTATCTGCTCATCACGTTGAACACGGACGACAACGCTGAAAGGGAGAGACAGGCGCTTTCGGTCCTAAGGGCCCGCAAGGTGGACGGAGTGCTGATCACGGTCGCCCCGGGCGAGGAGTACACGCATTTGCAGGCGACGATCGACTCCGGGCTGCCGCTGGTGGCCCTGGACCGGGTACCGGTGGGCATGGCGGTGGACAGCGTGTCGACGGACAGTGCGCAGGGGACGAGGATGTGCATGCATCATCTGCTCGCCCGCGGACACCGGAGGATTGGACTGGTGACGGCGAACGTCCGCATTCCGACAGCGCGGGCGCGGCTGGAGGCTTTCCGGGCGGCGCTGCTGGAGGCCGGGGTCACACCGGACGAAGCGCTGATCAAGTGTGGCGACAACCGGCTGGACTCGGGTTACCGCCTGAGCAAGGAACTGCTTCTGGAGGCTAAGCCGCCGACGGCGGTTTTCGCGGCGAACGGCATGATGGGCTTCGGGGTTCTGAAGGCGTTACGGGAGTTGGGGCTGAGGTGCCCGGAGGACGTGGCGCTGGCCGTTTTCGACGAGGTTCCGTTCGGGGATGTTCTGCGGCCGCGCCTGACGGTGGTCGCGCAGCCTGCCTACGAGATGGGCCGGCTGGGGGCGGAACTGCTCATCGCGCGGATCGAGGGACGGGAGAGCTCGCCCGAGCCGGTGCAAACCCGGTTATCGCCGGAATTGATCGTGCGGGAATCCACAGCGGCTCGGGAGGCGTGAGATGAAGACCTGGTTGTTGCTGGCTCTGGCGTGCGTGGCGCCGGCGCAGACGTTGCGTCTCCATCCGGAGAATTTACGCTACTACGAGTTCCAGGGCCGACCGGTTGTGCTAGTGAGTTCGGCGGAGCATTATGGCGCACTCTTGAACCGGGACTTCGACTATGGCAAGTATCTGGACACGCTGGCCGCCGAGGGGATGAACCTGACACGCATCTTCACGGGAGCGTACAAGGAGTTTCCGGGCGATTTCGGGATCATCGGCAACACCCTGGCGCCGGCGGAGGGGAGTTACCTGACGCCGTGGAAGGAGACGGGGCCGGGCAAGTGGGATCTGAACGAATGGAACCCCGAGTACTTCGAACGGCTCCACGGCCTGATGGACAGGGCGGCAAAGCACGGCATCGTGGTGGAAGTGACACTATTCACCGCCTATTACAACCAGCAGCGGTGGGAAGCTTCGCCCTTGCATCCGTCGAGCAACGTGAACGCGACGCCGGCAGTACCGTACACAGAGAGCCTGACACTGAAGCACGCGTCGCTGGTGGAGCGGCAGACCGCGCTCGTCCGCAAACTGGTCAGCGAGCTGAACCGCTATGACAATCTGCTGTGGGAGATCTGCAACGAACCCTATTTCGCAGGGGTGGCGATGGACTGGCAATGGCACATCGCGCGCACGGTGGCCGAAGCGGAGCGAACGCTGCCGAAGCGGCACCTGGTCGCGCAAAACATTGCCAATCACCAAGGCGTGGTGCGCGATCCCGACCCCAACGTGAACGTCTTTCACTTCCACTACGCGCGCCCGCCGGTGGCCGTAAAGCAGAACGCGGAGTTGCGGGGCGTGATCGGGTTTGACGAGTCGGGCTTCGACGGGACCAACGAGGCGATCTACCGGATTCAGGGTTGGGACTTCCTGTTCGCGGGCGGAGGTCATTACAACAACCTGGACTACTCATTCACGGTGGGTCACGAGGACGGAACCTTCGCGGTGCCGGCATCTCTGCCGGGATTTGGGTCGGCGGCGCTGCGGCGGCAACTGAGGACGCTCCGGGAACTGTTCGAGGGGATGAATTTCGTGCGGATGGAACCGAAGGAGGATTTCGTGGCCGCGGGGGTACCGGAAGGAGCCTCGGCGCGGACGCTCGGCGAGGACGGTCGGCAGTACGCAGTGTACCTGCACCACGGGCGCTTGATGTCTGGCCACTTGCCGCAGTTCGTGGTCGACCGGCGGCGGAAACTGATGCAGTTGGAAGTGAGGCTGCCCAAGGGCCGGTGGAGCGTGGAGTGGATTCATCCTCGGACGGGGAAAAGGGAACACGCGGAACAGATCGAACATGGTGGCGGAGTGAGGCGGGTGTCCTCGCCGGCCTACCAGGAGGATGTCGCTCTCATGTTCACCGCCCTTTAACCGGCTCCGGAAGCTAGACTGAAGAGAGATGGCGACAACCCCTGGGCCGGCGGCCAAAGACTCTTCGCAGTGGGCGCGATTTGCTGTCTATGCGCTGTCGTTCGGGTGTCTGCTGTGGGTGTATCACGATTTCGACTGGAAGGGTGAATTGCCAAGGCTGGCGCGGATTCACTGGGCGTGGCTGGCGGTGGCGGTGGCATCCGACATTCTGGTCTATGTGACGCAGGCGTGGCGGTGGAACTTGCTGCTGCGGCCGATTGCAAGGCTGCCGTTGGGAAGAGCAGTGCAGGCGATCTACATTGGGCTGTTCGCGAATGAAGTGTTGCCGCTGCGGTCGGGTGAACTGATCCGGTGCTATCTGCAGGGAGTGTGGAACCGGATCTCCGTCGCGGTGGTTTTGTCCTCGGCGCTGATCGAGCGGTTGATCGACGGCGTGTGGCTGATTCTGGGTTTCCTGCTGGTGTCGCGCGTGACGCCCCTGCCGCGGGAGGTAGAGGCGGGAGTGACTGTCTTGACGGCGGTTGTGGGAGGGTTGGCCGCACTGGTGCTGTTCGCGGTGTTCAACCGGCGCTTCGCCATCCATGTGACGACGAAGCACAAGTGGTCGGAGATCCTGCGGACGCTCGTCGAAGGGTTGCATGCGATGGGACGGTCGCGATCGTTCGTGGCCAGCGTGGGAGCATCCCTGGTGTATCTGGCGCTGCAACTGGTGCCGATTTATGCGATGTTGCGCGGCTACGAGTTGGAGTTGGGCTGGGGTGCGGCGGCAACCGTACTGGTGGTGCTGCGCTTGGGGACGATTGTGCCGGGGCCACCCGGCAACGTGGGTGTCTTTCATTTCTTCTGCTACCTGGCGCTGCACCGGATGCTGGGCGTGGACGCGCAGACCGCGAAAAGCCTCGCGGGCCTGATTTTCTTCACGATCACGGTGCCCTTGCTCGTGGCGGGTTCGATCGCGCTGGCCTTCACGGGACGCAACATCCGGGAAATCCTGCGCCATGCCCGGGAGCATCACGGCAAGCACGGACATGCGGATGAGGCGATCAAGCCATCCAATTGAGATAGAATCCTCCCAAAGGAGCGCCATTCATGTCGAGTGAGAATTCCGGGCTTTCGCGGCGGCGTCTGTTCGCCGGGGCTTCGACTGCGGCGGGAGCATTTACCATCGTGAGCCCGCAGGCCGTGCGCGGTTCCCAGGCAAACAGCCAGATCTCCGTGGGGCTCATCGGAGCCGGCAATCGGGGTACGTACGATGCCCGAATCACCCACGCCGATCCGCGCGCCCGGGTCACGGCCCTTTGTGATCTCTTTCCGGACCGCGTGGAGCAGGCCAAGGCGGCTTTGAAACTGGAGAAGGTGGACGAGTATTCGGACTACCGGCAGTTGCTGGCGAACCGGTCTCTGGATGCGGTGATCATCGCCACGCCACCCTATCAGCATCCGGAACAACTGGCGGCCGCGGTGGCGGCGGACAAGCACGTGTATTGCGAAAAGCCCGCGGCAGTGGACGTGGCGGGCTGCCGGAGCGTCATGGCCACGGGGCGGAAGGCGAGCCCCAGGAAGGTCCTCTCCTTCGGCTACCAGCAGCGCTACGGCCCGGTTTACCTCGAGGGTTACAAGCGGCTGCAGGCGGGGGCGATCGGGGACCTGTCAACGGCGCGCGCCTACTGGATCGCCGCGGATCCGTTCACCCGGCGGGAGTATCCCGGGCTTTCGGCCGAGCAGGTGAAATTGCGGAACTGGTTCTGCTACCGGGAGCTTTCCGGCGATTTCATCGTGGAGCAGGATTGCCACAACTTTGATGTGCTGCACTGGTTCCTCGGCGGCTTGCCGCTGGCCGCGGTGGGTTGGGGCGGGCGCAAGGTGCGGACGTCGATGGATCTGCTCGACCATCTGTCCCTCACGTATGAATGGCCGAACGGCATCTTCGTGAACTTCGAGGCGAATCAGTTGACACCGCGCGGCTATGCGAAAGTCGGCGAGGAGTTCACGGGGACAAAGGGAACCATTCTGGTCTCGCGCCAGCGGATGCTGCATGTGAAGGGCCCCAAGGATGAAGAGTTGATGGAGTCGCCGCGCGACATCACCTACGACGGGATTGAACGGTTTCTCGGACTGGTGCAGTCCGGGCAGACGGAGAACGTGGCGGAGAGGTCAGCTCTGTCCACGATGATTGCAATTCTGGGCCGCGAGGCCCTATACACGAAGAAGGAACAGACCTGGAAGGGACTTTACGGAGCATGATGTTACGATTTTTGGTCATTCTGACGATGGCGGCGGCGCTTGCGTTCGCGCAGGGGCCCAAGTTGCGGGTACTGGCGATCGGCGCGCACCCGGACGACTGCGACATCAAGTTTGGCGGCACGGCCGCGAAGATGGCGGCGGCGGGTCACGCCGTCAAGTTCATCTCCGTCACGAACGGAGACGCCGGACACCAGACGCTCGCGGGCGCGGCGCTCGCGAAACGCCGTTACCTGGAGACTCAGGAAGCCGCGCGGCGCCTCGGCATCGCTGAGTACGAAGTCTTCGACAACCACGATGGTGAACTGCTGCCGACTCTGGAAGTGCGCAAACAGATCATCCGGGCGATCCGGAACTGGAAGGCGGATATCGTGATTTCGCACCGGACCAACGACTACCATCCAGACCACCGCTACACGGCGATACTGGTGCAGGACGCGGCGTACATGGTCGTGGTGCCCAATGTCGCCACGGATACGCCGCGCCTGGAGAAGAATCCGATCTTCATGTACTTCTCGGACAATTTCCAGAAGCCCTATCCGTTCCGCCCTGACGTTGTGGTCCCGATCGACAGCGTTTGGGAGAAGAAAGTGGACGGCATGGACGCGCACGTGTCGCAGTTCTACGAGTGGCTGCCCTGGGTGTCCGGCGACCTCGAGAAGGTCCCCGCGGACCCGAAGGCACGCCGCGCGTGGCTCGGAAGCCGCCGCGCTGGCCGGATCGCCGGCGACGTCCGCAAGACGCTCGTGGCGGAGATCGGCGAAGCCGCCGCGGCCAAGGTGCAGCACGTCGAGAGCTTCGAACTCTGTGAATATGGCCGCCGGCCCTCGCTGGATGAGTTGCGCGCCATGTTCCCCATCAAGTGAGACTTAGCGAATGCCGAGTTGACCAGAAGACCCGCGCCTGGCGCGGGTCTTTTGGCCGGATCAGAAGCCAGGAGAGCGTGTTTGAATCCGCAGGAACAGTACCGTCAACTCCCGTCGGTGGATGAACTGGCCAGCTCCCTCGCGAATCTGGAAGAACGATTCCCCAGGCGGCTGATCGTGAGCGAATGCCGCCGGGCGCTGGAGGCGGCACGGGCGCTGATCCGCTCCGGCGGGCAGGCGCCGGCTGCTCTGGCACTCGAGGTGACGAAGGCTCTGGAGGCTTTGGCGCGGCCCTCGCTCGTTCCGGTGCTGAACGCGACCGGTGTGATCCTGCATACAAATCTGGGCCGCGCACCATTGCCCGCAACGGTGATGCCTCCGCGATACAGCAACCTGGAGTATGACGTGGCCTCGGGACGCCGTGGCCGGCGCGACACGCATACCGGGGTCCTGCTTGAGCGCCTGCTCGGCCGGCCGGCCATCGCGGTCAATAATGGTGCGGCGGCGGTCTATCTGGCCCTGCACGAACTGGCCGCGGACGGCGAGGTGATCGTCTCGCGGGGAGAGCTGATCGAGATTGGCGACGGCTTCCGCATTCCCGAGATCATGGTCCGCTCGGGCGCGCGTCTGGTGGAGGTGGGGGCAACCAACCGGACGCGGATCGAAGACTACCGGCAGGCAATTACTCCGGCGACGAGGCTGATCCTGCGGGTGCATCCGTCGAATTTCCGGATGGAAGGCTTCTCCGGCAAACCTGCACTGGACGAACTCGCGGTGCTCGCACGGGAAGCAGGCGTGCCTCTGTACGAAGATCTTGGCAGCGGTTGCCTTCTGCCGATGCGGGAGCACGGCATCGATGAACCAACGGTCGCGGACAGCCTGCGGGCAGGCGTGAACCTGGTTTCGTTTTCGGGGGACAAACTTCTCGGCGGCCCACAGGCCGGGATTCTCGCCGGCGACGCCGGCCTGGTCGCACGGTTGCGCCGGAATCCTATGTTTCGGGCACTCCGCCTCGACAAGCTCGTGATTGCTTCGCTCGAATCGACGTTGCGCCACTGGCTCTTCGAAGAGTGGCACGCCATCCCCGCTCTGCGGATGGTTCAGCTGTCACCCGCTGAGATCCGCCGGCGCGCGGAATCTCTCGTTCGGGCGTGGGGCCGGCCGGGCGTGGAAGTCGTCGACGGAGAATCCCTGGCCGGCGGCGGTTCCACGCCTGAGCAGACCCTCGCCACCGCGTTAATCGCCGTCGACGGAGACGCCGCCGCATTCGAACGCCGGCTTCGGGCAGGCACACCACCCGTGATCGCTCGCGTCGCGGACGGCCGCCTCCTGCTCGACCTGCGCACTGTCGATCCGTCGGAGGAACCCTCGCTGCTCGAAGCGCTCCGTCAGTTGCCGGAAGCGAAGCCGTGATTCGCGAGGCCTTCCAGCAACCCCTCGAAGTGCATCGTCAGAAACAGCCGCTCGGGCCGCCCGTACAGGTCGAAAACCTTCCGCGCCGCCTCGTAGGGCTCCGGGATTCGCTCATAAAAACTCACCCGGCGCGGCGCGACAAGCGCGACCGCCTCAGGGAGGTCGAGGTGGCGTAACACCCCAAGGAAGACCGGGCCATCGCTATGCGTGACCGGCGGACGGATCAACGCCACCTGCTCGATCCGCTCGTCCAGAATCGCGGCATAGATCGCCAGTCCCGCGGCTACGCCTTCGCCCGCCAACATGATGCGGGCAGGATCTACGCCCGGTTCCGCCCGCAACGCCTCCACGGCGCGCAGAACGTCATGCAGGCGCAGTGAATCGAGGGAGTGGCCGATGTGCATCGCATTGCGCAGTAGCCCGAGAGCGTGGGTCCGGCGAAGCGGCGTCAGGCCGGTGGCTCGCGGGTAAACAACCATCCGGACAGACGCGTTGCGCCGGTGCGCCGCGCTCAGGATGCCGTCGATGTCCCGCAATTCTTCACCCTCGCTGGCGATGTAGAGCAGAGCCGGCAGCGCCCCGTCCGTTTTGGCCGGCCGGCGGATGAACGCCCGCACGGACAACCCCTCGTCCGTGTCTATCTCCAGTTCCCGCCACGGCTGGCCGGCAACAGGCGCCATCCGGCGGATCATCGGCACACTCGCCGGCGCCGCCGGCGCCGGAAGAACCTTCTCCCGGAGGGCCTTCAGCAGGCGTGACCGCCGCGTCTCCCAGTCCGCCAGAGTCAGCGGCGGATCAAATTCAGGGACAGGCAGCAGGATTTCGTGCGCCAGGTGGTTCCGGGCATCCGCCGGGGGACTGCCGCGAAACACGGACAACTCTTCCGCCGGCGTGTTCTCGTAGTCCATCCGAAGCTTCCGCGCCGGCCGGCCCATCAGATGCCGGTCAAAGAAGGCAATCGCTTCCTCTCGCAGGTAATCTGAATCGGCATGACCCGTATCGACTTCGATGTTGCGGAAACGCTCCGGATGGCCGTAGCTGGCAAAGAGGCCTCCAATCACTCGTTCAAATTCGCGATATCCCGGCACGGGAAAGAGCGCGTCCTTGATGCCGTGGGCCATCAACAGAGGGCGGGGCGCGATCAGGGCGCCCTGATGGAGCATGTCCTGCCGCGGAAAGTTGATCGGGAACATGCAGTCGCAGTGGCCCCTCTGTGTATCCGCTTCCAGGTTCGCCGCGTAGGTGCTGATGCCCATGATCGGAGCCGCGGCCTTGATCCGGCCGTCCACCGCCGCGGTGAACCAGGTCATCGCGGCGCCCCCGGAACGGCCGGTCATCCCGATCCGCGAGGCGTCCACTTCGGGTCTTGACTCGAGGTAGTCAATGGCCCGAATCGCGTTCCATACTTCAATACCGGCAGGCGTGTAAGCCCGCGAGAACCAATCCAGGAATCGCTGCCGGCCCACCCCGTGATGGGTGCCGAACAATTCCGCCGTCTGGATCGAATCGAGAATGATCGCCGCGTATCCGTTCCGGGCCAGACTGATGCCGTGACGCTGATAAGCCGTCTTGTTGCCATGCTCGGAGAAGGCGTGGCCACACACATAGATGATCGCCGGCACACGTCCATCCCGCCGCTTGGGCAGGAAGAGATTCGCGGTCACGTAAACCTTGGGCAGACTCTCGAAGGCCACCATCTCCACCACGTAATCGCCTTTGTCGAGAACGCGGGTGACCTGAGGGTTCAGCGGGGTCTTCTGGGGCCAGGGCAGCAGGCCAAGCGAATCACGCAATTCCTCCAGGCGGCGGGCGCGCAGAGGTTCCCAGGTCTCACGATCGGCAACTTCGCGAGTGGCGGTTGCCGTGATGCGGCGGGCCTCCCCGATCAGGTGCCGGGTCACCTCGGGATACGTCGATGGCATCTCCTGCGCCGCGACCCCGGCGCCGCAGGCCAGAAGGAGAAATGTTCGGGACAGCCACTGCATGAAAGCGATTATTTCACGCCGGGGCCGCAACAACGATCAGAACGCCTATGCCGTGGAGACGCGCTCCTGATATTCGCCGTCGGCCGTGCTCACCCGGATCACGTCCCCTTCGTTGACAAACTGCGGCACGGTCACCACCGCGCCGGACTCGAGCTTCGCCGGCTTGCCCACGTTCGACACGCTGCCCGTCTTCAATCCGGGCTCGGTCTCGATCACCTTGAGATTGACCGACGCCGGCAACTCGACCGAGATCGGCTTGCCCTCGAAGAACTCCACGCTGACCTTCAGTTCCGGCGTCAGGTAATTCACCCCGTCGCCGATGAACTCCTGCGTCAGATGCATCTGCTCGAACGACTCGGTGTTCATGAAGTAGTAGTCTTCGCCGTCCTGGTACATGTACTCCATCTCATGCTGTTCCAGTTGGGCGCGCTCGACCCGGTCTTCGGAGGAAAACCGGTGCTCAAACATCGAACCTGTGCGCAGGTTGCGCATCTTCGCCTGGACGAAACCACGAAGGTTACCGGGCGTCCGGTGGGTCATGGAGAATACGGAATGGAGTTCGTTGTTGAACAGAATCACCATTCCCGGGCGCAGTTGGGTCGCCTGAATCATGCTACAAGTAACTCCTCGGGACTGAAAGACTGGAATCTTTCAGTGTAACAGAACCAACCCCGGATCGACTAAGCTGGTAGTCAATCGTGAGGCTTCTCGCCTGCTTGATCTTTTGTGCCTCCAGCGTCGCAGAGCCCGCGCACGCACAGGATTCCTCCGCCATCGCTTCCCGTTCGTGGCGGCCAAGTCGAACGGTCCCCCGGGACCAGCCCTGGCGTCCGATGACGGGCCCCGAGAGGCTCGACCTCCTCGTTCGCGGATCCTACCTGAAACCCACAAGTCATCTCCGTGCGGCTTTCGTGGCTTCAATCAACCATCTGCAGAACGATCCTCCCCAGTGGGACAACGATATCCATGGCTTCCGGCGCCGCTTCGCGGACCGCTCCGCCCGCTTCCTGGTCCGGGACACCATCGAAGCCGGCTGGGCGGGGGCCATCGGTCACGAGGTCCGCTACATCCCCTGCAACTGCGAGGGCGCGGGTCGCCGGCTCTGGCATGTCTTCGCTGGAGGATTCCGCACCTACAACCGCGCCGGCGAATGGCGCCCGCACTACTCCCGCTTCGGCTCGGTCTTTGCCGCCGAGTACATCCGTTACACCTGGCGCCCTCATGGCGACCGCGATGCCTCCGAGGTTGCCACAGGGGCGCTGGTTCAACTCGGCGTGGGCGCAACCGGGCGGCTGATTCGCGAGTTCTCCCCGGAACTCAAGCGCGTGTGGCGCAAAGCCCGCGGCAAATAGTCACTCCCTGTCCGGTAACGCCGCGAACGCCTCCCGCGTCACCTCGCGGCCGACCCAGGCCACCCTCCCAAACGGCCAGCGGTCCGCGAGCCACTGCTTGACCTCCGGTATCAGCACCGCCTCGAAGCCCGCGTCAAATTGCGCCTTCGTCACCCAGACCCGCACCACCGCGTCGTAACCCTGCTTCCGCGATGGACTCACATAGACACACCCCAACTCCTTCGCACCATCCGGGGTCAACACCGCGTACGTGAATGACCGCCGCGCGTCGAATCGGGCCTTCTCTCCCTCGACATCCTTCATCGCATCCGCCATGGTCAATTTCGCGTGCGGCCAGCGCGTACTCATCGAAAACGTCTGCTGCAGATGCTCAATACTCGACATGTAGGCCTCGTAGTCGTGCCGGGCGAGTTCGGGGCCGAGAGGCACGAGTTGATAGCCGGAGGACTTGTGCAGACGGGGGACGTCAAAACCGGCGGGGACAAAGGTGGGCGCGGCCGGTTGGGCAAAGGCCGCGATTGTGAGGAATGCTCCCAGATATGCGAAATGCATAGCCCTCCATTGTAGGGCCTCGCGGTGGCCTAAGATGCAAGTGATGCGCCTTCTGTTAGGGCCCCCAGGGTCCGGCAAGACCACCCGCCTGCTCGACGACGTCCGCCTCCGCCTGCGCGACGGCCGCGCGGACTTCCGCTTCCTCACCCCAACCGCCACGATGCGCGACCACCTGACCAATTCCCTCGCCCGCGAAGGTCTTGTCGTCCGCACTTCCGCTGTCAACACTCTCGCCGGCTTCATGCAGGAATCCGCCCCCGGCATCCACATCGCCACCCCCGAGGACCTTCGCTTCCTCACTGCCCGCGCCCTCCACCAGCTCCGCCCACCCGCTCTCGAGTCTCTCCGCACCAGCCCCGGTCTCGCCAATGCCTTCTCCGCCGCCATGGACGAACTCGCCTCGGCGGGCTGCGACCCCGGCCAGTGGGCCGCTCTCGGCTCTCTGCGCGTCTGGGATGGCGATCTCCTCGCCGCTTTCGGAACGGTCTATGAATGCGTCGAAGAAATGCTTCGCGCACAGGGCCTCACCCGCCGCTCGGGATTGCTCGCCGAGGCCGCCCTCCACATCGCGAACGAGGGCGTGCCCGGCATCCGTGACGTCTTCATCGACGGCTTCTTCACCTTCTCCCCCTTCGAACTGAACCTGCTCGAAGCCCTCGCCCGGCGCACCAGACTCCACGTGGCCCTGCCCGAGTGGACCGGCGCGCGTGAAGCCGTCGATCGCCTCCGCCGGGCCGGCCTCCGGCTCGAACGCCTTTCCCCCTGCCGGCCGCAGCCCGCTTCCCTCTTCTGTCCCGCTGCCAATTCCGCCCGCGAGGCCGAGGAAATCGCGCTCCGCATTCTCGAAGGCCGTGGCGAAGGCCTTGCCTGGCGCGATTTCGGGATCATCCTCCGCGGCCGTGAGCCTTACGTCCCACTTCTCCAGACCACCTTGGCCCGCTTCGGCATTCCCTGCCGCTCCTACTTCGCCACCCCGCTCCTCCAACACTCCGCCACCCGTTGCCTCGCCGGCCTCCTCGATGCCTGCCTCCTTGGCTGGGAGCATGACCAGACCCTCACCGCACTCTCCGAACCCGCCTGCCGCGCTTCGTCCACACGCTCCTTTCCCGCCTTCCTCCGCGCCGTCCGGGAGGGCCTGCCCGGAGACGGTCTCGACAACCTCCTCCGGTTCGCCCCCCCAGATCTGCGTCCCCTCCTCGAAACCCTCGCGGCTTGGCCCGGCGCTGACGGCGTCCTTCGCCCGCCCGCTGACTGGGCCGCCGCCATGGCCGGACTCATCCCCCTTCTGCATCCCCCTTCTCCCGGAGAGGCCGAAACACCTCGCGGCCCTGCGCTTCGCGCCTTCCTGGAGTGCGCCCGGAAAACGGCCCACCTCCTCGGCTCCGAACCCGTAACCTTGGGCCACTTCCACACCGAATTCGCACCGCTCCTCCAGGCCGCTGCGCTTCGTGACCTTGGCCGCCGCCGGGATGCCGTCCACTTGCTCGATGCCTTCGAGGCTCGCCAGTGGGAACTGCCCGTCGTGTTCGTCTGCGGCCTGAACGAAGGCGCCTTCCCGCGCCGCCCCGCACCCGATCCTATCCTCTCCGGAGCGCTCCGCCTCCGCCTCCGCAGCCAGGGCGTCCCCGTCACCCTTCCCTCCGAAAGGGAGCAGGAAGAAAAATTCGTTTTCCAACTCGCTCAATCCCGCGCAACCCGGGCAATCCACTACACCTGGCCGGAATTGAACGCCAATGGCGACCCGCTGCTCCGCTCCTTCGCGCTCGACCTCATTCCCGCGCCGGCCGCCCCCGCACGCCGGATCATTGTGCGTCCTGCCGCCGCCGTCCCGCCTCTGCCTCCCGCCAGCCTCGACGACCATCATATTCACGACCACCTGAAGGAGAAGTTCGCCGTTCATCGCACCACCGCTCTCGAGAGTTTCCTCCAGTGCCCCTTCCAGTTCTACCTGCGCTCCACCGCGGAGCTGCAGAGTGAACCCGACTCCCCTTCCGGACGCCTCAACCCCCTCTTTACAGGCCTTGTACTCCACGAAGCCCTGAAGAACTGGCATCAGGGCGGAGGCCCCATGGAGCAAGTCTTTGATTCCGTCTGGACCCGCGCACTCGCCCGTCAGCGCATTCCCCGAGGCCACGCCGCCGAGTTCCAGCGCTCGGTCCTCCGCCGCAGCCTCACCCAGTACGCCCGCACCCCCCGCCATGATCCCGGCTGGAAGACCTTCGTCGAGCAACCCTTCGAAATCGCACTCACCGCATGCCGGATCAGGGGCCGAATCGACCGGTATGACCTGAGCGAGACCGGCCAGGCCCGCGTCTACGATTTCAAGTTCAGCTCGGATGCCAGCCTGCGTGTCCGGGAGAAGAAACAGGAAGACGGTCTCTCGCTCCAGGGTGGCCTCTACCTGCTGGCCCTCCAGCATCAGGGCCACTCACCCGTGTCCTTTCACTATGTCGGATTGAAGAACGAGGTTTCGGAGCGTGGTTGGGATGACCCGGCGGACGTCGAAGCCATGATGGAGGGGGCTCGTGTCGCCGCCGAGACGGCCGCGTTCCGGATCCTCCAGGGCGACATCCGGGTCGACCCCCAGAACCGCGATGCCTGCCAGTGGTGCGAATTCGCCGATGCCTGCCGCGTGCAGACGATCGAAGCCGCGGAAATCGCGGAAGCCGCTGGATAAACTACCGGTTTCCGAGGTTCAGGATCAGAATGCCGCCGATGATGAGCGCTAGTCCCGCTACCTTGCGGCCGGAGACCGGCTCGCCGAAGAACAGCCGGGACCAGAGCAGCGTCCAGATGTAGCCCAGCGAGACCATCGGATATAGAACACTCAGTTCACCCTGGCGCACACCCAGATAGTAGAAGACGAACGATCCCAGATAGAGCCCGACACCCGCGCCCAGCCTCCAGTTCAACAGGACCGACTGCCACTCTCTGTGCAGCCGGCCCGCACCCGCCTTCAGGAAAACGGCTCCGAACGAGCCAATGAACGAAGCAAGCAGCACCAGCAGAATCGAACTCAGCGGGGTCTTCACGAACGTGAATCCCCTTTGCCCAGAAGCGCCACGCCCAGACAGATCACCGTGATTCCGGTCAATTTGAACACGTTGATCGACTCATGGAATACCAGCACCGAGAGGATCGTCACCCAGACGTACGTGAGTGAGATCACCGGGTACAGCAGTGACAGTTCCCCGTCACGCAGCGCCAGAATCAGCAGCCCCGTGCTGATGCCGTACATCGCCAGACCCAGCCATAGCGCCCAGTTCGTGAGCAGCGTCTCCAGCGTGATGACCGTCAGCGAATTTGCGCTGGTCTTGATCAGAAATTGCGCCACTACGCCGAATAGTGTGCAAAGAAATACCAGTCCGATTGACTGCCGGTGAGAGAAGCGGAAGGACACCCTCTCGGTGGTCGTGGGGCTATCGTTCAAGAAGTCTCCTGCAAAAACCCTTATTTTAGCCCGAAGCCGCCACCGCCGGGGGTTTCGATCACGAGACCGTCTCCCGCCTCCACCCGGACTGTGCACTTGCCCGGAACTTCCCGCCGCTCCCCTCCGCGCGTGTGGATCGCCCGGCCCCGTCTCCCCGCGCCTCCGCCCTCCAGGCCGAATGGCGCTGTGAGGCGCCGGTCCGCCAGAAGGGTCACCTCCGCCCCGGCAAGAAATTCGAACTCCCGGACCAGTCCGTCTCCACCAGCATGCCGTCCCTCTCCACCTGAACCCCGCCGGACCCGGTACTGCCGCACCCGCAGCGGATAGTCGTGCTCGAACGCCTCCACGGGCGTGTTCCAGCTGTTCGTCATGTGCGTATGCACCGCGCTCTGCCCCGCATGCGCCGCCGATGCCCCCATCCCTCCCGCGATCGTCTCGTACCACGCAAACCTGCGGCCGCGCCGCTCATCCCAGCCGCCCAGACTCACGTTGCTCATCGTCCCGCTCGACGCCGCCGGAATCCGCTCCGGAATCGCCTGCGCCAACGCCCCCAACAGCACGTCCGTGATCCGCTGCGAGGTCTCCACATTCCCCGCCGCCATCGCCGCCGGCGGACGGGCGTTCACCACTGACCCTTCCGGCGCAATGATCCGCAATGGGCGCAATAGTCCCCCTGTCGCCGGCACCTCCTCCCGGAGCAGGCACCGGAATACATAAAACACCGCCGAAGTCGCCACGGCCAGATTCGCGTTCACCGGACCCTCCCGCTGTCCACTCGATCCCGTGAAGTCGATCTCCGCCCAATCCCCCTCGATCGTCACCGCCACTCGAATTTGCACCTCGCCGCCGCCCACCCCGTCATCGTCCAGTACATCGTCAAACTCGTACCGGCCTCGCGGCACACTCCCCAGCGCCGCCCGCATCATCCGCTCGCTGTAGTCCGTCAGCGCCACGGCCAGACGCTCCACCCGCTCCAGCCCGTAGCGGCCCGTCAACTCCCGCAATCGCGCTTCCCCGCGAGCCATCGCCGCCAGTTGCGCCCGCAAGTCCCCTTCGCGCTCTTCCGGCGTCCGTACATTCGCCAGAATCAGCGACAGCATCTCATCGTCCACTTGCCCGCCACGGACCAGCCGCACCGGTGGCAGCCGCAAACCCTCCTGGTAGATCTCCCTCGCCAGAGGCATCGAGCCTGGGCTCATGCCGCCCACATCGCTGTGATGCGCACGTGTCGCGACATAAAACGCCGGTCTTTCCCGGCCCAGATACACCCCGCTCACCGCCGTGATGTCCGGCAGATGCGTGCCCCCTCGAAACGGATCGTTCAACACCACCACGTCCCCGGGCCCCAACGGAGCCCCCGAGATCGCATGCGCCACCGACGCCGGCATCGCACCGAGGTGAACCGGCATGTGATCACCCATCGCCAGCGTCTCACCCCGCCCGTCGTAAAGCGCACACGAATAGTCCCGCCGCTCCTTGATATTCGGAGAAAACGCTGTCTTCCGCAGCACCGCTCCCATCTCTTCCGGGATCGATGTCAACATCTGCCGGAAGAACTCAAGCTCAATCGAATCGCTCGGCTTCGCCTTCATGCCGGTGGCTCCGTCTCAACGGGATCTTCCACCACTCTCGGCTCGCACCTCCCCACCACCAGGGGAAACGCCGCCACTGCTCGCCATTGCCGCCCTTCCCTCTTCTCGATCCGAAGCTGATTCGCCTTCGCGTCGGCCCGCACGCGCCAGTCCGCATTCATCGAAACCGCCCCCTTCGCCCGCTTGCCATCGATCGCATCCTCTCCCGCCTCCCGCATCATCCAGGTCGCACCTCCATCCCGCGTCTCCAGCCGCTGATACCGGCCCACCCCCGCCCCTCTCCTCTCCACGATCAGCGTCCCCTGCTCCTTCGTCTCAAACCAGAACTGCTCGATGAACGCCACCGTGGAATCCCGGTACAGCGGAATCTTCCGCCACGTCTTGCCCGCGTCCACCGTCCTCAACAGAAACGGATCCCGTGCCAGCGACCCTGCCTGGTGGCCCGACACCCACCCGTTCTCGAAATCCACGAACTGCACCATGTCGAACGCCACACTCTTCTGCCTCGGATACGGCTCCGTCCAGACCTTCCCCCCGTCCTCGCTCATCATCAGTACGCTCCACAGCGTCGCCGTCCCGGTATGCAGATTCCCCACCGCGAACAGGCGCGCCCCAACCGGCTCCACTCCCGCAATCTCCAGATAAACCGGGCACGGCTCGTCCTCGTCACAAACCAGCCCAAACTCGCGGATCTCCTCATCCGCGCAGGCCACCGTCAGCTTCACCGTCTGCGCTGCCGCCGGCAGGAACAGCGCAAGTCCCAATATCGCCAGGAGCTTCATCTCTCACCGCTGATTGTAGCCCGCCGGATCACCACGGGCCCCCGGCCCATCTCCGCCTCCCGGTACAACGCCCCCGTGTCCAGTCCCCCGTGCCTCGGCAGGTACCCGGCCAGTTTCCGCAAACCCTTTCTCCATTGCCGCGCCTCCCCCTCCGGATTCCCCTCCTCGCGATGGTGCAGCGCCACCGCGAAATGAATCAGCGCCTGCAGAAAGAACCGCTCACGCCGCGGCGCCCGCACCCACTCCTCCTCCCATGCCTCGTGCGCCTCAAAATAGCGCCCCTGCGCGAAAAGCTCCAGTCCGTGCTCGAATTCAGGCCCCACATTCGCATAATAGAAAGGTGATGCGCCATCTCGCTCTCCTCCTCGCCCTTGCGGCCTCGCTTCCCGCCGCCGACAACACCCTCTCCCCCGAGGAAAAGGCCGCCGGCTTCCGCCTGCTCTTCGACGGGCGCACCATGAACGGTTGGCTCGATCCCGCTAAACAGAACGCCCCCGGCGACGCCTGGATGGTCGAGGACGGCACGCTGCGCACCGTCCTCAAACCCCGCATCTCCGAGGACTTGCTCACTCTCGATCAATTCGCCGATTTCGAACTCCTCTTCGACTGGCGCCTCTCCGAACGCGGCAATACCGGCCTCAAGTACCGCATCCAGCGCACCGTCTTCGTCGATCACTCCACCCGCCAACCCGGCCCCAATGGCTTCGAAGGCATGCTCGGCCGCGAACTCGCCGGCCGCCTCTCCGACCGCGCCAGACTCGCCCCCGGCGTCCGCGCCGAAGTCTACAGCGTCGGCTTCGAATTCCAACTCCTCGATGACGAACGCCACCCCGACGCCAAACGCGGCGCCGACCGCCAGACCGGCGCCCTCTATTCCATGATCCCCGCCAGCCGGAAGGCTTCGAATCCCGTCGGCGAATGGAATCAATCGCGCCTCGTCGTCCGTGGCGCCCATATCGAACATTGGGTCAACGGCGTCAAAGTCCTCGAAGGCTCCCTCGACGACCAGCGCATCAAGGACGGCGCCATCCGCCGCTGGGGCCCCGCTCCCGAGATCCGCGATGCCCTCGTCAACCCGCGCCCCCGCGGCCACATCGCCCTCCAGCACCACGGAGACCTCGTCTGGTTCAAAAACCTCAAAATCCGGGAACTCCGCTGATGCCTTCCTGGCTCAGTCGCTTCTTGGCCCGCCGCCCCAAGCCCGAGATCCCTCTCAAAGGCCGCCGCCCTGTCGCTCGCGTCAAGGCCTACTCCGCCATGAGCGGCTACGTCTACGAGTACACCTATCTCGGCTACCGCGACGATCCCGAGGCCCGGGTCCACGTGTTCAACGTCTCCCCGGATCGCAAGTCCTGGCGCCCTCTCGAAGTCAACATCCCCAACGAATCCCTCTCGGTTTGGGAGCAGACCCACGAACGGACCCTGAACGAAGCCGAACGCTACGCCGTCGCCAAACTCGCCCTCTTCGCCGCATTCGACGAGCGCACCGGTCCCCAGGACCTGCTCGCCCGGCCGGTCTTCGTCGACGCCGCTCAGGTCGCCGGACTCCTAGACTCGATCGACCTCTAACACCGGCTCGTGCGCCTGCGCCTCCACCACCGCCAACGCCGCCATGTGCACGATCTCATTCACATCCGCCCCGCGCTGCAGCACCGCCACAGGCTTCGAGAAGCCCAGCATGATCGGTCCCACCGCCTCCGCTCCTCCCAGTCGCATCAGTAGCTTGTATGCAATGTTGCCCGCCTCCAGCGACGGCGCAATCAGCACGTTCGCCGGCTGCTTCAACGTCGAGAACGGATACTCCGCCAGCAGTTCCGGCGTCACCGCCGTATCCGCCATCAATTCGCCGTCAATTTGCAGCCAGGGCGCCCGTCCACGCACAATCTCCGTCGCCCGCCTCACCTTCTCCGTCAGCGGATGCCGTGTCGAACCGAAGTTCGAAAACGACAGCATCGCCACCCGCGGTTCCACATTGAACGCCTTCGCCGCCTCGGCCGTATTGATCGCAATCTCCGCCAGATCCTCCGACGTCGGCTCGATCGTCATCGTCGTGTCCGCCAGGAAGTAGATCTGCCCCTTCGGCATGATCAGCATGTACATCCCTGCCAGCTTCCTCACTCCCGGCTTCACCGAGATGATCTCCAGCGCCGGCCGGATCGTCTCCGGATAATGCTGCGAAACCCCGCCAATCAGGGCTTCCGCGTCCCCGTTGTGCACCATCATGCACCCGAATCGCGTCGGATTCAGCAGAAGCGATGGCGCCTCCCTCGGCGTCACCCCCTTCCGCTGCCGCAGCCGCACGAACTCCTCGATATAAGCAGCCCGCCGCGGATCCGTCGCCGGATTCACAATCTCCGCGCCATGGTCAAACCGCAGCCTGAGCTCCTGAACCCTGGCCCGGACCTTCTCCGGATCACCCAATATCACCGGCCGCGCAATCCGTTCGTCGATCAAAATTTGCGCCGCCCGCAGAATCCGGTCTTCATCTCCTTCCGGCAACACCACCCGCTTCGGCGCCCGCTGCGCCTTGTGGATGGACATCCGCATCACTTCACGGCTCTTGCCCAGCCGGAACTCCAGCTTCTCGCGATAAATCTCCAGATCCAGCGGCTTCTGCGCCACCCCCGTCTCCATCGCCGCCCGCGCCACCGCCGGAGCCACCCACGTCAACACCCGCGTGTCGAACGGCTTCGGGATCAGATACTCCTTCCCGAATTCCATCCGCTCCACCCCGTAAGCCCGCCTCACCGAATCCGGCACGTCCTGCTTCGCCAGCATCGCCAGCCCGTACGTCGCCGCCAACTTCATCTCGTCATTGATCGCCGTGGCCCGCACATCCAATGCCCCGCGGAAGATGAACGGGAACCCCAGCACATTGTTCACCTGGTTCGGGAAGTCCGAGCGCCCCGTCGCCATGATCACGTCCGGACGCGCCTCCACCGCCACGTCGTACGGAATCTCCGGATCCGGATTCGCCAGGGCGAAGACAATCGGCCGCTCCCCCATCAGATGCAGCATCTCCGGAGTCACGCAGTTCGCCGACGACAGCCCAATGAAGACATCCGCCCCCTTCATCGCCTCTTCCAGCGTCCGCGCCTCCGTCTCCCGCGCGAACTCCTGCTTGTACTTGTTCATCCCCGCCGTGCGCCCGGCGTAAATCACGCCCTTCGTGTCGCACATCAGGATGTTTTCGAGCCGCGCCCCCATCCGCACATAGTGCTTCGCGCATGAAATCGCCGAAGCCCCCGCCCCCGAGAACACAATCCGGACCTCCTCCAGCCTCTTCCCCGCCAGTTCCACCGCATTGATCAGCGCCGCCGCCGAAATGATCGCCGTCCCGTGCTGGTCGTCGTGAAACACCGGAATCTTCAGCGTCCGCCGCAACTCCTCTTCAATCTCGAAACACTCCGGCGCCTTGATGTCCTCCAGGTTGATTCCCCCGAAGGTCGGCTCCAGCAACTGGCACGTCCGGATTACCTCGGCCGGATCCTCCGTCGCCAGTTCGATGTCGAATACGTCGATATCCGCGAATCTCTTGAACAACACCCCTTTGCCTTCCATCACCGGCTTGCCCGCCGCCGGACCAATATTGCCCAGCCCCAGCACCGCCGTCCCATTCGATACAACCGCCACCAGGTTGCCCTTCGCGGTGTACTGATACACTTTCGCTGGATCTTCGTGGATCTCCAGACAGGGCACCGCCACGCCGGGCGTGTACGCGAGCGACAGATCCAGTTGCGTGCTGCACGGCTTCGTCGGTGTCACCGACACCTTCCCCGCCGGCTCGGAGGAGTGATACAAAAGTGCTTCTTCTTTACGGATCAACATACACAGATCCTTTCCTCCTCTGTTCTATACCTTTTCTCCCTTAAATGGAAACCCCTTCCCACCAGAAAGTGGTGGTTGCTCTGCCCCGCCCCGCCGCGCTAACATGGGAGGGTTCGCAATCGTTCGGGGCGTGGCTCAGCTTGGTAGAGCGCCTGGTTCGGGACCAGGAGGTCGGAGGTTCAAATCCTCTCGCCCCGACCAATCCCCTCCCTCACTCCAGTTTCCGCCCTGCATTCCCCCGCATCCACTCCACTCCGCTTCTCCACCACCCTCCCATCAACCCCTCCAACGGTCGCGTCAGCCGCCCCGGCGCTATCCGCAATGTCTCCACCAGGACATCCTCCCCGAAATAGCTCGCTTCCTGGATCACATTGCCGTCATCCCGGATGATCCGGCTCTGCCCGTGGGATGACCCCTTCAAATCCCGCGCATCCGCCGGCGAATTCGCCGCCACCACAAACACCCGGTTCTCCACCGCCCGCGCCATCATCTGCGCCCGGTAGGGCGCCAGTTTCGACTCTTCCAGCATCCCCGATTCCGAACTGATGTAATACACCAGCCGCGCCCCTTCCAATGCCGGCAGCCGCACCAGCTCCGGATACCGCTCGTCATGGCAGATAATCACCGTCGATTTCACGCCCTCCAGTTCGAACAGCGCAATGTGATTCCCCGGCGCCGCCCACTTCTCCCCCGCCAGCATCACCTTCCCGTAGCGCTCCACCACGCCCCCCTTCGCGTCAATCACCACCGCCGTGTTGAACGTCTTCCCGTTCGTCTTGTAGATACTGCCAACCACCGCCGCAATCCCCCTCCGCCGGCACGCCGCCGCAATCGCCCCCTCCGCCTCCGCAATCTCCTCCGCCGTCGGCGCCATTACTTCCCGCTTGTGATACCCCGTCAGCGCACACTCCGGAAACACCGCCACCCGCACCCCCTCCCCAGCCAGCCTCTCCAGCACCGCGATGATCCGGTCCCGGTTATCTGTCACCTCAAACGACGAACGGAACTGCACCGCCGCCACCTTCAACTCCACCGCCGTCTGACCCGCCAGCGTCCCCGCCAGGCAAACCAAAATCAACAGCCGCGTCATCCCCCCAACATACCCAATCTCACCCCAACCGCGGCCCAAACGCCTCCAGTCCCCGCGCCCCCGCTTCCTGCCCCGACAGAATCTCGAAGTTCTCAATAAACCGCGCCGCCAGGCTCCGCCGCCGCTGCTCGTACTCCCCCTGGTTCGCCCAGTTGTGCGACGGATCCAGGATCTGCGCCGGCACCCCCGGACACGCCCGCGGCACCTCCACCCCGAACACCGCGTCCGGCGTGGACTCCACCCCCTCCAGCGCCCCCGTCAGCGCCGCCTCCAGTAGCGCACGCGTGTGCTGGATCGAGATCCGCTTCCCCACCCCGAACGCCCCGCCCGTCCAACCTGTATTCACCATCCACACCTTCGCCCCGTGCTTCAGAATCCGCGCCTTCAGCATCTGCGCGTACTTGTACGGGTGATGCACCATAAAAGGCGCTCCAAAACACGCCGAAAACGTGATCACCGGCTCAATCCCCAGCCCAATCTCCGTCCCCGCGATCTTGCTCGTGTACCCGCTCATGAAGTGATACACCGCCTGATCCGCCGTCAGCCGCGAAATCGGCGGCAGCACCCCCGACGCGTCGCACGTCAGGAAAATCACATTCGACGGATGCCCGCCCCGCTTGCTCTCCAGCGCATGCTCGATGAAATGCAGCGGATACGCCGCCCGCGTGTTCTCGGTCAGCGTCGCATCATTCAGATCCAGCCGCCGCGTCCGCCGGTCAAACACCACATTCTCCAGAATCGTCCCGAACCGCCGCGTACAGGCATGAATCTGCGGCTCCGCCGCCGCCGACAGCCGGATCACCTTCGCATAACAGCCGTCCTCGAAGTTGAACACCCCGGAATCGCTCCAGCCGTGTTCGTCGTCCCCGATCAGATCCCGCCGTGGATCAGCCGACAAAGTCGTCTTGCCCGTCCCCGAGAGCCCGAAGAAAATCGCGGTCTCCCCGGCCTCGTTCGCGTTGGCCGAGCAATGCATCGGCAGCACGCCCTGGAACGGCAACAACGCGTTCAGCACCGTGAACACCGTCTTCTTGATCTCGCCTCCGTAACACGACCCCCCGATCACCGCGATCCGCTCAGCCGGGTGCAGCACAATGAACGTCTCCGTCCGGGTCGAATCCACCAGCGGACTCGCATTGAACCCCGGCGCCGCGACCACCGTGAACTCCGGCACATGCTTCCGCGCCCCGTCCAGCGTCTCCGGCTTCAGGAACATCGTCCGCGCGAACAGGCTCTGCCAGGCATGCTCCGTAATCACTCGCACCGCCATCCGGTACTCCGGATCCGACCCCGCAAAGCAGTCCTGCACAAACAGATCCCGCCCCTGCAGGTAGCCCAGAACCCGCGCCAGCAGCGCGCCAAAAGCCTCGGCCGCGAACGGGCGGTTATGGCTCCCCCACCAGATCCACTCCTCCGACGATGGCTCCCGAACGACAAATTTGTCCGCCGCCGCCCGCGCCGTGTGCTTGCCCGTATGCACCACCAGCGGCCCCTCCTCCGCCATCCAACCCTCCCCGCGAAACACCGCCTCTTCATACAGTGCCGCGGCGGACAAGTTCCAGTACACCCGCTTCAGGTTCCGGAACCCATGATTCTCCAGTCCGTAGATCGATGCCGCCTGCGCGGCCTCCTTCTGGGCCGGCGTCGGGATGTCGGTGTAGATGTTCATCGCGCCTCTCCTTACAGCCAGTCCCGCACCAGTCGCCGGTCGCCCAGATACAGCTCATTCGGCGAACTCGGGTCCAGCGCCCAGCGGATCCGCTCAATCCCCTCCGTCACCTCCTTCGCCGCCCCGCAGAAGCTGATCCGCAAATGCCCCTCCATCCCGAACTCCCGCCCCGGCACCGTCACCACCCGCACCTTCTCCAGCAGAAACTCCGACAGCTTCTGCGAATCCTTCATGTACGCCCCAAAATCCGGAAACGAATAGAACGCCCCTTCCGGCCGCGCCACCTTCACCCCCGGAAACGCCCGGAAATGATCCATCAGGATGTTCCGGTTGTTCTCCAGCGTCAGCCGCAGCGCCTCGATCGACGTCTGCACGCCGTTCAGCGCCCCCACTGCCGCCCACTGCGACGGCGTCGCCGGACTCGACGTCTGCTGCCCCTGAATCACCCCCATCGCCTGAATCACCTCCGCCGCGCCCACCGCCCAACCGATCCGGAACCCCGTCATCGCATACATCTTCGACACACAGTTGATCACCACCAGCTTCGACGACTCCATATCGGCCCGCGTAAACTCATAGCAGTTCACCGGCGCCCGCCCGTCGAACACGAGCCGGTTGTACGTGTCATCCATCACCAGCCACACGTCCCGCCGCTCGCACATCTCCACCATCCCCGCGATGAACTCCGGCGTGTACATCACCCCCGACGGATTGTTCGGACTGTTCAGGATCACCGCCCGCGTCCCGCTCCCCATCGCCGCTTCCATCTCCTCCAGCGTCGGACAGAACGACCCGTCCTCCGCCTTCACCGCCACCGGCACGCCCCCCGCCAGCTTCACCATCTCCGGATAACTCACCCAGTACGGCGCCGGAAACACCACCTCGTCCTTCGGGTCCACGATCGCGTGCAGCAGCACCATGATCGCCTGCTTCGCCCCCGACGACGCGATCACATTCTTCGGCTGCACCCCCCGCCCGTAGTGCTCCTCCGTGTACCGGATGATCGCCTTCTTCAGCGCCGGAATCCCGTCCGACGGCGTGTACTTGACATCCCCCGTGTTCAGCACCCCCGTGCACGCCACAATGGCATCAATCGGTGCTTTGGACTTTGGCTCACCCCCGCCCAGGTGGATCACCGGCTCCCCCCGCTCACGCAACTGCGCGGCGGTCTGGTTCAGCTTCAGTGTCGCGGACTCGTGAATCGTGCGGGCGATCAGGCTCAGGTTCACAATCGTCTCCTCTCGACGGCCAGACAATCGCCCGGCCCTCTTCCACGGGAAGATTGCGATTAGTTTGTCCTAAATTAATCCGCGCGGCAAGCGCCTTCTGCGCCGCCCCCGCTCCGGCGCCTCACATCCGCAGCCACAGCCACGTCAACCCCACCAGCAGCGCCACCATCCCCCAGCCCAGGAAGAAGCCCCTGATGTCTTCTCCGTAGTGCCCGCCCTTCTTCAATCCATGGCCCAGATCCGCCAGCAGCAGCCGCGTTCCCGGCTTCGCCGTTCCCTCCACCGGCTCTTCAAACCGCTGGAAGAACTCCTCCGACGCCGCTTCCGGCTCCGGCTTCGTCATCAGGCTCACCACCACCAGCGCCGCGATCCCTGACAACAGCGAAATCCCGAACACGTTCGGCTCCCAGTGGTCCAGCCGCTCGCCCTTCGCCGCCATCAACGAGAAATTCACCACCAGCGGCGTCAACAGGCTCGCCACCGCCCCCCACCGGGTCGCCCGCTTCCACAGAATCCCCCCGAAAATGCTGATCCCCATGTACGTCGCCATCGTCTCCGTCAACAAGAACGAATACAGCACCCGCTCCACCAGGAACAGCGCGTACAACACCCCCATCGCCGACAACACCAGCCCGCTGATCCGCCCCGCCCACAGGTAATGCCTGTCCGTCTCCGTCTTCCGGAAGAAACGCTGATACAGGTTCTTCGTGAACAGCGCCCCGGAATCCACCATGAACGCCGAACAGGTCGACATGTTCGCCGCCAGAATCGACGCCACCATCAACCCCAATCCGCCTGGAAACAGCAGATGCCGGCACGCCATCCCGAACGCGTCCTCCGGATCAGCCAGCGGCGCGAATCCATGTTGCGGCTGCAAGACCAGCGCCGCCACGATCAACCCCACCAGCGCCCAGCCCACCGTGCAGATCCGCTTCACGAAGTTGCCGTAAAACATCCCCGTCCGGCACGTGTGCTCGTCCTTGCCCGTCCCCACCGCCGCCAGTTGATGCGGCTGCGAGATGATCCCGATCAGCCCGTTGATCGTCAGCATCATGATGAACCACACCCCGATCCCCGATGGTGTCGCCAGCGAGAAGAAGTGCGGCTCCAGCGTCTGCCGCATTCCCTCCATCCCGCCCACCAGACCCCAACCCAGCGGCACCAGCAGGAACGAGAGAGCGATAATCAGAAACCCCTGCGCGAAATCGGTCCACGCCGTCGCCACCAGCCCGCCAATGAAGCTGTAAAGCAGGAAAATCACCGTCATCGCCAGCACGATTGTGTTCGCGGAAACATCCCCGCCCGTCGCCTGGCTGATCACCTTCCCCGCCCCCTTCAGCATCGACGCCATGTTGATCGTGAAGAACGCAATCGCGAATGCCGTGTACACCACCCCCATCCACGGACCGTAACGGTCCTCCACCACTTCCCCGATCGTCGTCCGCCGCATTCGCCGGAACAACGGCGCGATCACCCAATAAAATGGCGTCGCAAACAGGTTCTTCCACTGGAACCAGATCCCCGAAAACCCGGTCGAGTACACCGCCCCCGCCAGTGACACCGGCATCTCCGCGTGCGTCCCGATCCCGAAACTCTGCCCGATCATCAGCCACCGGTTGAACCCCCGGTCCCCCATGAAATAACTCTCCGTCCCCCGGATCTTCATCCCCGCAAGGATGCCGATTACCGCCACGCCAATCAGATAGCCGATCAGTACGATCCAGTCGATAGGGTTCAGTTGCAGGTTCATGACTTACTTTCGAACCTGCATCATATCCTAACGGCCAATCCCCGCAAGCCTCTTCATCTCCTTCGCCCCCAGCGCCCGCCCGAACACCGCCACTCCCCCCACGGCCCCCGCGAACCCGTTCGACCGCCCCACATGGATCACCCGCCCTACCGTAAACGGCCCTCCCTCCGCCTCCGTCGCCGGCTCATACAAATCGTGTGGAAACCAGTACGGGTTCACCCGCAGCGCCACCAACCGCCCCTCCCGCACCCGCACAAACTCCTTCGGCGGCCGGTACTCCCCCCGTTCCCACGCCCGCGCCGCCCACCGGAAGAACGGATGCTTCTCCGGCTCTTCCACCCATCGCTCCGTCGCCACCCCGTTCAGATACGACGTCACCGTATTCGCCCGGTTGTCGAAAACAAACCCCGCCGCCACCCACTCGCCCACCGGAATCACCTCGGGCGTCACCGACAGATGCCGTGCATACTTGTCCCCAAACGAACTCGCTCCGTTGTCCGAAACATGCGCCGCGCTCGCCCCCCGGTTCGCCGCCAGACCCGCAAACAGCGCATACTGCCGCATTCCCCGTTCAACCCGCGCCGGAGCCGCCCCCTTCCCCTCGATGTCCGTGCCCTCGTGCCAGATCCCCGCCAGCGCGTGATCCCCCGACTCCCTCCGCAGCCACACCACCATCGACATCGACCGCCCCCGCCCCTTCACATCGATTCCCGACCCGTGCAGCCGCGCCCGCGGAATCATCAGCAACGGCCGGAAATCCGCGTCCTCCTCCGTCCGGAACACCACCGCCTTCCCGAACGGCCCCTCGTCCACCACCGGCACATCCGCCATCGTGGCCTCCCGCCCCAACCCCCAGTACGCCCGCACGTAATTCATCACCTCGAGTGATAAATCCGCCCTCTCCCCCTTCGCCACCCGCGCCGCGAACCGCCCCTCCGGCGTCCGTTCCGCGAAGTCCCACAACGCCACGAAGCCCCGCGTCTTCGTCACCTCCGCCACTCGCGCTTCATACTGCCCAAAACACAGCGCCGGCAGCAGCCAAATCAGTAAATGTGCTCGCATCAACGCCAGTCTACCGGCATCGACGGGCACAACGCCCCCACCCCCAACGCCGCCACCATCCCCCCGGTCATCGGATCCGGCAATCGCTCGCTCGCCGGCAGCACCGCCTCCGGCAGCATCCCCTCCACCCCCAACTCAAGCGCCGCCCCCGTCGCCAGCGCCGTCACCGCCCTCACCCAGTCCGCCGCACTCTCCACTTTCGACACCCGCACCCGGCTTCGCCAATCCACATCCAGATGCAGCACCAACTCCTTCAGAAACTGCAAGAGCACCCCGCCCGCCGGATACGTCACCGCCCGCCCATCCGGGAAACCCATCAATAGCGGATGCCCGAACGGATACCGCGCCATGTCCACCTCCAGACACCCCTGGTAAAACGCCGTCGCATCCTGCCACCGCAACGCCCTCGGCAAACCCCGCAGAGCCGGCGAACGCTCCCGCAATCCCACCACCAGAACCTGCGCCACGCCCGGCATCGCCCCCGCCAGCGCCCGTACCCGGTCCATCCCCTCAAGATCGGTCGCCAGAAAAAGTTTGGGCCTGACCCCCGCCACCGCCGCCCCATCGCCCTCCACCGGCACCCAGACCGCCCCCAGTGCCGCCGCCGCCAGGAACCCGATCACCGCCTCTGGAATCCCCGGCAGATCCACCGCCACCCGGTCCCCCGTCTTCACCCCCGCCGCCTCAAAACCCTTCACCATCCGCGCCACTTCGCGGTACAACTCCCGGTGCGACCACGTCCGTCCACGCCCCGCGTCCACCACCGCCGGCGCCCCGTCCGACGGCCGCAGCACCGTCTCCGCGTAGTTCAACTCCACCCCCGGAAACCACTCACCCCCCCGCAACACCGCCCCCTCC
>ERZ761609.601-NODE-601-length-39869-cov-36.599211_pt1 | contig 39869 bp, 37 predicted proteins | sample MGYA00511163_ERZ761609 | MGnify/ENA primary metagenome ERZ761609 (study PRJEB28899, sample SAMN02445070) | bioreactor sludge metagenome | biome: EBPR sludge | place: Australia: Brisbane, Thorneside Wastewater Treatment Plant | collected 2011-12-16 ...
GCCATGCTGGCGGCCCGCATCGGGCACGGCGCCACCGAACTGGTGCCCGATCTGGCCGCCCTGCTGCGCCCCTGCGGCCAATGGGGCAAGCTGCTGCTGGCAGCCCGCAACCGCCTGGGCGTGGCGCTGATGGTGATGGACGACCCCCACGTTGCCGTGGACGACACCACCGTCACGCTGCGCACGCCGCAGCACCTGGGGCAGGTGGGGGTGCACGGGGCACACCGCTGCTTCCTGTTTGAAGAGCGCGACCACCACGGCCACACGCTCAGCCTGAATTGGTTCGATGCGGCTGGCCATGTCATCGGGCGGCTGTTCCTCATGTCCAAATCGGGGCGGGAAGTGGCCTTGCCCCACCTGCACACGTTGGTGTTGCCTGACCAGAACCCGCTGTGGGTGCCGGGTCAAACGGCGTTGCCTGCATTGCAAGCGCTGTCCGATGGTGGCGCGCCCGTGGTGCCCGAACCGTTGGCTGTCTTGGCCAACGGGCCCACCCACGCCCAGCCCCTGGCCGAGCAGGCCGTGCTGGCTTGCGCCCACGTGCCGGAGGCCACGGTGTATTTGCAGGGCCGTGGCGTGGCGGTTCGGTACAGCGGGCCCTTGCCCAAAACCATGCGCACGCCGGGGGCCGTGCATGCGTCCGACTCGGCCTGCAAGCTGCACCTGCGCATGGCGTTGGCCAGCCACGTGGCGCAAGCGGACGCAGCCGACGGCGGCCAGGTGCTGGTGGTGGACGACGGTGACGGCGGCCAACTGAGCCTGCGGGGGGGCGACACCGCCGCCGCCTCTCTGGCGTGGGTGCAGGCCGTGGTGGGGGCATCGCAGGCACCACAGGCGCACCACATTCATCAATAAAAACTGGCCTGACGCTTTATTGGATTGACATCAATGCTACATCAATCGAATTTCAATCGCCGCACTGCCTTGGCGCTTTCTCTGGCGTTGGGGGCCGTTGCGTTGCCCGCCACGGCATGGGCGCAGGCCAAGCCCGAGCGTTGGATCGTGACCAACAGCTACGTGGCCGATATCGTGGTGGCGCTGGGTGGTGCGCCGCTGGTGGTGGCGGTGGGGGGCGGCTCCGACCACATTGCCGAACTCAAGGGCGTGCCGCGCCTGCCGGGCTTTCGCCAGACCTCGGCCGAGCCCATGCTGTCGGTCTCGCCCACACGTGTGCTGGTGACCAACGAATGGACGGTGCCGCAAACCCTCGACCAGCTCCGCGCGGCTGGCGTCGCTGTGGACATGCTGGACGGCGAGCAGACGGTGGCCGGTACCGAAAAGCGCATCCGCACGGTGGCGAAACTGCTGGGCAAGGACGCGCAGGGCGAGCAGTTGGTGTCCCGCTTCAAGCAGGAACTGGCCGAGGTGACCGCACTGGTGGCCAAACAACCTCGCAAGCCCAAGGCCCTGTTTGTGCTGGCCGGGGGCGGGCGACCCACCCTGGTGGGCGGCAAGGGCAGCAATGTGGCTTTGCTGCTGGAGCTGGCCGGAGCCGACAACGTGGCCAAAGGGGTGGAAGGCTTCAAGGCCATGAGCACCGAGGCCATGATCGAGGCTGCCCCCGACTTCATCCTGACCAACCAGGATGGCACCACGCCGGTCGATGGCGTGCCCGTTGCCCTGAAAGCACCCGGTGCACGTGACACACCCGCAGGCAAGGCCGGGCGGCTCATCACCATTCCCGGTCAGTACCTGCAGGGCATGGGCATCCTCACGCCGCAAGGGGTGCGGGTGCTGGCGCGCCAGTTGCACGCGGGCTTCCCCGCATGACGCTGACCAGCACGCGCTTTCGCGGACCGGGCACATTGGCCGTGGCCCTGCTGCTGTTCGTGGCCACCGCCGTGGTGGCCACTGGAACGGGGGCGGTCTACATTCCGCCTCTGCGGGTGCTGGCCATCCTGTTCGGGTTGGACGACCCGGCCATTACCGACGCACACCGGGCGGTGGTGTTGAATGTGCGGGCCCCCCGCGTGCTGCTGGCCCTGCTGGCGGGGGCTGGTCTGGCCTGTGCCGGAGTCATGATGCAGGCGCTGTTTCGCAACCCGCTGGCCGACCCGGCGCTGATCGGTGTCTCCGCCGGGGCAGCGTTGGGTGCGGTGGCCACCATCGTGCTGGGGGCCACGCTGCTGCATGGCCTCAGCAAGGTGCTGGGGGTGTGGACGCTGCCGGTGGCCGCTTTTTTGGGCGCGCTGGTCACGGCCACGCTGGTGTTCAAGCTGTCCAGCCGGGATGGGCAGGTCGACGCCACCACCATGCTGCTGTGCGGCATTGCCGTCAACGCCCTCACCGGCGCGGGCATCGGTCTGTTGACCTATCTGGCCACGGACGAGCAGTTGCGCAACCTCACGTTCTGGAGCCTGGGCAGCCTGGGGGCAGCCACGTGGTCGTCGCTGATGGGGGCGGCTCCCGCCATCCTGTTGATGGTGCTGGTGGGGCCCTGGTTGGCCCACCAGCTCAACGCCCTTTTGCTGGGCGAGTCCGAGGCCTTGCACCTGGGCGTGGCGGTGGAGCGGCTCAAGCGCACGGTGGTGGCACTCACGGCAGCGTCTGCCGGGGCGGTGGTGGCTGTCAGCGGGGTGATCGGTTTCATTGGGCTGGTCGCGCCGCACATGGCGCGGATGCTGGTGGGCCCCGACCACCGCTATGTGTTGCCGCTGGCCTCGCTGATCGGGGCCACGCTGCTGACGGCGGGCGACCTGGTGGCCCGCACGGCGGTTCGCCCGGCGGAGCTGCCTATCGGCATCCTGACGGCGTTCATGGGAGCACCATTTTTTCTGTGGTTGTTGCGGCGGCGCCAAGCCGTTGGAGGTTGAAGCATGGCCAATGTGCTGATTGCAGGCTGCGGGTATGTGGGCACGGCGCTGGCGCACAGCCTGTTGCCCGAACACCGGGTGTGGGGCATCCGACGCCAGGTTGACCGTCTGCCAAGTGGTGTGGAACCGCTGGCGCTGGACCTGTCAGTCCCTTTTGCCTTGCCCCAGGGTGTGGCCTTTGAATGGGTGTTTTACACGGCTGCTGCGGCGGAATTCACGCCTGCCGCGTTCCAGGCCGCATACGTCGATGGCCCCCGCCACCTGGTGCAGGCGCTTCTGGTGGCGGGTCAGCGTCCCCGACAGGTGTTCTACACCTCCAGCACCGGGGTGTACGGCCAGCGGGAGGGCGAGCGCGTCGACGACACCACCCCAGCCGAACCTGGTGATTCCACCGGCCGAGCCGTGTTGCAAGGCGAACAGACGTTTCTCACCAGTGGGCTGCCCAGCACGGCCGTGCGGTTTTCCGGCATCTACGGCCCCGGCCGGGCCAGCCTGGTGCACGACCTTGCGGCCGGGCGCGCCGGCGTCAGCGATGTGCCCATGATTGCCAACCTGATTCACCGCGATGACTGCGTGGGGGTGCTGCGCTTCCTGCTGCAGCACGCCCAGACCGGCCCGGTGCCAACTGTGGTGCTGGCTTGTGACCCGCAGCCGACCGACCGCAATGAGCTCATGCGGTGGCTGGCTGGGCGCATGGGCCTGGATGCAGCCAACCTGCCCGTTCGCCCATTGCCGCCCATGGTGCGTGGCCGCAAGCACTGCCACAGCGCGTGGCTGCAGCAGGCGGGCTACACGTTTCGCTACCCCAGCTTCCGTGAAGGCTACGAGGCCCTGCTGCAATCCGAGGACTGGCACCATGGCCGCTGAATCCGTCATCAACCTGTCCGTGCGAGCCCTGCGGGTGCAGCGCGGCGCGCGCCTGCTCGCCAGCCTGGATGCGGTCGATGTGCATGCAGGCGAGTTCGTGGCCCTCATTGGCCCCAACGGCGCGGGCAAATCAACCGTGCTCAAAGGGCTGACCGGTGAATGGCCGGCCGACGGCCACATCACGTTGCTGGGCCAGCCCCTGTCCGGCTGGCATCGGCCGCGTCTGGCCCAGCACATGGCCGTCATGCCGCAGCAGTCGCATCTGAACTTCGACTTCACCGTGCGCGAGGTCGTCACCCTGGGGCGGCTCCCCCACCGGGGAGAACCGCTTGCACGCACCCGCCAAGCGGTGGACGCGGCGCTGGACACGCTTTCGCTGCAGGCGTTTGCCCCGCGGCGGTTCACCACCCTGTCGGGCGGCGAGCGCCAGCGGGTGCAGTTTGCCCGCGTCATCGCGCAGATATGGGGGCAAACTGGCCCCCGCCTGTTGCTGTTGGATGAGCCCACCTCGGCGCTGGACCTGGCGCAGCAGCAGTCTGTGTTGGACCATGCGTGGGTCCTGGCCCGCGAAGGCGTGACCGTGGTGGCCGTGATGCACGACCTCAACATGGTCAGCCGCTACGCCAGCCGCGTGCTGGCGCTGCACCAGGGGCATTTGGTGGCTGACACCACACCTGCCGATTTCATGCACAGCCAGCGCCTGCACGAGGTGTTCGGGGTGCAGGTGGCGGTCGAACGCTCGCAGATCGACCACCTGCCGGTGGTGCTGATGGGGCCGCAGGGCGTCCGCGAGGTGCCTCGGAGTTACCCGGCTCCACCACTCGAGGGCAAGCAAGCAGTGTTTTCGCCTGTGCCCCGGGCAGTCAACCTTTCCTGAACCCCAACCCAAGGAGATATCCCCATGAAGCAATTTGTCAGCCTTGCCCTCGTTGCCGCTGCTCTGTCAGCCTGTTCAACCGTTCCCGACACACCGGCTGCGGTAAGCGCCCAACAGGTCAACCTCCAGTTTGCGGCCGAAGTGAATGGCCAACCCTTCGCCTGTGGCCAGCAATACACCAAAGTGGGCACCACGGGTTCCACGGCCACGCCGTCTGACTTCCGCTTTTATGTGAGCGAGGTGCACCTCATCGGTGCCAGCGGCCAGGCTGTGCCGGTCAAGCTGGACCAAGACGGCGTGTGGCAGCTCGAAAACATCGCCCTGCTCGACTTCGAAAACGGCACGGGTCCCTGCCGCAATGGCACCAGCGGCATGAACACGGCTGTGCGCGGCCATGTGCCCGCAGGCGTGTACACCGGGGTGCGCTTCACCTTGGGCGTGCCTTTCAACCGCAACCATGGCGACCCCACCGTGGCCCCATCGCCGTTGAACAACACCGCCATGTTCTGGAACTGGCAGGGGGGTTACAAGTTCCTCAAGTTCGACACCGCCAGTTCGGGCCAACCCGCCACCACCCAAGCGCCTGACCCACGGGGTGGTGGCAATGCGTCCGGCTTTTCTGTGCACCTGGGCAGCACCGTGTGTGCAGCACCCAGCAAAACCACAGCCCCCAGCGCGTGCCAGAACAGCAACCGCGTGACCGTGGAGTTCAAGAACTTCGACCCTGCCAAGGGCACCATCGTGGCCGACATCGGCCGCGTGCTGGCTGGGGCCAACTTGGATGTGAATGCGCCCCAAACTTCGCCCGGTTGCATGAGCTTCCCTAAAGACGCCGATTGCCCACCGGTGATGGGTGCATTGGGTCTGGCCTACGACGGCACCCCTGCGCCTGGGGCGCAGCGCCTGTTTTCCATGCGGTGAGGTCGAACTGGCATGCGTGTGTTCGTCAGAACCGGTGTGATGGTGGCGTTGGTGGTGTCCGCCTGGGTGTCGCTCTCGGGCAGCACCGCCAATGGCTTCACCTGGGGCCTCCCCGCCTGGGTACCACCCCCCGTGGTGCCCGCAGACAACCCCATGTCGCGCCCCAAGGTCGAGCTGGGGCGACACCTGTTCTACGACGCGCGCCTGTCGGCCAATGGCCAGATGTCGTGCGCCACCTGCCACCACCAGGACAAGGCTTTTACCGATGGCTTGGCTGTGGCCGAGGGCATCACGGGCCAGAAGGGCACACGCAGTGCCATGAGCCTGGCGAATGTGGCTTACCTGCCCACGCTGACCTGGGCCAACCCGCAACTCAAGTCGCTGGAGGTGCAGGCCCTGATCCCGTTGTTTGGCGAACACCCGGTGGAAATGGGCATGGCCGGCAAAGAGGCTGAGCTGTTCAGCCGCCTGAAGGCGGATGCCACCTACCGCAAGCTGTTTGCGCAGGCGTTCCCGGCAGAGGCACGGCAAGGTGACGAGGTGCTGTATTCCTTGTCCACGCTGACCAAGGCCATTGCGGCGTTCGAGCGCAGCCTGCTGTCATTCGACAGCCCCTACGACCGCTACAAATACGGCGACGACCCCAACGCCGTCAGCGAGGCGGCCAAACGCGGTGAGGCGCTGTTTTTCAGCGAAAAGATGGAGTGCTACCACTGCCACGGGGGCTTCGGTTTCAACGACAACGTGCAGCACAGCCGCTTGCCGTTTGCCGAGTCTGGCTTTCACAACACCGGCCTGTACAACACGGACGGGCAGGGCAGCTACCCGGACGACAACCCTGGCATCACTGAATTCACCGGCCAGGCATCGGACCGGGGGCGGTTCCGCACCGCCAGCCTGCGCAACGTGGCGGTCACCGCACCCTACATGCACGACGGCTCCATTCCCACGCTGGAGCAAGTCATTCGCCAGCACTATGCGTTGGCCGGACGGTCCACCGCAGCCACCGGCCAGCCCAGCCCCCTGCGCAGCGAACTGCTGGCCGGCTTTGAGGTGAGCGACGACGAAGTGGCCGACGTGGTGGCCTTTCTGAACGCACTGACCGACCCTCACTTTCTGCGCAACCCCAACCTGGCCAATCCCTGGCCAGCGGGTACAGCCGTGCCCTCAGCGGTGGTGCGCCAAGCGCCCTGATGCACATGCAAGCCGCCGCTCAAGCGCCACGCCAACTCTCGCGCAACGCCACCCTTGCCATGACGGTGGTGGGCCTGCACGTGGCTGGCGTGTACGCCCTGCAAAGCGGCCTGCTGCGTCGTGCGGTGGAGGTGGTGGTGCCGGTACAGGTGCTGGCCCAGTTCGTTGAGCCCGCACAACCCAAGGTGGAGCCACCTCCGCCCCCATCGCCCCCGCCCAAATCCAGGCTCACCCCGCAGCCGGTACCGCACAAGCCCCAGCCCACACCGCTGCCACCCCCACCCATGCCACTGGCAGTTGTCTCGGCTGAGCCCTCCCCCAACGCTGTGACAGGCGTGACCACGCCTCAACCCCCTGCGCCACCCGTCGCAGCGCCGGTGTCGGTGGTGCCAGTTGTCCCGCCCGCGCCACCGGCACCGCCGCGCATCGAACTGCCCAGCAGCCATGCCGACTACCTGAACAACCCGGCCCCGCGCTACCCGCCCGTCAGCAAACGCCTGGGCGAGCAGGGCAAGGTGGTGGTGCGGGTGTTCATTGGTGTGGATGGCACCGCCTCCCAGGCCGAGGTGCGCACCAGCAGCGGGTTTGACCGCCTGGACCAGACCGCATTGAACACCGTGCTGGGCTGGAAGTACGTGCCGGGCAAGGTGAACGGCGAGCCCAAGGCCATGTGGTTCAACGTGCCCATCAACTTTGTGCTGGAGTAAAGGCATTTTTATGTATGAAAAGTGCCGCTGGCGTTTGATTGGTCGGACTGCTTAGCTACTGAAAATTCGGAGTTGGTTAGATGGAAATGCAATTCGGTTTGGCACATGTGTGGACCCAGGGCGACTGGGTCACCCGCGCCGTGGCGCTCATCCTGCTGGGCATGTCACTGGCCAGTTGGCTGGTCATTCTGGTCAAGGCGCTTGACCTGCGCGTGTACCAGGCCCAGGCGCGGCAGTGTGAGGCGTTCTGGCATGCCGCCGATTTCGAATCCGGGCTGCACGCAATGGGTGGCGAGGATCGCAGCCCGTTTCGGCAACTGGCGCTGACGGGGCGCAATGCCACGCTGCACCTGAACCCGTCCGACCCCATTGCCCGCCGTGCCCCACATTTGCACGACCAGCTCGACGTGAGCGACTGGGTCACCCGCGAACTGCGCAGCGCCATCGACGAATTCACCGCCCGGCTGCAAGGCGGCATGGCCATCCTGGCGTCGGTGGGTTCCACGGCACCCTTCGTGGGCCTGTTCGGTACGGTCTGGGGCATTTACCACGCGCTGCTGGGCATCGGCGCAGCAGGCCAGGCCACCATCGACAAGGTGGCAGGCCCCATTGGCGAAGCCCTCATCATGACCGCGTTGGGTCTGGCCGTGGCCATTCCTGCCGTGCTGGGCTACAACGCGCTGGTGCGTGGCAACAAGGGCGTGCTGCACAAGCTCAACCGGTTTGGGCACGACCTGCACGCCCTGTTCGTGACCGGTGCCCGCGTGAGCCAGGGAGTCTGAGCATGGCCCACGGCGGATTCACCGACAACGACGACAACGACATGCTCAGCGAGATCAACATGATTCCGCTGATCGACGTGATGCTGGTGCTGCTGATCGTCTTCATCATCACCGTGCCGGTGATGAAACACGCGGTCAACATCGACCTGCCCCGAGCCAGCAACGAAAAAGAGCTGGTCAAGCCCGAAACCGTGCGCCTGAGTGTGGACGCAGACGGCAACTACCACTGGAACGAACAGAAACTGGCTGACGACAACGCGCTGCAGGGCCACCTGGCCGCTGCGGCCAGCCAGAATCCGCAGCCCGACCTGCACATCCGTGGAGACCGCGCGGTGCGCTACGAGCGGGTGGCCCAGGCCATGGCCGCTGCGCAGCAGGCGGGGGTGAAAAAGATTGGTTTTGTCACTGAGCCAGCGGGCACTCGCTGAGCCCCCGATCCATTTCTTCCCCGGCCCATGCCCAACACCCTCGCCCGTTTACGCAACCTGCCGTTGGCCCACCGTCAGCGGTGGTTGCGTTGCCTGCTGGCCTGTGTGGCGTTTTCTGTGCTGCACGGGCTGCTGGGCGCATGGGTGGTGCCCGCCGTGGCCGGTGGGCCAGTGGCTGAAGTCTGCACACCCAACGGCTTGCAGTGGGTGGCGCTGGAGGAAAACCCAGCCGGCCAGCCGCCCAACGATTGGCCCCGTGGCCTGGCGCAGCCTTGTGTGTGGGCCAGTGCCCATACGGTGGTTCCGCCTGGGATGGGGGGCGAAGGGCTGGCCGGGGCGGTGGCATGGTCATCGCCACCTGGACCGTCGCCCGTTGTGCTGGTTCAAGGCCATGTGCCGGGGAACGCCGCGCGCGTGTTGTTGATGTCTCCGATGCGGGCACCGCCGGCATGAGCCTGCACCAAGCCCCTTTTTTCATTCATTTTTCAGAGACATTTTCATGAACACACGTACTTTTGCTTCCTTCACTCTCGCGGCCGTAGCCGCTGCCTCCCTCGTCGCCTGTGGCGGCGGTGACGATGGCCCGCAGGCGGTCGAAATTCAGTTTGCCGCCATGGCCGGTAACACCGCCATCGGTTGCGGCTCCACCGTCACCGGGCTGGGCAGCACCGCAGCCACCGGCAATGTCAAGGATTTCCGCTTCTACATCTCCCAGGTCAAGATGATCCGTGACGACGGCGTGGAAGTGCCCCTGACCCTGACGGCCAACGACAATTGGAACTACACCGTCGGCTCTGACAGCGTGACGCTGGTGGACCTCGAAAACGCCACTGGCGATTGCCCTGCCGCCACCGGCACCACCGGCACCAACGCTGTGGTCAAGGGCACCGTGCCCGCAGGCACCTACACCGGCGTGAAAATGACCATGGGTGTGCCGTTTGCGTTCAACCACACCGATTGGGCCAATCCCACCACCACCAAGGCTCCGTTGGACATTCAGGCCATGGCATGGAACTGGCAGGGCGGTCGCAAGTTTGCCAAGATTGAGGTGACCAACCCGGCCTGGACATCGCCCACGTTCAACTTCCACCTGGGGTCCACCGGTTGTATCGGCAATCCGGCCACGGGCACGCAGGTCAGCAGCTGCACGGCACCCAACCGAATGGAGTTCAAGCTTGCTGGATTCAACCCGGCCACGCAAAAAGTGGCGGTGGACATCAAGCCTCTGTTGGACGGGACCAACGTCACCATCAACCAGGCAGCGGCCACGGGTTGTATGTCGGGCGGCACCGATCCCGAGTGCCTGAACGTGTTCAAGGCCCTGGCCATCGACTGGAAGGCCGATGGCACCGGCACGGGCCTGCCGATCTATGGCGGTGCCGCTCAGACCCTGTTCAGGGCCATTGCCAAATGATGCCCCGGCAGCTCGCACCCTGGGTGCTGGCTGCCGCCGCCGCGGCCCTTACCGGCTGTGGCGGGGGAGGCACCACCGTGACCGATACCGGCGGTGCCTCCACGCCGCCTGCGGGCGGGGTAGGCACTTTCCCATCTGGCAATTGGACGTGGGAACTGCCCACCGGCTTTCCCGTTCCAAAAGTGCCCGATGGCAACCCCATGAGCACGGCAAAGGTTGATCTGGGGCGTTTCCTGTTCTACGACAAGCGCCTGTCGGGTAACGGAACGCAGTCGTGCGCCAGTTGCCATCACCAGGACAAAGCATTTACCGATGGCCGGCCCGTGGCCATCGGTTCCACCGGCGACATGCACCCTCGCGCGGCACAGCCTTTGATGAACGTGGCCTACAACGCCACCTTGACCTGGGTGAACCCCAGCCTCGTCACGCTGGAAAAGCAGATGGAAGTCCCGCTGTTTGGTGACAACCCGGTGGAAATGGGTGTGAACGACAGCAACAAGGCCGATGTGCTGCAGCGCATCACGTCCGATCCGTTGCACCCGGCCAAGTTTACGGCGGCCTTTCCCGGTCTGGCCGAACCCGTGGGATGGGGTCAGGTCATCCAGGCCATATCGGCATTCCAGCGAGCCTTGATTTCGGGCAACAGCAAGTATGACCAGTACACCCAGGGCAAGGCCACGCTTACACCGGCAGAAACCCGCGGGCTGGCGCTGTTCATGGGTGAAAAGGCCGAGTGCTTCCATTGCCACGGCAGCTTTAACTTCAACGACCACGTCGTCCATGCTGCCAGCCGGGTGGTGGAAACGCCCTTTCACAACACCGGTCTGTACAACATTGGCGGCACGGGCAACTTCCCCGAGGGTAACCAGGGCTTGTTCGAGTTCACGGCCAAGGCCACCGACCGGGGGCTGTTCCGGGCCGCCAGTCTGCGCAACATCGAGCTGACCGCGCCTTACATGCATGACGGCAGCATCGCCACACTGGAAGAGGTGTTGGACTTCTATGCCTCCGGTGGCCGCCACATCACCGCGGGGCCTCGCGCCGGGGATGGACGCAAGCACCCCAACAAGAGCGATCTCATCACCCTCATCGACCTCAACGCGCAGGAAAAGGCCGACATCGTCGCCTTCCTCAAAACCCTGACCGACCATGAATTCGTCACCAACCCCAAGTTTGCCAACCCTTTCCCGGCGCAGTGACGCTGCCTTGGCCGCACTGCTGCTTTGCCTGAGCGGCAGTGCACTGGCCCACGGCGAAGCCGATGATGCCCTCCCGCCCGAACCGGGTGTGCGGTTGAGCGCGGCTGCGGCTGTCACCTCGCTGGACGCCAAGAAAGAGTTGACCAGCCAGCGCCTGCGCGGCTTTCTGTTGCAAGGCGATGCCGGGACCGACCGGCAGGGCCTGAACCTGGAGCACGCCACACTGGGCGCCGCATGGCGCATCAACGACACACTGGGTGCCGAACTGACCGTGGGCAAGCACGGCAGCGACCGTGCTCACGTCGAGTCCGCCTGGGTGCAGGCGCGGCACGATGCAGACGGGGCTGACCACTGGTGGCTGTTGACCGCTGGCCGCCAGCGCCCCGCGCTGGGTGGGACACTGGGGCAGGGCGGCCACTTCGACCGGTTTGCGCTCATGCCCTTGGCCAAGCAGATGGCCACGCATGGCGACTGGATAGACGACGGCCTGCAACTGGGCTGGCGGCAAGACGACGGCCAGCGTCTCCTGAGCGCCGATGTGGGCCTGTGGCGCGGGCGGGTGTTCCCAGGCGGGGCCAGCGGTTCGGTCGTGCCCACGGTTCACCTGGGCTGGGGCCAGGGGCCATGGCAGGTGGATGGCTTTGCCGCGTGGCTCAAGCCTGAGGGGCGCGGCAGCAGTGTGAGCGCCACCGCCGGGCACAGCCATACCACCCCAGAGTGCAACGCCGCGCTGAAAGACGTGGCCTGCTTCAACGGGCGCAGTACCCTGGCCGGGGCCAGTGTGGTGTGGGTGGGTGCGCAGTCGCCGGTGGCCTGGCCCGTTACGCTGACGGCTAGTGGTTGGTTGCGCGATGAGCGCGGCAGCCTGGAGTCGGCCAACGGCCTGGGCCAGTACAGGGCGCAAAACCGGGGTGCTTGGCTGCAAGCCTTGTGGGACGTGGCCCCACGCTGGCAAACCGGCGTGCGGTTGGAGCGCGCCTGGACCACCCAAAGCCTCTCCGGCCCCGGTGCCAGCCTGTTGGCCAGCGAAACCGGGTTGAGTGCCTACCAGCCCGCTAGCCGCCAGGCGGTCATGCTGGCGTTGCAACTCAACCCAGGTGTGACACTGAGCGCCGAGCTGGGTCGCGAGCGGGCCGCTGCCGCACAGGGCCTGGGCAGCAGCAATGTCAACTTTGGCGCGCTGCGGCTGGTGGCCCGCACCGATTGGCTGTCGGGTGGGAAGTAATATGTAGCTGAAACAGCAATACAGGAAAGCGGTGGAGCCACTTTTTGTTGATGTTTTCTGTGTTCACTTCTCTATGGCCGAGTTCACGATGGCGTCGAACTCGGCCTGTGCCAGGTACTGCGCGTTGTAGGTGCCACCTTGCTGAAGCAGGGTCTTGTAGAACGAGCGCAGGTGGTTGCGTGAGCCTTTCAGCAGGTTGTCGTACACCACCTTGATGTCCTGGTTGTCCACGGTTTTGAGGTGGGTGTTGATGTCGAGCATGTCCAGCTCTTCAATCGCTGCGCCCACCTTCAACGCCTCGATGAGAGACACGCTGCCAGCAGCTACCAGTTGCGTGTACAGACCTTGCAGGGTGGCATTGGTGTACAGACCTACGCCCAGGTTGGCGGCTGGGTCGGTCACGTTGTAGCGCAGCAGCAGTTGGAGCACGGCTTCGGTGTGGGTGCTTTCGCTGGTGGAAATGTTGGTGAATATCTTGAGGCCCCAGGTGGCTCCCAGCCGAGCGTATACGTCGCCAGCCAGTTTTTCTTCTTCGCGCATGTAAACCAGCGAACTTTGTTCTGCAGCGCTCAGTGTTTCGGTCGGCAGGGCGGACAGGGTCGTGCCCAGCACGCTGGCGTTGAAGGTGGAGTTGCCGTCAGCATCCACCACCAGAGGGGGCCCACCGTTGCCATTGGCTGGGGTGCCGGTGTCGCCACCACCCCCACAGGCAGTAAGGGAGATTGCGATGAAAACGGCGGCGGCGATGTGGGTGAGTGTTCGTGTAGTCATGGTTTGCGTCGTGAGTTGAAAGGTTTGGTTGGTTAAACGGGTGTGCATCAGGTCGAGATGGTTGTTGGGTGGACGCCTGGGTCAGCGTGCCCGGCCCTGGCCGCGCCCACCAGATTGGCCAGCGCCACCATGACTGCCTTGCGCTGGGTCGAAGCCAGCACTTGTGCCGCTACCAGAGCCAGAACCATCACTGGTTCCCGGGCCAGCACCCATCGTGCGGGTTGGGGAACTGGTAGCCGGCTGCGGAGATGTGGCCGCAGCAGGAGCTAAAGGCAGCATCCCGTCTTGAGTCAGTTGACGACGCTCGTAACCACTGCCGTAAGGCAATGCGCCTGGACCTGATGCCTGTGCCTCCCGTGTGGCGACCGGTGCGGCTGACCAGGCGGTGCCAGACATGGTCAGCATGGCCAGCCCAGTGATGCAAGCTGCCATACAGCGGCTGATGGTGTCAACGGTACGGCCGTAGGGTGTGTTTAGGGTGTGCAACATGCCGCTATGGTGCTCGGGCCGTGTCGCGTGGGTATGTCTGTGTGCGTTGTGTGTGTCGCGGCGCGTGTGGCTCTGTATCAGCGTGTATCAGGGCGGTGAGGCCGCTGGCCTGTGTGGTGCGTGCCGCCTAAACTCGAAGGGATGACCTTTCCTGATTTGCCCCGCGTGCTGGTGGTGGACGACGACCCTGATTTGCGCGACCTGCTGGCCACCTACCTGGGTGCCAACGGTCATGCCGTGCAGGCTGTGGGCGACGGTGCTGCGCTGCGGGCAGCGCTGACCCGAGGGCCGCTGCCCGATGTGATCGTGCTCGACCTGATGCTGCCGGGCGAGGACGGCCTGTCGCTTACCCGTTGGGTCAAAGCCCACTGGTCGGTGCCGGTGCTCATGTTGTCTGCCCGTGGTGAAGAAATGGACCGCGTGATCGGGCTGGAAGTGGGCGCTGACGACTACCTGGCCAAGCCCTTTGGTCCGCGAGAATTGCTGGCCCGCTTGCGTGCACTGATGCGCCGTGCCACACCTGTGGCACACGTCGCCCAGTTTTTGGCAGGTGGCAACGGGGGTGGTGTTGCACCTGGCACTGTCGCAGCTTTGAGTATCAACCACTCGGGTGAGCCGACACCAAACGCCAGCAGCCGTTTTGGCCCCTTTGTGCTGGACGTGGCCGGCCGCCGCTTGTTGCGCGATGGGCACGAGCTGACGCTGACGGGGGCCGAATTCGATCTGCTGGTGGCCTTGGTTGCCCACCCCAACCGCGTGCTGTCCCGTGACACGCTGGTGGACAAGTTGAAAGGGTATGACCGCGACCCGTTTGACCGCAGCATTGACAACCGCGTGACCCGTTTGCGCAAAAAAATCGAGAGTGACCCCGCTGCGCCAGGCTACATCCGCACCGTGCGTGGCGAGGGCTATTTGTTCAACCCGCGCGGCCACGAGCCATGATGCCCGCATGAAACCATTCCCCAGCTTGGCGCGCCAGCACGCGGTTTGGCTGGCGATGGCGTTTTTGGCGGTGGAGTTGCTGGCCATGGTCGCTTTCGTGAGCTTGGTGGCTTTGCCGATGGCGCGCCGCTCGGCCGACGATCTGGCGGGTCTGATGGTCATTTCGGCTCAAACCTGGGCCGAATTGCCACCACACACACGTCCGGCCTTCGAAGCTGAGTTGGCACGCAACCACGGTCTGCTGTTGAAACCGTCGCAGTCCGGCGACCGGGCAGACGAATGGCACCTCCCATTTGTATCTTTGTTGGAAAAGGGATTGGCAAGGCGGCTGGACAAGCACGAACGCCTGCTGCGACAAACCACGGCTCAGGGGGAAACCCGCTACTGGGCAACACTGCCGTCGGGCAGCGGCACACTGGCGGTGGGGCTGGCGGCTGATCGCATGGCCAGCCAGCCGGTGGCAGCCATGTTGGTCACCATGCTGGCGGGGCTACTGGTGTCGGTCGGGCTGGCGTGGTGGCTGGCACGGCGGGTGGTCGCGCCACTGGCCAAGTTGGGTGAGGCCGCTGCGCAGGTTGGCCAGGGTCAGCAACCCGTGCAACTGCCAGAAACTGGCCCGCGTGAGGTGGTGGCTTTGAGCCAGAGCTTCAACCGCATGGCCGCGCAAGTTAACGAGTTGTTGACCGCGCGTACCACTTTGCTGGCTGGCGTGTCACATGATTTGCGCACACCCCTTGCGCGCATGCGACTGGCGCTGGAAATGCTGAAAGACAGTCACAGCCCGTCTCTGCTGGCCCGAATGGAGCGTGATGTGTTGCAGATGAACCAGATCATTGGCAACGTATTGGACCTCGCGAGGGGGGTGGCGCAAGAGCCTGCAACGCGCGTTGACGTGCCTGCCCTGCTGGCGGAACTGGCCGAGGTCCATTCCACCACGGCCTGCCCCGTGAGGGTTCGGATAGGAGCTGCTGTGCCAACCGTGCAGGCTTTGCCTGAGATTTCATTGCGTCGTGCGCTGAACAACCTGCTGGAAAACGCTTTGCGCTATGCACCTTCGCACCCGGTTGAGCTGGTTTGCGATGTGGCACCCGGTCAATTGCAGTGGGGTGTGCTGGACAGGGGGCCGGGTATCGCGACGCAGATGCTGGCGCAGATGTGTCAGCCTTTTCAGCGGATGGAGGCTTCGCGCAACCCTGCCACGGGGGGGGCGGGTCTGGGTCTCGCCATTGTTCAGGCATTGGCATCGGCCCACGGCTGGCAGATGCTGCTCCTGCCACGTGAGGGTGGTGGACTGGCGGCCTGGTTGAACATGCCTGCTAAGTTCGCCGGCGCGTCATCCGATTAAGCACACGCTAAGTTCAGCAGGTTACTGTCTGACACAGGAGATGCACCATGCGGGTACTGTTGGCGGAAGACGATGATTTGCTCGGTTCGGGTTTGCGGGCCGGCCTGCGGCAGCAGGGGTTCCAGGTCGACTGGGTGCGTGATGGCGTGGCGGCCGAAAACGAGCTGATGACCGGTGTTTACCTGGCTGCCGTTCTGGATTTGGGTTTGCCCAGGCTGGATGGCATGGATGTGCTGGCCAGGGTTCGGGCTCGGCGGTTGACGACACCCGTGCTGGTGCTGACCGCCAGGGATGCTGTGCCAGATCGCATCCGTGGGCTCGATCTGGGTGCTGACGACTACATCGTCAAGCCTGTCGACCTGCTCGAACTGGCAGCCCGTTTGAGGGCGCTGGTGCGGCGTTCACACGGACAGACCAGCAACATGCTGGCTGTGGGTGAGCTGACGCTCGACACGGTTTCATACCGCGTGACCTGGCAGGGCCAGTTGCTGGACATTGGCGGGAGGGAGTTTGACCTGTTGCATGTCCTGATGCGCAATGCAGGGCGGGTGATCTCGCGCGCGCAGATCGAACAACACCTGTATGACTGGGGGCGCGAAGTGTCCAGCAATGCGATCGAGGTTCACATTCACCATTTGCGCCGCAAGTTGCCGCCCGGCACCATCGAGACGGTGCGTGGGGTCGGTTACGTGGTGCATGCTGGAGATCGGTCATGAGTGGGCCGCACCGGGTGAACACAGCCACCGGCAGGCGACCTGCTCGCTCGGTCCAGCAACGGCTGATGGTTGCCGTGTTGTCCATCGTGCTGGTGGTATGGGGCTTTGCTTTCGTGGCCACCTGGTATGACACCGAGCACGAAGTGGGTGAGTTACTGGACGCGCATTTGTCACTGGCTGCGACCCTGCTGCTGAGCCAGCCGCTGGATGCATTGCCCCATGCCCAGGTTCGGGAGTTGCCCAATTTGCATGATGACCAGCGACGCGTTGTGATGCAGGTCTGGCATGACGATCAACTGGTACTGAAGTCGGTTGCTGCGCCTCACGCGCCAATGGTGAGCCGCGGGCAAGCCGGGTTTGCGCAGGTCCGCATCGGGCAGGTGGATTGGCGTGTCTTCAGCGTCAGCGGGTATGACGGTCATGTGGTGGTGCAGGTGGCTGAGCAGGTCAAATCACGCCGTGACGTGGTGCTGGCCAACCTGCGCAGTGTCGCTTACCCGATGTTCATTGCATTGCCGCTTCTGGTGATGGGCGTGTGGATGGCGGTTCGGCACGCTTTGAGGCCCCTGTATGACTTGGGTCAACGGGTCACGCAGCGCAGCCCGGATGATTCGGCACCGCTGCCGGATGGCGAGGTGCCGGCGGAAGTGCAGGCATTGGTGGGTGCGCTGAACCGGTTGTTTGGCCGCATGGCTCGCATGATCGAATCGGAGCGCCGGTTCACCGCCGATGCTGCCCACGAGCTTCGCACACCCCTGGCCGCTGTACGGATGCAGGCTCAGGTGGCACAGGGCGCTTTGGATGATGCTGAACGTGACACGGCGCTGGCGGCTGTTGTGCAGGGTTGTGACCGTGCAGCCCATCTGGTGGATCAGCTGTTGCAACTGGCTCGCCTGGAGAATCAGGTAGACGTGGCCGAGAGTGTGTGCAGTGTGCGTGCGGTCGCACGAAGCCTGGGGGCCGATTTGTCTGGGGTTGCTGAACAGCGCGGGCAAGAGTTGCGATGGTCATGTGGTGGGGCGAGGGAAGTTACGGAAGCTTTTGGGGATGTTGACACGTGTCCTTTGCCAGAGGGTCTGCTGAGAATCCTGTTGCGCAACCTGGTGGACAACGCGCTGAGGTACAGCCCCGCAGGGGCCAAGGTGCATGTCAGCTGCTTGGCCTTGCCAGAGAAAAGGGCCAGCCTTTGCATCGAGGACAGCGGCCCCGGGCTGCCACCCGATGCGGTCCAGCGTCTGGGTGAGCGTTTCTTCAGGGTGGTGGGCAGCGGCCAGCCTGGTAGTGGTCTGGGCTGGTCGATCGTCAGGCGCATCGCGGCCCAATATGGCCTGGGTGTCTCGGTCGGGCGCAGTCAGGCGTTGGGCGGCCTGTCCGTCACGGTTTCATGGGTTCAGGTTGATTCGGAAAGGGTCGAGGCATGAAGTCATTCAGACGTGTTGCGTTTGTTCGCATCGCCACAGTGACGGTGACACTGTCGGCATTGGCCGCTCCGTTGGCCTGGTACGTGTCCCGCGAAAACGCGGAGCAACAGGTGGTTGAATTTGCCCAGGAGGATGCCAGGCGGGTACTCATGCACGCCGAGGCCACCGATCTGAAAGGGCCTGAAGCGGTGGGCCATGCCCGGACGGCGGCCGCTGCCCTGGTGGGCGGTTTGTTTGAAATTGCTGAAATTTACAGCGTTGTCGGTACCAAACTGGCAGAGGAGGTGACCCCGCTCGGGCACGAACTGGAGCGCCAGTTACCCAAGCATGGTGTGCCGGCCTACACGAGGCCGTTCTACGAAAGCTACCGGCTGGCACCCGACCGCTGGGTGATGCGCGTCATGGTGCCGTTGCAGCCCGTAGCGGGCGGCCCGGTCACCGGCTACTTTGAAGGTGTTCGGCTGGTGCCGGATTGGCAGCAGGCACACATTCAGTCTGACGCATGGGCTGTTGCCCTGATGGTTTGTCTGGCCTCAATGCTGTGCGGTGCGTTCATTTACCCGGTGGTCATTCACCTGGCAGGCGAAAACGAGCGGCGTGCGCAACAGGTGCTGGAGTCGCACATTGCCATGATGGACGCACTGGGCAGGGCCATTGCCAAGCGTGATTCCGATACCGGCACACACAACTACCGTGTGGCCTGGATTGCCGCCACCCTGGGCGAGGCACTGGGCCTCAAAGGTGCCGATATGCAGGCATTGATCGCGGGCAGTTTTCTGCATGACGTGGGCAAAATTGGCATTCCAGATGCCATCCTGCTCAAACCCGGTCGGCTGGATGCCGATGAAATGACCGTCATGCGCACGCACGTTGAACAAGGCCAGGAAATCGTGCATGGCGCGGGATGGCTGGAAGGTGCTGCCCATGTGGTGGCCAGTCACCATGAAAAGTGGGACGGCTCGGGTTACCCCAAACAGTTGGCGGCCGATGCGATTCCGCTGTCAGCCCGTATTTTTGCGGTGGCCGATGTGTACGACGCACTCAGCTCCAAGCGGCCTTACAAAGCACCGATGCCTTTCGAACAGGTCATGTCCGTGTTGGCCGAAGGCCGTGGCACCCATTTCGACCCGGCGGTACTGGACGCTTTCGAAGGTTTGGCAGCCGGTATCCGTGATCGCATCGAGAGTCTGGACGAACCCGGCATCAAGCAGCTGATGGCCGACATGATCGAGCGTCATTTCGACGCGATGAGCGCCTGAACATAAAAAAGCCGCACCTGGCGTACGCCCGTGCGGCAGTGAAAGGGCCAGCCACACCGGCCGGCCGGGGCAAACCAGTCAGGTGGCCGGGGTAGCGATCACGCGGGTGAGTGCCATGCGGGCCATCAGGCCGTCTTTCAGCACATAGTGGTGCCCCAAGGCCGCTGCCACGTGTATGCCAATGAGCCAATAGCCTGCTTCGCCAACCGCTTCGTGCAGCTCTTTGATGTCTTTGGCGAACGTTTTGTTGGGCCCCATCAGCGCGGGCAGTTCCAGCCCGAAGAATGGAATGGGCTTGCCAGCTGCGCTGAGTGCCAGCCAACCTGCCAGTGGCATCAGCAGCATGAAGCCGTACAGTGCCAGATGACCGACAGCGGCGAGGCGTTGCGACCACGTTTGCAAGGCGTTGGCCGGGGTGGCTTCGAAGGGTTTCGGGCTGGCCCAGCGGGCGGCCAGGCGCAGCACGACCATCAGCAGCACGCTCAAGCCCAGCATGAAGTGCAGGGCTTTCATGAAGTCACGCATCTCGGTGCCTTTGGCATACAGCACGCGCAACTCGATGCTGGCAAACACCGCGACCATCAGCAGTGCCATGAACCAGTGCAGTGCCACCAGTGCGGTGCCGTAGCGAAAGCCGCTGGGGTCCGTTGGTGCGGTTTGTGTGACGTTGAACGTTGTGGTCATGGTTTCACTCCTTGGATGGGGTTTGGTTTTGAACTGGGGCGGGAATGCGGGTGATGCGCACCTGCGCACCCGTGACAGGGTGCATGTAGGCCTCGACCACGCCACCCTGGTGGTCAACGGCATAAAACTCGTGGCAATTGCCTTTCGAAATCTTGAACTTCACCAGCGCATAGGTGTCGGCCTTGAACAGTTTGCGGGCCTGCGCTTCGGACATCCACTGGGTGCGTGGGACCTGGGTGCATTCCACTTTTTCCTGCGGGGTGCTGGCGTGGGACACACCGGTGGCAGCCATCAGCGCGGCCGCCACGGCCATTGTGTTCAGCTGTAGCAGAACAATGCCGGCTTGGGCGTTGAATTGCCCCTTGATGGGGGCATCCTCGTTGGGTGAAACTTGGGGTGGCAGGTGGTCAGTCAGTGTCATGCCCCGACTGTAGGTACCCCGTCTGAAGGCTGGCTTAAGCGACGCAAAGTGAGCACTGCCGACAGCCCGCCAGCGCTGCTGGAGCCCAGTACCAGGCTACCGTTGTAGAGGTGCGCGAGATCGTTGACGATGGCCAATCCCAGGCCACTGCCCGGTGCCGATTCATCCAGCCGTACTCCGCGCATCAGCATGTCGCGTCGCAGTGATGGCGGTATGCCGGGGCCATCGTCCTCGACCAACACAGTGGCGTGTGCGTCGGTGATTTCCAGTTTGATGCTGACGCAGGTTGTTGTCCATTTGCAGGCGTTGTCGAGCAAGTTGCCCAGCATTTCATGCAAGTCCTGTTCATCGGCTTCAACGGCGAGGGGCGGGCTGACCGGCTCGGGCAGGTCGAACCTGATGCGGCGGTCTGCATGCACGCGGCCCATGACCCGAACCATCGATGCCAGGCTGGGCCACAGCGAACACGAGGTCTTGCCCAGCCCGGCACGTGCGGCGGCCTGGGCGCGCCGGAGATGCCAGTCGACCTGTTTGCGGGCCAGTTCAACCTGCTGCGACACCGTTTGCGCCAACGCCTGTGCAACCGGGGGCACGGATGCGTCGGCATCGGTCAATGCGTGGTCGGCAGCGTGTTGCATCACGGCGAGGGGTGTTTTGAGCGCATGGGCAAGGTTGCCTGCCTGGGTTTTGGCGCGTGAGAGGTGCTCGGCCTGCGCATCCAGCGCTGCATTCAGGTGGCTGACCAGCGGTTGCACTTCAGATGGGTAAGTCCTGGTCAGGCGCTGTTGGCTGCCGTTGCTGACCGCTGCGGCTTCTTCTTCCAGTGCACGCATCGGCGACAGTGCCACCCAAACCTGGGCCACAGCTGACAGGGTCAGCAGGGTAATCATGGCACCCAGTGCGGCTGTCAGCATGCCGTTGAACGACTGCAATGCCTGCTCGGATTCGTGGAAGTCGGCCGCAACGATGAGTGTCCAGACCGTTTGGGTCTGTTCGGCGGTGTGGACCGAACGTTCAACCACCAGCAATGGCTGGCCAGCCGGTCCGCTGATCGTGTGCGTGTGCACGCTGCCGTCGGCCACCACATCGGGCGGCAGTTCAAGCGTGCCATCCCAGAGCGAGCGAGAGCGCAGCACGCCGATGCGGGCACCTGCCTGTGTGGGCTGCGCACGCCGTTCGTCGACCTGCCAGTAGCGGCCAGACAGGGGCCTTTGCCACCTCGGATCGGTCAGTCCCGCTGAGTCCATGACGGGTTGCCCTTGCGGGCCGACAGACAGGCGTGCCGCCAACTGGTCCAGGTGAATGGTCAGTTCCGACCTGAACTGTCGCGTGACATGTTCCTTGAACAGGCTGCTGAGCAGCCAGCCGGCGAGCAGCATCGAGGCGGTCAGGCCCGTCAGTGTGGCCATCAGCACCCGCCAACGCAGCGAGCCTGGCCGCGCCAGGGGCCATCGCCAAATCATGACGGTGCCACAAGTCTGTAGCCCAGACCCCTGACCGTTTCGATGTGCGAGGCCCCCAGCTTTTTGCGCAGTCGCCCGACGAACACTTCGATGGTGTTGGAGTCCCGGTCGCTGTCCTGGGCGTAGATGTGTTCAGTCAGTTCAGTTCTGGACACGACGGCACCGGGATGATGCATCAGGTAGGCCAGCACTTTGAACTCGTGGCTGGTCAGGTTGATGCTCTGGCCGTCGAGCGTCACGAGCCCGGAGCGGGTGTCCAGCTGAACCGGCCCACACGACAACACGGGTGACGACAGCCCGCTGGACCTTCGGATCAACCCCCTCAAACGGGCAAGCAATTCTGCCGTGTGGAAGGGTTTGGTCAGGTAGTCGTCCGCGCCCGCATCGATGCCGGTGACCTTGTCGTGCCAGTTGTCGCGCGCGGTCAGGATCAGCACTGGCATGTGGCGCCCGGATGAGCGCCAGCGCCTGAGCACGGTCAACCCATCCATTTGTGGCAAGCCCAGGTCAAGCACAACGGCATCGAAGGGTTCGGTATCACCCAGCGCCCAGGCATCCTGCCCGTTCACGCTCACGTCCACGCTGTAGCCGGCCTGCTGCAGTGCCATGTCGAGCTGTCGGTTCAGCGTGGGTTCGTCCTCTACCAGCAAAACTCTCACGGGTCATCCTTGGTGGGTTCAGGGTTGTTTCGTTCGTTTTGAAGCGCTGCCCGGCTTGGAAAGCATGTCACCTGTTTTCGCGTCCAGCTTGATTTTGACCAGTTCGCCGCCTGCTTCGATCTGTTTGATTTCGTAAATCCACCGCCCACCTTTGTGCTCCAGTTCCACCTCCAGCACTTGGCCACCCGGGCGTTGTCGGTCCAGTTGTTGGATCACCTGGGCCAGCGGCAGCACATCGCCACGCTGGAGGGCCTGGCGGGCACGTTCGTGGTCGCCATCGCTGGCCGATGTGGCCGTTGCCAGTGACAAGGTCGCGACCATTGCGGCTGCGGCTCGGATCGTGTGGAAAGAGCATGCGTTCATGCAGGTAGCATCGGTCGAGTGAGGATGGGCTGATTGTGCGGATGTCGGCATGAACGCGGGATGAACAGCGCCTTCATGGCGCATTCAAGGCCAATTGCGCACCATGCCGCCCAGTCCGAGTTTGGACTGCACTGACAGGAACCATGACATGAACCCGCACATTTCTTCTTTTGTTGCCAGGCTTTCCCTGGCTGTGTTGCCGACGCTGTGGCTGGTTGCAACGACCGCATTTTTCAGCTTGCCCTGGAGCCTGGGGCACCACCCGGGTGATGACCCTGCACCCAGCGTCATCGCACCACGGCACCTCACATGACGGAGGCATGTCGTCGTTCGACGCAGGTGGCCAGATGCTTTTCGCAAGCTGAACGGCACCTGAACGTGAGCTTCAGCATGCGTTCAAGTCGGGTTGCCAACAATGGCCCGACATCCCCATTCCACCATCTTTGAAAGATTCCGCCATGAACTCTGATGTGTTGTCTCCCTCGCCTGAATGCCAGTTGGGTCAATCGCAAAGACGTGTTTGGGTCGGCATGTGTATGGCAGCCTTGGCCCTGGTGTCAGGCACTGCCGCTCAGGCGGCCGACACCTCGGCTGCCGAGCAGTTGCAGCGCTGGAGTGCAGAGGCCAAAACCGTTGCCAGCGCTGACCGAGGCAAGCTCTTTTTCACTGCGAAGCACGGTGGCGAGTGGGGCTGTGGCTCGTGCCATCACGCGCCCCCCACCACTGAGGGCAAGCATGCCACCACGGGCAAAGCCATTGCGCCGCTGGCCCCTGGCTTCAACCCCAAAGCGTTCACCGACACGGCCAAGGTGGACAAATGGTTCCGTCGCAACTGCAAAGACGTGCTCAGCCGTGAATGCACTGCCCCTGAAAAGGCCGACGTGATGGCCTACCTGCTGTCCCTCAAACCCTGAATGCCTCACACGGCCAACCCCTTTCTGTACCGAGCACCCAACATGCACCGCTTGCCCAACTTTGCTGCCGCGCGCCCGCACCCCACGTTCGTCCGCACGATTGCCCGCACCCTGGCCGGTGCTTCGCTGGCCCTGGCCACCCTGCTGGCCGTTGCACCTGCCCATGCTGACAGCCGCAACATGCTGCCGCGCAACCCGCTGCCGGTCTACACGCAGGAATGCGCGGCCTGCCACATGGCGTTTGCCCCCGGCTTTTTGCCCGCCAAATCTTGGCAACACATGATGGGCAGCCTCGACAAGCACTTCGGCACCGATGCGTCACTGGACGCTGCCACGGTGCAGCAAATTGCCACCTGGCTCGCGGCCAACGCCGGTACCTACAAACGAGTGGCCGAGGCCCCGCCCGAAGACCGCATGACACGCGCCGCGTGGTTCGAGCGCAAGCACCGAAAGATTGACCCGCAGGTGTGGAAGCACACCTCCGTCAAGAGCGCGGCCAACTGCTTGGCCTGCCACACGCGTGCAGACAAAGGCAATTACGACGACGACAGCGTGGCGTATCCGCAAGGGTTGCCCGCCCGCTTTCGCACCGGCTGGAACGACTGAACCCAGGAGCCACGTACCATGAACACCCCTTCTTTTTCCGCCATGCAAGCCAGCGCAGCCATGGGTGCCGCTGCCGGTACTGCAACGGGCGACAAACCCGCCTCGCCTGCAAAGGCCACCACGCAAGTGCCCTCGCGTCGCCTCATCGACGCCCCTACCAGGGCCTTCCACTGGTTGTTTGCGCTGTGCTTCGTGGGTGCCTACCTGAGTGCCGATGGCGAACGCTGGCGGCTGTTGCACGTGGTGCTGGGTTACAGCATGGCTGGTTTGCTGACGTTTCGCGTGCTGTACGGGCTGGTAGGCCCCAAGCAGGTTCGCCTGACGGCCTTGGGGGCCAAACTGGCAGGCGGGAGGGCCTGGCTGCACAGCCTGTGGCGCGCACGCTCGCCAGGCGACGTCAACTGGCGTCAGGGCCAGAACCTGTTCATGGCGCTGGCCGTTGTGGCCTTGCTGGTGCTGGTGGTGCCCATCACCCTCACCGGCTATGCATCGTTCAACGAATGGGGCGGCGACTGGCTGGGCGAAATCCACGAAGCAGTGGGCGAGGCCTTTCTGTGGGTGGTGGTGGGGCACCTGGCCGCAATTGCAGGTTTGAGCTGGTTGCGTCGCAAAAACGTGGCCGCACCCATGTTCACCGGGCGCACGGAAGGCCGTGGCCCCAATGTGGCCAAGCGCAACCACGTCTGGCTGGCATGCTTGCTGTGCGCAGCGGTGCTGGGCTACGTGGCGTGGGAGTGGCAGCAGGCGCCCAACGGGCTGGTCAGCCTGAGCAGCCTCCCCACAACGGATGACCGGGAACATGACGATTGAGTTCCCCCGTCGCCTGCACCCGCACGCGCGGGTGGCGGGTGGCATCAACCATTGATCAACTGAAAAGAGGCGTACAACATGAAGACGTATATGTGTGTGGTGTGTGGGTTTGTGTATGACGAGGCCGAAGGCCGACCCGAAGACGGCATTGCGCCCGGCACACGCTGGGCCGATGTGCCCGCCGACTGGATGTGCCCCGATTGCAGCGTGGGCAAAGAGCGGTTTGAAATGGTTGAAATCTGAACAAGCGATTGACATTGGCCAACGCACCTGGTCGCTTCGCCTCGCCGTGGAGCGGGTCGCGCATGGCGACTGGGTTGCTGTCTTGCATAAAAAAAATGCTGCTGGGGCTTGTCCATGATAGCTTCTTTGCTATCAAATAAATTTGATAGCATTGTTGTCAATGAGAAAAAGCGCTGGAGCCTTTTTTTGTCATGCGCGATGTGGCTGTGAGGCCCGCGTAACAAGCGGTGTCACAAGCGGTTTGCAGTGCGTAGAATGGGCGCATCCGCCCTTGAGAGGCGGTGTCCCGGCGTCCGCTGTTGCATCATCCATCAGGAGCAGCCCATGTGCCTTCATCAATCTGTTCGCGCCGGCGTGGCCGCTCTGGCGTTGTCGTTGGGGGCGTTTGCTCCTGCCATGGCCACCGACGTGTTTCTGGTGGCCAGCTACCACGAGACGGATGTGTGTGGCCAGCCGCAGTACAAGGCGGCCATGGACGCGCTGAAGCAAGGGGGGTTTGCCAACCTCACGTCCAAGGGCTACTTCCTGGACACACGGGTCCGCTCGAAGGAAGACGTGGCCAAGGACATCGAGCAGATTAAGAAAGACATCCGCGCGGCCAAGCCCAAGTTCGTGTTCACCATCGACGACCCGGCGTTTGCCATGCTTTACGAAGAGGTGCTCAAGCAACCCGACACCAAGCTGGTGTTCACTGGCTTGAACCGCAGCCTGGACTTCTACAACCAGAAGGCCCCGTTCCTGAGCAAGCGGACGCCCTCGGCAAACATCACCGGCATTTTTGAATACATCTTCATGCGTGAGCAGTTCGACATGCTGGAGACCGTGCTCAAACGTCCGGTGAAGAAGGTGGCGGTGCTGCATTCGACCGACCCGGTGGGCATCATCCTGAAGGACCAGATCATGGCGGAACTCAAGGGCACGAAGTACGAGGACAGCCTGGTGATGTTCGCGGCCGAGGACATTCCCACCATGCTGAAGCACGCCAAAACCATCAACGACACCACAGACATCGACGCCTACATTCCCGTCACCATGTCAACGGTTGACCCGTCTGACAACACCCGCAAAACGATGGAAAAGGTCGCACCCATGCTGACCAAGGCCATCCGCAAGATCGACATTTCTCTCAACTCATCGTTCACCGAGTATGGTTTCTTCGGTGGCGTGAGCATCGACTTCTACCAGATGGGCTTCCAGTCGGGCTTCCAGGCGGTCAAGCTGCTCAAGGGCGGTGCCATCAAGGACGCACCGGTGGAAGATGCCAAGCGTTCCATCATTGCCATCAACCGCAAGCGCATGCAGGAGCTGGGCATCAAGCTCAGCCCGCAGGCGCAAGGTGTGGTGGACAAGTGGATCCAGTGACGACGGTGCATGCTGCTCCTGCTGCCTGACTTTTCGGTGTTGCCACGTGTGCCCGGCCTGCAAGCCGTGGTGCAAATGTGGCTCGCCTGCTTTCTGGCGGGGTCGGCATGGGCAGCGGGTGGTTTTTTGGCGCAACGAGGTGCCTTGTTTCGGGGTGGCAGCTTTGCACTGGGTGTGGCCGCAACCATCTGGGCACTTGGGCAGGTGCCGACCATTCTGGGCAGTGTGCCCGAGTGGACGGGCGATGCCAGCATGGCCTGGCTGGCTGTGGCGGCCTTGACGGCCGCAGGCGCGGTGATATGGCGGCGGTTGCCCGGTGCGGCGGTCATGTGTAGCGGTCTGGCCGGTTTGGCTGTGCTGGCCTGGGTGGGGCGGCCTGCCGCCATCGGTGCGCAGAACCTGTTGCTGGGTGTAGGTGTGGTCTGGTTGTGGGTGCGCGCCGGTTTTGACCGCAAGGCGGCGGTGCGGCTGGTGGTGGGTTTGGTCATGGTGCCGCTGCTGGTGGCTTTGGCGGGTCACCACATGATGAAGGCTGAAACGGCCTACCGCAGCGAAGTGCGGCAGGAGGCGCACATCAGGCTGGAGATGGTCAAGAACCGCCTGGAAAACGTCAACACCCACGCGTTTGACCTGCTGAAGATTGCCGGCACCGACCCCATCGTGCTTGACGCGGCGCTCAAGCCCGGCGAAGACAAAAATTTTGGTTTCAGGTTGCTGAACCGCAAGTTGGGTGCAGATTCCACGTTCCTTGTCGGACTGGATGGGCAGGTGGTGGTGTCGTCAGACGATGTTGCACTGGGGCTTGACGTCGCCAAGCGCACTTACTTCGTCAGGGCGTTGGCGGGCGAGTCCAATTCCTTCATTGCCAGAAGCCTGACCCGTGACTTCGTGGCGGCGTTTTACGCGCGCCCGGTGCTCAACGATTCAGCGCAAACCATTGCGGTGCTGGTGTTGCGGTTCAACCTCGAGACGGACCTGGCTGCCGAATTGAAGGCCGATGATGCGTTCATTCACCACGGGGGCATCATCCTGCTGGGGCCCGAAAGTTTTCCGGCTGGGGCCTTGTTCAACGACCCGGTGCTGATTCGCCAGGCACTGGCTCAGCGAATGATCGGCGATGCCGACGTGCCGTGGCATGGCTTCACGCTGGAAGACGCCGACTGGGTGCGGGATCGCAACGGGCAGCTCTGGTTGTGGGAGACCCTGCCTCTGCCGGGTGGCTACTGGGAAGCCGGCAAACTGATTGCGTCAGACGAGCTGCTGGCCTACCGCGACAACCAGGTGATCATGCTGTCGGCCGTGCTCGCCATCTTGCTGTTGCTGGGTTTGCATTACTGCAAGAGCCACGCGCTGATCGGTCTGATCTTGCAGGAAAACGCCGCGCGTCATGCCGCCGAACAGGCCGAACGTGCGGCCAGGCTGGAGACTGAAACGGCCAACCGCAACCTGTTGGCCGAACGTGACCGTGCGGCCGATCTGGCCGAACGTGCTGAAGCGGCCAACCGCGCGAAAAGCGAGTTTCTGGCCAACATGAGCCACGAGATCCGCACGCCCATGAACGGCATCATCGGCATGACACACCTGGCGCTGGATGCGGCCACCGAGCAGGAGCGCCGCGAGTACCTGGGCATTGTCAAATCGTCTGCCGACTCGTTGTTGGCGATCATCAACGACATCCTGGACTTTTCCAAGATCGAGGCGGGGCGGCTCGACATCGAGGAAACCGACTTTGCCTTGCGGCAGACCTTGCGCGAGGCGCTGCTGTCGCTCGACCACCGTGCCACAGAGAAAGGCCTGGCTTTGCAGGTGGTGGTGGCCCCTGCGGTGCCGGATGCCATGCGGGGTGACCCGACCCGCTTGCGCCAGGTGATCATCAACCTGGTGGCCAATGCCATCAAGTTCACCGAGCGTGGCAGTGTGACCTTGCGTGTGGCGGCGGAACCCCAGGTGTCGGGCGAGCGGCAGTTGGTGTTTGCCGTCACCGACACCGGCATCGGCATCCCGCCCGAGAGCCTGGCCGGTATTTTCGAGGCCTTCACGCAGGCTGACAGTTCCACCACACGCAAGTACGGCGGCACCGGCCTGGGGTTGACCATCACGCGCAGGCTGGTCGGGCTGATGGGCGGGGCGCTGTCGGTGCAGAGCGAGTTGGGGCGAGGCAGTACGTTCAGCTTCACGTTGCCGCTTCATTTGGCCGCCTCGCCGGTCTCGGCCGCAAAAGCATCGCCCGGCGCGGGTGGGGGCCCTGTGTCAGGCAGTCAGCGCCTGAACGTGCTGCTGGTGGAGGACAACCGCGTCAACCAGATGCTGGCCATCCGCCTGCTCGAAAAATGGGGGCACACCGTCAAGCTGGCCGAGAACGGGCAGCAGGCCCTGCAGGCCGTCGAATGTGGCGAGTTGTTTGACGTGGTGCTGATGGACATGCAGATGCCGGTCATGGACGGGCTGGAGGCCACGCGGCAGATTCGGATGCATGAGGCTGGGCATCACTTGCCCCGGGTGCCCATCGTCGCCATGACGGCCAATGCCATGCAGGGCGACCGCGAACGGTGCATCGAATCGGGCATGGACGACTACGTCAGCAAGCCGATCAACCCTGCCGAGTTGTCCGACAAACTCGGCAGGGTCGGCACAGGTTCAGGCCGGGTCTGACGCTTTTTGCGCGGGCGGCTTGGTGCGCGTGCTGCGGCGGGGTTTGGGCGGCGCGGGTGTGTCGCCCTCAGCTGCGGCAGCGGGTTTGCGTTGGGTTGTGGCCTGGGCGCGCCGGGGCCGTGGCTGACGCAGCAACGTGGCCTCCAGTTCGTCCAGTGCTTCACCGGCGTACACGGCAATTTTCTGCGTGTTGGGCACCGACGTGTGGCAGGCCGTGAAGCCGAAGTTCATCTGCCCGGCATAGCTCTCGCAGGTGATGTTGAGCGCCTGGCCGTGGGTGATGATCGACGCCGGGTAGATGGACAGCAGCTCCGCGCCCCGGTAGTACAGCGGCTTGTCAGGCCCCGGTACGTTGGAGATGGTGATGTTGAACATCGGTGGCGTGCGCCCGCCGATGCCGGTCAGCAACGTGATGAGGGTGGGAGCCATCAGCACGATGGTGTACTGCGTCATGGCGGTGCGCGGCAGGCTTTGCACGTGCGCCTTGGCATGCTGCACCGACCGGCGAATGGCTTTCAGCCGCTCACCCGCGTCGGCAATGTCGGTGCCCAATGTGGCCACGATGAAGGTGATGGCATTGCCGGTGCCTTCGTCGTCATGGGGGCGCACCGACACCGGGATACCTGCTGTCAGCGGTTTGTCGGGCAGGGCGTTGCGGTCTTGCAGGAAGCGCCGCAAGGCACCACCGCACAGCGCCAGCACCACGTCGTTGAGCGTGCAGTCTGCCGCTTCGGCCACCTTGCGCAGTCGCTCCATGGAGAACTGCTGGGTGGCAAAACGCCGCTTTTCGCGTACGCGGCCATTGAGCATCGAACGGGGGGCGTCAAACGGCACGGCCAACCCGTCGCTGGTGTCGCCGATGCGCTGGATGATCTTGCCAAACGCCATGGCTAACTGGGGCAACGAGCGTGCCTGTTCGCTCAGACCCTCGACGGCGGCCAGCGCCACGTTGGCCATGGTCGGTGCAGGGGCCTCGCGTCGCGAGGAGGTTTTGCGTTCCTTGCCCGCCGACCAGAAAGGCGGCAGGTCCAGGCTTTCGGTGATGTCGGTGGACATGGCACGCTGCAGCAGCTTCATGCCACTGACACCGTCGATCAGCGAGTGGTGGATCTTGACGAACAGCGCAAACCGGTTGTCCGACAGCCCTTCGATGATGGTGCACTCCCACGGCGGGCGCGCCAGGTCGATGGGCGTGCTCTGCAGCCGCCCGATCAGCTCGCCCAACTCGCGCTCGCCACCGGGCCAGGGCAAGGCCGCATGGCGCACGTGGTATTCGAGATCGATGGCATCGTCCTCAATCCACACCGGCAACGGGTTTTTGTTGAACGCGACTTTCAGGCGTCGGTTCCACGGCGCGCTGAAGCTGCGGTGCGCCCTGTATTCCGCCATCAGTTGACGCAGGAAGTCCTTGGGCGCATCTGCCGGGAGGCGGAATTGCAGCAGCCCACCCACGTGATTGGGGGTGGCCCGCGATTCGGTGAACAGCCAGGCCGTGTCCAGCGGGCTCAGCCTTGCGCTGCTCATGCGTCAGCCTTGGGCGTAGCAGTATCTGCCTGGCTTGCGCTTGACGGCGCAGCCTGTTCGGCGGTGGTGCGCTTGCCTGCGGTCTTGCGTGGAGCGGTCGCTTTTTGGGCCGGAGCCGCTGGCGTGGCCGCCTTTTTGGCTGTGGCTTTGGGCTTGGGTGCGGCCGTTGATGCCTCGGCTGCGCGGTCAACGGTGGGTGCCTTGGGCTTGCTGACGGCCTTCGCCGCCTTCTTTGCTGCTGGCTTGGCGGCTGACTTGACCGTGGCAGATGCGCTGGCATCCGCTGCGCCGGCTTTTTCGGCCTTGGGCGCAGCGAGCCGCTTGGGCTTGGCGGCAGCGGGTGTGGCGGTGCCGCCTTTCCATGTGGGCAGAGCTTTTTTGGCCAGCTTGACCACGTTGGCAATGTCGGCATCGGTGTACACGCCTTTGGCACCCGAGATGGCAGACAGCTTCATGCCGTGCTTCAGGCCCAGGCGGTAGATTTCCTTGACCTTTTCCCACTCGGTGTCACGGCCGATGGTGAACACCTCGAACCGGCCTTCCAGCGCCAGCACGATGGTCTCGGCCAGGCAGGCGTAGATGACGTTGTTGGGCAGACCGATGCTCTTCATGCCCTTGACCTGCGTGGGCAGTTCGATTTCGCCGGATTCGATCACCAGCACATCGGGGCGTTTGGCCACCTCGGAGGGGGGCAGGTCCAGCGGGCGGGCCACGTCGGTGATGACGCAGCCGGGCTTGACCTTCATGATGTCCAGGATCTTCTTGCCCGCGCCCGAAGTGCTGGTGACGATCATGTCCATGTCGCCCAGCAGCGAGTCGTAGTCGGTCGAGCACACCACGTTGGCTTTGGGCGTGTCTTTCAGGATGGAGGCTTTCAGCTCTTCGAGCTTCTTCATGTCGCGGCCGGCAATCACCACCTCGTCAAATGCCATGGCCAGCAGCCTCGCGCTGACGGAACCGATGGAGCCGGTCGCGCCGATGACCATGGTCTTGGCCATGACGTGCTTGTCGACCGGGTGCAGTTTGACCAGGCCCATGCGGCGCATGGCATCGGCAGCGGCCCACAGGGCACCCGAGGCCGAGTAGCTGTTGCCAGTCGTCACCGGCAACGGTGCACGCCGCGCCACGGTGATGCCAGCGTCGCCCACGACCTTGGTAAACGCACCCAGCCCCATGATCTGGGCACCCATGTCCTGTGCCATCTTGGCCGCGGCCAGCAGGCGGCGGTAGGTGAATTCAGGGCTGCGTGCCAGCATTTCCTTCGGTGTACCGCCCACGCTGATGAGCCAGCCCTCAGCCTCGGCACCGGTGGGAGAAACGATGTTCTCCATCTTGCAGTAAACGAATGGCGGCATGTGCGCGGCCACGGTTTCCACCTTGTCCATGATGAACTTCGGTGTGCCCTTGGGGATGGGGAAACCCTTGCGGATGAACTCCTGGCTCAGCGGGTGGATCACGAAGGCAAACCGGCGGATGTCGCGGAACTTGCCGGTGGGGTGCAGCAGGCGGGGCTTGATGTCGAGCTCGTCGATGATTTCGGCAAAGTCGTCGTCCGACACCGACTCGGGCGGCTTGCCCAAGGCAGCGAGGATCATGGCCTCGATCACGTTGGTGCCCACCACGCGGTCGAACAGTTGGGGCGACACATCGACCACCAGGTTCACCTTGCATTGCTTGAAGAAGGCCAGGCGGGTGTCGTCCACCGCTGAAGTGATGACGGTTTTGCCGGCCAGGTTCTTGGCGTTGCCCACTTCTTTCAGTTCGTGGAAGGTACCCACGATGACGTGCGACTTGGCCACTTCAGCCGCAATGCGGTTGGCCTTGAACTCGCCCAGTGCAGCTTCCAGGATTTCACCGGGGCGGCCCGAGAGTGCCCAGTCGCTGCCCTTGGCGTAGAGCTCAAGCTGGGTGAGCGACGTCAGCATTTTGGGTGTGCCGGTCTGGGCCAGCGCATCGGCAAACTTCAGGTTGGGCGTGTAGTCGGACATGGCCACCGCCATGTCGTAATTGCGGATGCCCGACAGGAACAGCACCAGGTTGTTGTTGAAGTAGCTGCCCAGTTCGTTCTGCACGTACCGCACCGCACGCACCTGCAGCAGGCGGCGCAACGTGGCGCCGGTGGTGGCTGGCACGCGCGTGACCACATGCAGCAGGCGCTGGGTTTCTTTGTTGATGCGGGTGTCCTGCCCCACGTGGTAGTGGTCACCGACCTCGCCCAGGCCAATGGCATCGGCGTGCACCTGCTGGCGGCGCATCAGTTCCCAGGCCTGTGTCATGTCGTCGTCCGCGCCCATGCGCTGGACCTGGAACGGCTGGCCGAGGAAGGTGGTTTCAAACGAAAAGTCCTGCTTGGACGAGCCCAGGCTGACGGTGACAACTTTTTTCATGTGCAGGGTTCCTGTGAAAGGTGTTTATTCAGGTTGGGCTTGGGTTGCGCGCGGTTTGCGCTTGCGCGGGGTTTTGGCTTTGGCCGGGGTGGTGGCTTCTGCTGTGGGGGTGGCTGGCGCCGGCTTGGTTGGGCGGGCGGGCAGCACCAGCCTGATGAGATCCTCGCAGCCTCTTTGTGTGAGGTAGCGGGGCACGGGGTAGCCGGTGTGTGCTTCAAAGAGGGCGGCCTTGGCCAGGGCCGGGATATCGGCTTCTTTCAGTGCGTCCAGGTGCGTGGGGATGCCGATGTCGCGCTCCAGTGCCACCACACCGTCAATGAACTTTTGCGCCAGCACGTCTTCGCGTTCGTCATCGGTGCCCAGACGGGCCCGCACGGCCAGCTGTGCCAGGCGTTCGCTGACGTTGGGCAGCGAGAAGCGCAGCACGTGCGGCAGAACGATGGCATTGGCCAAGCCATGGGGTGTGTGGTAGCGGCCGCCGAACTGGTGTGCAATGGCATGCACATAGCCCACGTTGGCGCGGGTGAAGGCCATGCCCGCGTAGGTGGACGCCAGCAGCATCTTCTCGCGCGCCTGCAGGTCGGTACCCTGTTTGCAGGCTGTGCGCAGGTTTTCAAAAATCAGGCCCACAGCAGACAGCGCCAGGCCATCGGTGTGCGGCGTGGCCCAGTTGCCGATGAAGGCTTCAACGGCGTGAGTCAGTGCATCGATGCCGGTGGCTGCAGTGATGGGTGCGGGCAAGCCTGTGCACAGAGCCGGGTCCAGCGCAGCCATTTTGGGCACCATGCGCGGGTCGACGATGACCAGTTTGCTATGGCGCTCGGGGTCGGCAATCACGGCAGCCACGGTCACTTCGCTGCCGGTGCCTGCGGTGGTGGGAATGGCGTAGATGGGGATGGCTGCATTCAGCCCCTTGAAGTACCCCGCCAGGCCACGCAGCTTTTTGCGCGGGTTGGCGATGGACACGGCAATGGCTTTGGATGCGTCCATTGACGAGCCGCCCCCGACCGCCACGATGGCATCGCAGTCGTGCTCGCGGTAGAAGTCAATGCCCTTTTCGATCAGTGGGATGGGGGCGTCGGGTGTGATCTCGTCGAACACCACAAAAGATGCTCCACCCGCAGTGAGCGCATCGGTGAGGTCTTTCAGCAAACCCAGTTTGGAAATCACCGCATCGGTCACGATCAGGAGCTTGGTATGGCCAAACCCGGCCACTGCCTGTCCGAGCCTGCCACTCGACCCCGCACCCACCAGCAGGGTGGGCTGGGGGATGGGCACAAAACGCAACAGCTTGCCGGCGCCTTTCATGACGGCTCCGAGGCCGGCTGCACGGGTGGAAGCCGGGATGAAATCTAAGTTCACGCAATCACTCCTTGATGAGCCACACGGTCAGTCTGCGGCGAGGGAAACGATTATCGGCATCCATCACCCATCTGTCCGCATCTTGTCAGCAAAGAGTCACTTTACCCGCTAGAGGAGTGCGTCTACCAGCACTTTCATGTGATGGAAAACCCTTGCCACGGGCAAACCCTCAAAGGCCTGGCCGTGTCCGGCGGGGCAGTAGCCCCACACGGTGGCACCGGCGTCAAGGCCGGCGCGCACGCCGGTGGCGGTGTCTTCAATCACCAGGCAGCGCGTCGGGTCTGCGCCGATGTGGGCCGCCGCTGCCAGGTAAACGTCTGGCGCAGGTTTGGAGCGGGGCAGGTCGTGTCCGCTGAAAATGCGGTCTCCGAAATAGGAGGCCATGCCTGCCATCTCGATCTGCATGACCACCTTGGCTTTGTCGGCCCCCGACGCACAGGCAATGCGCCCGCCCGTGTGCCGGTGAGCGGCAACCACCGCATCGAGCGCACCGTCCATGGCCTGCAACTCGGCACGCAGCCGCTCGTCGCGGCGGGCGTAGAAGGCGCGCATCCAGTCTTCGGTCAGGGGGCGGCCGGTTTCGGCCTCGATGCGCGCGCGCTCGTCACGCACAGCCTTGCCGATGAAGATGCGCTCGCACTCGGCTTGGTTGAGCGACCAGCCCGCCTCGTTCAGCATCTGGCGCAGCACACCGTTGGTGATGGGTTCGCTGTCAACCAGCACGCCATCGCAGTCGAACAACACCGCTTCAAAGCGCATGGCTGGTCAGGCGCTCTGGGTGGGGGCCGGGGGGCTGTGGGCGCCGCCGCCACGGGCGAACGTGACCACGTGGTCCACTTCGGCGCGGATGCCAATCCACTCGCCCACCGCATGGTTGTGGTGCGAGGGGACGTGGGTCATCAGCGTTTCGCCCGAACTCAGCTTCAGTGTGTACAGAAACTCGGAACCCCTGAATGCCTTGCGCACAATCTGGGCTTTGACCGGTGCGGCATCGTCGTGCACGATGTCGTCGGCGCGCAGCAGCACTTCGCACAGCCCATGGTCATAGGCGCTGGGCAGGGGGCATTCTTCCACGTCGGTCAGCGCACCCAATGGCGTGTTGACGACCACTTCGTTGCCCTGCATGCGGATCTGTGCAGGCGCGAACACGCCGTGCCCGATGAACTCGGCCACAAACCGGGTGGCCGGGCGGTGGTACAGCGCGTAGGCATCGTCCCACTGGTGAAGCTTGCCCTGGTGCATCACCCCGATCACGTCGCCGATGGCAAAGGCCTCCAACTGGTCGTGTGTGACGAACAGGGCGGTCGCCCCGGCCGCCTTCAGAATGGCCCGCACTTCGTGGGCCAGCCGTTCACGCAGGTCCACATCCAGGTTGGAAAACGGCTCGTCCAGCAACAGCAGCCTGGGGCGAGGGGCCAGCGCGCGCGCCAGTGCCACGCGCTGCTGCTGGCCACCCGACAGCTCGTGCGGAAAGCGGCATTCCATCCCTTGCAAACCGACCAGTGCCAGCACCTCGGCCACCCGGTTGGCCCGCTCAGCCTTGGGCAACTGGTGGATGCCAAAGCCCACGTTGCCCGCAATGTCGAGGTGGGGGAACAAGGCGTAGTCCTGGAACACCATGCCGATGCGGCGTTGCTCGGCGGGCACATGCAGTCCCGGCTGGCTGACAGGTTCGCGTTCGATGGCGATGCTGCCGCTGCTCACTCTTTCCAGTCCGGCCACGGCCCGCAGCAGGGTCGTTTTGCCGCAACCGGATGGACCGATCAGCACGCCTATGTCCCCGGCGCGCAGGCCCATGGTCACACCGTCCACCGCTGCGTTCGCAGCGCCGGGGTATCGAATGCAAAGTTGGGCAACGTTCAGGAACATGGGCGGATTGTAGGTTTGTGTCTGGCGGCACGGCGTTTCAGTTCGACAGGTGCCACCAGTTCGGCAGCAACCTGCGCACCTGGGGTCGGGTGTAGCGTTGGTCCAGCAGCCATACGGTGCCGGTGTCATCAGTTGTGCGGATGACGCGGCCCGCAGCCTGCACCACTTTCTGCAGGCCGGGGTAAAGGTAGGTGTAGTCGTGTCCCTGGCCCGGAAGCAGTTGGTTCAGGCGTTCGCTGAACGCTTCGTTCACCGGATTGACCTGCGGCATGCCCAGCGTGACCACGAAGGCGCCGATGAGGCGACTGCCCGGCAGATCGATGCCTTCGCCGAACGCCCCGCCCAACACTGCAAAACCGATGCCCCGGCCTTGGGCCTCGAACCGTTGCAGGAAGGCGTTGCGGGCAGGCTCATCCATCTGGCGTGTCTGATGCCACATGGGCTGGTCCGGGTGCTGCGCCCGGTAGGCGTTTGCCACCTGCTCCAGGTAGTCAAAGCTGCTGAAGAACGCCAGGTAGTTGCCGGGCCGGGCGGCCATTTGCTGGGTCAGGATGTCCACAATCGGCTCCACCGATGCCTGCCGTGCGTCAAACCGAGTGCTGATGTGCCGCGCCACCCGCACCTGCAACTGCTCAGGTCCAAAAGGCGAGGCCACCTCGACATGGGGAGTGTCTGCGGGCAGGCCCAGCAGGGTGCGGTAGAAGGCTGGCGGCGTCAGCGTGGCGGAAAACAGGATGCTGGCGTGGGCGGCGGCCCACCGTTCGGCCAGCAGCGCGGCTGGCACCACGTTGTGCAGGGTGATGCGGGTGTCGGGTGTGCGCTGCCTTGCACCGGGCGCAGGCGTGTGCCGGGTCACGCTGACCAGAAAGTGGTCATCGCAACGCTGTGCCACCTCCAGCCAGTGTGTCATGTCGAACAGCCATTGCAGTGCCGGGCCGGTGAGGGTGAGAGGATCGTCTGTGGAGAGTGCCCCCAGCTCTGTGACGCAGTGCTGCACAGCAGCCACTAGGTCGGCAGGGGGCTCGTTCAGCCACGCGGGGGCCGATTCGCCACCGTTGCGCAGCCGGGACGCTGGTAGCCCTGATCGAGGGGATGAGCCTGATGCATCGGGCTGCTGGGGCAGGCCCCTTTGCCAGGCCAGCCATGTGCGCTGCAGCCGTTTGAGTACGCGCGCCAATGGGGGCGCTGCGTGGCGTTGCACGGCACGCAAGTTGGCGAGCGTCAGGCTGGCTGTGGCCATGGCCCGACCACGGTCGATCAGGTTGTGCGCTTCGTCCACCAGCAGGGCCACGCGCCAACCGTTGGTGTGTGTCAGCGCATGCAGCATGGCGTGCAGGTCGAAAAAATGGTTGTAGTCGCCCACCACCACATCGGCCCATTTGGCGAGTTCCTGCGTCAAGTAGTAGGGGCACACCTGGTGTGCGCTGGCCACCGCGCGCACGGATGACCGATCCTGCACCTGCATTGATACGGCTGCCAAGCGTGCTCCGGGCAGGCGGTCGTAAAAGCCCCGAGCCAGTGGGCAGTCGTCGCCATGGCAGGCTTTGTCGGGGTGTTCGCATGCTTTGTCGCGTGCCACCAGTTCCAGCACGCGAAGGGGTGTGTGGGTGGGCAGTGCCTGCAGGGTGTCGAGCGCCAGTTGCCTGCCCGGTGTCTTGGCGGTCAGGTAGAACACCTTGTCGATCTGCTGGCCTGGCATCGCCTTGAGCAAGGGGAACAGCGTACCGAGTGTTTTACCGATGCCGGTGGGGGCCTGTGCGGTGAGGCACTGGCCGTTCACTGCAGCCCGGTAAACGGCCTTGGCCAGTTCGCGCTGACCGGCGCGGAATGCGGGCTGCGGGAATGCCAGGGCATTCAGCGCGGCATCTCGGGCGGCGCGGTGTTGGGCCTGCTGCCCGGCCCAGGCGGCGTAGCGGCCACACAGGTGGTCTACCCAGGCCACCAGTTCGGATGCCTGGCAGGTGTCGGTGAACCGGGTGGTCTGGCGGGTGGCCACATTCAGGTACACCAAGCACACGTCGATGCGATCAAGCCCTCTGCTCTGGCACAGGAGCCAGCCATAGACCTTGGCCTGCGCCCAGTGCAGGGCGCGGTGGTTGGCGGGTTGGCGGGCCAGGTCACCGCGATGGCTTTTGTATTCGTCCACCCGGTTCAGGGTGGGGTGGTAGCCGTCAGCCCGGCCCCGCACCGTGAGGTGTTGCCAGGTGGCCTGCAGGGTCAGTTCAGTTTCGTAGGGGGGTGTTTCCTGACTGCCCAGCCAGTGGTGGCCCGCCTGCCCTTGCTCGGCGGTGGGCGCGGGCGTGAAGCGCAGGTCGAGGTCACCGGTTTTGGCCGCAAATTCACACAACTCACGCACCGCAACGGTGGCATTGGATGAGTCAGGAGAATCTAATTTCATAGCTGCAGTAATATGTAAATAAAGCGATAAATAGCATTTTTATATAAATTTCTCGTGCTGCAGTTGGGTGGCTTGGGGCACATGCGATAGCTGCGGTCTGCAAGGGGGCGTGACAGGCTGGGTTGGGTCGGTCGGTGGTTGGTATGGATGCGTACAATTCTCATTTGTTCCAGTTTGCTGGCGCTGTCTGTTTCGCGGGGTCTGTCTCGCCACCCTTCCATTGTCATGAGCCGCTGGCTGTTCCTGTTCTTCCTGTGCGTGCTGGCGGTCGTGCTGACCTTGCCGGTGTTGTCGCTGGCGGCATCGTGGTTGCAATGGAACGACGAGGTGGCTCAGGTGATGCGCGAGATGGTGCGCACCGTGCTGCCGGGCTATGCCGCCACGTCGTTGCTGCTGTGTGTGGCCGTCGCCGTAGGGGTTGCCTTGGTCGGATTGGGCACCGCTTGCGCCGTCACGCTGTTCGACTTTCCGGGGCGGCGCACCATGGAATGGGCCTTGCTGCTGCCGTTGGCCATGCCGGCGTATGTGGTGGCCTATGCCTACACCGACTTTCTGCAGTTCTCGGGCCCGTTGCAGACGTGGCTGCGCGAAGGTTTTGGTTGGCAAGGGCGTGTGTTTCCTGAGGTGCGCAACACCGGTGGCGCGGCCTGGGTGTTCACGTTTTCGCTCTATCCCTATGTGTACCTGCTGGCGCGCACCGCACTCAGCGAGCGGGCCAGCCAGCTGATGGAGGCGGCCCGCCTGCTGGGCACGGAGACGGCTCTCTTTCTCCCCTCGGCTAC